>Ga0315899_10000487_pt1 | contig 47571 bp, 48 predicted proteins | sample LakEriMetagenome_2_FD_203518 | JGI IMG/M metagenome (GOLD analysis project Ga0315899, IMG submission 203518) | Freshwater fungal communities from buoy surface, Lake Erie, Ohio, United States - Buoy 4 MA112 | ecosystem: Environmental > Aquatic > Freshwater > Lake | place: USA: Lake Erie, Ohio...
TGGGCGCCTTGATCGGTGGCGGCATTCTGCCCACCATCGTCGCCTTCGTGATCGCCGCGATCACCGCCGGAGTGTCGTACTGGAAGTCGGACCGCATCGCTCTGCGCGTGAGTCGCGCGGTTCCCGCGGACCCCGCCACCTACCAACGTCTGCACAATCTGGTGGAGGGTCTCTGCATCGCGAGCGGCCTTCCGAAGCCCGGTGTGTACATCATCGAGGATCCGGCACCGAACGCGTTCGCCACCGGTCGAAACCCGCAACACGCCGCGATCGCGGTCACGACCGGGCTCCTCGAGAAGATGAACCGGGTCGAGTTGGAGGGGGTGATCGCTCACGAACTTTCCCACATCCGCAACTACGACATCCTCGTGTCCACCATCGCCGTCGTCCTGGTGGGCACCGTGGCCATCGTCACCGATCTGTCCCTACGCATGATGTGGTGGAACGGTGGTCGTGTCAGTCGCGACGGCGATCGCCAGAACGGGTCGAACCCGTTGGCCATCGTCGGAATCATCCTGCTCATCGTGGCCCCCCTCGTGGCCAAGGCCATGCAAGCGGCACTCAGTCGTCGTCGTGAGACGCTGGCGGACACCTCGGCTTGCCAGATGACGAGATACCCGCCCGGCTTGATCTCGGCCCTCGAAAAGCTGAAGGCCGACACCACCACCACACATTCGGCGAGCATGGCCACCGCACACCTCTGGATCGAGCAGCCGTTGTCCGGCGTTCGTGACGAGGGTCGTTTGGGCTGGTTCCACCGCATGTTCGACACCCATCCGCCGCTCGATGCCCGCATCGCCCTGTTGAAGGAGCTCTGACCATGATCAAGACCACCAGCAACCGCCCGAGACTTCCTCGCGCCCTGGCAACCCTGGTCGTCGCCGGGCTCGGTTTGGCGGCCTGCGGAGGTGGAACCTCCGACACCTCCACCTCGGCCCCCACCAGCGCACCCGAGGCCACCACCACCGAGGTTCCCACGACCGTGGTCGAGACCACCACGACCACCATTCCGGTGCCCACCATGCCACTCACGGGTCTGCCGGTGGTCGACGAAGCCGCCGCCGTGAGGCCGGCCATCGCCGCCAAGATCGACAATCATCCGGGTGCCCGTCCCCAGGCCGGTTTGAACAGTGCCGACATCGTCTACGAGGAGAACGTCGAGAAGTGGACGCGTTTCGCGGCCGTCTTCCATTCGAGCGGCTCCGATCCGGTGGGCCCGTTGCGTTCCGGTCGCACCCAGGACATCGACCTTCTCACATCACTCAACAAGCCCCTCCTCTTGTGGAGTGGCGGCAATGCCGCGGTCACCACCGCCATCAACAAGTCGACGTTGGTGAACATGAGCGCGTCCGCGGCCAGCAACGGTGGCGGCTTCTTCCGTTCCACCGACAAAAAGGCACCCCACAACCTCTTCAGCAAGACCACCAACATCTGGGCTCTCGACGCCGGTCGTGGCGGCACCCCACCGGCACAGTTCGTCTATCGGAGCATTTCCGCTCCGGTCGCCGGAGCCGACATCGTCGGCGTGAAGCTCACGATGGACGGCTCGATGCGCGCCGCGTGGCAATGGGACGGGAGCGCGGCCAAGTTCCTGAGGTTCCACGACTCCAAGATCCACTCCGACGCCGATGGCGATCAAGTGGCCTTCGACAACGTGGTGGTCATCGAGTGCGAGTACAAGGCCAGTCCGGCCGATCCGCGCAGTCCGGAAGCCCAAACCGTCGGCTCCGGTCGAGCATGGGTCTACTCCGGTGGCAAGGTCGTGGAAGGCACCTGGAATCGCCCCGACAATCTGTCGGGATGGAACCTGACCGACGCCGACGGCAACTCGATCGGCCTCACGCCCGGTCGCACCTGGGTGGAGTTGATCCGCGAGGGTCAGGCCGTCACCGTGCCCGCGGGGAGCACCCTCGACGCCGTTGCGTGGCCCTGATCACAGAATCTGCCTCGGCCCCCACGGGCCGTCACGGATAGCCTGACCCACATGTCCGCTCCCTCGTCCTCCGTCGGCTCGTTTCCCGTCAAGCGGGGTCTGGCCGAGATGCTGAAGGGTGGCGTCATCATGGACGTCGTCACCCCCGAACAGGCCAAGATCGCCGAGGACGCCGGTGCGTGCGCCGTCATGGCACTCGAGCGGGTTCCCGCCGACATTCGTCGCGACGGTGGCGTGGCGCGGATGAGCGATCCGGAGATGATCGAAGGCATCCAAGCCGCCGTCTCCATCCCGGTGATGGCCAAGGCGCGAATCGGACATTTCGTCGAGGCCCAAATTCTTCAGGCACTCGGTGTGGACTTCATCGACGAGAGCGAAGTGCTGACTCCCGCCGACGAGGCCCATCACATCGACAAGTTCAAGTTCGTGGTGCCGTTCGTCTGCGGAGCGACGAACCTCGGCGAGGCCCTGCGTCGCATCAGCGAAGGCGCCTGCATGATTCGCTCGAAGGGCGAAGCCGGAACCGGAAACGTCGTCGAGGCCGTTCGGCACCTGCGTTCGATCCTGGGCGACATCCGACGTATCGGCACCTCCGACTCGGCGGAATTGTTCGACTGGGCCAAGAAGTTGCAGGCACCTCTGCCCCTGATCCAGGAGATCGCCGAAACCGGCAAACTTCCGGTCCCGTTGTTCTGCGCCGGCGGTCTGGCCACTCCGGCCGATGCGGCGCTCGCCATGCAATTGGGAGCCGAAGCGGTCTTCGTCGGGTCGGGCATCTTCAAGAGCGATCATCCCGCTCCGCGTGCCAAGGCCATCGTCGAGGCCACCACGCACTTCGACAATCCCGACATCTTGGCCAAAGTATCCCGCGGTCTCGGAGCCCCGATGACGGGTATCGGGATGGACGAGATCAATCAGCGCTACGCCGAACGCGGTTGGTGACGTCGATGTCGGCAGCGAGGCCCCCAGGTGAACGAGCCTCTGCGCATCGGGGTACTCGCGCTTCAAGGAGCGTTCGCCGCCCATCTTGACGTTCTGACGTCACTTGGCGTCGACGGGCGTCCGGTTCGTCTACCCGTGGATCTCGAAGGCCTCGACGGCTTGATCCTTCCCGGTGGCGAAAGCACGACGATGTCGAATCTGCTGCACTCGTTCGATCTGCTCGAACCGCTGCGGGACTTCATCTCCGCGGGGCATCCCGTGTTCGGAACCTGTGCCGGAATGATTCTTCTGTCCGATCGAATTCTCGACGGACGCCCCGACCAGATCGCGTTGAGCTCCATCGACATCGTCGTTCGTCGTAACGGCTACGGACGACAAGTCGAATCCTTCGAAACCGACATCGTCGTCGACGGTCTCGATTCGCCCTTCCATGCTGTGTTCATTCGTGCTCCGCGCATCGAAGAGGTCGGGCCGAACGTCGACGTGCTGGCTCGCCACGAAGACGTTCCCGTGCTCGTTCGTCGGGGCCCGGTGATGGCGGCATCCTTCCATCCGGAGCTGACGAGCGACGATCGCATCCATCGGCTTTTCGCCGATATGGTTCGCAGCGCGTCGAGCGATGGTGCGACCAGTCGAAACCAGGTGAGGTGAACCATGTCCGGACATTCCAAATGGGCAACGATCAAGCACAAGAAGGGCGCCGCCGACAAGGCGCGTGGCAAGTTGTTCGCCAAGATCGCGCGCCAGATCGAAGTCGCCGCTCGGGAAGGTGGGGGAGACCTGGCGTCGAATGCGTCACTGCGTACCGTCGTACAGAAGGCCAAGGCCGCGCAGATGACCAATGACGCCATCGACCGCGCCGTCAAGCGCGGCAGCGGCGAGGCCCAGGGGGACAGTTACGAATCGATCACCTACGAGGGTTACGCACCGGGAGGCGTGGCCATGATGGTCGACACCCTCACCGACAATCGCAACCGCACCGGCGCCGACATTCGCAACATCTTCAACAAGCTCGGTGGTGCGATGGCCGAACCCGGCGCGGTCGGTTGGCAGTTCAGCCGTCGGGGAGTCATCTACGTCGACGGTGTGGCCACCGAGGACGACGTGATGATGGCCGCCCTCGACGCCGGAGCCGACGACATCAGCCGTGACGGATCCGCCTGGAAGATCCTGACCGAGCCATCGGCGGTCTACGACGTGAAAGCCGCGTTGGAAGGGGCCGGATTGACCGTTGCGTCGGCCGAGTCGACGATGGTGTCGTCGACGACCATCGACGTGACCGACGCCGAGACCGCTCGCAAGATCCTGAAGGTGATGGAGGCGTTGGAGGACAACGACGACGTCCAGGACGTCTACGCCAACTTCGACATCAGCGACGAGATCATGGAAGCCGTCGGCTGACTGGTAGTCACGAAGCCGTCGGCTGACTGGTAGTCACGAAGCCGTCGGCTGACTGGTAGTCACGAAGCCGTCGGCTGACTGGTAGTCACGAAGCCGTCGGCTGACTGGTAGTCACGAAGCCGTCGGCTGACCGGTGTCAGTCCAACGATGCGTTAGGGTCGCCGTATGAGCATCAAAGTTGGCGATCTGGCCCCCTCGTTCACCCTGCCCGGCACGGGTGGGCGCGAATATTCGCTCGCGGACTTCGCCGGCAAGCCACTGGTGATCGCGTTCTACCCCGGTGACGACACGCCGGTGTGCACCAAGCAGTTGAACTCGTACAACAACGAGTTCGAGGAGTTCGAGAACCTCGATGCGGCCGTCGTCGGCATCTCCGCCCAGGACGTGGACAGCCACGAGGCGTTCGCGTCCAAACACGGTTTCCGATTCCCGCTCCTGTCCGACGTCGACAAGACCGTCGCTGCCGCGTACGGGACGCTCGGGCCGTTGGGATTTCCCCGCCGGAGCGTTTTTGTTGTGGGGGCCGACGGTCGGCTCACGTACGTGCACCGCGCGTTGGCCGGCGTGACCTATCGATCGGTCCAGGAGATCACCGCCGCCATCGGCAAACCCTGATCATTCAGGCCATCGTTCCCACACACCATGTGTGGCTCGGTATGATCGTACGCATGTTCGTAGGGAGCACCCAGCGGGTGTTGGGCATCGACCCGGGTTTGACCCGTTGCGGTTACGCGGTTCTCGATGCCCGGGGACCGTCCATCGACGTGATCTCGCTGGGCGTGCTGCGAACACCGGCCCAGGATTCGCTTCCGGCTCGTTTGGCCCGCCTCCACCAGGATCTCTCGGAGGTTCTCGACGAGTTCCGACCCAACAGCGTGGCCGTCGAGCAGGTGTTCTTCCAGGTCAACGTGCGCACCGCGATGAGCGTCGGCCAGGCGAGTGGATTGGCGTTGGCCCTCGCCCACGCGGCCGGCTGCACCGTGGTGCAGTACACGCCGAACCAGGTGAAAGAAGCCGTCACGGGTTGGGGAGGAGCGGGCAAGGAGCAGGTGCAACGAATGGTGCAGGCTCGGCTCGGATTGAGCGTCGCACCCAAGCCCGCCGACGCGGCCGACGCGGCGGCCCTCGCGTTGTGCCACCTTGCGATCGGACCCGTTCATCAGCGACTGATCGCCGCCGGGGCACCGGACATTCACGGACGGGCCCGCAGCCGCCGAAAGGCCGGATGATGATCGGATCCCTTCGTGGAACGGTTCTCGAACGCTCGGCCGACGGCACGGCGCTGATCGAGGCCGGGGGTGTCGGATACATCGTCCATGTGTCGCCGCGATGCCTCGCCGAGTTGGAGCCCACGTCCCCGGCGTTCCTCCACGTCCATCACCACATCCGCGAGGACCTGCAGACACTTTTCGGTTTCCAGACCCGCGACGAGAAATCGACCTTCCAAACCCTCATCGCCACTCACGGTGTCGGTCCGGCCTTGGCCATGGCCATTCTGTCCACCCACTCGCCAGCGGCCCTCGTCGACATCGTGGCCTCGTCGGACCTCGGTGCGCTCACGCTCGTGCCGGGTGTCGGCAAGAAAACCGCCGAGCGCCTGCTGATCGAGTTGAAGAATCGGCTGTCGTTGCCGATTCTGCCCGCGACGAGTGACGGTGCCGGTGCATCCACCGTCACCTCCGACGTTCGTGAAGCCCTCATCGGTTTGGGATACAGCGACAGCGAGGTGCGCGACGCGCTGCGATCGTTACCCGCCAACGTCGATGCGGCCACCATGTTGCGTGAGGCTCTCGGATTGCTGGGAGTGCGACGTGCGTGAGGAGTTCCTCGATCCGAAACTAGAGAACCCCGTCGAGGAATCCGACGAGGCGGGCCTGCGCCCCAAGCATCTCGAGGAGTTCGTCGGTCAACGCGAGTTGAAGGAAAAGCTCGGCATCGTCCTCGAGGCCGCCCGACGACGCGGCGAAGCAGTCGATCACCTCTTGTTCGCGGGGCCTCCCGGATTGGGCAAGACGACGTTGTCGGGAATCATCGCCGCCGAGATGGGGGTGCGACTGCACATCACGTCCGGACCGGCTCTGGAGAGGGCCGGAGACCTGGCGGCGATCCTCACCAAACTCGAACCGTCGGACGTGTTGTTCATCGACGAGATCCATCGCCTCGGACGCACCGTCGAGGAGATCCTCTATCCGGCCATGGAGGACTTCCAACTCGACATCGTCGTCGGCAAGGGTCCGGCCGCCTCCAGCATCCGACTTGCCCTTCCCCGGTTCACGTTGGTCGGCGCCACCACGCGCACCGGCATGATCACCGGGCCTCTGCGCGATCGTTTCGGGTTGGTCGCGCGACTCGACTATTACGACGACGACGAACTGACGGCCATCGTTCGACGCGCCGCCACGATCCTGTCGGTCGACATCGACGACGAGGGATGTCACGAGATCGCCCGGCGTAGTCGAGGCACCCCGCGCATCGCCAACCGTCTGTTGCGACGGGTACGGGATTTCGCCGAAGTGCGCGAGAGCGGTCGCATCACCGGATCCATCGCCGACGAGGGTCTCGCCATATTCGGCGTCGACCAACGTGGCCTCGACAAGGTCGACCGATCACTCCTGTCGGCGCTGTGTTCACAGTTCAGCGGCGGCCCGGTCGGCCTCACGACTCTGGCCATCGGCGTGGGCGAGCAACCCGAAACGGTGGAGGACGTCTACGAGCCCTTCCTCATCCAACAGGGCATGATCGCTCGCACACCGCGTGGTCGTGTTGCCATGCCCGCCGCATGGCGACACATCGGACTCACTCCGCCGGCCGCCCAACCCGACCTGTTCTCCTGAACCGTGCACATCTCCGACTTCGACTACGAACTTCCCGACGATCTCATCGCGCAAGAGCCCGTCGAGCCCCGTGACTCGGCTCGCCTGCTGGTCGATGGTGGCGATCGACTTCATCATCGTCATGTTCGCGATCTCGCCGACATGGTCGGCCCCGGAGACGTGCTGGTGGTCAACGACACCCGGGTGATTCCGGCTCGGCTTCGTTTGCGACGCGGGAGCGGTGGAGCGGTCGAGGTCCTCCTGCTCGAGATGACCGATGCGGGATCGTGGTCCGCCTTGGTGCGTCCCGCGGCCAAGCTCCGCCCGAACGAAACACTCCTCGACGACGACGGCGACGAAGTGGTCACGTTCCTCGGTCGTCGCGAGGACGGCGACACCTTCGACGTGCGGCTTCACGACGACGGCCAACCGATGGCGTTGCTGGACCGCATCGGGTCCCTACCGCTGCCGCCGTACATCACCTCCGGCACGGGCGCCAACGAGCGGTATCAAACGGTCTATTCGCGTCGTCCCGCCTCGGCGGCCGCACCAACCGCCGGTCTGCACTTCACCCCGGAACTGCTCGACCTGATCCGACAGCGGGGCGCTCGCCTCGCACGAGTCGAACTGGTGGTGGGCCTCGACACCTTCCGACCCATCAGCACCGACGACCCGCTGCAGCACCCGATACACACCGAGCTGTACTCGGTTCCCGACGAGACCATCGACGAGGTGAATCGCGCCGAGCGGGTGATCGCCGTGGGCACCACGGCAGTTCGTGCGCTGGAGAGCACGTTCACGTCCGGGCGGCAGAGCGGTCGCACGAACCTTTTCATTCATCGGGGTTACGAGTGGAAGGTCGTCGATCTGATGATGACCAATTTCCACATGCCCCGAACCACGTTGCTCATGATGATCGAGGCGTTCGTGGGTCCCGTGTGGCGGGACATCTACCGAGAGGCCATCGAACGGCGATACCGTTTCCTGTCGTTCGGCGACGCGATGCTCCTCGATCGTCACGCCCACGACCACTGATCATGCACCCCGTCACCCTCGACATCACCGCCACCGACGGCGCCGCCCGCACCGGTGTGGCCACCACGGCGAACGGGACCTACGAGTTCCCGTGTTTCATGCCCGTGGGCACGCGCGGCGCGATCAAGTATCTCAGCGCCGCCGATTACGAACGATTGGGCGCGCGCATCGTTCTCGGGAACACGTACCACCTGATGCTGCGACCCGGCGCCGACGTGGTGGCCCGATTCGGCGGTCTCGGAAAGTTCGCCGGTTGGGGAGGCCTCACCCTCACGGACTCCGGGGGCTTTCAAGTGTTCTCCCTCGAACCCAAGGTCGACGATGACGGGGTCACGTTCGCCTCCACCTACGACGGCAGCAAGCACCGCTTCACACCCGAGTCAGCGGTGGCCACCCAGGAGCTCCTCGGAGCGGACATCCAGATGGTCCTCGACGTGTGCCCACCTTTGCCGTCACCCGAGCCGGTCATCCGTTTGGCTCTCGAGCGAACCTCGGCGTGGGCCAAACGGGCCCGGTCGGCGCACGTCAGGGAAGATCAGGCGTTGTTCGGCATCGTTCAAGGTGGCATCTCGCCCGTGATGCGCGCCGAGAGCGCCCGGCGAACCGCCGAACTCGATTTCGACGGATACGGAATTGGCGGGCTGTCCGTCGGCGAAACACGGGCGGAGATGCTGCCGGCGCTGGCGGCCGCGCTCGAACACCTTCCGCGCGACCGGCCCCGCTACCTGATGGGAGTCGGTGATCCGGCGTCTCTCGTGGAGGCGGTGTCCTTGGGTGTCGATCAGTTCGACTGCGTGATGCAAACCCGTTTGGGCCGTCACGGTACGGCCCTCACGAGTCGGGGCAAGGTGCACATCAAGAACGCCAAGAACGCACTCGACGACTCGCCCTTGGATCCTGAGTGTCGTTGCGAGGTGTGTCAGCGCCACACCAGGGGGTACCTGCGCCACCTGTTGCAGGTCAACGAGCCGACCGGATCGCGTCTGATGAGCCTGCACAACGTGGCCTGGACCCTCGACCTGATGGCTCGAATGCGGTCCGCCATCGCCACCGGCACCTTGGGGACCCTACGCCGGGAGATTCTCGACGTCTGGGGTAACGGCGGCTGATCCGGTCCGTTTCGACCACCCCCAATCCGCGGGGCCGACGAGTAGGCTTGCGCGGGTCGTCCGACCCCCTCCGATCAAGGATCAGCATGTCGAATATCGCTTTCCTCGCCGCCAACACCGAGCAGAACAGTGGTGGAAGCGCCCTTTTCACCTTCGGCTTCATGGCCCTCATCGGCCTCGCCATGTATTTCCTCATGATTCGTCCCCAGCGCAAGCGGCTTCGTGCTCAGCAGGAACTCCAGCAGGCGATCACGGTCGACGACGAGATCATCACCAACTCGGGCCTCTACGGCTTCGTCACCGCCATGGATGGCGACATCGTGTGGCTCGAGATCGCCGAGAACGTGGAGATCCGGATCGCCCGCAATGCGCTGTTGCGTCGCGTGAATCCGGCCGAAGAGCCCGCCGGCGGCGAGCCCACCGAACCCACGACGCCCGCGTCGGAATGATCGGTTTTCCATGACCCGTCGTCGTCTCGCCATCACTCTGTTCGGCCTGTTGGTCGTGGTCTTCGGTTCGTTGGCCGGAAACCTCGTCGCCGGCAACGAACCTTCCCTCGGCCTCGACCTGCAAGGTGGCGTGTCGGTCACCCAAGAGCCGGTCGGGGACTACAACTCGGAGAGCCTCGACCTCGCCGTCGAGAGAATTCGTGAACGCGTCGACTCCCTCGGAGTCGCAGAACCCGAGATCATCCGACAGGGCGATGCGATCGTGGTGAACCTTCCCGGCGTCGACAACCAGGACGATGCGATCAAACTGGTGCAGGTCACCGGTGCGGTTCTCTTGCGTCCGGTGTTGTTGTCGCAGGTGATCGAGACGCCCGATTCGACCGTCACCGACGACGCTTCGACGACCACCACGACGGGGGCGAGCACCGACGCCTCGACGACCACGTTGCCGTCGGAATCCACGACCACTCTTCCCGGTGGTCCGGCGCGTCCGGCAGCCGTGACCACCGTGGTCGCCGGCACCACCGTGCCCTCCGATGCAGCCACGACCACGACGTCCGTCGAGGCGCAATCCACGACCACCACGCTCGGCACATCGGACTCGGTCGTCACGACGGACGCGCCCGCCTCGGAGAGCACCCTGCCGACCGACTTACCGGACCCCACCGATCCGAACGCCACGGTCTTCGTGCAGAACGCCGACGGCACCGAGCTCTACCAATTGGGACCGGCGTTCGCGACCGGTGAAGTGTTCAACAACGACGCTCAAGCCGACATCATCTCGGGCGGTTGGGGCGTCCGCGTCACCTTGCGTGGCGGTGCCACCGGGGCCGACCTCTGGAACAGTGGTGCCGCGCGGTGCTTCGCCAAGGATTCGTCGTGCCCCTCGGGTCGCATGGCCATCGTGCTGGACGGTGTCGTTCAATCGGCCCCCAGCGTGAACCAACCCAGCTTCACGGGTGGTGTCGACATCACCGGAAGCTTCACCGAAGGCGAGGCCAAGGATCTGGCTCGCGTTCTCAAGAGCGGCGCCTTGCCGGTCCGCTTGCAGGTGCAGGCCGTGCAGACCGTGTCACCGACTCTCGGTAGCGACTCACTGCGGGCCGCGATCATCTCCGGCCTCATCGGTGTCGGCCTCGTTCTGCTCTTCATGTTGCTCTACTACCGCAGCCTGGCCGCGATCGTGGTCGCGGGTCTGCTCATCTCCGGCGTCATTCAGTGGAACGTGATCTCGTTGCTGTCCAGCACCAACGGACTGGCACTCAGCCTCGCGGGAATCGCCGGCATCATCGTGTCCATCGGCGTCACCGTCGACTCCTACGTGGTTTTCTTCGAGAAGTTGAAGGACGAGGTCAAGTCCGGGCGCACGTTACGCAACTCCGCCGAACGTGGTTTCAAGTCGGCCTGGCGAACCATCCTCGCCGCCGACATCGTGTCGTTGCTCGGCGCGTTCACGCTCTGGTCCCTCACGGTGGGGTCCGTGCGTGGTTTCGCGTTCTTCCTCGGCCTGTCGACCTTGTGCGACATGATCGTCGCGTGGTTCTTCACCCGGCCGACCATGTTGTTGCTGGCCCGGTCGGAGTTCATCGCCCGTCGGCGCGTCTTCGGTGTCGATTCGTCCGCCCTGACGTCCGGAGGTGCCGCATGAGCGACACAGCAATCACCAAACGACGCGGTGTCCTCGGACGCCTGTACCACGGAGAGACCTCCATCGACTTCTACGGTCGACGTCGTTACGGATTCCTGTTTTCCGGACTGCTCGTGATCGTCACCTTGATCTCGTTGCTCACCTCGGGTTTGAACCTCGGCATCGACTTCGAGGGCGGCGTGGCTTGGCAGGTGCCGGCGTCGGAGACCTTCGGCACCGACGAGGCCCGTTCCATCGTGGAAGAAGGCGGCGTCGAGGTGACCAACGCCAAGGTGCAGACGCTGAAGAGCGGCGACGTCGAATCCATTCGTATTCAGGTGGGGGACCAGACCACCGAGGTTCGATCAGCGGTTCAAGCGGCCTTGGCCGAGGCCGCCGGAGTGGACGTGAACGACGTGTCGGTCAGCTCGGTCAGTTCCTCGTGGGGTCGGTCGATCACGGAGAAGGCCGTGCGCGCCCTCATCGTGTTCCTCGTGCTGGTTTCGCTGTACATCGCCTGGCGTTTCGAATGGCGTATGGCTGTGGCCGCCATCGCCGCGATGCTCCACGACGTGCTCATCAGCGTGGGTATCTACTCGGTGTTCCGGTTCGAAGTGACACCGGCGACGGTGGTGGCGTTCCTCACCATTCTCGGCTTCTCCTTGTACGACACGATCGTGGTGTTCGACAAGGTTCAGGACAACATCGAGCGTTTCGCCGCCACCCGTACCGGAATGGCCGACATCACCAACGTCTCCATGAACCAGGTGCTCATGCGCTCGTTGAACACCAGCCTGGCCGCGGTGCTGCCCGTCATCTCCTTGCTCGTGCTGGGTTCCGGGGTGTTCGGTGCCGTGGCCCTGCGCGAGTTCGCCGTGGCGTTGCTCGTGGGTCTGTCGATCGGTAGCTATTCGTCCATCTTCGTGGCGTCGCCTCTGCTGGCGGTGTTGAAGGAGCGCGAACCCCGATTCAAGAACCTGCGCGGTCTGCATTCCACCGGCGCCGAGCTCGAACACATGGTGGTCACGGGCACGTCGAGCGGACTGAAGAACGTGCGTCGCCAGGCACAAGCCGACGATCAATCGGCGCCTTCGGCCACCATCACCCCGAGTGCGTTGCTCACGCACCCGCCCCGTCCGCGCAAGAAGAACCGGCGCTGAACGAGGCACGCATGGAACACCTGATTCGCGCCATCGAGGATTACCCCACGCCCGGGGTCACCTTCCGCGACATCACGCCGTTGCTCGGCAACGGTCCGGCCTTCGGCGAGGCCATCGTCGGACTGGCCGACCGATTCCGTTCTCTCGGTGTCGAACGCGTCGTCGGAGTCGAGGCCCGCGGTTTCATCCTGGGTGCGCCGGTGGCGGTGGAGTTGGGTGCCGGTTTCGTCCCCGTTCGCAAGGCCGGCAAGTTGCCCTGGGCCGTCGCGCGCGAGGAGTACGAACTCGAGTACGGCACGGACAAGCTGGAGATCCATCGCGACGCCGTCCACCCCGGCGAGCGGATCCTCGTCGTCGACGACGTGTTGGCCACGGGTGGTACCGCCGCGGCCACCTGTCGTCTGGTCACCGGCCTCGGCGGCGTGGTGGTCGGTCTGGGCGTGTTGCTCGAACTCGCGTTCCTCGAGGGGCGTCAGAAGCTGGGTGGAGTTCCCGTCGAGTCGTTGATCACCTACTGATCCCGGACCGGCCCGAGATCTTCGACCTCCGTCGGTACACGGACGGCCCTCGGACTGGGATAATGGATCCATGGCCACGGTGACGCGACTCCTGCCTTGGAGACGACAGAGCGGTTCACCCAACGACGAATTGTCACCGGTCATCGCCTCCTTCCGGCGCCGCCACCCCAAGTCCGGTACGGCCGCCATGACCAAGGCCTTCGAGGTGGCACGGCTGGCTCACTCGCAACAGAAGCGCAAGAGCGGCGAGGGTTACATCAACCATCCACTGGCGGTGGCCAAGATCGTCGCCGACATCGGCCTCGACGAGACCACCGTGGCGGCCGCGCTGTTGCACGACGCGGTCGAAGACACCGAGATCACCGTCGCCGACGTCGAACGGGAATTCGGGTCCGAGGTGGCCGCCATCGTCGACGGAGTCACGAAGCTCGAACGTATCCAGTTCGACTCCAAGGAAGCCCAACAAGCCGCGACCATGCGAAAGATGTTGGTCGCCATGGCCAAGGACCTCCGGGTCCTCATCATCAAGTTGGCGGATCGATTGCACAACATGCGCACCATCGCGGCGATGCCGGTGGACAAGCAACAACGCATCGCATCGGAAACACTCGACATTTACGCGCCACTCGCTCACCGTCTCGGCATGCAGGGTCTCAAACAGCAACTCGAGGATCTGGCCTTCGCTTCGCTGTATCCGAAGCGGTACAGCGAGCTCGATCACCTGGTGAGCACCCGCAGCCCCGAGCGCGACGTCTACCTCGCCAAGGCCATGGCCGACGTCCGGTCGCAGTTGGCGGAGTTGAACATCGAAGCCGACGTCACTGGTCGTGGGAAGCACCTCTGGAGCATCTACGAGAAGATGATCCAAAAGGGCAAGGAGTTCGACGAGATCTTCGACATCGTCGCCATCCGGGTCGTCGTGGACTCGGTCAAGGACTGTTACGCCGCCCTCGGTTGCATCCATGGGCGCTGGAAGCCGATCGTGGGCCGTTTCAAGGACTACGTGGCCATGCCCAAGTTCAACCTGTACCAGAGCCTTCACACCACGGTCATCGGTCCCGGTGGTAAGCCCCTCGAGATCCAGATTCGCACCCGCGAGATGCACCAACGCGCCGAGTGGGGAGTGGCCGCCCACTGGGCGTACAAGGACGGCACCGAAACACCCGACATTGATTGGCTGAACCGCATCATCGACTGGCAGAGCGACGTCGTCGATCCGGCCCAGTTCATGGAGAATCTCAAGACCGACCTCGACCAGGACGAGATCTTCGTGTTCACTCCCAAGGGTCGCGTGGTGGCCCTTCCACTCGGATCGTGTCCCGTCGACTTCGCCTATTCGGTGCACACCGAGATCGGCAACGCCTGCATCGGGGCCCGCGTGAACGGCCGGCTCGTTCCTCTCACGCATCAACTCAAGAGTGGGGACACCTGCGAGATCTTCACCTCCAAAGTGGAGACGGCCAGCCCTTCGCGCGAATGGCTCGAGTTCGTGTCGTCACCCAAGGCGCGCAACAAGATCAAACAGTGGTTCTCGCGTGAACGTCGTGAGGACCTGATCGAGGCCGGACGCGAGGAGCTCACGCGCGAGTTGCGACGAGAACGACTACCCGTCAATCGCGTCATGGAGGGTCCCCAGATCGAGGCCGAGATGGCGGCGCTCAACTACACCGACCTCGACACCCTCCTGGCCGCCATCGGCGAGGGACACGTGGGAGCGCGCGCCGTCGCCCAACGCCTGGCGCAAAGGTTCCAAGCCGTCGACTCCGACGAGAGGCTCCCGGCATCGGTGCGTCGACCGACCGAGTTGCGCCGAAAAGACAACAACGTGGGCGTCCACGTGGAGGGATTCGACGACGTTCTCGTGCGCCTGTCGAAGTGCTGCACTCCCGTGCCCGGCGACGAGATCATGGGCTTCATCACCCGGGGTCGGGGCGTGAGCGTCCACCGCTCCGACTGCGCCAACGCCGGTTCGTTCGCCGACGACCAGTCGTCGCGCCTGGTCGACGTGGAATGGGACGGTTCGTCGACCGGCACCGTGTTCCGAGCCGGAGTCGAGGTGGTGGCCCTCGATCGTTCCAGGTTGTTGCGCGACGTCGCCAACGCGTTGTCCGAGCAACACGTGAACATCGTCGCGTGCAGCACCCACACCGGCGGCGACCGAGTCGCGAAGATGCACTTCGAGTTCGAGTTGGCCGATCCCGGACATCTCGAATCCGTCCTGCGCACCATCAAGCGCATCGATGGTGTCTACGACGCGTTCCGCTCGGTGCCCGGTCGTTCCGACGGCGACGACTGACCTTCGGCATCTCGCTCGACACCTCCGCGAGCCCGCCAATCGGGACCTTTCGGTCCGATCCGCGCCGGTAGCCTTGGCGCGTGCCCGAGTTCCAGACCAGTCCCGGAATGCGGGACGTGCTGCCCCCCGAGTCGGGCCGTTGGCGCCGGTTCGTGCGCACCTTCGACGAGACCGTCTCGTCCGCCGGATACGGGCAGGTGGTTCCACCCCTCCTCGAGGACATCGGGGTATTCCACCGGGTCGGAGAGGCCACGGACGTGGTCACCAAGGAGATGTACGACTTCGTCGACAAGGGGGAGCGCCACGTGGCTCTGCGCCCCGAACAGACGGCCAGTGTGTGTCGAGCGTTCGTCCAGCACCGGCCGGCCACACCGTGGAAGGTCTGGTACGCCGGTCCGAACTTTCGATACGAGAAGCCCCAACGCGGTCGTTACCGCCAGTTCGATCAGGTGGGTATCGAGGTGCTCGGTCCGGATGATCCGTTCCTCGACGTCGAGGTGATCGCCTTGGGTTGGCGCTTCTTCCACACGCTCGGACTTCGTCAGGTCACCTTGATGGTCAACAGCCTCGGCGAGCCCGCCGACCGCACGGCTTTCGTCGCGGCCCTGCGCGACCACTTCGAGACCAACATCGAGGGCCTCACCCCCGAGAGCCGCGTCACCCTGACAAAGAATCCCTTGCGGGTCCTGGATTCCAAGCGGCCGGCCGATGCCGACGTCATCGCGTCCGCACCCCGCATCGCCGATTTCCACAGCGACACCGCGCGAAGCAGCTTCGCCGCGGTCCTCGACGGTCTACGCGCCCTCGACATTCCCTTCGTGGTGAACGAGCGACTCGTCCGCGGACTCGACTACTACCGGCTCACCACCTTCGAATACGTGGGCGGAACTCTCGACTCGGCCCAGAACGCCCTCGGTGGAGGTGGACGGTACGACGGATTGGTCGAGGACCTCGGCGGTCCGGCCACACCGGGCGTGGGCTTCGCCATCGGACTCGATCGCACGTTGCTCGCCTGCGACGACGAGGGGGTCTTTCCCGCCGACGACCAACGGGTCGACGTGTTCGTGGTGGACACCACCGGTGGACTGCACGCGCTCACGATCACCGACCAACTACGCACCGCGGGAATCAGTTCCGATCGGGCATTCGAGAACCGTTCCATGAAGAGCCAGATGAAGGCCGCCGACCGCAGCGGCGCCACCGTTGCGGTCATCATCGGCTCGGACGAGGCCACCGCGGGGACCGCCATCGTGCGACCACTGCGCGACGGGGGAGAGCAGATCAGCGTCACCCGTTCCGAATTGACCACCACCTTGAGGAAAGTCCTGTCATGAGCACATCGAATCGTCAGACGTCAATGCGCACCCACATGTGTGGCGAGATCGGCGACAGCCTGATCGGCACCACCGTGTCGGTGTGCGGCTGGGTCGCCAAGCGCCGCGAGCACGGCGACAAGTTGGCCTTCGTCGATCTGCGCGATCACACCGGCATCGTCCAGTGCGTCATCGACAACGGGGTCGACGTTCGAAGCGAGTACGTCGTGCGCGTCACCGGTGTCGTTCGCCCCCGACCCGACGGAACGGTCAACGCCAACATCGCCACGGGAACGGTGGAGATCGGCGAATGCGTGGTGGAGGTTCTCCGTACCGCCGAGCCGCCCCCGTTCCCGGTCGATCAGCGCGCCGACGAGGTGGACGAGAACGTCCGTCTGCAGTATCGCTACCTCGACATTCGACGCGAGCGGATGCAACGCAACATTCGCACGCGAGCAAAGGTGAACTCCGCGGTGCGGTCGGCCATGGAACGTCAGGGCTTCGTCGAGGTCGAAACCCCGATGCTCGTACCGTCCACACCCGAAGGCGCGCGCGAGTTCCTCGTGCCCTCGCGCAAGGAACCCGGTTCGTTCTACGCGCTACCCCAGAGTCCGCAGTTGTTCAAGCAGTTGTTGATGGTGGCCGGCATCGATCGCTACTACCAGATCGCGCGTTGTCTCCGAGACGAGGATTTGCGCGCCGATCGCCAATACGAGTTCATGCAGCTCGACGCCGAGATGAGTTTCGTGAACCAGGACGACGTACTGGCGGCGATCAGCGAGGCGGTGCTGTCGGCGGCCGAGGCCGTCACCGGCGAGCGCCCCGCACCGATCGAACGAATCACCTGGCACGAGGCCATGAACCGTTTCGGTGTCGACAAGCCCGATCTTCGATTCGGCATGGAACTGCACGAACTCACGTCCGTCTTCTCCGCGACCGAGTTCAAGGCTTTCGCCGGAGCCACGAGCATCAAGGGAATCAAGGCCACGGGACGCGCCGAGGAATTCGGACGCAACAAACTCGATCAACTCACCGACAAGGCCAAGAAGATGGGGGCCAAGGGTCTCGTGTGGTTGAAGAAGACCGTCGAGGGATACGACTCACCGGTGGCCAAGTTCCTCACCGACGCCGAGCAGAGCGCACTCACGTCGACGTTCGGCGCCGAGACCGGTGACCTGATCCTCATCGTCGCCGACGAGTGGATGACCACCTGCGAGGTGCTCGGCCAACTGCGAAACGATCTCGGTCGTCCGCCGGTGCATCAGGGCCCGTACCGGTACGTGTGGGTCGTCGAGTTCCCGTTGTTCGTCGGCGTCGACAAGGAGTCCGGTCGCCCGAAGCCGGGCCACCATCCCTTCTGTCGGCCGCATCCCGACGACATCGACAAGTTCGAGACGGATCCGATGTCCGTTCGCGCGTTGGCCTACGACCTCGTCCTCAATGGTTGGGAGCTCGGTTCGGGAAGCATTCGTATCCACGAACCCGAGATGCAACGAAAGGTGTTCACGGCACTGGGTATCAGCGAGGAGGAAGCGAACCGCAAGTTCGGTTTCTTCCTGAAGCCCTTCACCTACGGTGCGCCTCCGCACGGCGGCTTCGCCTTCGGTCTCGACCGTCTGGTGGCCATCCTGGCCGGCGAGGAGAACATCCGCGAGGTGATCGCGTTCCCCAAGACCCAGAGTGGTCAGGACCCGATGACCAACGCCCCCACGCGCGCCGAGGCCAAGCAACTGGACGAACTCGGAATTCGCACGTTGCCACCCAAGAGCTGATCGCGGCGTCATGGGCACCCAACAGTTCCGAGCCGGAGTCGCACTGATCGTCCGTCGTGACAACGGCGACGTCATGGCGTTCGAGCGGCTGGACACGCCCGGGGCCTGGCAACTGCCCCAGGGTGGCCTGGACACCGGTGAGGAGCCCTTGGACGCCGCCTGGCGGGAGTTGCGCGAGGAGACGGGGCTCACCATCGAGCACGTTCGCCTCGTGCTCGAGTTGCCGGAGTGGATCGCGTACGAGTGGCCACCCGACATCCGCGAGCGCACCCACGAAGGCCACAAGCGCCGCGGGCAGATCCAGAAGTGGTTCCTGTTCGGAGTGTTGGACGACGACGTGGAGCCACGACCCGACATGCACGAGTTCGGAGCGTGGCGTTGGATGGACCCCCACCACCTCGTGGCCCACGTGGTCGATTTCCGACGTGACGCGTACGCCCGGGCCTTCTCGCGGATTCTCCCGTGAGCGATCTCTTCAGCGCCGCCGCCGAGGAACGTCTGCGCGAACAGGCCCCATTGGCGGCTCGTATGCGTCCCTCCTCCATCGACGACGTGGTGGGACAGGAACACCTGGTCGGCCCCGGACGTCCGTTGCGTCGTCTCGTCGAACAGGACAAGTTGAGCAGCGCGATCTTCTGGGGTCCCCCCGGGACCGGTAAGACGACGTTGGCCTTGGCCGTGGCCGGAACGACCCGTCGACATTTCGCACAGTTGAGCGCGGTGACCGCCGGCGTGAAGGACGTGCGCGAGGTCATCGAGGAGGCCCGCCAGCGCCTGGGCATGCACGGGCAGGGAACCATCCTCTTCCTCGACGAGATCCACCGATTCTCCAAGGCCCAACAGGACGCCCTGTTGCCGGCCGTCGAGGACGGAACGTTGACCCTGATCGGGGCGACCACCGAGAATCCCTTCTTCGAAGTGAACGCACCTCTGCGCTCGCGCAGCACGCTGTTCCGACTCGAACCGCTGTCGCGCGCGGCCGTCGCCACTCTCGTGCGACGTGGTCTGTCCGCCGTCGGCACGACGGCCACCGACGAAGCCGTCGAGTTGCTCGTCGACCGCGCCGGGGGAGACGGACGCCAGGTGCTCACCTCGCTCGAGGTCGCCACCGCTCTCGCCCATCCGGGTGCGGTCGACCTCGAACACGTCGAAGCCGCGTTGGGAACCAGCGCGCTCAGATACGGACGCGACGACCACTACGACGTCGTCAGCGCCTTCATCAAGAGCATGCGCGGCAGCGATCCGCAAGCCGCGGTCTATTACCTGGGGCGGATGCTGGAAGCCGGAGACGACGCGCGGTTCATCGCCCGCCGAATGATCATCTTCGCCAGTGAGGACGTGGGTCTGGCCGACCCCACCGCGTTGTTGGTCGCGGTGGCCGCGGCCCAAGCCGTCGAACACGTGGGCCTTCCCGAGGCCCAGCTCAACTTGAGTCAAGCCGCCATCCACCTCGCCACCGCCCCCAAGAGCAACCGGGCGGCCCTGGCCATCTGGAACGTGAGAAGCGACATCCGCAACGGATCGGTGGGAGAGGTGCCGGCCCATCTGCGCGACGCCCATTATTCGGGTGCTTCCGTTCTCGGTCACGGTGTCGGATACCGATACCCTCATGACGAGGAGTCCGGTTGGGTGGAACAGCAGTACCTTCCCGATGTTCTGGCCGACCGGATTTGGTACGAGCCGAGTCACCACGGGCGCGAGCGCGAGGTGGAGCGGCGGATGAACGAGCATCGACGCCACGACGGAGAGGAGCAGTCATCATGACCGGAGGTGATGTGTCATGAGCGCGGGAGAGTTGGCCATCGTTCTGGCCGCCGTGCTTCTCAGCATCGGATTCGCCGCCCTCGTCGTGGTTCTGCTGCGCGTGCTCGACACGCTTCGAATCCTGCGAACCGAGTTGTCCGATCTCCGACACGAGACGCGGCCGCTGTTGGCCGAACTCCGGGCATCCACCGACGAGGCCCGCGACGCCGTGGAAGAGGCGCGCCACGATCTCGACCGTTTCGATCGCGTGTTGGGGTCGGCCGAGGCGATCTCGGACGCCGTGGCTTCATCGGGACGGGTGGCCCGACTCGCCCTGTCGGCGCCCGTGATCAAGGCCACGGCCCTGGCCACCGGGACCAAGCGTGCGGCGCGACGTCTTCGGCGACGAGAGGTTCGTGACATCGAGCGACGAACGTCCACCGGACAGCATCTGGTGGTCGTCGACGATTCTCGTCGTGGACGACGGAGGCGCGGATGATCAAGCGACTGTTCTGGTTCGTCTCGGGAATCGTCGCCGGAGTCGGTGGCGTGCTGTTCGCCGGTCGACGGGTGAAGCGGACCATCGGTTCGATGGGTCCCGTCAAGGTGGCCGGCCGCGCGGCCGAGGCGACTCGCTCGCGACTCGGCAACGTTCAGGCCGCGTTTCGCGAGGGACGCGACGCCATGCGGGACCGCGAGACCGAGTTGCGGGCACGTCGTGACGGCCGAGTGGATCACCTCGACTCGGGAACATCCATCGATCCGGTTTCCCCGGGAGACTCCGTTCTGGTCGATGGCACTCCGGTGGCGGCCAGTCGGGTGATCGTGTTGCGTCAGGTCGACGAGCCCACGGGTCGCCGACACCGTCGCCGCGAACGCCGCCGCCCATGACCACCGCGCTTCTCGACGCACTGCGGTCGGCGATCGGCCGGGACGCGGTCCATGACAATGCCGCGGAATTGATGCTCGCGGGTCACGACGCCTCCAACTTGGTGGGTCAGGCGGGAGCGGTGTGTTATCCGGGCAATGCCGAGGATGTGCGCCGAGTCGTCGACGTGTGTCGGGAACACGACGTCCCCTTCGTCGCCCGCGGGGCCGGCACGGGTCTCGCCGGTGGGGCCACCCCGATCGGAGGTGCGGTGGTCGTGTGCACCACGAAGATGAACCGCATTCTCGAGGTGGATCCTTTGGCACGACTGGCCTGGGTGGAGCCCGGAGTGCTCAATCTGGATCTCACCCGCCACGTGTCGCGCTGGGGATTGCATTTCGCACCGGATCCGAGCAGTCAGCAAAGTTGCTCCATCGGCGGCAATGTGGCCAACAACTCCGGTGGCCCACACTGCCTCGCCGAGGGTGTCACCTCGGCGCATATCCTGGCCTGCGACGTGGTCCTGAGCGACGGGTCCCTCGTTCGACTCGGCGGAGAGGAACCCGAGCCCGTGGGCCTCGATCTACGGGGTGCGTTCGTCGGGAGTGAGGGAATGTTCGGAATCGCGACGGCGATCTGTGTGCGACTCACACCCGACCCCGTCGACGTCCGAACGATGTTGCTCGACTTCGAGACCGTGCGGGCCGGAACCGACACCGTGAGCGCCATCATCGCCGCGGGGATGGTGCCTGCGGCCCTCGAGATGATGGATCGTCTGTGCCTGCAAGCCGTCGAGGCCTACATCGACGCCGGATTGCCCACCGACGCGGCAGCGGCCTTGTTGGTGGAGGTGGCCGGCGCGCCCGCCGCCGTGGCGGCCGATGCCGAGACGGTCGAGCGCATCGGCCGTGCGCACGGTGCGCGAACAGTGCGCGTCGCCCAGGACGAGGCCGAGCGAACCTTGCTCTGGAAAGGACGCAAGAACGCTTTCGGGGCCATCGCACGCATCAAGCCCAACTACTACCTGCACGACACCGTCGTTCCCCGCCGTCACCTCTCCGACGTCCTCGACCATGTGTATCGGATCGCCGCCGAACAGGACCTGCTGGTGCTCAACGTCTTTCATGCCGGCGACGGGAACCTGCACCCATTGTTGGTCTTCGACGAGCGTGAACCCGGTGTGATCGATCGGGTTCATCGCGCGGGAGCGGCCATCGTCGAGGTCAGCGTGGCACACGGGGGAGTTCTCTCCGGCGAACACGGCATCGGTTTGGAGAAGCGCGACTACATGCCACTTCTCTTCACCGACCTCGACCTGGAGGCCCAAGGCTGGATGCGCTCCGCATTCGATCCGTTCGGACTGGCCAATCCGTTCAAGGTTCTTCCCAGTCCGGCCGGCTGCGGCGACGCTCACGCCCACGTGGAGGGGCTGTGGGTCTGAATCCACGCACCACCCGCTTCGCCGAGGAGATCGGCCCGAACGGGGCGGTGTGGATCCGTGGCACGGGTTCGCGGGTCTCGGCTCCCACGGGAGTGCGGACGGTGGCGGCTCCGGCGGGCATCGACTCCTTTCAACCCGACGAGATGACGGTGTCCTGCGGGGCCGGAACCTCTCTGCTCGAATTGGACGAGTCCCTTCGTGAGCACGGGCAGTACGTGAATCTCGGACAACATCGACATTCCTCGGGGACCGTCGGAGGCGCGTTGGCCACCGGATGGAACGATCATCTGCGACTCGGACGCGGCCACGTTCGCGAGTCGTTGCTCGAGGCGCACATCGTCGACGGACGTGGCGACGTTGTGAAGGGGGGCGGACCGACGGTGAAGAACGTCAGCGGCTTCGACCTCTGTCGATTGCTCGTCGGTTCACACGGTCGTCTCGGGGCTCTGGCCGCCGTCACGTTGCGCACGCGCCCACTTCCCGCCGCGACCCGGTGGTTCCGGGTCGAGGACGTGTCCGCCTCGGGAATCACCGATCTGATCACCCGCTTTCATCGACCGTCGTCGGTCCTCTGGGATGCTCGAAGCGCGTGGGTCTGCTTGGAGGGTCATCCGAGCGACATCGACGCCACCATGGCCGACCTGGCCGGAAGCGGACACGTCACCGAGGAAGTGGAGCAGGTGCCGAGCCCGTACCGGTTCGCTCATCGCTGGTCCGTGGCGCCCGGCCGGGTGTTCGATCACGTGTCCGTTCGCGCCGGACGGGTCCTGGCCGAGGTGGGAATCGGAGTGATCCACACCGACGAAACACCGCCGGACCCGGTGGTCGATCCGGTCATTCTCGAGATCCATCGACGTTTGTGGACGTCGTTCGACCCCGATCGACGCCTGAACCCCGGCGCCGGCGACGTGCCGTTCGTGACCGCTCGATGACCGCCGACTCACCGCTCGTCGCCACACCGGTTCTCGCCGGGGATCCCTCTCGTCATCAACGGGCCGACGAACTGGCACGTCGTGTCGCCGAACGTCTGGGTCTGCCCGAACCTCGTCTCGAACGCGTGAGCATGAACGCGGTGTATCGATCCGGACCGTGCGTGATTCGGGTGTGTCGTCCCACCACCGATCCCGTCGTCGCGCTGAGAACCTCGCGCTTTCTCACCGAGATCGGCATCCGAGTTCCCTCACCGTACGACCAACGTTCCTTCGTCGACGTCGATCTCGACCCCGAACTGTGGGCCACCACGTGGGAACACATCGACTGCGATCCCCACGCCGAACCCGATTGGGCGATGGTTGGTCGGATGATCCACGAATTGCACACCGTTGATCCGGACCTGATCGCGTCCCTCCATCCGTTACCGATCGCCGGTCGGTTTCCATGGTGGGACGTGGCGGCGACCCTCGAGGATCTCGCCTCGTTCATCGCGCCCGAACGACTACACGTCCTGAGATCGGCCCACGAGCGTCTGTCGTGGGTGGTCCCGCACATTCGTGCCTCCGATGACGAGTCCGTCGTCGTGCACGGGGATCTCCACCCGGGAAACGTGGTGGTGGAGCGCGTCACCGGACGCACCGTGATCCTCGACTGGGACTTGCTGGCGCTGTCACGTCCCGAATGGGACCACGCACCCTCGTTGCGTTGGGAGCAACGTTGGGGCGGGCGGCCGGGCACGTACGCCGAATTCGCCCGGGGCTACGGGCGGGACCTCACCGACGACGATCTCGCGCGGGGAATCGCCGACATGCGTCTGCTGGTGGCCACGGTGATGCGCGTGCGCGCGTCGGTCAGCGACGCCAGCGCCAACGACGAGGCGGACAAGAGGGTCGCCTATTGGGCGGGCACCGACACTCGACCCTGGGTCGCCGCCTGATCAGATCCCGAGGCTGGACCACGCTTCGGACGCGTGCGGGTCGCCGAACGCCACCACTCCGGTGTGTCGCCGCCCCCACGCCGCCAACAACAACCCCACGGCCGGTCCGCGCCAGGCCACGTCCCCCTTGGCGTGCTCGTGGCGAACGTCCACCGCGTCGCCTTGCGGCACGATCATCCATTCACCGGGCCCATCGGTGCAATGCAGATGGAGCGACGACGTCGGAAAGGATCGACTCCGCCGCTTCATCCCGAAGGGCAGGATGACACCATAGGCCTCGTCGATCCCGTCGCAGGCGAGGTCGCGATCCATCGTGACGGTGACCGCGATCGCGCGCTGCAGATCGCACACGTGCACGGCGGTCTCGTGGGCCATTCGTCGGTGGTAGAACCCCCCGGAATGGTCGTCGGACCAGGTCCACACCCGCTCGTCGGGGGCGATACCCGAGATCGACTCGATCATCGCTTCGCAGCGTTCGTCGATCCACTCCATGATGGCGGCGCCCGTCGGGGCGACCCCCGCGTCACCCGGGTCCACCGGTCCCGACGCCCGCGCGTCGATGATGGCGCTGACACTGGCGTACACCCGACCCAGGTGAGCCACGACGTCGCGACCCAACCAACCCGGGCAATCCGGAACGATGGTGTCGTGTGTCGATCGAGCCAGGCGACGGAGTTCGTCGGTACCGGTGCGAACCGCGCCGAGAAGGTCGGGAGTGCTGGGCATGATGAAACCTTATGCGGTTCCGGCGACTCCGTGCTTGCCGTCGAACTCTCGCCCCTGCGACTACCGTGACGTCGTGACGTCGAATCGACTCGCCTCCGTGTCGCCCGACGACATCGCCACCTGCGTGGGATGCGGTTTGTGCCTCCCGCATTGCCCGACGTTTCGAGTGTCGGGGGAGGAGGCACTGTCACCGCGCGGTCGCATCGCGATCATGAAGGGGATCGGCGACGGCCGTCTCGACATGGATTCCGACTCGGTGGGATTCCTCGACACGTGTATTCAATGTCGGGCCTGCGAACCCGCGTGCCCGAGTGGCGTTCCGTACGGTCGCATGATCGAGGCCGCCAAGACCGACCTCGCACACGAGGGTGTGGTGAGCCCACGCTGGCTTCGCTGGGGTCTCGGGCTCCTGCGACACCACCGTCTGCTTCTGTGGTCGCGACCGGTGTTGGCCTTGGCCCAACGCCTGCGACTCGTTCCCCGCCGCATCGGTCTACCGCGCCTGAGTTGGCGAAACGAACCACCGTTGCGCGGCCTGTCGGGCGCCGCGGACGTGTGGATCTTCACCGGCTGCGTGATGGATGCATGGCAACGAAACACCCATCGTTCGGTCGCCGATCTGGCGACACTGCTGGGACTCCGCTACCGAATCCCCGATCGGGACGGGTCCTGTTGCGGAGCCCTGCACACCCACGCCGGTCTGCACGACGAGAGCACCCGTCTGGCCGAGCGCACGATGCGCTCGATGCCCGGCGATGCCCCGATCATCGTGGACTCGGCCGGATGTGGTGCCGCCATGAAGGAATACGGCCGTCTCATCGGCACCGACGAGGCGCGGGCCTTCTCCGTGCGGGTGGTGGACGCCGTGGAGTGGTTGGCCGACCTCATGGACCACGACGACGCCGCCCACCTGCTCGCACCCGCTCGCACCGACCGGCCCACGGTCGTCATCCAGGACCCCTGTCACCATCGCCACGTTCAGAAGGTCCACGGCGCGACACGTCGCGTGCTCCGCGATCGGGCCACGTTGATCGAGTTGGCCGATGACGGACTGTGTTGCGGTGCCGGTGGGGCGTATTCGATCCTTCATCCGCGCATCGCCGATCAGGTACGGGCTCGCAAGGTCGATGTCATCGAGGCCGCCCGAGCCGGACGAGGCGACGTCGTCGTCGCGTCGGCCAACCCCGGTTGTTCGATGTTCCTCGCCGCGGCGGGATTGCCCGTGCGACACCCGGTCGACCTCGTGCGCGACTCCATCCTCCGCGATCACACCGAAGGAGCCGAACGATGACCCACGACCCATCCGACGAGGAACTCGATCCCCGCCAACGCGAGCGTCTCGATGACATCGCCTCCGACCTTCGCGACGCCCTGTCACGTCTGGATGACGTGCAGTTCGACCTTCTTCGGGAGGCCTCGGCGCGCCGTCAGGGACGTCCGGCGATCGACAAGACCCTCTCGCAGGCTCGACGTTCCATCGAGAAGGCCATACACCTCATCGGCGACTGAATCAGAGCGAACGTCGTTTGGCGCTCAGAGCGTCGAGCAACTCATCGAAGCTCTTTCGGAACGACGCCACACCCTCGGCTTCCAGCTGTCCGGCGACGTCGTCCATGTCGATCCCGAGAGCCGGAAGAATCGACCACACGCGATGGCTCTCGTTCACGTCGACGTCGATCCTCCGAGCCACGGTGCCATGATCGGCGAAGGCGTCGACCGTGGCATCGGGAAGGGTGTTCACCGAGAACGGGCCGATGAGCTCGTCGACGTACAGGGTGTCGGGATAGGCCGGGTTCTTCGTGCTCGTCGAGGCCCACAAGGGACGTTGCACGCGTGCGCCCCGAGCGGCCAGCGCCTCCCAACGTGATCCGGAGAACGATCGTCCGAAGGCCTCGTAGGCCAACTTCGCCTGGGCCACGGCCGCCTTGCCTCGTTCGGCCAGGGCCGACGCGGTTCCCACGGCCTCGAGTCGCTTGTCGACCTCGCTGTCGACTCGACTGATGAAGAACGACGCCACGCTCGACACGCGGGAGACGTCCAGTCCGGCCGCCACCCGATCCTCGAGACCCTCGATGTAGGCGTCCATCACCTTCTGGTAACGGTCGAGACCGAAGATCAAGGTCACGTTCACGTTGCGACCCTCGGCGATCATGCGGCGGATGGCCGGTAAGCCCTCGACGGTGCCGGGGATCTTGACCATCAGGTTCGGGCGATCCACGCGATCCCACAAGGCGCGCGCCGCATCGAGGGTTCCCTCACCGTCGTGAGCCAGATTCGGATCGACTTCCACGCTCACGAAACCGTCCTGGCCACCGCTCGACTCGTACACGGGCGCGAACACGTCGAGGGCTCCGTGGATGTCGGCGAGAACCATCTCCCAGTAACTCTCGATCACGCTGGCGCCCGACGCGTGCAGGGAGGCGAACTGCTCGTCGTAGTCGGCCGACCCTTGGATGGCCTTCTGGAAAATCGTCGGGTTCGACGTGAGCCCACGAATTCCCGAGTCTCGAACGGCGACCAAGCCGCCACCGACGATCAGATCGCGACGCAGATTGTCCAGCCAGGGGCTCTGGCCCTGCTCGGTGTGCAGACGGTGGAGACGGTCGGCTGTCGACATGACGGTCAGGCCGACGCCCCGCGTCCGAGCAGATCCTGAACGACGCGCACCACGTTGCCGGCCTCGATGCCCAGATTGGTCAACGCCACACCGCCCGGTGCGCTCGCACCGAAGCGATCGATCCCGACGCACTCGTCGGCGTACTTGTGCCAACCCAACGTGGCACCGGCCTCGATGGAAACGGTCTTCATGCCGGAGGGGAGAATCGTCTCGGCCCGGGCGCGATCCGAGCGACGCGTGTTCTCGAATCGATCCCACGACGGCATGGTGACGACCCGCGCGGAGACACCGGACTCGGCCAACCGATCAGATGCCGCCAACGCCACCGCCACTTCGCTGCCCGTGGCCACGAGACACACGTCCGAGCCCTCACGCAGGATGCCGGCACCCAACCACACCGCACCACCGTCGGAGACGACCGGAAGGTTCTGGCGACTGAGGACCAACGCCGTCGGACCGTCATGCTCGATCGCCGCGCGCAAGGCGTGCGACGTCTCGTTGGCATCGCAGGGGCGGATCACCTGCAGATCGGGGATGGCACGCAACGCGGCCAGATGTTCGATCGGCTGGTGCGTTGGACCATCCTCTCCCACGCCCACCGAGTCGTGGCTGAACACGAAGATGCACTTCGCACGCGACAATGCGGCCAAGCGCACCGGTGGCTTCATGTAATCGAAGAACACGAAGAACGTTCCGCCCACGGGCAACAGACCGCCGTGGAGCGCCATGCCCACCATGATCGACCCCATGGCGTGCTCGCGGATCCCGTAGTACACCTGCCGTCCATCGGGAGTGGTGGGGGAGGCCGCACTCTGCCCCGTCAGTTTGGTACCGGTGTTGCCGGTGAGGTCGGCCGAACCCGAGACGAGACCGGGGACGTCGCTCGAGACGGCGTCGAAAGCCTTTTGAATCGCCACGCGCGTGGCGATGGATTCACCGAGATCGAACACGGGCAGGGAGTCGAACCACCCGGCACCCGGACCGTCGGCGAAGGCCCGCCATTCCGCATGGGCCGCCGCACGGGTCGACCAAGCGTCGCGTTCGGCACGACACCGCGAGGCGGCCGCACGGATGGTCGAGACCACCGGCTCCGGGGCCCAGAACGGCTCGTCGGGAATGCCCATGACGGCCTTCGTACGCGACACGTGTTCGGCCGTGAACGGGTTGCCGTGGGCCTCGTGCTTGCCGGTCCAGTCCGGGGAGGGAACACCGACCTTCGTGCGCAGGATCAACAACTTCGGTCGCTCATCGACGGAGTCCCGCGCATCGACGAGAGCATGCTCCAACGCATCGAGATCCTCTCCGATCTCGCCCAGTGAACGCACCGACCAGCCGTAGGACTCGAACCGCTTGGCGACATCGTCGCTGCACGTGAGACCCGTGCCACCGTCGATGGTGATGCCGTTGTCGTCGAACACCACCACGAGACGCGACAACTTCTGGTGTCCGGCGAACGACGCCGCCTCGTGACTGACGCCCTCCATCAAACAGCCATCACCGGCGATCACCCAGGTGTGGTGATCACAGATGTCGGATCCGAACCGCGCGCGCAGATGACGTTCGGCCATGGCCAAACCGACCGCATTGGCGATTCCCTGACCGAGCGGACCGGTGGTGACCTCCACGCCGGCCGTGTGTCCGGCCTCGGGGTGACCGGGGGTCGCCGAACCCCACTGACGGAAAGCTCTGAGATCGTCGATCGTCAACCCGTAGCCCTGCAGGAAGAGCATCGAGTACTGCAGGATCGAGGCGTGACCGGCGGACAACACGAAACGATCGCGATCCGCCCAGTGCGGGTCCGAGGGATCGTGCTTCATGACGCGGCTGTACAACACGTGGGCCAACGGGGCCAACGACATCGCGGTGCCCTGATGTCCGCTCTTGACCGCCAACGGTGCATCCATGGCCAAGCCGCGAGCGATATCGACGGCGGCACGATCGGTGGTCGGATCCAGTGAAGTCGGCACGCTCCGACTGTAATCCGCGGGTCCCGACGACCCGACGACCCTCGGGGATCTTCCCCCGAATCAGGCCGGCGGTAGCAGGGTGAAGGGAACCAGGTGCCACGGGCCACGATCGACCCGACAGTGGGCGAAGATCTGGCCGTACTCGGTGAATTCCAACTCGGCCTTCACGAGGCGGTAGGTGAACTTGCCCGGTTCGACGGTGAACGGGCTCACGTTGCGTGCGAGCTGCTCGTCTTCTTCGTTCATTCCGCGACGGAAAATGACCTCGAACACTCCGGCGCCACTCTGGTGGGGCGCGCAATGGATCAGAGCGATCAGATGCGGGTCGAGGGTGACGGGGACCGGGGACGGCGACGCCATCGAGAACATGGCACCGGTGATGTCGATGCGGGTGCTCGGCCCGGGGGCCTGGCGCATGGCGAAGTTCTCCACGAAGAGAGCCGAGACGATCTGCATGCCGGTCAGGGTACCGACCGATCCCCGCTCAACGCCGTCGTGTTCCGTCGAGCCAGACACCGACCACGTCGAGGTCGTCGTTCAACGCCACCAGATTCGCTCGGGCACCCACACGGATGGAACCCACGTCATCACGACCGATCACCCGGGCCGGCGTCGACGTGGCGGCCCGCAACGCGTCCTCCAGAGACACCCCGGCGTCACGGCAGACGCGCAGGCTCTCGGACATTGTTGTGGCACTACCCGCCAGAGTTCCGTCGGCCAGGCGAGGGGCACCGTCGACGAGGGCCATGCGCACCGGACCCGCCCGACCGCTTCTCCACGCCACCGAATCGGTGACCAACGCGACCGCCCGTGGCTTGCACCGAAACGTCAGATGCACGATGTCGGGGTGAACATGAACCCCATCGGCGATCAGGCCGACGGCAACCCGGTCATCATTCAACGCCCACGTCGCCAGGCCGGGTTCTCGGTGAGCCATTCCGCTCATCGCGTTGTGCACGTGCGTCACCATCCGGGCTCCGGCCCCAACCGCGTTCTCGTAACCCTGACGTTCGGGGCGGGTGTGACCGATCGATACCACCACCCCGCGGCGGGCGAGCTCACGAATCGTCGTGGGGACGTCCCGGTGTTCGGCCCCCATGGTGACGATCGCCGGAAGATCCGGCAGACCGTCGAAGAAAGTCACGTCGGGCGGAGCGACCAACTCGGCTCGGTGGGCGCCGGTCGTCGTGCCGAGGAACGGACCCTCAAGATGCACGCCCGCGATCAACGGCGCCCCTTCGCGTCTCGCCCGCCCGGAAACGAACGTCATCGCCGGTGCGTACCTGTCCGAGCGTGCCGTCACCAGCGTCGGGCACCATGCACCGACCCCGCGATCGAGGAGCAGTTGTTCCAACCGATCCCATCGGGCATGGTCGCCATCGAACGCCGCCGACCACACGTCGACGTCGTCGACTCCGTTCACCTGCAGGTCGACGAACGCCGGAGCGAGGATCGAGCCCACCGAGGAGCCGGTGTCGCGAGGGTCGAGCGCGTCTCGCGACTCGACGGCGACGATGAGACCGTCGTCGACGATGATCGTCGCCGGACCCGTACCGCCTTCGGGCAACAGCACTCGGTCGTGACGAATCCGCTCCACCCGCGCATTCTGCCCCACGGGGGGCACACGTGACACAGTGTCACCATGAAACACGACGAGTTGAACTTCGAGGAGTTGCCGGCCGACGTCGCGGAACGTTGGCTTCGTTTCGGGCAATGGGATCGGCTCTACTTCCCCAAACTCGTCGGATTACAGGTGGAAGCGGTGCGGCTCGACTATTGCCGGATGTCGTTGCCGTTCAAGCCCGAACTCGAACAGCCGATGGGCATCGTTCACGGAGGCGCGATCGCCACGCTCATCGACGCGGTCGTCGTGCCCGCCATCGGATCGGCCTACGGACCGGAAGTCGGATACAGCACCATCGACATGCACGTGCAGTACCTGTCGGCGCTCGTGAAGGAGGACGCGGTGGCCGAGGGTGTGGTCGTCAAACGGGGTCGATCGATCGTGTTCTGCGAGGCGAACGTCCACGGTCGCACTTCGGGCAGACATCTGGCCCGTGGATCCTTGACCTACAACGTGACATCTCCACGGCAATGACTCAGGTCGGCGGGATCGGGATCACGACGCCCACGTAGTGCGTCATCCACCACGCCTCGGACACGATGTCGATCAAGTCGTCGGTCCGCTCCGGTTGCTCACCGTCGATCAGGACGGCCACCGAAGCGCCATCGGGAAAAGCGATCATCAACGCCTTGATCGACTCGATGGAACCGGTGTGTCCCCAGCTTCCACCGGAGAACAGTCGCACCCCGAGCCCGTACTCCCACACTCTTCCCCCCGATGCCAATCTCGCGGGACTCTTCATGGTGGCCCACATCCCGGGACTCAACGCACCTCGCCCGACCTCACTCGACACCAGAATCCGAGCGAAGCGAGCGAGATCGGTGGAAGATGCCGACCATGCGCCCGCTGCACCCAGCAACTCCATGTAGTTCGAGCCGGGATCGACGTAGTAACCGGGCTCGCCCGGCTGACGAGCCGACGAGGTTCGAAATCGAAAGGAGGTGAGGTGGTTCGGTTCGAGAATCGATGAATCGACTGCTTGGGCGTAGCTCATGCCCGTCAGATCCTCGATCAGCCACCCGAGAAGCAGGTAGTTGAAGTTGCTGTATCGATACGAGCCGCCCGGAGTGGACCGAAGATCGCGCGCGCAGAAGCGACCGACCAGTTCACCCGGGTCGTCGACGACCTCGTCGAAGAACCACTCACGTCCCGAATCGAACCCCGAGGTGTGGGCCAGAAGATCGCGCACCCGGATCTCCGAGATCCCGCTCATCGAGCAACCCAAACCGCGACGTTCCAGAAGAGCCGGAACGGGACGGTCGTCGAGCGCCAGCGATCCTTGGTCGACGAGTCGAAGGACCGCCGCGGCCGTGACCGTTTTGCTGATACTGGCGATTCTGAACGGGGTGGTGGGCGTCAGTGGAGGTTCGGTCGCGCCACGTTGCCGCACGGCCCCGAACGGAACGCCACCCTCGTCGACCACACCCACGGAGACCGCGTCCCCGTCCCGCTCCAGAACCTCCGAGGCGATCATCTGCACGAAGAGGTTCGCCGCGAACAACCGGGGGCCGGCCTCTTCGTCCTCGCGACCCATGGCGGCGGTCGGACCCGTGCCCCGGGTGGCGCCGATCGCGGGTGCGACGACGGCCGCAGTCACCGACAGAGCGAACAGGACCGCGATACGAACCGACCACCGAACACGCGATGGTCGGTCACGGCTCATTGCACGTCGGGAAGACCCAACACCGCCAAGGCGTTCTCGCGCAGGAACTTGGGCCACACGTCGTCCTTGAGGGGAACGTGGGGCATGTCACCCATGATGCGCTCATAGGTGAGACCCATCGGCCAATAGCCGGCGTAGATCACCCGATCGGCACCACGCGTGTTCGCGTAATCGATGATGCGCGGGTCGTAATGCTTCGGAGCGAACGCACTGGTGGAGTAGTAGAGGTTCGGCCACTTCAACATCAGCTTCACCATCAACTCGGTCCACGGTTGGCATCCGTGTCGGGTCACGATCTTGAGTTCGGGGAAGTCGTAACAGACGATGTCGAGAAGCTCGACGTGTTGGCACATGCTCGGGACCCGCGGACCGGGGATTCCGGCGCAGATGAAGATGGGGATACCCAACTCGGCGCACACCGAGTAAATCGGATACCAACGCGCATGGTCGATGGGCACCTGAGGCGTGCAACCCGCGGGGAAGGTGCCGACGGCCTTCAATCCGTGTTCGTCGTGGAGACGGCGGATCTTGCGCACCTCGTCGACTCCGTTGTTGGCGTCGGCACTACACGACGGGATGAAACGTTCGGGGTACTCCGTCAACGCCCGCACGCCGGGGTCACCTTCGATACCGATCATGGAACGATCGATTCCGAAGTGATCCATGGTGTTGATGGCCACCTCGACGGGGTCGATGTCCTCGGTCAGGGCCCCCGGAACGTTCTGCTTGAACAGATACTCGACCGGGAACATCGTCTCCTTGCTCTCCTTGTCGCGAATGTTGCCGCGAAAGAATTCGTAGAGACGACGGGGATCAGGGTCGGGGAACCCCATCATGGTTTCGATGATTCCCAAGCCCCCGGGACCCACGTTCGGCATCGCCATGATCAGGATCCGCCCAACGCGAGGAACTCGCGGGCGTTGTCACGCATGACGCGACGCACGGCGTCGGGCGAGAAGTTGGCGATGTCGTGCACGAAACGTGTGGGCACCGCCAGACCCTCGGCGTGCGGATAGTCGCTTCCGAACAACAGACGGTCGTCACCGAGAACCTCGGCCAACAGGTCGATGTCGTCCTCGTAGAAGGGCGCCACCCACACGTGCTCACGGAACTGCTCCACCGGATCCTTGGCGAACATGAACGGCTGCTGCGAATACGCCTTCTTGAACTTCTTCACCAGATTGGGCACCCAGTCCGCACCGGCTTCGATCGATGCCGTGCGCAACTTCGGGTGACGGGAGAAGACGCCATGACTCACCAGAACGGCGAACATGTCGAACGGAGCACGATCACTGGTCATGACGCGCATGGGAGAGGACTTGAAAGCCTCGAAGTCGCCGAAGGGCTCCCAATCGTCGATGTACTTTCCGTAGCCGGCGTCACCGGAGTGGAAGGCCACGGCCACACCGGCCTCGGCCAGGCGAGCCCAGTACGGATCGTAAATCGCGTCGCCGGGGGAGCGGGTGCCGCCGGAGGGATCGATCGCCGGCGACGTGCGCATCACGACCACCTTGACCCCCTTGGAGATGGCCCAATCCGCCTCCTCGACGGCCCACTGGGGATCGGCCAAGGTGATGTACGGCGCGGCGTAGATCATGTTCTGGTAGGCGAAGCCCCAGTCCTCCTCCACCCAACGATTGAAGGCACGGAAAGCGGCGCACAGAGCCACCGGGTCATCACGCAACGATTCCTCCATGCCGACCGCCAAGGTGGGGAAGAACATCGCTCCCTCCAATCCCTGCTCGCGCATCAACGCGACCCGCGCGTCACGGTCGCGGTACGCCGGACTGATGGGATCGAGCTCTCCGAACAGCTTGCGCATGTCGTCTCCGGCCACTTGCCCACGGAAGTAGGCGTCGAGGGCGCCGGGCTTGGACACCGGATCGAACGTAGGATTCGGGATGAACCGGTTGACCCGACCACCGACCAACAGTCGCCTCTTCCCGTCGATCTCGGCCCACTGCATGCAACGCTTGGCCATGTCGCGGGGGATGTGCCTGGTGAAGGCATCCTCGGCTTCGTAGTAGTGGTTGTCGGCGTCGAAAGCGGCGAATCCGAGATCGACCCGAGCGTTCGCGGAGTCGGTGGCCGTGGGCGACATGAGGTTCCTCCTGGGATGGTTCGAACAACGTTCGTCACCGTACTAGAGCCGGATCGCGATGACCCGATTGCGGTTACCGTGGATCTCATGTGCGGGCGTTTCACGTCGTTGACCCCTCCCGACGCGGTCGCCGAGGTTTTCGGGGCCGAAGCCCCGTCTCCGACCCTCTTCGACGGATTCCACCCCAATCACAACGTGCCGCCGACCTCACGCATCATGGCAGTGGCCCTCGACAGCAGAGGTGCACGTCGGCTGGGTCGTTTTCAATGGGGGCTCGTTCCCCACTGGGCCAAGGACCCTTCCGGAGCTGCCCGCCTGATCAACGCCCGATCCGAAACAGTGCTGGAGAAGCCCTCCTTCCGATCGTCCGTTCCGACGAAGCGTTGCATCATCCCGATGGACGGCTTCTACGAATGGCGCACCATCGACGTCGACCCCAAGGGCCCCAAACGTCCGGTGTACGTGACGCGTCGTGACGGTCGGCTGTTGGCCGTGGCGGGTTTGTGGGCATCGTGGCGCGATCCTTCGGCCTCGAAAGACGGAGCGGAGGAGGGCGCGGTTCTGCACTCGTGCTGCGTCATCACCACGGCGGCCAACCAAACCATGTCGCCGATCCACGACCGGATGCCCGTGATCCTCGAGGAATCGGACTGGAGTGAATGGCTCGCCGTCGGACCCAACGGCACTTCCACGAGCAGGCTCGTGGAATTGATGGTTCCCGCCGACGACATCATTCTTCAGCCACACGACGTGGGCACCGCCGTGAACTCGGTTCGCAACAACGACCCCTCGCTCATTCGGCCGCTCTGACCGGCGGACGATCACGTCATCAGACGACGTGCTCGTGACCTGATCGTCGCAACTCCGCACGAATAGCCGCGGCCGCGGCCTCCAATTCGTCACGGTCGACATTGGCGGCGGCGTTCGCGAACGAGAGTTCACGCATGTCGTTGGTGGGGATCACATGAACGTGGGTGTGGGGCACTTCGTAACCGGCCAGGATGACCCCCACTCGCTCGCATCCGAAGGCCGCCCGTTGCGCCACGCCGATGATCCGGGTCACCTCGAACAGATGCGCGACGAGAGCCGGGTCGCAGTCCACCCAATGGTCGACCTCGGCGATGGGAACCACGAGCGTGTGACCGGGGGCCATCGGGTTGATGGACATGAAGGCGACGCATCGTTCGTCGCGCCACACGAACGTGCCCGGAATCCGACCCTCGATGATCAGAGTGAACACGGTCGGCATCAGACCCACCCACCCGACACCGGGAACACCTCACCCACACAGTACGAGGACTCCGGTCCGGCCAGGAATCGCACCACTTCGGCCAATTCCTCCGGTCGCGCCATTCGGCCCACCGGTGTCTGCATGACGATGGCCGCCCGGGTGATCTCATCGAATGGCGCCAACAACGGCGTGTCCACCCAACCGGGGCAGACCGCGTTCACCCGCACCCCGAACGGCGCCACCTCCTGGGCGGTCGACTTCGTGAGCGCGATGATGCCCGCTTTGGCGGCGCTGTAATGGGGCGCCCCGGGCGCCGGTCGAAGTCCGAGGATCGACGAGATGTTCACGACCGAGCCCGTGCGGCGAGGTGTCATGTGCCGCAACGCGGCGCGGGTGCCGTGAAAGGTTCCGTACAGATGCACCCGGATCATGCGATCCCACTGTTCGTCGCTCAGACCCACCGTGTAGTCGACGGGCTCCAACTCCGACAACCGACCCTCCATCCGCTTGGCCTGGTTGGCGTAGTTCAGCATCGTTCGCGCCTCGTCGCGCGGGGGAGCGATGCCGGCGTTGTTGATCATCACGTCCAGTCGGCCGTGATGGGCGACGATCCGATCCACCGCGGCGTCGAAGTCCGACGAATCCGCCACGTCGAAAACGGCGACCTCGCCGCCGATCTCCCGTGCGACCCCACCGGCCGCCACCTCGTCCACGTCGTTCACGACCACGTGGGCGCCATCGTTCGAGAGTCGACGCGCGAAGGCGGCACCCATCCCCGAACCGGCCCCCGTGACGATGACCACCTGACCCTCGAGTAAACCCCCGCGCACGTCGCTCATGCGGCGACACTAGACCTCGCGGGGCGATCCGTCCCACGACCCTCGCGGAGGTGACCTGAGGTAGCGTTCGGGCGTGGAATCGCGCGGGCTCGTCGAGGGAGGGGAACCCGCGTCGTCATCTCGGCCCGAGCTCGGAATCGCGACCTGGCCGAATCTGATCACCCTCGTCCGCCTCTTGTGCCTGCCCCTGTTCGTGTGGTTGCTGCTCGGACGCGACGACCGCGCCTACGCCGCCTGGCTCCTCGGTCTCTTGGGGGCGACGGACTGGGTCGACGGTTGGGTCGCGCGCCGTTTCGGGCAGGTCAGCGAGTTCGGCAAGATCTTCGATCCCACCGCTGATCGGCTGATGTTCATCGTCGCGATCGTCTGCATCATGATCGACGGATCGGCCCCATGGTGGTTCTGCGTCGCGGTGCTCGTTCGCGAGATCTCCTTCGGGGCCACGGTCGCCGTGCTCAAGCTGTTCTTCGGAATGGAACGATTCGACGTCACGTATCTCGGGAAGTGGGCCACCTTTCTCCTGATGTTCACCTTCCCCGGCTTCGTGATGGGGAACAGTGCGATCGGAGTTCGGGACTTCTTCGAGGCATTCTCCTGGGTGGCCGGACCGATCGGGTTGGCCCTCAGTTACTACACCGCCATCGCCTACATCCCGACGATTCGCCGGAGCATGCGTGGAGCCGACCGAGAGGGCCGTGAACCACACGAACCGGCCTCCGACGAGGACTAGATTGGGCGTCATATGAGCGTTCCCGACGACCTCCTGTATTCGAAAGACCACGAGTGGGTTCGCATCAACGGATCCGTGGCGCGCATCGGCATCACCGACTTCGCACAGGACGCTCTCGGTGACGTCGTCTACGTGCAGGCACCCGACACCGGGACGGTCGTCAACGCCGGTGACTCGTTCAGCGAGGTGGAGTCCACCAAGTCGGTCTCCGACATCTACGCACCGGTCAGCGGGACCGTCAGCGCGGTCAACGCATCCCTGGACTCCGACCCCTCGTTGCTGAACTCGGACCCCTACGGCACCGGTTGGATCTGCGAGATCACGGTGTCGGGCGCCATGGACACGTCGCATCTGATGACGGCCGCCGATTACTCCGCCTTGATCGGAGCGTGACGTGGCGAATTTCTGCACCAAGTGCGGACACAAGAACCAGGCGGACGCGTTCTTCTGCAGTTCCTGTGGCAACGCCCTCTCCGTCGACGGCGACAAGACCGTGGTGATCGCCAAGGTCGATCCGCTTCAGGACGCCCTCGGACCTCAGGACAACGCCACCGTCGATCTTCGAGAATTGCCCACCACGGCCGCCACGTTGATGGTTCGTAGCGGGCCCCAGGCCGGCGATCGCTTCATCATGGACGGCACGATCACCAAACTCGGGCGTCATCCCGACAGCGACATCAGTCTCGACGACATCTCGGTGTCCCGTCGCCACGCCGAGATCTCGCGACAGGGATCCGAGTACGTCTTGCGTGATGCCGGGTCACTGAACGGCACCTACGTGAACCAGAAGCCGGTCGAGTCCACCGTCCTGCAACAGGGTGACGAAATCCAGATCGGGCGCTTTCGCCTGATCTATCTCGGACCGTCGAACGAGTCATGAACGGCAAGTCGGCGTCGGAGCGTCCCTACCTCTCGATCGGAGAGGTACTCGGTTTGTTGCTCGAGGAGTTCCCCGACGTCACGATCTCCAAGATTCGTTTTCTCGAAAGCCAAGGGTTGATCGTTCCCGAGCGTACGGCGTCGGGCTACCGCAAGTTCTACGAGGACGACGTCGATCGATTGAAGTACATCCTGCGCGAGCAGAAGGAGAAGTTCCTTCCATTGCGCGTGATCAAGGACCGCCTCGACACGCCGCCGACCGGCATCGAGCGTGACACCCCTCGAGGAATCAAGAACGTCACCGTCGCCCCGGCCGACGATGGCCCTGATCCCGACGATGGCCCTGATCCCGGCGACGCCAACGACTCCGGCGATTCCAACGTTTCCGGCGCCTCCGACTCCGCCGCCACCAAGCCCTCCAAGAGTCATCCCGCGGCGCGCGCGATCAAGGCCGTGCCCTCCATCGCCGACAAGGCGCCGAAGCGTCCGGCGCCACCCGATCCCTCCGACGCGGTGGGACGACCGGCCACCTACAGCCGGGAGGAGATCCTGGCTCTGTCGGGTCTGGATGCCGCCGGTTTGCAGGAATTGGAGCGCTACGGCATGGTGGCGGCCCACGGTGGACAGGGCCTGTACGACGAACATGATCTGGCCATCGCCGAGGTCGCGCACGGCTTCGCGGACGCCGGCATCGACATTCGTCATCTGAAGGCGTGGAAGACCTCGGCGGAGCGCGAAGCCGGGCTCTTCGAGCAACGTGTCCTGCCCGTGTTGCGTCGCCGCTCGCCGGAATCACGCACGGAATCGAACGAACTCCTCGACGACCTCTCCGACCTCGGCTCCCGCTTGCGCGCCATCCTGCTCGCCCGGGCCCTCGGGTCGCTCCGCGACAATCGAAACTGATCGCTCCGCGACAATCGAAACTGATCGCTCCGCGACAATCGAAACTGATCGCTCCGCGACGAAAGAAGACGGTCGACACGGACTACGCTTCGCGCATGGTCGACCTCGAACTCATCGGTGTGCGCGTCGAGGTGGTGGGCAACACTCCCGTGGTCATCCTGCGCGAGCGTGAGGGAGATCGTCGAGTTCTTCCCATCTACATCGGCAAGCCCGAAGCGGCCAGTATCCAGTGGGCCCTCGACGGACTCGAAGCACCGCGACCTCTGACGCACGATTTGATCGTGGATCTGCTCGGCGCACTCGGCGCGATCCTCGAGCGCGTGGTGATCACCGACGTGATCGATGGCGTTTTCCACGCCGAGTTGGTTCTCCAGACCCGCACCGGCTCGGTGAACGTGTCGTGCCGACCCTCCGACGCCGTGGCCGTTGCCGTGCGCACCGGAACCCACATCCAGTGCACCACCGCCGTCATCGACGACGCCGGCAAGTTCGCCGATCTCGGTGATTCCGACGATGATGACGACGATCCCGATGGTTTGGCTTCCGAGCTGGAAACGGTCGACGAGTCCGAGTTGCTCGGTGAGTTCCGAGACTTCATCGAGAACATCAATCCCGACGACTTCAAGCCCTGATCTCCCGTCCATCCGGCGACACAACGTGGTTCGCTGAGCAGGGATGATGGGCCGCCATCATGGCGAACGTTGACGCTCGGAGAGTCCAGCCGTACCCTGCCACGGCGGTGTAACTACACCGATGTCACCCACAGCAGCGGAGCGAACATGATCGACAACCAGACAGCCTTCACCGGCAAGCAGGCCGCCGACATCGTCGGCATCACGTATCGCCAACTCGACTACTGGGCGCGCACCGATCTCATTCGTCCGTCGCTGGCCGATGCCGCCGGAAGTGGTTCGCGTCGTCATTACGGATATCGCAATCTCCTCGAGTTGCGAATGGTCAAGAGTCTGCTCGATGCCGGCATTCGCCTGGAATCGGTTCGCGAGGTGTTCCGCTACCTACGCGACAACGTCGACGCCGATCTCACGTCGGCGCATCTGGTCATCAACGGTTCCTCGGTCGTGCTTTGCCAGGGCGACGAACTCATCGACGTCGTGCGTCGTGGACAAGGTGTGCTCAACCTATTGCCCCTCGCGCACGTCAAGGACCAGGTCGACGGACGCATCGTCGATTTGTATCCGACCCTGGCCAGGACCGAGGACGTCGCCACCGATCACGCCCGACGTCCCGCGGTCTGATTCGGACCCGGTGTGAAGGTCTCGCCGCTCGACGCCGAGCATCGCGCTCTCGGCGCTCGCATGACGCCGTTCGGCGGATGGGACATGCCCCTGCAGTACGAGTCCGGCACCCTGGCCGAACACCTGGCGTGTCGTGAATCGGCGGTCGCCTTCGACGTGTCTCACCTCGGCACTGTTCGTGTGCACGGTTCCGATGCCCTCGAACGTTTGCAGACCGCTTTCACCAACGATCTACGCAAGATCGAACCGGGCCGTGCTCAGTACACTCACCTGCTCGACCCGACGGACGCCTCGGTTCTCGACGACATCATCGTGTGGTGGGTCGACGAGCGCACCTTCGACGTGATGCCGAACGCGTCCAACACCGATCGGGTGATCGGGGCCATCGGGGGCCAGGACACCACCTCGTCGCGCGCGGTGATCGCCGTGCAAGGCCCGCAGGCCCGCGAGCGAATCGCCACGATCTTTCCCGAGGCCGCGGCGGTCGGTCGCTTCCGCGTGGCCACCTGTCGATGGAACGGCGAACCCTGCACGGTGGCCGGAACCGGCTACACGGGGGAGGCCGGTATCGAGATCGCCGTTCCCGCGTCCGAGGCCGCCTCGTTGTGGCGAGCGATTCTCGGCGCGGGTGTGATTCCGGCCGGTCTCGGTGCGCGCGACACCCTGCGTCTGGAGGCGGCACTTCCGTTGCACGGCCACGAGCTGGGGGCGAGCATTTCCTCTCTGCAGGCCGATCTCGAATGGGTCGTCTCGTGGACCAAGGGGGATTTCATCGGACGATCCGCTCTGCTGACCGAGAAGGAGCGGGGCGTCGGACGCATCCTGCGAGGAATCGCGACGGAGGGTCGCCGTCCTCCGCGAGCCGACTGCGTGGTTCACGGCGCGGGACCGATCGGCACCACCGATCTGGGCGTCGTGACGAGCGGCAATTTCTCCCCGGTTCTCGGACACGGCATCGCGTTGGCCTTGTTGTCACCGGGCTGTCGAGCGGGCGACGAGGTCACCATCGACGTACGCGGAAGTGAACTGGTGGGACGCATCGTGCCCACTCCGTTCATCGCGAAGCGATGAAGCGGTTCAGCTCGACGGCGTGGACTTCATCCCGAACATGCCGCCGGCCATCTCGGCGAACTGGGTGAGGGGCGCGAGGCGCCCGGCCAGATCTCCGAGGGTCGACACGGCCTTGGTGACGTCGGCCGGAAGGGTGCCGACCTGACCGATCACGCCATCGACTTTCTTCAACGTGCCGCGCGCCTGCTTCACCGTCGCTTGAACCGTGGGCACGATCTCCTTGATGGGACCCTCGATCTCGTCCAACAGGTCGTTCACCCGATGAGCGACGCGGTTGAGTTCGTTCATGGTGTCGTTCAAGGTGGCGATCGACTTCACGATCTCGCCGGCCACCTGAGTGACCGTCTCGACGACGCGACCGACGGCGATCAACGGCGAGGCGCCACCGAGGAGCGACAGGAGGTCGGCCACGCCGGGCATGCCACCCGTCGCACCCGTATCAGTTGACTTGTTCGCACTCTCGTCGACGGCCATGGCCGCAAACTATCGGCGGAATCAACGCGAGGACGCGTAGGACTCGAGCGGCTCGCACGTGCAGACGAGATTGCGGTCACCATACGCCGCGTCGATTCGTCCGACCGGTGCGTGGTACGCCGAGGATCCGGGGCGACCCGCCGAACGCGGGTACGCCCGCGTCCATTCGCCCACCAGATCCTCCACGGTGTGCGGCGCATGCCGTAAGGGGCTCTCGTCCACCGCGATCCCACCGTTGGCGATCTGGTCGATTTCCACCCGGATGGCCACCATCGCGTCACAGAAACGATCGAGCTCGGCTTTCGTCTCGCTCTCGGTCGGTTCGATCATCAAGGTTCCCGCGACCGGGAAGCTCATGGTCGGAGCGTGGAATCCGTGATCCATCAAACGTTTGGCAACGTCGTCGACCGTGACTCCCGTCTCCTTGGTGATCGGACGCAGATCGATGATGCATTCGTGCGCGACGTGACCGTTCGCCCCGGTGTACAGGATGGGGAAGTGCGAGTCGAGTCGTCGGGCGACGTAGTTGGCGTTCACGATGGCCATCTCCGTGGCGGTCCGCAATCCTCGCGCACCCATCAAACGCACGTACGCCCACGAGATCGGCAGGATGCCGGCCGATCCGAACGGCGCGGCCGACACCGGACCGACGGGGGAGTCGGTGGCCAACGGATGACCCGGAAGGAACGGCGCGAGATGGGAACGAACGGCGACCGGGCCCACGCCGGGTCCTCCTCCGCCGTGGGGAATGCAGAACGTCTTGTGCAAATTGAGGTGGCTGACGTCGGCGCCGAACGCACCCGGTCGCGCCAGACCGACCAAGGCGTTCAGGTTCGCGCCGTCCACGTATACCTGCCCACCGCCGTCGTGCACCACCCGACAGATGTCGGTGATGTGATCCTCGAACACGCCGTGCGTGGACGGGTAGGTGACCATGATCGCCGCCAGACGTTCACCCGCGACGTCCACCTTCGTTCTCAGGTCCTCGATGTCCACGTTGCCTCCGGCATCGCAGGCCACCACGACCACCGACATGCCGGCCATCACCGCGCTCGCGGCGTTGGTGCCGTGCGCGCTCGAGGGGATGAGACAGACGGTGCGATCCACGTCACCGCGACTGCGGTGATAGGCCCGAATCGCCAACAGGCCGGCGAACTCGCCTTGGCTTCCGGCGTTCGGCTGCAGGCTCACCGCGTCGTACCCCGTCACCACCACCAGCATCCGCTCGAGATCTTCGATGAGGGCCCGGTAGCCCTCCGTCTCGTCGTCGGCCGCGTACGGATGCACGTTGGCGAACTCCGGCCAGGTGATGGGCTCCATCTCGGTGGTGGAGTTGAGCTTCATCGTGCACGAGCCCAGCGGGATCATGGTGCGATCGAGCGCCAGGTCCTTGTCGGCCAGCCTGCGAAGGTAACGAAGCATCTCGTGTTCCGTGCGATACGCCGAGAACACCTTGGCGCCGAGAAGGTTCTCGCGTCGAACGGGTGCACCGTCGAGTCCGTTCGATGTTCCGTCGAGCGACCGGTCACAGGAGGTTCCGAAAACCGACAGGATCGAATCGACGTCCTCGAGCGTCGTGGTTTCGTCGAAGGTCACGCCCACCGTGTCGGAGTCGATGACGCGAACGTCGAATCCCTTCGAACGCGCCCGATCACGGGTCGCGACGGCGACGCCCGGGGTGCGCACGGCGACGGTGTCGAACCATGAGGAATGCACGGTCTCGGCACCCGTCGAGCGAACGTTCGCCGCGAAGAGGGACGCCAGACGCGACACCCGCGTGGCGATTCGACGCAGACCGTCCGGTCCGTGCCAGCAGGCGTAGAAACCCGCCATGTTCGCCAACAACGCCTGCGCGGTGCAGATGTTGCTGGTGGCCTTCTCGCGCCTGATGTGCTGTTCGCGCGTCTGCAGGGCCAGACGCAACGCCGGACGACCGGCGCCATCGGTGCTGACGCCCACCAAGCGGCCCGGGAGCGTGCGAGCCATCGACTCCGTGGTGGCCATGTAGGCCGCGTGCGGCCCACCGAACCCCATCGGAACCCCGAAACGCTGGGCCGAACCGATCGCGATGTCGGCCCCGAGTGACCCGGCCGAGGCGACGAGCACACTGGCCAACGGATCGGTGGCGACGACGGCGACGGCACCGGCGTTCTTGACCCGCGCGATGTGGTCCGAGGGATCGATCAACGACCCCGTCGACGTGGGGAAGGAGAACAACGCACCGAAACACTCGTCGGCCTCAACACGTTCGCCCACCTGCAAGCGGATGCCGAGCGGCTCAGCACGGGTCGCGAGCACGGCGATGGTTTGCGGATGGGTGTCGGCCTCGACGAAGAAGACGTCCGACGCGACCTTGGACGTGCGTCGAGCCATCGTCATCGCCTCGGCCGCGGCGGTGGCCTCGTCGAGCAGCGACGCGTTCGCGATGGGCAATCCGGTCAGGTCGATGACCATGGTCTGGAAATTGAGCAACGCCTCGAGACGTCCTTGGCTGATCTCGGGCTGATACGGGGTGTACGACGTGTACCACGCCGGGTTCTCGAGAACGTTGCGACGCAACACCGGGGGAGTGATGGTGCCGGTGTATCCCATGCCGATCATGCTGCGACGCGGACGGTTGCGCTCGGCGAGGGCCCGAAGCGCCGACGTCACGTTCGCCTCCGACATGGCGTCGGGAAGTTCGAGTTGCTCGCGCAACCGGATGGAATCGGGCACCGTGGCGTCGATCAACTCGCCGACCGTCGCCACACCGATGGTCTCCAGCATCGACCGTTGATCGTCGGGGTGGAGCGTGCCGATGTGGCGACCGACGAACTCGTCGGGAGCGAACAACTCGGTGAGTGATGGACGTGACGCGGTCATGGAAGCCTCCGGGACGATCGGGTTCGCTTCCCCCGCTGTCTTTCCACCGAAGTGGGCCTGAGAGCTTCGACCTGCACGGTCTTTCCCCGTCGGCGGGATCCCGAGGGATCCGCTTTCCAGCGTTGTCTCACCCGTCCGGTCCGGTGGCCTGAGAGATTCCGGGGAGGTTGCTCCTTCGGCGTCCCGATGCTGGCGGCACCGTGACTCTCCCGGTCGGGTTCAACGACGAACGGACCCTAGTTCAGGATCGGCGATCGAAGTGGTTGGAGCGTCAACTTCTGGTCGCTTTCTGAGCCTCGTAGTCGGCGATGGCGGTCAACTGGGCACCCAAGGTGGCATCGACCCACTTGGAACCCGCACCCACCACCCGGTCGTAACTCGCTTGCGGGCCGGCCAACTGCCCGGTGAAGTGTGGCATCACACGCTCGGCGAACAACTCGTAGCTGCGCAACGTCTGGTGCCAGTCGGCGATGTCGGCACCGAGGAACAAGTAGCAACCGAATCCACCGGTCTTCTCCTGCAACCGTTCGATCTGGGCGATGGCCATCTCGGGCGTGCCGATGACCATGCGACCGGTCTCGTTGGCCTGATCGACGAACTCGTCGATGTCGGTGGGCGGGGGAGGACCATTGGGGTCTCCCATCGGGATGATGTGACCGAGGTAGTCCCACACCCACTGCAGGCCGTACTTGCAGTTCTCCTTGGCCTGCTCGACGGTCTCGGCGATGTGCATCGGACCCATCAGACGCGCCTTGGACCGATCGACGACGTGACCGTGCAACGCGGCCTCGTCCTCCCAGACCTTCAGGTTGTAATCCAGCATCTGGAAAGCGGCCGGCTCCGTCGCGGCGATGGAGATCAATCCGACTCCGTACTTTCCGGCCAACTTCGAACCGGACGGGGAGATCGACGACGCCACCGCGATGTCGAAATCGCTGTAGGGCTTCACCTGCAACACCGCGTCCTGACAGGTGAACCAGTCGGTCCTCTCGGTGACCGTCTCCCCACGGAACAGTCGCATCATCACATCGAGCGACTGTTCCATACGCGGACGTTGCGTCATGGGGTCGATCCCGAGCATGTGGGCATCGGACGTGAGCTGACCAGGGCCAGCTCCGAACATCATGCGACCGCGGGTGAGATGGTCGAGCATCACGATGCGATCGGCGAGCATGAACGGATGGTGGTACGGAAGGGAGTTCACTCCCGTCCCCAACTTGATGTGCTTCGTTCGCTCCGCGGCGGCGGCGATCATCACCTCGGGCGACGCGATCAACTCGCTACCGGCAGAGTGATGCTCACCGATCCAGGCCTCGTGATACCCCAGACGATCGAGGTGTTCCAACAACTGCAGGTCGCGGTGCAACGCCAGCGTCGGGTTGACCCCCGTCTTGTGCATCGGCGGCATGAAGATTCCGAAACGAAGACTCATGTCATCTTCGTAGCACACGAACGGACGCGTGGTGCTCAGTCCACCGTTCCGTAGGCACCCGCGTCTCCGCGACGATCGCTGGCCGCCACATCGGCGACGACCGAGCGAAGGTCGACGAGGAAGTCGTCCACCGTGGCCGCGTGCGACGCGTTCACCGTGCAGTGCAACGACGGGGGAGGACCCTGCCGGTCGACGTACCACCCGCGGGCCGCGAGACCGTCGGCCACCGCGTACACGTCGACCGGGCGATCCGCGTCGGCGGCGCCGAACGACACGAGGGTGGAGTCGGGGCGAGCGCGAACGACGAGACCGTCGATCGCGTCGACGCCATCGGCCAGTCGCAGACAGGCCTCGCGGGCCGAGCGGGTCAACGCGAGATACCCCTCTTCACCGAGGAACCGCATCACGGCCCACGCCGCGGCCATCGGACCACCACTCTTGGTGCCGAGCACACCCGACGATCCGTACAAACCACCCAGCCAGTTGTCGGTGACGAAGGTTTGGTACGAGCGCAACAGCCGATTCCGGTGGACGATGACCGAGGCGCCTTTGGCCGTGTACCCGTACTTGTGCAGATCGACCGAGATGCTCGTGACCCCGGGGACCGCGAGATTCCACGGAGCGACCGATTCTCCCGCGCGTTCCATGAACGCCAGGGTGACACCACCCATGCACGCGTCGACGTGACAGTTCACCCCGCGCCGTGCGGCGATGGCGGCGATCTCCGGTATCGGATCGATCACGCCCTGCGGATACTGCGGGGCGGAGCCCACCAGCAACACCGTGTCGTCGTCGCACGCGTCGCTCATCGCATTCACGTCGGCCCTCCAATCCGGGCGAACGGGGATGCGCCGGGCCTCGACACCGAAGTAGTAGCAGGCTTTCTCGAACGCGGCGTGCGCGGAT
>Ga0315899_10000488_pt1 | contig 47526 bp, 39 predicted proteins | sample LakEriMetagenome_2_FD_203518 | JGI IMG/M metagenome (GOLD analysis project Ga0315899, IMG submission 203518) | Freshwater fungal communities from buoy surface, Lake Erie, Ohio, United States - Buoy 4 MA112 | ecosystem: Environmental > Aquatic > Freshwater > Lake | place: USA: Lake Erie, Ohio...
TTGGTCCATCACCACGCTATTGACGCGATCAGCGATATCACCTTCCAGGGAGACGACGCGCTCAGCCTGGCGTTCCTGCGCAGCAGCCAAAGCGGAAAGCTGCCCAAGCACCATGCCCGCCAGCGGATCAGGCGCGGGGCGCCGCAGTAGCAGCACCAGGGCAATCAGCAGGGCCGCCAAAAGAATGGCCAGCGGCAGAACCGCATCGGGTGGTAGCCAGTGTGGTAGAGTCCAATTCTGCATGCGGTCAGTATATCAGCTTCAATGCCTGAAATGCCGCATGCCGGTGAAAACCATCGCAAGCCCTGCCTTATCGGCGGCTTCGATCACCTCATTATCCCGGATCGAGCCACCTGGCTGGATAATGGCGGTAGCGCCGGCGGAGGCTGCAATTTCCAGCCCATCCGCAAAGGGGAAAAACGCATCGGATGCCACCACGGAACCCTTGGCCAAAGGCTCAGGCAACCCCGCCGCCTTGGCTGCGGCCTCACTTTTCCAGGCGGCGATACGGCTGCTTTCGGCGCGGTTCATCTGGCCCGCACCGATGCCCACCGTCGCTAGATTCTTGGCATAGACAATGGCGTTGGATTTCACATGCTTGCAGACACGAAAGGCGAACAGCAGGTCAGCCATCTCGGCGGCGCTTGGCGCGCGCTTGGTCACGCATTTCAGCGTGGCTTCCATCACGCGCCCGGCATCGCGCGATTGCGCCAGAAAGCCGCCGGCCACGGAGCGAAACATCATCCCCGGCGCGGCAGGATCAGGCAGGCCGCCCGTCAGCAGCAGTCTTAGGTTCTTCTTCTTTGCAAATACCGCGAGTGCCGCTTCATCCGCATCCGGCGCAATCACCACTTCAGTGAAAATCGCCGTGATGCGTTCCGCCGCCGCTGCATCCAGCCAGCGATTGGCCGCGACTATGCCACCAAAGGCGGAAACCGGATCACACAACAAAGCGCGGTCCCAAGCGCTGGATAAATCCGCCGCCACCGCAATACCGCAAGGATTGGCGTGCTTCACAATCACAATCGCTGGGTCATCGAATTCGGCCAGCGCTTCAAACGCCGCGTCAGTGTCGTTCAAGTTGTTGTAGGAAAGCTCCTTACCCTGGACTTGCCGTGCGGTTGCAATGCCGGGGCGCGCGCTGCCATCCAGGTAAAACGCCGCCGATTGATGCGGGTTTTCGCCATAGCGCAATGTTTGGCGCAGTGAACCCGTGAAGCTCAAGCGCTCAGGAAACGCCTGCCCTTCCTGCCCCGCGAACCAGCCGGAAATCGCCGCATCATAAGCAGCCGTGCGCGCGTAAGCTGCGGCCGCCAAGCGCCGACGCGTAGCAAGCCTGGTGCCGCCTGCTTCCGCGATTTCCGCCTGTATTTCGGCAAAATGCGCGGGTTCCGTCAGCACCGCGACATGGGCGTGATTCTTGGCAGCACTGCGGATCATCGCCGGCCCGCCGATATCTATGTTTTCGATGCAATCATCGAAAGCGGCACCCTTCGCGACTGTTGCCTCAAACGGGTAGAGATTCACTGCCACCAGATCAATCGGCGCAATCCCATGCGCTTCCATTTGCGCCAGATGCTCGGCCAGATCGCGCCGGCCCAGAATGCCGCCATGCACCTGCGGCACCAGCGTTTTCACGCGCCCATCCAGAATTTCGGGAAAGCCAGTATGGTCGGACACATCCTTCACCGGCACGCCGGCATCGCGCAGCGCCTTGGCAGTGCCGCCGGTGGAGAGAATCTCCACCCCGCGCGCCGCCAGGAAACGGCCAAATTCAATCAGCCCAGTTTTGTCAGAAACGGAAAGCAGCGCGCGGCGCGGCGCGATCACATCAGTCATGGCGGGAATCCGTAGAAGCAATGCCCCGCGCCATACGCCCGGCAGGTGGGGGGATCAACCCTGACAAGCCTAGTCAACGGGCAGGAAGGGGCTGGTCATGTCGCGGTTCTTTCGGATGTGGGCGGCAAGCGGCGCAATAGCCAAAGCATGATGGCCATGGCCGGCAACGCGGCAATAGTGGTCAGCACGAAAAACCAAGGCCAGCCCAGGCCTTCCGCGAGCACGCCGGATGTCGCGCCCAAGGTGCGCAACGGCACCGCCGCCAAAGATGACAGCAGCGCATATTGCGTGGCGGTGAAGCTGCGGCTGGTCAGCATGCCAAGGTAGGAAAGAAACGCCGCATCCGCGAGGCCATCGGTGAAATTCTCCACCCCCACCTGCGCGAACAGCATGCGGATATCATGCCCAGCAAAGGCTAGCGCGACATACATGAGGTTGGAGAGCATTTGCGTGATCCCGGTCAGGATCAAAGCGCGCCCGGTGCCAAGCTTTGCCACCAGCCAACCGCCGGCAAGCGCGCCGGCAAGTGTCGCGACAAGTCCAAAGACAGAAGAAACACTCGCCACTTCCAGCCTCGTGAAGCCAAGCTGGCGATAGAAGGGCGCGGTCATGATGCCGGCCAAAGCCTCGCCTAGCTTGAACAAAGCGATGAAGGCCAGGATGGCGAACCAATAGCGCCTGCGCATGAAATCCGCGAAGGGATCAATCACCGCATAGCGCAGCCGCGCCGCCCAGCCTTGCGGCGCAGCACCCCCCTGGCGCGTCGGCTCGGCGGCGAAAAGCACAGCAATAACGCCAAGCCCGACCATCGCCGCGCAGCCGGCAAAAGCGAAGGCCCATCCAGCGAATTCCACCATGGTCAGCGCGCCCGCGGTGGCTGCCAGCAATGCGCCGCGATAGCCCCAGATATAGCAGGCCAGGCCATAGCCCTGATCGGCTTCGTCCAGGCTTTCGATGCGAAAGGCGTCAATCACTATATCCTGGCTGGCGGAAAGAAACGCGACCAGGACCGCCACCGCCACTGTCACGCTGACATCCAGCGCCGGATTGGTCTGACCGAGCGCAATGATGGCGCCGATCAGCGGAATTTGGATGGAAAGCAGCCAGCCGCGCCGGCGCCCGAGTGCGCCGAAAAAAGGCGGCGGGCTATGGTCAATCAGCGGGGACCAGAGGAATTTCAGCGAATAGGAAAGCCCGATCAGCGCCGTGAAGCCGATGGCGGCGAGTGACAGGTTGGATTCCGCCAGCCATTGCCTGAGCGTGAAGGCGGAAAGCGGCAGCGGCACGCCCGCGGCAAAGCCAAGCGCCAGCATCACAAGGAAGCGCTTGTCGCGCCAGCGGGGAAGCGAATCGGCCATGGTCTGAAACTGACAGAAGCGGCGCCCGCCTGCCACCACCCATGACTTGCCCGCGCGGCAAAGGCCAGCGCAATATCTCCCAAACGAATGCGAGAGGAAGCGGCATGAATACCATCGCCAAGGCGAAGGGCCTTTTGATGGAACCCGGCAAAACCTGGGATGCCATAGCGGCAGAACCCATGACACTGGGCAGCGTTTTCACCGGCTATGTGCTGCCCTTGGCCGCGATTCCTTCCATCGCCAGCGCGATTGGCACCTTTCTTGGTGGGAATTTGCCGAATTTTGGGGAATTGGCGATCAGCTACATCATTGCGGTGGCCAGTGTGCTGATCATGGGCAAGATCATGCCGCCCTTGGCCGCGCGCTTTGGTGCCGCGCCAGATGGCAATGCAGGGATGAAGCTGGCCGCCTTTGCACCCACCGGCGCCTGGGTGGGCGGGTTGGCGTTGATTGTGCCTTCGATTGGTGGGCTGCTCGCGTTGGCGGGGGCGCTTTACACGCTTTACCTATTTTATGATGGCGCGCAGCGGCTATTTCCGGTGGAACCGGTGAAGGCGCGGATGCTGGGTTTTTCCGCCGTTTTGGCCTCCATTCTGTTGAATATGCTCATCGGCTTAGGGGTGGGTATGCTGATCGCCTGATCGCCGCCCTTCCCGGCACGCTTAGGCTCCCCCATATCTGGGCCTAGAAGTCAGGGATTTGGGCCATGTTAGTGACAGTTTTTGGCGGCGGCGGCTTCATCGGCCGCCATATCGTGCAGCGCCTGGCAGCAGCCGACCATAGCATCCGGATTGCAGGGCGCGATACTGAACGCGCCGCGCGGCTTTGCACCATGGGCGGTGTGGGGCAGATCACCCCCGTTGCGGCCTCAATTACCGATGAGGCTTCATCAGCGCGGGCGGTGGCCGGGGCGGATATCGTCATCAACCTGGTCGGCATTCTGTTCGAAAGCCGGGCCGGGGATTTCCAGCGTATCCAGGCCGAAGGCGCGGCGCGCGTCGCGCGGCTGGCCGCCGCTGCCGGGGCCAAGCAATTCCTGCATCTTTCCGCGATCGGCGCCGATGCCGGAAGCCCGAGCCTTTACGCGCAAACCAAGGCGGCTGGGGAGGCCGCGGTGCTGGCGGCTTTTCCCGGCGCCATTATCCTGAGGCCTTCCGTGGTGTTCGGGCCGGATGATCAGTTCTTCAATCGTTTCGCTGGGCTTGCCGCCATGCTGCCCTTCATGCCGGTAGTGGCGGGCGAAACGCGCTTTCAGCCGGTTTATGTGGGCGATGTGGCGGATGCCGCCATGGCCGCACTTGCGGACCCGGCGGCGGCGGGCAAGGTGTTTGAACTGGGCGGCCCGCGCGTGATGAGCATGCGCCAAGTTCTGCGTTACATATTGGACTTGACGGGCCGGCGGCGCCCGATGATTGCCCTGCCGGAGGGGTTCGTGCGGCTGCAAGCCCGCCTTGGGGAGCTGCTGCCAACGCCGCCGCTTACGCGCGATCAGCTGATTCTGCTGGGCAAGGATAACGTGGTTTCGCCCAATGCTTTGGGATTTCAGGCACTTGGCATTGAACCCAAGGCGGTGGAGGCGATTGTGCCGGCCTATCTGGCGCGGTTTCGTGTGGGTGGGCAGCGGGCGGCGGCAGCATAATGTCCGAAACGGTCATAATTTAAGGGCGCGATAGGTCGAAGGAACGATATGAGGTAAGGGCTGGACTAATTTAGGTCATAATTTCTGTCCTTATTGCGCAAAAAAGACTCGCTTTGGGGATTGGCTTTGGTTATGGGGCGGTTCTGGGTTCAACCACGACCAAGGACTCCCCCCGATGGCCGAGAAAATGCTGCAATTCGTCCGCCTGGCGCAGCACCAGCCGGATAAGCGGGACGCGACCGACCGCCGCGCGGATTGGAATGAGGTCTATCGCCCCTTCGTCGCGGAAGCGGCGACTGAGCAGGCGTCTCGTTGCTCCCAATGCGGCGTGCCCTTCTGCCAGGTGCATTGCCCGCTCAATAACAACATCCCCGATTGGCTGAAGCTGACTGCCGAGGGGCGGCTTGAAGAAGCCTATGAGGTTGCCTCGGCCACCAACAACTTCCCGGAGATTTGCGGCCGCGTCTGCCCGCAGGATCGGCTGTGCGAAGGCAACTGCGTGATCGAAAAGGGTTTTGAGGCGGTCACCATCGGTGCGGTGGAAAAATACATCACGGATACGGCGTGGGAGAATGGCTGGGTGAAGCCGCCCAAGCCCGTGCGCGAAAGACCAGAGAGCATCGGCATTATCGGCGCCGGCCCCGCGGGCATGGCGGCCGCCGAGCGGCTCCGCGTACTCGGCTTTCAGGTGGTGATTTATGATCGGCATGACCGCGCCGGCGGGCTGATGATTTATGGAATCCCGAATTTCAAGCTGGAAAAGGATGTGGTGGTGCGCCGCTGGCACCAATATGCCGAAGGCGGCATCGAATTCCGGCTGAATTGCGCGGTGGGGCGCGATATCTCCCTAGGCGAGCTGCGCCGCAAACATGCCGCGGTGCTCATTGCAACCGGCGTGTATAAGGCGCGCGATATTGCAGCACCCGGCGCTGATCTGCCCGGCGTGGTGGCGGCGCTGGATTATTTGATTGCTTCCAACCGCAAGGGCCTGGGTGATGCCGTGCCGGCATTTGATTCCGGTGCGCTGAATGCCGAAGGCCGGCATGTGGTGGTGATTGGCGGCGGCGATACCGCGATGGATTGCGTGCGCACCGCAACGCGCCAGGGTGCCGCTTCCGTCACCTGCCTTTATCGGCGTGACAAGGCGAATATGCCGGGGTCCATGCGTGAAGTTTATAACGCCGAAGAAGAAGGCGTGCGCTTTGCATGGCTCGCCGCGCCGGACGCCTTTGAAGGCAAGGCAAAGGTTGAAGCCGTGCGCGCGGTGCGGATGCATTTGGGCCTACCCGATGCAACAGGCCGCCAGCAGGTGGAACCCATCGCCGGCAGTGATTTCACGCTGAAGGCTGATCTGGTGATCAAGGCGCTTGGCTTTGATCCGGAAGATTTGCCGGTGATGTTCGATGAAGCGGCACTTTCGGTCACGCGCTGGGGCACGCTGAAGGTGGATCATCGCAGCATGATGACCGCGCTGCCTGGCGTTTTCGCCGCAGGTGATATCCTGCGCGGGGCATCCCTTGTTGTGTGGGGCATTCGCGATGGGCGCGATGTGGCCGAACAGATCGCGGCTTTTGTTGAAGCCGGCAAGTCAAGCATTGCAGTGGCGGCGGAGTGATTAAGATGAACGACATGGCACAAGACATCGCCATCATGCGCGCCGAAGCCGCGCGCCTTGCGCGTGAGGCGCATCTCGACCTGACCGAACATGATGCCTGCGGTGTTGGCCTGGTGGCAGCGCTTGATGGCAAGCCGCGGCGGGAAGTGGTGCAGGCGGGCATTGATGCTTTGCGCGCGGTTTGGCATCGCGGCGCCGTGGATGCCGATGGCAAAACCGGCGATGGTGCCGGCATTCATATCGAAATCCCGCAGGATTTCTTCGCGGCTGTGGTTGAACGCGGTGGCGATAGGCTCCGCCCCGGGCGTATCGCAGTGGGCCAAGTGTTTTTGCCGAAATCCGATCTGGGCGCGCAGGAACGCTGCCGGCAGATTGTGGAAACTGAAATTCTCAATGCCGGCTATGCCATTTATGGCTGGCGGCAGGTGCCGATCAATGTCGCCTGCATCGGCGAAAAGGCCAATGCGACCCGGCCCGAGATCGAACAAATCCTGATCCATGACCCGGAACAACGCGATATCGCGACCATTGAACGCGATATGTATGTGATCCGCCGGCGCATCGAAAAGCAGGCCATCGCGGCGCAGATTGCGGAGCTTTACCTGTGCTCACTCTCTGCCCGATCCATCATCTATAAGGGCATGTTCCTGGCGGAAGCGCTGACTGAATTCTATCCGGATTTGCTGGATGAACGTTTCGTCAGCCGCTTCGCGATTTATCATCAGCGCTATTCCACCAATACCTTCCCGACTTGGCGGCTGGCGCAGCCCTTCCGGACACTCGCGCATAATGGCGAAATCAATACGCTGCATGGTAATGTGAATTGGATGAAGTCGCACGAGACGCGACTTTCTCATGCGCTGCTCGATCCCTTCATGGAAGATTTGAAGCCCGTGGTGCAGGCGGGTGGTTCTGATACCGCAACACTTGATAATGTGTTTGAATTGCTGGTGCGCGCCGGGCGTGATGCGCCCATGGCCAAGGCGCTGCTGATACCCGAAAGTCTCGGCAATAACGCCACCATGCCGCAGGCACATCGTGACCTGGTTCTTTACTGCAATGCCGTCATGGAACCCTGGGATGGCCCGGCGGCGATTTGTGCCACCGATGGGCGCTGGGTGGTGGCGGGGCTGGACCGTAATGGCTTACGCCCTTTGCGCTATAGCGTCACTTCCGATGGCATGCTGATTGTGGGGTCTGAAACCGGCATGGTGAAGCTTGCCGAAGACCGGATCATTCAAAAGGGCCGTGTTGGTCCCGGCCAATCCATTGGCGTTGATCTGGATGAGGGTCGGTTTTTCGAAGATACGGCGCTGAAGGATTTGATTTCAGGCCGTAAGCCCTTCGACCAATGGACCGAACGCACCACGCGCATTGATGAGATTGTGAAGGCCGAAGCCGATGAACGCGCCAATCTGACGGGCGAAGATTTGCGTCGCCGGCAGCTTTCCGTTGGCTATACCTTGGAAGAATTGGAATCCATCCTGCACCCCATGGTGGAAGACGCCAATGAGGCTGTGGGTTCCATGGGTGATGACACACCCATCGCCGTGCTTTCTGAACATTATCGCGGCCTGCATCATTATTTCCGCCAGGCTTTCAGCCAGGTAACCAACCCGCCGATTGACAGCCTGCGTGAGACGCGGGTGATGACGCTGAAGACCAGGCTCGGCAATCTTGGGAATATCCTTGATGAGGACCCAACCCAATGTGACATGCTGATGCTGGATAGCCCGGTACTGTCCAATGCCGAATTTGATGCCATGCGCGCCTATATGGGCACAACGGCCTGCGTGGTGGATTGCACCTTTCCTGTTACGGAAGGTGAGGCAGGGCTGCGCCGGCATATCGAACGCATCCGCCGCGAAGCCGAAGAAGGCGTGCGGTCTGGCTGCGCCCATGTGATTCTGACGGATGAAGCGCAATGCGCCGAACGCGCTGTGATTCCGATGATTCTTTCCGTGGGCGCGGTGCAGACGCATCTGGTGAAGAATGGGCTCCGCACCTTCACATCGCTCAATGTCCGCGTCGCGGAAAGTCTTGATGTGCATTATGTCGCGGTGCTGATTGGCGCGGGTGCGACTACGGTCAATGCCTATCTGGCGCAGGAAAGCATCGCGGATCGGCATCGGCGCGGCCTGTTCGGTGCCATGTCACTCCGTGAAGCGGTGGGGCGCTACAAGAAGGCCGTGGATAAGGGCCTGCTCAAGGTCATGTCCAAGATGGGGATTGGCGTTTTGTCTTCCTATCGTGGCGGCATGAATTTCGAAGCCATTGGGCTTTCCCGTGCGCTGGTCGCAGAGTTTTTCCCGGGCACGCCTTCGCGCATTTCCGGGATTGGGCTTTCCGGCATTGCGCGTCGCGTATTGGCGCTGCATGCAAAAGCTTGGGCTGAAGGCGCGGTGACGCTGCCGATTGGCGGACTGTACAAGCTGCGCCGGCGTGGCGAGGCGCATGCCTTTGACGGTACGCTGATCCACACACTGCAAAGTGCGGTGGAGACGGAAAGCTATCAGACCTTCAAGCGTTATTCTGATGCGGTGCGGCGCCTGCCACCCGTGGCGCTGCGGGATTTGCTCGATTTCCGGCTGGAAGGCCGCACGCCGATTGCGCTGGAAGAAGTGGAAAGCATCACGGAAATCAGGAAGCGCCTGCTGGCACCAGGGATTTCGCTTGGCGCGCTCAGCCCCGAAGCGCATGAAACGCTTTCAATTGCCATGAACCGGATTGGCGCGCGCAGCGATTCCGGCGAAGGCGGTGAAGATCCCGCCCGCGCCAAGCCGCGCGCCAATGGCGATAACGCCAATTCCGCGATCAAGCAGATCGCCTCTGGCCGCTTTGGCGTAACGGCAGAATACCTCAATAATTGCCGAGAAATCGAAATCAAGGTTGCGCAGGGTGCGAAGCCTGGTGAGGGCGGGCAATTGCCTGGCTTCAAGGTGACGGGGCTGATTGCCAAGCTCCGCCATTCCACACCAGGCGTGATGCTAATCAGCCCGCCGCCGCATCATGATATCTATTCAATCGAAGATCTGGCGCAGTTGATCTATGATCTGAAGCAGATCAATCCGGATGCGACGGTGTGTGTAAAGCTGGTGAGCCGTTCGGGCATTGGCACCATTGCGGCCGGCGTTGCGAAGGCAAAGGCGGATGCGATTCTCATCTCCGGCCATTCGGGTGGTACCGGCGCTTCGCCGCAATCCTCCATCAAGTATGCTGGCCTGCCCTGGGAAATGGGGCTGTCTGAGACGCATCAGGTTTTGTTGCTCAATCGGCTCAGGCACCGCGTGAAGCTGCGGACGGATGGCGGCATCAAGACCGGGCGCGATGTAGTGATTGCGGCCATGCTGGGCGCCGAGGAATTCGGCATTGGCACGGCATCCTTGGTGGCGATGGGCTGCATCATGGTGCGGCAATGCCATTCCAATACCTGCCCTGTTGGCGTCTGCACGCAGGATGAGGCGTTGCGCGCCAAATTCGCCGGCACCCCAGAGAAGGTGATCAATCTCTTCTCCTTCGTCGCTGAAGAAGTGAGAGAAATTCTGGCAAGCCTCGGCATGCGCAAGCTAACCGATGTGATCGGGCGCACCGATCTGCTGCAACAAGTCAGCCGCGGGTCTGAGGATTTGGATGACCTCGACCTCAATCCGTTGCTGGTGCAGGCCGATGCCGGCCCGCATGCATCCTACTGCACCTTGGAAGGCCGGAATGAGGTGCCGGAGACTTTGGATGCGGAAATGATCCGCGATGCAGATGCGCTATTCCGCCATGGCGAAAAGATGCAGCTGCAATACAATATCCGCAACACGCATCGCGCCATCGGCACCAAGGTATCGTCGCGCATCGTGCGTCAATTCGGCATGACAGGGCTGCAAGCTGGGCATTTGACCGTGCGGCTGCGGGGCAGTGCCGGCCAATCGCTTGGCGCCTTCGGTGTGCGGGGCTTGAAGCTGGAAGTCTTTGGCGACGCCAATGATTATGTTGGCAAGGGGCTTTCCGGCGCTTCCATTGTGGTGCGCCCCGCGCCCTCATCCAGCCTGATCTCTCAGGAGAATACCATCATCGGCAATACGGTACTTTACGGCGCCACGGCTGGGGAGCTTTTCGCCGCCGGCCAGGCGGGTGAGCGTTTCGCCGTGCGCAATTCCGGCGCCACTGCCGTGGTGGAAGGCTGCGGCGCCAATGGCTGTGAGTACATGACCGGCGGGACGGTGGTGATCCTTGGCGCAGTTGGCGATAATTACGGCGCGGGTTTCACTGGCGGCCAGGCCTTCATCTATGATGCGGATGGCAGTTTTGAAAAACGCATCAATCCTGAGACCTTGCTCTGGTCACGCCTCGCTCATCCGCATTGGGAAGAAGCGCTACGTGATCTGATCGCCCGGCATGTCACAGAAACCGGCAGCCGCTTTGCCGCGCGCCTATTGAATGAATGGGCGACGGAACGCGGGCGCTTCCGGCATGTGGTGCCGAAGGAATATGCGCAATATCTGCCGGTGCCGATGAGCGAGTCGCAGGCCATCGCGGCGGAGTAAGGCCGTCCAAAAACTGCCAGCACGCTGAAGGGACTCTTGCATGACGATCGAACAAATGGTCCATTACCAAAGCAAACTGGCTTTTGAGATGGATTCCTGGGACCTTCATGTTGCGATCAGCAATGGAGAGGCTGTGGTGGTGGTGGATGGCCGATCCGAAGCCGCCTTTGCGCAGGAACATATCCCCGGTGCGATCAGCCTGCCGCATCGGGGTATTTCGACGCTCACCACCGAAGCCCTGGATAAGGCGAAGACGTATATCTGCTATTGCGATGGCATTGGGTGTAACGCTTCAACCAAGACCGCGCTCAAATTGCTCACGCTTGGCTTCAAGGTACGTGAACTGATCGGGGGCTTGGATTGGTGGAAGCGCGACGGCTATCAGACCGCGGGCTCAGAAGGCCGTGCCGGCACCCCCGTTGGCTGTGGTTGCTGAAAGCCATTCTTTAGCGCGCACAGCCTCAGCGCTGCTCCGCCCGCCAACGCGCCCAGGGCGCAATATCAGGCAGGCGCTGCGGCGCTGCCGCAGGGCCTGAGAAACGCAGTCCAATTTCGGGCGCCTCAGCCACCGGTGGGCGGAGCGCGAAGCCAAGGTCCAATACCTGGCGCGGCAAATCCATTGATCCGGTAATGCGGGCAGAAACGCCACCCTCCCCCACGATATTTACTTCTTGCAACGAAAGACGCCCGGCGGCGATTTGCCAGCCACCTTCCAGGCGCTCCACGGCCGTTGCGCCACCGGAAAGGGCGCGGCGTAGCGCGGCCTCTGCTGCCACAGGATCAGCAAGCCCTGCAGCGGCATAGGCATCCCGCAGCGCCACCCCGGCCACGACGCCATCCGCAAGCAAAAACCGCCCGGACCCTTCCAGGGAAGAAAGCAGCGCAGATGGCGCATGGCCCGATCCCGCCAAGCGGCCCGCCAGCCCAATCCTGCCTGCGGCAAGGTCAAGCGGCAGGTCAAAGATCGGGTGCGCCAGTGTTGCGTCGGCAATCTCGAAATCGCCTTCCAAGCGCGGGGGCTGGGCGGTGATGTCCAGAACGCCGCGCCCTTCCATCTGCCCACCGGCAAGCGCGGTGCGAAAGCCTTCAAGGCGAAGCCGGCCACCTTCAAGCGTCACCTCCGCTCGGGCGTTCTCCACCGCCGGCAGCCCCGAGACTGCGGTGCGCGTGGCGTTGAGGCTGAGCGCGCCGTCCAGCGCCGCCAAAAAAGCCAATGGCAGCGGTTCCTGATCTGTCAGATCCAGCGTCGGCAAGGCCAGGTTTTCGGCTGCAATGCGCAGCGCCAGCTTGGGCCTTGCGTCGTTCAACTCCAGCCGTGCTTCTCCTTCAAGCCGCGCCTCAGCCGCGACAAGCGTGAAGAAGGGCAGCGTGAAGACGCTGCCTTCCGCAGCGATGCGCGCAATGACGGAAGCCGAGCCCTCACCCATCCAGCCCGGCTCCTCTCGGCCAAGCGAAAGCGCAAAAAGCCGCGCCGCGCTGGGGTGGCGAAAGGTCAGGCTGCCCTCGGCGCGCGCCCTTGGCAGATCGAACACGCCATTGGCGTCAAGCCGTGCATCCTCAAGCGCGATATCGGCTGTGACGGCGAGCGCTTCGGCCGTGCCATTGCCCCGAAGACGGAGCAAAACCGGCAGCGCCGCCAACCCGGCGGGCAGGTTGAGCGCTTCACTCAGCAACGGCGGCAGGGCGCTGGCCATGGGGGCGGCGATTTCAAGCGCGGCATCGGTAAGGCTTGGCGTGGCGCCCAGGCTGATACTGCCCGAAGCCGCTATGCTGGCGCTGCCCTGGCGTGCCGAGAAGCGTTGCAGCGAAAGCCGGCCCGCATCCAGCGTGGCTTCCAGCGCCACGCCATCCAACACCTGCCCCTGCCATTCCACCTTGCCCGCCGTCAGGCGCAGATTGGCATCAAAGCCTTGCAGCGCTTCGGTGGCTTCCTGCCAGGACAGGCCTTCAGACAAAACCCCATCCAGCGACAGCGCATCAATGGAAAGCCCAAGCCCAAGCGCAGGCCGCGCGCCCAGACGCAGCGCGCCCGCCCCGGCGTAGCGCCCGCCATCCAGCAGCAGGGAAAATTCCGACGCTTCGATAAGGTTGGGTTCCAGCACCAAACGCCCGCGGCCTTCAAAACGGCGCAGCCTTGCGGGGTCTGGCGCCGCCACCGCAAAGCCAAAGGCAGTAAGGCTATCGCGCAGGCTGGGGCCGGAGATGCTCAGCGCCAATTCCAGCCTTTCGCCAAGCGTGGCGCCGCGCGCTTCAAGCTCTGCCTCTCCGGGCAAAAGCGCTGCGATATCCGTCAGCGTCATGCGCGCGCCATCGCGGGCAATGCCGGCCTTGAAGCGGCGCAATTCATGCCCCTGCCAGCGAGCGGATTCGGCTGCGATGTCGAGCACGATGGGGAAGGGCCAATCACGTGCGCCGCGCATGGCGGTGATCCAGGGGGCCAGATCCAGCCGGTTCATGGTGATGGCCAGATCCATCTTCGCTTCAGGTGCCAACTGGATTTCCGCCGCGGCCCGGCCGGCACCGCCATCAAATTCCACGGCCAGGTCTGGGGCGATGATCCGGTCTTCACTGGCGCGCATGCGGCCGGAGATTCGGAAGGGCAGCGCGGGCGCCGGCAAAAAGGCCGAAAGATAAGCGCCGGAAGCTTCAAGCCGCCCCTCATAGCCACCTTCGGCGAGCAAAGCGCCGCGCGTGACCAGCGCCGCGCCCTGGCCATTCAGGCGCAATTCCAGCGTGCCAATGCCATCATAGCCGGGCCGGCCTAGCACGGCCTGGAAGCGCGCCTCGGCGCCCGCGCGGGTGAAGCTGCCTTCCATACGCACCGCATCCAGCGGACCAGGCGCAACCAGGCGCGCGGCGACATTTTCAAAGGCCACTTCGCCCAACGTCACGCGGCTTCCTTCAATCCGCGCGGCGAAATCGGAAAGCCAGGGCGGCGGGCGCCAGGCGCCGGCAGTCGGCAGCGGCCAGGGCAGGCGGATATCAGCGCCGACCAACACCAGATCGCGCGCTTCAAACCGCCCCAGCAGCAGGGGTGCCAGGCCAAGCCTCAGACGCAGCGTTTGCGCCTTCACGCCTAGCCCGCCTTCATCCTGCCCCAGATGCACCTCATCCGCTTCGATCATGGGCTGCGGCAGCAACACAACACGGAGCGGCCCTTGCAAAGCGACCGGCCGGCCGAGCCGTTCAGATGCCAGTGCCGCCAAGCGGCCGCGCTGCCCCTCCCAGGAAATCAGGCGCGGCCCGACCCACGCCGCCGCCAAGGCGATCCCGGCCAGAAGAAGCGCGAAAAGGCTGCGGCGCGATTTCAGCTTGCTGGCCCCCAACCACCGCCACCGGGCGTTTCAATGCCGAGCACTTCTCCAGCGGCCAGATGCGCAGAATCGCTGCCCTTCAGCCATTGAATGCTGCCATCGGCGCGTTCCACCCATTGCCGACCAGCAGCGCCATCGGCACCGCCTTGCAAGCCATGCGGCGGCACATTGCGGCGCGATGCGACAATCACCGCTTCCATCGGGTGCAGAAAGCGAATGCGCCGGCGCGATCCATCGCCGCCATGCCAACGCCCGACCCCGCCTGAACCTCGACGGATGGAAAATTCCTCAAGCCGAACCGGATAACGCAGTTCTAGAATCTCCGGATCGGTCATGCGCGTATTGGTCATGTGGGTTTGCACAGGACCCGCGCCATTGAAGCCGGGCCCGGCGCCAATGCCGCCGCAGATGGTTTCATAATATTGGTAGCGCGCATCGCCAAAAAGTAGGTTGTTCATGGTGGCCTGGGCGGAAGCGCAGGCACCAAGGGCGGCGAGCAGCGCATTGCAGGTCATTTGACTGACCTCGGTATTGCCGGCCACCACCGCCGCACCGGGGCGTGGCGACAGGAAGGTTCCTTCCGGGATCACGATTTCCAAGGGCTTCAAGCAGCCATCATTGAGCGGAATATCTTCACCCACCAGGCAGCGGAAGCAATAAAGCACCACGGCGCGGCAGACCGCCGATGGCGCGTTGAAATTGCTCGGGCGTTGCGGTCCGGTGCCGGTGAAATCAATCACGGCCTTGCGCGCGGCGCGATCAACGCGGATGGCGACTTTCAGCGGCGCGCCATCATCAATGCTTGTTTCGAACTTGCCGTCGGGGAGTTTTTCCAAAACGCGACGCACGCTTTCTTCGGCATTATCCATGACGTGCCGCATATAGGCGCTGACGGTGGCAAGCCCGTAATCGGCCACGGCACGGCTTAATTCCTGCACGCCTTTTTCATTGGCAGCGATTTGCGCCTTGATGTCAGCAACATTCACATCCGGGCTGCGCGCGGGGTAACGCGCGCCGGCCAGCAGGGCACGAAATTCCGCTTCCCGGAAATGCCCACCATCCACCAGCAGGAAATCATCAATCACCACGCCTTCTTCTTCCAGCGTGCGCGACAGCGGCGGTGTGGAACCAGGCGTGAGGCCACCAATATCAGCGTGATGCCCGCGTGAGCCAACAAAGAACAGAATATCTTTCCCCGCCGCATCGAAAACCGGCGTGATCACCGTCACATCCGGCAAATGCGTGCCGCCATTATAGGGGTTGTTCAGCGCTACCACATCGCCGGGCTTGAGCGTCGCACCCCGCGTGCGGATCACGGTACGCACACTTTCCCCCATGGCGCCCAGATGCACCGGCACATGCGGCGCATTCGCAATCAGCGCGCCAGTCGCATCGAAAATGGCGCAGGAGAAATCGAGCCTTTCCTTGATATTCACCGAAAGGCTTGTGTTTTGCAGCACTGCGCCTGTCTGTTCAGCGATGCTCATGAACAGGTTGTTGAAAAGCTCAAGCATTACCGGATCGGGGCGATCTGTCGCCAAAACGTCAGCGGCGCGCGCACGGGCCGCGATGCGGCGCAGCACCAAGTGATTGCGCGCGGTTACTTCTGCCTCCCAGCCCGGTTCCACCACGGTGGTGGCATTGGCTTCACGCAGCAGCGCAGGCCCCTTGATGCGATCGCCAGCGCGGAGCGCATCGCGGTCATGCACCGGCGCGGCATGTTCAGCACCCTGGGTGAATAGCGTGATGCTATCAACCGCCACGGGCGCTTGGCCCGCCATGCGTGCTGGCAGCGCGGCTTCGCGCACTTCTTCTCCGGGTGCGGTGACTTCCGCGATGCAGGCCTCCACAATCACCTGGCGTTCCGGTGTTGCGAAGCCAAAGCGGCGGCGATGCGCTTCCGTGAATGCGGCCAATACTTCCTGATGCGCACCGAAAGAAACGGGCAGGAAGGTATCCGTGCCGGCGTAACGCAGATGCAGCCGCCGCGCCGCTTGCAAACGCACAGGATCGGCACCTTGGCGCGCAAGTTCGCCGCGCCCCGCCGCCACCAGCACATCCAGCCGCGTGGTGAGATCATTGATGGCATCAGCGGTAAAGGGTGCTTCAACTGCGGCTTCACGGATCACCGCCTGATCGGCAAGGCCCATGCCATAGGCGGAAAGCACGCCGGCGAAGGGATGGATGAACACTGTTTCCATGCCCAATTCATCAGCCACCAGGCAGGCATGCTGCCCGCCCGCGCCGCCGAAGCATTGCAAGGCGAAGCGAGTCGCATCATGGCCCTTCTGGATCGAAACCTGCTTGATGGCATTGGCCATATTGGCAACCGCCACGCGCAAAAACCCTTCCGCCACTGCGTGCGGATCGGGCGCCGCTTTGCCCTGCGCCTTTCCGATTTCAGCCGCCAGGACCGCGAATTTCTGCGCGACAATCGCCGCATCCAAGGGCTGATCACCATGCGGGCCGAATATCGCCGGGAAGTGATGCGGCTGGATCTTGCCCACCATGACATTCGCATCCGTGACCGTGAGCGGCCCACCGCGCCGATAACAGGCGGGTCCAGGCACGGCACCGGCGGAATCCGGCCCCACGCGGAACCGCGCGCCATCAAAATGCAAAATGGAACCGCCGCCCGCTGCCACCGTATTGATCGCCATCATGGGCGCACGCATGCGCACGCCAGCGACTTCGGTTTCAAAAGCGCGCTCAAAAGCGCCAGCGTAAAGCGCGACATCGGTGGAAGTGCCGCCCATATCAAAGCCAATGATACGTTCAAACCCACCCATGGCCGCGGTGCGCGCCGCGCCTACAATGCCGCCTGCGGGGCCGGACAGGATCGCATCCTTGCCTTGGAAATGCCCGGCCTCGGTCAAGCCGCCGCTTGATTGCATGAAGTAAAGCCTGACACCCGGCAATTCAGCCGCCACCTGATCCACATAGCGGCGCAGAATGGGCGAGAGATAGGCATCAACAACAGTTGTATCCCCGCGCGGCACAATTCGCGGCAGCGGGCTTGCGCGGTGGCTCAGCGAGATTTGTGTGAAACCAACCTCGCGCGCAATCGCACCAAGCCGTTCTTCATGCGCGGGATAAGCCCAGGCATGCATCATCAAAATGGCAACGGCACGCAGACCTTCCTGATAGGCAGCGCGCAAGGCATCCCGCGCCCTGGCCTCATCCAAGGCTTCCAATTCCGTGCCATCCACCGCGACACGCCCGCCGATTTCAAATGCGCGTTCATGCAGCAATTCCGGCAGGCGCACATCCAAATCAAACAGCCTTGGCCGCGCCTGATTGCCGATGCGCAGCAGATCAGCAAAGCCACGATTGACCAGCAGCAGCACACGTTCGCCCTTGCGTTCCAAAAGCGCATTGGTGGCGACCGTGGTGCCCATTTTCACCGCCTCGATCAGCCCGGGCGGAATCGGCGCACCGGCGGCAAGACCCAGGCATTGGCGAATGCCGGCAACGGCCGCGTCCTTGTAGCGTTCCGGGTTTTCCGAGAGCAGCTTTAGCGTCGAAAGCCGCCCGGCCGGATCGCGCGCGACGATATCGGTGAAGGTGCCGCCACGATCAATCCAGAATTGCCAAGCCGACATGCAAAACCCTTGGGCAGAAGGAAGTTGAAGCCAAGGGGTCTAAAACATTATGCGGTTTGATGAAATCGGGTCAGAGCCCCGCATCGGCAGGCACCAGCACCTGCCCAGCCTCATCCACCCGCGCCGCCACCGCTTCCAAAGCCTCCCCATAGCAGGGGCCAGAGACGCATTCGCCCGATTCGATCTCAAACCGCGCGCCATGGGCGGAACAGAGGATGTGCTGGCGCTTGGCATCCAGAAAGCGATCCGGCACGGGGTCCAAAGGCAGGCCGATATGCGGGCAGGAATTCACATAAACCCAAACCACGCCGCCGCGACGGACAGCAAAAAGCCCCATGAAGGCGCCCGGCGCGGCCGGGAAGCCTTTTGATCCGCCATCGGGGATATCCTCAAGCGCACAAAGCGCACGTTCTGGCTTGCTCATTTGCCGGCCCAGCCGCCCATGCGGGCAATCACCGCCCAATGCTCGGGCGCAATCGACATCACGGAAAGCCTGGATTGGCGGATCAACGCCACCTCAGCCAGCGCCGGTTCGGCCTTGATGGCAGCGAGGCCGACGGGCTTCGGCATGGGCCCGACCGCGCGCATATCCACGCAAACCCAGGGTGAGCCTTCTTCCGCGGACGGGTCTGGATAGGCTTCGCGCGCGACCTCGACCACGCCCACAACCTCCTTCCCGATATTGGAATGGTAGAAAAAGGCCAGATCGCCCTTTTTCATGGCCATCAGGTTTTTCTTGGCCAAATGATTGCGCACGCCCGTCCAGGGCTCCACGCCATTGGCGACCTGCTGATCCCAGGAAAAAGCATCGGGTTCTGATTTCACCAGCCAGCGGGCTATCGGCGCTGTGGTCCTGGCTGCTGGCATGATGAGACTCGCCCCCCTTTGGCCCCGGAGGGGCTCTTGCCAATCTGGTAACCCCAGACGCGCCGGGCTTCAATAAGCCGGGCCCGGTTTTCGTGCCGGGGGGACTCCCTTGGCGAAGCACTTCCCCCCATGTGAAGCTGAAAAGGAGGCAAGCGGGTGATTCCAACCGCCAAGAATGTAGGCTAGTCTGACCATGTGGACGCCAGAATGACAGCTAAAGCTGACAGCAGCCCGAGCGGTGCCGCCCCTGGCGCGCGTTCATTGCACCGCTTCGCCAATCCGGGGCGCTTTTTGCGCGCCTCGGCCAAGGTGCAGGTATGGCTATGGGCGGCGGCGGCTTTGGTGCTGGGCGCGGGGCTGGTTTGGGGCTTGTTCTTGTCTCCGGCGGACTGGCAGCAGGGCCAAACCGTACGCATCATGTATGTGCATGTGCCGATGGCCTGGCTTGCGATGGGTGGCTACACCGCGCTGGCGGCGGCTTCCGTCATGTCCCTGATCTGGCGCCATCCCTTGGCTGATCTTTTCGCGCGGGAATTATCGCCAGTGGGCGCTTTGGTGACGGCGCTCTGTTTGGCCACGGGCAGCCTTTGGGGCCGGCCCATGTGGGGTACCTGGTGGGTTTGGGATGCGCGGCTCACATCCGTTTTGGTCCTGTTCTTCCTGTGGTTGGGCCATGCCGCGCTGACGCGCGCTTTTGAAGACCAGGAACGCGGCGCACGGGTTGGGGCCATCCTTGCCTTGGTTGGCATTGTGAATATCCCGATTGTGAAATTTAGCGTGGATTGGTGGAATACGCTGCATCAGCCGGCTTCCGTCACGCGGCTTGATGCGCCGGGGATGCATGTGGATATCCTTTATCCGTTATTGACCTGCGCGCTTGGCTTTTCGCTGTTGTTTGGCGCGGTGGTGCTGGCCCGCACGCGGGCCGCCGTGATGGAACGACGCATCCGCGCCCTGCAATTGGCCCGCGCGCGGCGAGAGGAGGCCATGGGCGCATGACCCACACATTCTTCATCACCGCTTCCTATGCGCTGGTCCTGCTTGGCTTTGGCGCTTTGGTGCTGGATGCCGCGCGCCGCCATGCCGCGGCCAAGCGGCTGCTGGCGGAGCTTGACCCGCGCGGGGATCGGCCATGACTCGCAAAAAGCGCCGACTTTACATTCTGCTGCTCTGTGGGCTTGGGCTTGGCAGCGCGACTGCGCTGACGCTGACGGCGTTTCAGGACAATCTGGTGTTTTTCCGCTCCCCTTCTGACATCATGCGCGAAGCGCCACCGCCCAATCGCGCCTTTCGCTTGGGTGGGCTGGTGGAAGCGGGCAGCCTGGAACGCGCGACGAACGCGGATGGCAAGCCCACCGCCAATTTCCGCGTGACCGATGGCGCGAATGTCATTCGCGTTTCATATGCCGGGGTGCTGCCGGATTTATTCCGCGAAGGTCAGGGCGTGGTGACGCTTGGCATGATGCAGCCCGATGGGATTTTTCGCGCCAAGGAAGTGCTGGCGCGGCATGATGAAACCTATATGCCGCCCGAAGTTGCCGATGCGCTGAAGCGCGCCGGCCATTGGAACCCGGCGCAGGGTGCCGCCCCGCCACCGGCGGAATGGAATACCGCACCAAGGAGAGGCGGATGATTGGGGAAATCGGGCATTTTGCCCTGGCGCTGGGCTGCATTCTGGCTTTGGTGCAGGCAATCTTGCCGTTGATTGGCGCGCATCGGGCCGATGCGCGGTTGATGGCGCTGGCCTCGCCGCTCGCAGGCGCGCAGTTGATCGCGATTGCGTCGGCTTTTGGCGCGCTGCTTTGGGCCTTTGCGGTGAATGACACCACGGTCTCCAACGTGGTGCTGAATAGCCATTCGGCGAAGCCGCTGATCTATAAATTCTCAGGCGCCTGGGGCAATCATGAAGGGTCCATGGTGCTTTGGGTGCTGATCCTGGCGCTTTGTGGTGGCGCGGTGGCCGGCTTTGGGCGCGATTTGCCGAGCGCCTTGCAGGCACGCGTGATTGGCATTCTGGGGCTGATCGCGGTGGGGTTTTTGGGCTTTATCATTTTCACCTCCAACCCGTTTGAGCGTGTTTGGCCGCCGCCCATGGATGGGCAGGGGCTCAATCCGCTGTTGCAAGACCTTGGCTTGGCGCTGCATCCGCCCATGCTTTACCTGGGCTATGTCGGTTATGCGGTGACGTTTGCCTTTGCCGTCGCGGCGCTGTTGGAAGGGCGTGTGGATGCCGCCTGGGGGCGTTGGGTGCGGCCCTGGTCGCTCGCGGCCTGGTCCTTTCTGACGCTTGGCATCGCGCTTGGGTCCTGGTGGGCTTATTACGAACTTGGCTGGGGCGGGTATTGGTTCTGGGACCCGGTGGAAAATGCCTCGCTTCTGCCATGGCTGATTGGCACGGCGCTGCTGCATTCGGCGATTGTGGTGGAGAAGCGCGAAAGCCTGAAAATCTGGACCGTGCTGCTGGCGATTCTGGCCTTTGGCATGTCGCTGCTCGGCACCTTCCTGGTGCGTTCGGGCGTGTTGAATTCCGTGCATGCCTTCGCCAATGATCCGGCGCGGGGTGTGTTCATCCTGGCGCTGTTAATGGCCTATGTGGCGGGGGCTTTGGCGTTGTTCGCCTGGCGCGCGCCCAAGCTTGGCGGCACGGGGATTTTCGCGCCAATCTCGCGCGAAGGCGGCCTGGTGCTGAATAATCTTCTGCTCTGTTCCATTGCGGCGGTTGTGCTGGTGGGCACGCTTTGGCCGATGTTTGCCGATATCCTGTTCGGCGCGAAAATCTCGGTGGGGGCGCCCTTCTTCAACGCCGCCACGGCGCCGCTGGCCATTCCTTTGGTCGCGGCCATGGCGGTGGGGCCGCTGCTTGCCTGGAAGCGCGCCGATCTGGCGGGTGCCTTGCAACGCTTGTGGTGGGTTGGGTTGCTCGCGGTGGCTTCGGCGTTCCTGACGCTGCTGATCGCGGGCTACCATGTGTGGCCGGCGCTTGGCTTTGCCGCGGCCGCCTGGCTGATTGCCGGCGCGGCGGCGGATATTCTGGACCGTATTGCTGCCTTCCGCAGACCCTCCCAAGCCTGGAACCGTGCCCGGGGCCTACCCCGCGCCGCTTGGGGTGGAGCGGTTGCCCATGCCGGTATGGGCGTGATGTTTGCGGGGTTGGCTGGCATGGGGCTGGCGACCGATGCGCTGGTGGAACTCAAGCCCGGCCAATCAACGCGGCTGGCTGGGTATGAATGGCGGCTGGAACGCATCCGCGATGTGCAGGGACCGAATTGGTCTTCGCGCCGCGCCACCATCACGGTGCTGGATGGCGGGCGCGTGGTGACGGTGCTGGAGCCTGAAAAGCGCTTCTTCCCAGTCGGGCGCATGAACACCACGGAAGCGGCCATCCATACCAACGCCATGCGAGACCTTTACGCGGTGCTGGGTGATGAGCGTGATGGCGGTGGCGTCGTGCGGCTGCATCACAATCCACTCGCCCCCTGGATTTGGTTTGGCGCGGGGATCATGGCTTTGGGCGGCGGGCTTTCGCTTTCTGATCGGCGCATTCGGGTTTCAGCACCTTCCCGCAAGGCGGCAGCCGCACCAGCATGAGTGATAGCGCGCCACCAAAGCGCCCGCGGCGCTGGATGCTCTATGCGCCACTTGGTCTGGCGGCGGCGGCGGGCGCTGGTTTTTACGCCATGCTGCAAGGCCTGCAGGATGGCAGCTACAACCCGCGCGGCGTGCCTTCCGTGCTGCTTGGCAAGCCCGCGCCAGATTTCAGCCTGCCGGCGCTGGAAGGTGTTGGTCTGCCCGCACTGGCAGCGGCGGATTTGCGCGGGCCTTTGCCCGAGCCGGTTTTGGTCAATTTCTGGGCTTCCTGGTGCGCGCCCTGCATCATTGAACACCCGCAACTGATGCGTCTGTCGCGCGAAGGGGTCGCGGTTTACGGCATCAATTACAAGGATCGCGTGCCGGAAGCCGGCGCCTTCCTGCAACGCCACGGCAATCCCTATCGCCGGCTCGGGCGCGATGAACCTGGGCGCACCGCGATTGATTGGGGCGTCTATGGCGTGCCTGAGACCTATTTGCTGGACCGCCAAGGCATGATCCGCTGGCGCTGGGCTGGCCCCATCACCGCCGATACGCTGGAGAATGAATTGCGCCCCCTACTCCGGAGATATGCGTGACGCGCTGGGTTTTCTTATGCTTGCTGCTGGCGCTGCCCGCCTGGGGCGCCGTGGGCGATCCGAATGAAAGGCTGGCCGACCCCGCCAAGGAAGCGCTGGCGCGGGAGATTGGGCGCGAATTGCGCTGCCTAGTCTGTCAAAACCAATCCATCGAAGACAGCGATGCGCAATTGGCGCGGGATTTGCGCCGCCTGGTGCGCGAACGTGTCGCGGCTGGCGAGGATCAGAACGCCGTCATTCGCTTTGTGCATGAGCGTTACGGCGATTTTGTGCTGCTGCGCCCGCCAGTCACGGCGGCGACCATGCTGCTATGGGCGACACCGATTTTAGCGCTTGGTGGCGGCATTGCCGTCATCATGTTCCGCCGCCGCCGCGCCCTGGCCGAAGCGGCAGCCCTTTCGCCCGACGAAGCAAAGCGCCTGGCTGAACTTGATCGCGGGGCGGCATGATCTGGATTGCATTATTGCTGCTGGCTTTGGCCACCATGGTGCCGCTGGTGGCCATGCTTTTTCGCCCTGTGGTAACGCGGGGGCGACGAGAGGCTGATTTGGCGCTGTATCGCGCGCAATTGGCCGAGCTTGAGCGTGAAGCCGCTGCCGGCAGGCTGGAAGGCGATGCGCTCCGCGCCGCGCAGGTGGAGGTGCAGCGCCGGCTATTGCAGGCGCCGGCGGAAGCAGCACCTGCCACGCGTGGCCGCGCGCTTGGCTTCCTGCCGCTGGTCTTCTTGATTCCTGCGGCCGGGCTTGGGCTTTATCTGGTGCAAGGCACGCCGGACATGCCTTCCGCCCCGCATCGCGAAAGGGCGGAAATCGCCGCGCGGGATGATGAGCTATTGAATCGTCTCCGCGAAAGACTGGCCGGGCTTGACCCCATGAGCGATGCGGCGCGGCAGGGTTTTGTCATGCTGGGCAATGCGGAACGCAGCCGCGGCAATGCCGATGCGGCGGCTGAGGCTTGGCGCCGAGCGCTCGCTTCCCGCTTTGATGTGGAATTGGCGGCTGATCTGGTGGAAATGGAAATCGGGCGCGGTGAATTTGTTGCCGCCGGTCCCATTTTGCTACGCGCCCTAACGGAGGCACCGCAGGAGCCCAAGCTGCGCTTTTTGCTGGGCGTGGTGGAGGCCGAGGCAGGGCACCCGGACCGCGCGCGCGCGACTTGGCGTGCGCTTTTGGCGGATAGCCCGCCGGATGCGCCTTGGCGTGCGCTGGTGGAGCGGCGCTTGGGGGCCTTGCCGTGAACTGAAAAGCCCATTGGCATGTGGCGCCGCGCCCCCCCCGCCCCGGTTGCCTGAGGTCGCCCCGCGCCCTATAGCGCCAAGGCAGAAAACACAGCCATTAAGGTTCCCCCACACGTGGCCACCATCGCCGCCCCCGACGCGCCCAACCCCGCGCTCGCCGCCCAGGCGGCCATTCTTGCCCGCCCGCTGGATGATCCCCGCCGCATGGCCAATGCCATTCGCGCGCTGGCGATTGATGGGGTGGAGCAAGCCAAATCCGGCCATCCCGGCATGCCGATGGGCATGGCCGATGCCGCGACCGCGCTTTTTGCCGGCTTCCTGAAATACGACGCGGCTGATCCGCGCTGGCCGGATCGGGACCGCTTTGTGCTTTCCGCCGGCCATGGGTCCATGCTGCTTTACGCCTTGCTCCATCTGACCGGGCATGAGGGCATGGGGGCGGATGAGCTAAGGCGCTTCCGCCAGCTTCATTCGCCGGCCGCCGGCCATCCGGAATTCGGCGAACACCCGGGAATTGAGACCACCACCGGCCCGCTCGGCCAGGGGATTTCCACCGCGGTCGGCATGGCGATGGCGGAACGCATGATGGCGGCGCGGTTTGGTGCCTCGCTCGTGGATCACCGCACCTGGGTCATCGCCTCGGATGGGGACCTTCAGGAAGGCATCTCCCATGAAGCGGCTGCGTTGGCAGGCCATTACGGGCTTTCCAAGCTGACGGTGCTTTGGGACGACAACCATATCTCGATTGATGGCGACACCTCGCTGTCATTTTCGGAAGATGTGCTGAAGCGCTTCCAGGCCTATGGCTGGGCCGTGCGGCGCGTGGATGGGCATGATGCGGGCGAATTGGCTGCCGCCATGTCCTGGGCCATGCGTAACCGGAAACCGACGCTGATCGCCTGCCGGACAATTATTGGCCTTGGCGCACCGACCAAGGCGGGGACGGCGGGCAGCCATGGCTCGCCACTGGGCGCGGCTGAAGCCGCCGCCGCGAAGCAGGCGCTCGGCTGGACTGCGGCGCCCTTTGAAGTGCCGGCGGATATCAAGGCGCTGTGGGAAAGCGCCGGCAAGCGCGGCGCGGGGGCGCGGCGTTCCTGGCTGAAGCGCATCGCCAAGCACCCGCAGCGCGCGGAATTCGAACGCGCCATGGCGGGCCGCCTGCCGGAAGCCTGGAATGAGGCGCTGTCGGCACTCCGCACCCAAATCGCGACCGATAAGCCAAAGCTGGCAACCCGCGTTTCCAGCCAGAAGGCGCTGGAAGCCCTTGTGCCTTCAGTGCTGGAAATGGTTGGCGGTTCGGCGGACCTCACGGGGTCCAATAATACCAATGTGAAGGGCGTGCCGGCGATTACGCCGAGCAATTTCAGCGGTCGCTTCGTCCATTGGGGCGTGCGCGAACATGGCATGGCGGCGGCCATGAATGGCATGGCGCTGCATGGCGGCATCATCCCCTATAGCGGCACCTTCCTGGTCTTTGGCGATTACCTCCGCCCCGCTGTGCGGCTTGCGGCACTAATGCGCCAGCGCGTTATTCATGTGCTGACGCATGATTCGATCGGCCTTGGCGAAGATGGCCCGACGCACCAGCCGGTGGAACATCTCGCTTCCTTCCGCGCCATGCCGAATGTGCATGTCTTCCGCCCGGCGGATGCGATGGAGACAGCGGAATGTTGGGAATTGGCGCTGCGGCGTGCCGATGGGCCTTCCTTGCTGGCGCTATCACGCCAAAACCTGCCGACGCTGCGCACCGACACAGCCGAGAATCGCTCAGCCCGCGGTGGCTATGTGCTGGCGGAAGCCGATGGCGCGCGCCAAGCGACGCTGATCGCGACCGGCAGCGAGGTTTCGCTCGCCATGACTGCGCGTGAGACGTTGCAGGCAGCCGGCATTCCAACCGCTGTGGTGTCTTTGCCGTGCTGGGAATTATTCGCAGCACAAGATGACGCCTATCGCGCCGGCGTGCTGGGCAGCGCGCCGCGTTTTGGCATTGAAGCCGCAATTGGCTTTGGCTGGGAACGCTGGCTTGGGGCGGATGGCGTTTTCATTGGCATGGCGGGCTTCGGCGCCTCGGCGCCCGCCGATGATTTGTTCAAGCATTTCGGCATTACGCCGGATGCGGTGGTTGAAGCCGTACGCAAGCGGCTTGCTGTCTGATTTCGGTTCTTTCGGGGAAGGAAAATATCATGGCCGTCAAGGTTGCCATCAATGGGTTTGGGCGCATCGGGCGCCTGGTGCTGCGCGCGATGATTGAAAGCAATCGCCGCGATGTGGAATGCGTCGCCATCAATGATCTGGGTAGCGTGGAAGCCAATGCGCATCTGTTCCGTTATGACAGTGTGCATGGCCGCTTCCCGGGTGAAGTCGCGGTGGATGGCAACAAGATCATCATCACCGCCAATGGCCGAATTTATGCGCCGATTATCGTGAGCGCCGAGCGTGACCCGACCAAGGTGCCCTTCCAGGGCGTTGATGTCGCCTTGGAATGCACCGGCATTTTCACCAGCAAGGAAAAGGCTTCCGCGCTGATCACCGCCGGCGCGCGTAAGGTTGTGATTTCGGCCCCTGGCGATAATGCGGATGCGACCATTGTCTATGGCGTCAATCACAAGACGCTGACGAAAGACATGACGGTAATTTCCAATGCGTCTTGCACCACCAATTGCTTGGCGCCCGTGGCCAAGGTGCTGCATGAGAATTTCGGCATTCTGCGCGGCTATATGGTGACGATCCACGCCTATACGGGCGATCAGAATACCGTGGATACGTTGCACAAGGATTTGCACCGCGCCCGCGCCGCGGCGGTTTCCGCGATCCCGACCTCGACCGGCGCGGCCAAGGCCGTGGGCCTGGTGATGCCGGAATTGAAGGGCAAGCTGGATGGCACGGCCATTCGTATTCCAACGCCCAATGTCTCCCTCGTTTCGCTGGATTTCGTGCCCGCCAAGGAAGGCGTGACGAAGGAGGCGGTGAATGCCGCGATGAAGGCGGCGGCTGAAGGCGAATTGAAGGGTATTCTTGGCTATAATACCGAACCGCTGGTCAGCATTGATTTCAACCACAACCCGGCTTCTTCCACCTTTGATGCGACGCAGACGCAGGTGGTGGATGGCGGCTTGGTGCGCGTGCTGTCCTGGTATGACAATGAATGGGGTTTTTCGAACCGCATGAGCGATACTGCGGCGTTGTTCGGTTCTCTTTGAGTTTATTCTCCGGGGCGGCGTGACGCGCGCCGCCCTTCCTGGTTCCGGAGGTTCCATCATGGCTTTCAAGACGATTGATGCGCTTCCCGCCAAGGGTCAGCGCGTATTGCTGCGCGCTGATTTGAATGTGCCGGTCAAGGATGGCCGCATCACGGATCGTACGCGCATCGAACGGCTTTGCCCGACCATCGCGGAATTGGCGCAAAAAGGTGCCCGCGTGGTGGTGCTGAGCCATTTTGATCGGCCCAAAGGCAAGCGCGTGCCGGAGATGTCGCTGAAGCCCATGCAGGAAGCCTTGGCTGCGGCGCTGAACCGCCCTGTCGCCTGGTGTGATGATTGCGTGGGTGAAGCGGCGGAAGCCGCAGTGGCGGCTTTGGCCGATGGTGACGTGTTGCTGCTGGAAAACACGCGCTTTCATCCCGGTGAGGAAAAGAATGATCCGGCGATGGCGGCAGCACTCGCCAAGCTTGGTGATGCTTTTGTGAATGACGCGTTTTCGGCAGCGCATCGCGCCCATGCCAGCACAGAAGGCGTCGCGCGGTTGCTGCCGGCCTATGCCGGGCGGCTCATGGAAGCGGAATTGAAGGCGCTTGATGCGGCGCTTGGCAATCCTGCACGGCCGGTGGTGGCCATTGTGGGCGGTGCCAAGGTTTCGACCAAGTTGGAATTGCTGGGCAATCTTTGTAGCAAGGTGGATGTGCTGGTGATTGGCGGCGCCATGGCGAATACCTTCCTGGCCGCGCAGGGCCATGGCATGGGTAAATCCCTGCAAGAAGCGGAAATGCACGCAACGGCGCGCCAGATCCTGGAACAGGCCAAGGCAGCGAATTGCGAAATCCTGCTGCCGGTTGACCTGGTGGTGGCCGAGGAATTCCGCGCCAATCCGCCAACCCGCACCGTGGACGTGGATCGCGTGCCAGCAAACATGATGGCGCTGGATGTCGGCCCGGAAACCGAGGCAGCTTTGGAATCGCGGCTCCGCACCGCTTCCACCCTGGTTTGGAATGGCCCTCTGGGTGCGTTTGAAACGCCGCCCTTCGATGCGGCAACAGTGGCGACGGCGCAAACCGTGGCGGCGCTCACGCAATCCGGCGCGCTGAAATCCATCGCGGGTGGCGGTGATACGGTGGCCGCACTGCGCCATGCCGGCGTGCTGGAACGCATGAGCTATGTCTCAACCGCCGGCGGCGCCTTCCTGGAATGGCTGGAAGGCAAGGAATTGCCGGGGGTCGCTGCACTGGGTTGAGGGTAGGTTGACGCTGCCCGCCAAGGTGCAAAACTATTTCCATCAAGAAGGTGGGAACAGGCCATGCGGCAAATGCATCTTGTCGGCTTCATGCAGGCACAAAACTGCACGAATTACGCCAGTTCCTGGCGGCACCCTCAGTCGCGCACGGATTTCCTGACGGCGGATTTCTTCCAGGAAATCGGCCGCATCCTTGAAGCCGGTAAATTCGACATGGGCTTTTTCGATGACCGGCTTTCCATGCCCGATCGTTATGGCAGCGACCATCACCACACGGTGGAACATGGCATTCGCTGCGTGAAGCTGGACCCGGTGGTGACGCTCACCATGATGGCCGCTGTCACATCACGCCTTGGCCTGGGTTCCACCGCCTCCACCACCTATTATGAACCCTTCCATGTGGCGCGCGCCATGCAGACGCTGGATCTGATGAGTGCGGGGCGCGCGGCCTGGAATATCGTGACATCCCTGAATGATGGCGAAGCGGCCAATATGGGCCATGACGAAATGATGGAGCATGACCGGCGCTATGACCGCGCCGATGAATTTGTAGAAATCGTGCTGGGCCATTGGGATGCCTGGGAAGATGATGCGCTGATTATTGATAAAGCCACAGGCCGTTTCGGCGATGGCAATAAGGTGCATCGGCTGGATTATCGCGGTAAATTCCTGAAATCGCGCGGCCCCTTCACCGTGCCGCGCAGCCCGCAAGGCCGCCCGGTGCTGATCCAAGCCGGCAGCAGCGGGCGCGGCAAAAGCTTCTCCGCACGCTGGGCGGAATTGGTTTTCGTCGCCTATCATGATGTGGCTTCTGGTGCGCGCGAATATGCCGAATTCAAACACATGATTGCCGCTGCCGGGCGCAATCCGGATCATGTGAAGGTGGCGACGCTGATCTCCCCCATCTGCGCCGCGACCAAAGCCGAAGCGGAAGACAGGGCCGCGCTGATTGCCAGCCTGCCGCTTGAAATTGATGCGCTGTCGCTGCTTTCAGAAGCGCTGAATTTTGATTTCTCGACCAAGGGCATGGATGAACCCTTCAGCGATGAGGAGATGGCCGGCATGCAGGGGCTGCAAGCCATTCGCGATCGTGTTGTTCGCAATACCGGCAAGAAGAACCCAACCGTGCGGGAATTCATCACCGGCAGTGGCAGGGGCCGACCCAATATGAATATGGTGGGTGGCCCCAAGGAAATCGCCGATAAGATGGAAGAATGGTTCACCAAGCCCGCTTGCGATGGCTTTGTGGTGGCGGCGACTTATGTGCCGGATGGCTACCGCGATTTCGTGACGCATGTGGTGCCGGAACTCCAGCGCCGGGGGTTGTTCCGGAAGGAATATACTGGGCCGACATTGCGCGACCATCTGGGCCTGGCGAAATCCACCATCGGGGATTGGCGCCCTGCCAGCGCCGCCGAATAGGCGTTGATTTTCCAGGCGAGCCTGCGCCATCCTGCACCAAAGGCAGGGCATAACCTCGCCGGAACAATAGGAAGGAGCCACCATGCGCGCTGCGATATTCCGCAAAGGGAGTTTTGTGCTGGGCGATGTGCCGGACCCTCAGCTTCAGCCCGGCCAGGTGCTGGTGCGCACCAAGGCCTGCGGCATTTGCGGCACGGATTTGCATGCGGCGCGCTTCACGCGCGAATTTGTCTCCCTCGCGCAGCGCAGCGGTGGGCGCTGGAATATGGATACCGAACGCGATGTGGTCTTCGGCCATGAATTCGTGGGCGAGGTTGTAGCGAATGGCCCAGGCACGGAAGGCAAATTCAAGCCAGGGCAATTGGTCACCTCCATGCCGCTCACCATCGCTGGTTCAACAATATTGGGCATGGGCTACAACCCGGATTTGCCGGGCGGTTTTGCCGAATATATGCCGCTTGCGGAACGCATGTTGTTGCCGCTGCCCGCCGCGATGGAACCCGACCACGCCGCGCTCACCGAACCCATGGCGGTTGGCATTCACGCGGTGGAACATTTCGGCGTGAATAATGCAGAAGTGCCGCTGGTGATTGGCTGCGGCCCGATCGGGCTTGCGACCATCGCCGCGCTTAAGCTGCATGGCCATGCGCCGATCATTGCGGCGGATTTCTCGGCAGGGCGCCGCGCCTTGGCACAGAAAATGGGCGCCGATATCGTCATCGACCCTGCGGTTGAATCTCCCTACCAGGCTTTGGAGCGTGCCATTACGCCGGATGGCTTTGACGCCAGCCGCTACGCCGCGCTTTTTGGCCTTGGCCCCAAGCGCCGCCCCGCCGTGCTGTTTGAATGCGTGGGTATCCCGGGCGTTCTCGCCGCCATGATGGAAGGCGCGCCCACCGGCGCACGCATCATCGTTGTCGGTGTCTGCATGGAACCCGATGGGATCGAGCCCTTCTTCGGCATTGTGAAGCAGTTATCGCTGCATTTTGTGCTGGCCTATAACACGCAGGAATTCGCGGCCACGCTCGGCCATATCGGCGCCGGGCGGCTTGATGTGCGGCCACTGATTACCGGGCGGATTGGCCTGGCTGAGGTTGGGCAGGCCTTTAAGGACCTCGCCAGCCCCGAAACTCATGCGAAGATTTTGGTGGAGCCGTGGCGCTGAAATCGCCGTCCTGAAACCTACCGCTTAGCTTAGCCCTTCAGGTAGCACTGCTATGCCCGATCTTTTCTCCCCCTTCACGCTCAAGGATGTCACGCTGCGCAATCGGCTCGTTATGTCGCCGATGACCATGTATCGGGCGACCGATGGGAAAATGAGCGATTTTCACCTGATGCTACTCGGCTCTCGTGCAGCGGGTGGCTTTGGCCTGGTCTTCCCCGAGCAATTGGCCATCACGCCCGATGGCCGCACCGGCACAAGCTGCGCCGGCATTTATGCGGATGATCAGATCGAAGGACTCGCTCGCATCATTGCCATGATCAAGGATATGGGCGCGGTGGCGGCGGCGCAGCTTGGCCATACTGGGCGCAAGGGTAGCGAGAAGAAACCCTGGCATGGCAAGCAACAATTGCCAGCGGATCACGCGGATGGCTGGCAGGTGCGCGCGCCATCGGCCCTTCCCTATGGCGGGCGCTATATCTACCCGGTGCAGGAACTCAGCATCGCGGAGATTAAATCGCTGCATCAAAGCTATGCCGATGCCGCGCGCCGCGCCTTGGCGGCTGGGTTCGAATGGCTGGAACTGCATTTCGCCCATGGTTATCTGGGGGCGAGTTTCCTATCGCCCATCGCCAATCAACGCAGCGATGCCTATGGCGGCAGCCTCGAAAACCGCATGCGCTTTCATCTGGAAGCGATTGATGCGGTGCGTGCGGTCTGGCCGGAAAAGCTGCCGCTGACGATGCGGCTTGGCTGCGATGATTTCAACGAAGCGGGTACGCAGTTTGAAGACGCTATCGTGGCAGTGCGCGCCATGAAGCAACACGGGCTGGATTTTGCCGATCTCAGCCTTGGCATGAATACGGATGACACAAAGAACCTGCCCTATACGGAACCAGGCTTCATGGTGGGGCGCGCCAATCGCATCCGCCAGGAGGTGGGCATTCCTGTCGGCGTCAGTTGGAACCTGGGCATCCCCGCCATTGCCGATAGCGTCATCCGTCAGGAATTGGTTGATCTCGTCTTTCTCGGCCGCCCCGCCTTGGCCAATCCGCATTGGCCCTTATGGGCGGCGCGGGAATTGGCCCATCAGGACCCGTTTTCGCTATTGCCGGAAGATTGGTCCTGGTGGCTGCGCAACCGCCCGGGGTCGCCCAATTCGCATGGCCTGCCGGCCCCCTCCGCCACGCCCGTGGCGGTACCAAAATTCGGCTGAAGGTGACGTTTTTCGTGATTTGTTTCAGAAAAATCCGTAACTTAATTCTTTGCCGCGCGCTGAAGTATCGGGTCGCCCGTGGCCGCAAAACTGCATCTGTATCTGTCAATCAAATCGGTCTAGTCTGACTGTCATGGCTTCGGAGCATAAACGGGAGGGGGCTGCCGCTGCCGCGCTTCTAGCGCGGGAAGCAAAGGCATTGAGGGGTCGGCTCTACGGGCCGGTCCTGCTTGGCCTTGCCTTGGCACTTGCCGCCGTGGCGCAAGCGTTGCTGATCGCGCGCCTGCTCGCCGCACTTTTGGGCGGAAGCCAGGCTTCCTGGGCAGATTTCATCGGCGCCGGGGCGCTCGCGCTGATTATGGCAGGGCTTGGCATCGCCCAGGAACGCGCCCAAACCGCAGCCGGGGAAGAAGCCAAAGCGAGCCTCCGCGCCCGCATCTTCGCGCGGCTTTTGGCGCAAGGCCCCGCGGATCAGCGCCCGGTTGGGGAGAAAAGCGCGCTGGTGGTGGAACGTGTCGAAGCCATGGAAGGCTATTTCGCGCGCTGGATGCCGGCTGCCATCATCGCTGTCGTGGCACCACTGCTGATCGCCGGCTGTGCCGCGTTCTTTGATCCGGTGAGCGGGCTTATCCTGCTGATCGCGGGCCTTCTGGTGCCGGTGGCGCAGGCGGTTTCCGGCATTGGCGCGGCGCAGGCCAGCCGGCGCCAATTCGCATCACTGCAACGGCTTTCCGGGCGCTTTTTGGATCGCATGCGGGGCCTGCCGGTGCTGGTGCTGTTCAATCAGCAGCATGCGGAAACACAAAGGCTTGCCGCGGCGGCCGAAGAATTGCGTCAGCGCACCATGCGCGTGCTGCGCGTTGCCTTCATATCCTCGGGCGCCATGGAATTGATCGCTGCCGCCGCGCTGGCTTGCCTTGCCATTCGTCATGGCGCGGTGCTGACCGGCGCGCATCCTGATCCCGTGATGGCGTTTTTCGTTGTGCTGCTGGTGCCTGTATTTTTCCTGCCGCTGCGCTCCTTCGCCGCTGCCTATCATGAACAGTTGGGCGCGCGCGGTGCGGCGGCGGACCTCGCCCCCTTGCTGAACCAACCGGAAGAAACCGGGCTTTTGCTGGAAGAGGTGCCGCCGAAGGTCACGATCACCTTCCAGGATGTGCGGCTTTCCTATGACCCTTCGCGCCCGCCCGCCTTGGATGGGCTTTCCTTTCGTGTGTTGGCCGGTGAGACGCTGTTGCTGACGGGCGCATCAGGTGCTGGCAAAACTTCAGCGCTGCGTATTCTGATGGGATTCGCCCGGCCCGAATCGGGGCGCGTTGCCATCAATGGCCAAGACGCCATGCTGCTGAAACCTTCCGAATTGCGGCGCCTGTCATCCTATGTCGGGCAGCGCGCGCATTTATTCCGCGCGACGCTGCGCGAAAACATTCGCCTGGCACGGCCTGATGCGGATGATGCCGCCGTGCTCGCCGCCGCTGAAGCCGCGCAGGTAATGGATTTTGTGCGTGACCTGCCGCAGGGGTTGGATACGCTGATTGGCGAAGGCGGCTTCGGGCTTTCCGGTGGCCAGGCGCAGCGTGTGGCACTCGCACGCGCCTTTTTGCGCGACACGCCCTTGGTGCTTTTGGATGAACCCACCGCGCATCTTGATCCGGGAACCGAGGCTTCCGTGCTGGATGCGCTGCGCCGGCTTTGCGTGGGCCGCACCGCCATCATCGCAACCCATGCCAAGGCCGCGCGATCCTATTTCGGCCAAAGGCTGGAGATCGCTGATGGGCGCGCCCAGGGCAGCAGGCTCGCGGGGAATGATTAGGCCATGACCGCTGATCTTTTCCGCGTCCTGAGGCTTTGGCTGGAACGCTCCGGCTGGTTGGTGATCGGGATTGTCGTGACGGTGATCTCGGCACTGGCGGGCGTTGCTTTGCTTGCTTTCGCGGGGAAGTTGGTGGCGGCATCGGTGGGTGGGGCGGAAAGTGCGGCACTGGCGGCGGCGGGGGTGGTGGCGCTGTTGTGGTTGCGGCCGCTGATCCTGCTCAGGCCCATCATGCGCTATCTGGAAAGGCTCGCGACACATGAAGCGACTTTCCGTGCTTTGGCAGATATGCGCGTGTGGTTTTTTGGGCGCCTGGCCGAGCGTCTGCCAACCGGGCTTGGCTTGCGTCGCGCCGGGGATTTGCTTGGGCGGCTCGTGGCCGACGTGGAAGCGCTTGATGGGCTTTATCTGCGCGCACTGGTGCCGGCCGCGGCTTCCATCGCCGTGGTGCTGGCGATTGCGCTGATCCTGGGCGCGGCTGACCCCTGGCTTGCCGTGGTGGTGGCACTGCCGCTGACCGCGGCCTTGGTGCTGCCGCTGTTGCTGGCACCGGATGCGGCGCGGACGGCAGAAGCAACTTCCCGCGCCCAGGGTGAATTGCGCGCCGCGACGGTGGACCCGCTGACCGGGCTTGAAGACACGCTGGCCGCGAATGGCGAAAAGCGCGCGCTGGCGCGGGTGGCTCAGGAAGATAGGGCGCTATCTGGCGCGCAACGCGCCTTGGCGCGACGCGCAGCTTGGGGCGGGGCGGCAGGCGCCTTGCTCACGCAAGTGGCACTACTGGCTGCGCTTGGTTGGACCATGCTGGCCGGGCAGCCCGGCATGGCGGCGGGGGTGCTGGCGGTATTTCTGGCGATTGCGGCGGCTGAGGCTTTGGGGCTGATGCCGCGCGCTGGCGCTGCGGTAGCGGCGGCGGCGGCGGGTGCTCGGCGCCTGTTTGAAGCGGCTGATGCGGCGGAACCTGTGCCTGACCCCGCTGCACCCAGCGCGGCGCCTTCGGGCCATGCGCTGGTGTTGCGCGATGTGGTGTTTTCCTGGGCGCCGGATCGGCCCCTCGTGTTTGATGGGCTTGATCTTGATGTGCCGGAAGGTGCGCGCATTGCGCTGCTGGGGTTTTCGGGCACCGGCAAGTCAACCCTGGCGGCACTATTGCTGAAATTCGCCGCACCCCAGCAGGGCAGCATCACCTTGGGCGGTGTTGATATCGCGACCCTTCCTGCTGCGGTTCTACGCGATCGTATTGCCTGGCTCACGCAGGATGCGCGGTTGTTTGATGACAGCATCGCCGCCAATTTGCGCCTTGCCGCGCCGGATGCGGATGACGCCGCGCTTTGGCGCGCCTTGGACCGCGCGCGCATTGGCGATGTGGTGCGCGCTTTGCCGGAGGGGCTTGAGACACAATGCGGTGAAGCGGGCGCACGGTTTTCCGGTGGTCAGGCGCGGCGGATTGCGCTGGCGCGCGCGCTGCTTTCCCCCGCGCCAGTGCTGATCCTGGATGAACCGGCTGCCGGTCTGGATGCCGCGACGGAACAGGCCTTCATGGAAACGCTGGACGAAGCGACCGCAGGGCGCAGCGTAATCTTGATTTTGCACCGCCTGACAGGCGTGGAAAGGCCAAGCCGCATTCTGCGCCTGGTGGGCGGCAAGGCTATTTCTGCGACGGGGTGAAGCGGGCCAGGCGCTACTTCTTCATCCCCGCCAAATGCGCCACACAGCGCGCAAAGCCTTGCAGGTCGCGCCAGCGCGCCGCTTCTTCCACCGGGTTCACCACCAACACGCCGCCCGCCGCGGCAATGCCGCCATCAAGCATGAGATTATCGGTCAGGCCGAAATCCTCAACCTCCATGCCATCGGCATCTTCCCAGGTGCCATTGGCGCGCCGATGCACCGCGCCGCGTAAATGCTGCAAGCTGCGCATGGTGAAATTCCCTGGCGCATTGCTGTATCCCAGCACAGGCCGACCAAGCGCGCGCATGAAGCCAAGCTCATAAGCCGTGCCCGGATCGGCTGAGGCGCCGCGAAACGGCGTGAGATTAGCAATCAGCGCATCGCAGCCATGGATATGCGCCTCATTGCCGAGATAAATCTGCATCCAATCGGAATCGGCTTGGGTTGCGCCGGGCGCGGGGTCGGTTGGGAAAACGCCAATCATCCCGTGCTGGGCGCAAATGGCCTTCTTTTCCGCCGCGATGGCGTCTCGGTCAGCCAGAAACACCTCCGGTCCCGCCAGATATACCCGCATCGCCCCGCCTTGCCTGTCATGGCTTTCCTATGCGCAGATAGGCGCATGGATGCCGAACGGGAATACAATAATCGGGCCCGCGTGCCCGAAAGCGCCGAAATCATCGCCGGCTGGGCGCGGGACGCCGCAGCCTTCCGCGCCAGCGGGGTGCGAGCGGAGTTGAACCTGGCCTATGGCGCGGGAGAACGGGAGAAGCTCGACCTGTTTCTGCCCCCGAATGCCGAGGCCGCACCCACCGCGCTTTTCATCCATGGCGGCTATTGGCAGGCGTTGGATCGGTCCTTTGTCAGCCATTGCGCGCGCGGCCTGCTGGGCCAAGGGGTTGCGGTGGCCGTGCCATCCTATGACCTCTGCCCCGCCGTGATGCTGGGCGAAATTGCCGAGCAAATGCGCCGCGCCGCGGCCTTTCTGCACCGGCGCCGGGGCGGGCGGCTGCTGGCGGCGGGGCATTCCGCCGGTGGGCAGCTTGCAGCACTACTGCTGGCAACGGATTGGCCCGCCTTTCAGCCCGGCCTACCGGCGGGGATAGTGGGGGCGGCCTTGCCCGTTTCGGGCGTTTTTGAATTGGGGCCGTTGAAGGGCACCAGTATTGCCAAGGCCCTGAACCTGACGGGGCAAGACATCGCCACCCTATCGCCGCGCCTGCTGGCGCCGCCGGCGTTTGAGGCGCTGCACGTGGCGGTGGGCGGGGCGGAGAGCGATGAATTCATCCGCCAAAGCCGCGATTTCGCCACACATTGGGGCGGCGGTTTTGAGGCTCTGCCCGGCGCCAATCATTTCACCGTGCTGGATCCCTTCGCGGACCCGGCCCATCCCCTGATGATTCGTGCCGGCAAAATGGCGCACCGCCTTGCCTTGCGCCCAGGCTTCGCGCAGTAAGAAGCAAGAGGCATTTCAACCGGGGAGGCTTAACAATGAGCTCTTTTTCACGTCGTACCGCCATGGGCGGCGCCTTGGGGCTGCTGGCAGCGCCCGCTATTCTCCATGCCCAGCCCGCGGGTGGGGTGAAGATTGGCCTGGTTGCCGTGCAAACCGGCCCGCAGGCTGCGCTTGGCACGCAATTGCGCGATGGCTACCTGATGGGGCTTCGGCATCTGAATGGCCGGCTGGGCGGGCTCACCGCTGAGACCGTGATGATTGATGATGAATTGCGCCCCGATGTGGCTGTGACGAAGGTGCGCACCGCTTTGGAACGTGACCGCTGCGATTTCATTGTGGGCGTTGTGTTTTCCAACATCCTGCAGGCCATCATCCGCCCGGTGACGGAAGCCAATACCTTCCTGATCAGCACCAATGCCGGGCCTTCCACCTTTGCCGGGCGCGGCTGCAATCCTTTCTTCTTCACCACATCCTACAACAATGATCAGGTGCATTCCGTGATCGGCCAGGTCTGTGAAGACCAGGGCTATAAGCGCGTTTTCGTGCTGGTGCCGAATTACCAGGCCGGGCGCGATGCGGTGGCCGGCTTCAAATCCCGCTTCAAGGGCGAAGTGGTGGATGAGGTTTATGTACCGCTGACCCAGCTTGATTTCGCCGCTGAACTCGCGAAGATCGCCGCCGCAAAGCCGGATGCGATTTTCACCTTCATGCCGGGTGGGCTTGGCGTGAATCTGGTGCGGCAATATCGGCAAGCGGGGCTCGCGCATATCCCGTTCCTGTCCACCTTCACCGTTGATGAAGCAACGCTGCCCGCGCAGCAGGATGCGGCGGTTGGCTTCTTTTCCGCCGCGACTTGGGCGCCGAATATGGACAATGCGGCCAATCGCCGCTTCGTGACCGATTTCGAAGCCGCCTTCAATTATGTGCCGGCCAGCTATGCGGCGCAGGCTTATGACAGCACGATGTTGCTCGATTCCGCCATTCGTCGTGCGGGTGGCCGCTTGGCCGATAAGGATGCGATTCGCGCTGGATTGCGTGCTGCGGATTTCACTTCCGTGCGCGGCAATTTCAAATTCGGCGTGAACCATTACCCGGTGCAGGATTTCTGGCTGCTTAAGGTCGCCAAGCGCCCCGATGGCAAGTTCCAGACCGAAACGGTGCGCAAGGTGTTGGAAAACGACGTGGATCCCTGGGCCGCCGAATGCCGCATGCGCTAAACTTTGCGCCTGATCCGCGAAGGTGGAATCACCGGAGCGGTGAATCAGTCGCTCAAAGGAAGTTAGGGGATGATCTGTTGAGACGGATCATACCCTAACGTGAGTACGGGACTTTTCCTGGTGCAGGCCTTGAATGGCCTGCAGCTTGGCATTCTGCTTTTCCTGGTGGCGGCGGGGCTCACGCTGGTTTTTGGCGTGATGGATTTCATCAACCTGGCCCATGGGGTGCAGTATATGCTGGGGGCCTATCTGGGCGCTGCCTTTGCGGCAGCGACAGGTTCCTTCTGGCTCGGGCTTTTATTGGCATTACCTGCGGCGCTACTATTTGGCCTGTTGCTTGAAGTGCTGGTGTTCCGACATCTTTATGATCGTGATCATCTGTCGCAGGTGCTGGCGACTTTTGGCGTGATCCTGTTTCTCAATCAGGCCGTGAAAGCTATTTGGGGCGCGGCGCCGCTACAAGTGCCCGTGCCCGCGCTGCTTGAAGGTGGCGTGATGCTGATGCCGGGGCTGCAATATCCGCTTTATCGCATCGCCGTTCTTGGCGCTGGCATCGCCACCGCGCTTGGCCTTTGGTTTTTGGTGGAACGGACGCGCCTTGGCATGCTGGTGCGCGCGGGGGCAACCAATGCGCCGATGGTATCCGCGCTTGGCGTGGATATTCGCCGGCTTTTCATGCTGGTCTTTGCCTTTGGCGCCATGCTGGCGGGTTTCGCCGGTGTGCTGGCCGGGCCGATATTCTCGGTCGAGCCTGGCATGGGCGATCATGTACTGATCCTGGCATTTGTTGTGATTGTGATTGGCGGCATTGGGTCCATTCGCGGCGCCTTTATCGCGGCGCTGATCGTGGGGCTTACGGATACACTCGGCAAATCGCTGATGCCGGATCTGATGCGGCTTTTCCTGGACCCCTCTGCCGCACGGCAAACCGGCGCGGCGCTCGCTTCCATGCTGGTCTATATCGCGATGGCGGCGATACTTGCCTTCCGCCCGCGCGGGCTTTTTCCGGCCAGGAGTGGTTAGCATGCCGCGCCTGCGGCTTGATATGGCGCTGACGCTGCTGGTGCTGGCCGCGCTGGCGCTGGCGCCGTTGCTTGGCTTTGGCGCCAATCATTGCCTGACGTTATTTGCGCGCATCATGATCCTGGCCGCTGCCGCTGTTTCGCTTTCCTTCCTGGTGGGGGGCGCGGGGCTCGCCAGCCTTGGGCATGCGGCGGCGATGGGTGTTGGCGCTTATGCCGTTGCCATTCTGGATGCGCATCGGCTGACCGATATCACCATTGTACTGCCCGTCGCGATTGCCGCCGCCGCGCTGTTTTCCTTGCTGACAGGCGCGATTGCGATCCGGACGGAGGGCGTGAATTTCATCATGATCACGCTCGCTTTCGGGCAGATGGCGTTTTTCACGGCGTCATCACTCGCGGCCTATGGCGGGGATGATGGCTATACGCTGTATGACCGGACCGAGATCTTCGGGTCGCGGCTGATGGAAAACCGGCTGTTTTTCCATTACCTGTGCCTCGGTTTTCTGATTTTTTGCTGGGGGCTTTGCGCCATGCTGCTGGCGTCCCGCTTTGGGCGCGTGTTGCGCGCCGCGCGGGAAAATCCACTACGCGCGCAGGCGGTGGGTTTCGCGCCTTATCCGTATCGGCTTTTGGCCTATGTCATTGCCGGCACGCTGGCGGGGCTGGCGGGCGTATTGTTCGCCAATGCCACGGAATTCGTCGCACCCGCTTACATGAGCTGGCAGCGTTCCGGTGAGTTGATTTTCATGGTGATCCTGGGCGGGCTTGGGCGGCTTTCTGGTGCCATCCTTGGCGCGGTGCTGTTCGTGCTGCTGGAGACCTGGCTGCCCAGCCTGACCACGCACTGGAAGATGATCTTCGGCCCGCTGCTGATTTTGGCGGTACTGTTTATGCGCGGCGGCTTGATCGGCTTTCTGGGGGCGCGCCGTGGCTGAGGCGCTGCTCAGCGTTCAGGGTTTGCGCAAGCATTATGGCGGGCTTGCGGTGACGAATGATGTCAGCCTTGACGTGCTGCCTGGCGAAATCCACGCGCTGATCGGCCCGAATGGTGCGGGCAAGACCACGCTGATCCATCAAATCACCGGCACCGTCGCGCCTGACGCGGGGCGCGTTGTCTTCGCCGGGGCGGACATCACGCGATTTTCCTTGCCGCGCCGCGTGCATGCGGGCCTGGCGCGCAGTTTTCAGATCACCAGCATCGTCGCCGGCTTTTCTGTATTGGAGAATGTCGCTTTGGCCGCGCAGGCGAAAAGCGGTTCTTCCTTCCGTTTCTTTCGCGCCTCTGCGGGGGAAGAAGCGCTGAATGAAGCTGCGCGCAATGCCTTGGCTGAGGTGGGGTTGGCCGATCGCGCGGGCATCACCGCCGGCGCCCTCAGCCATGGCGAAAAGCGCGCCTTGGAGATTGCCATCGCCCTCGCCACCCAGCCGCGGCTGCTTTTGCTTGATGAACCGCTGGCTGGGGCGGGGCCAGAGGAGACTGAAAAACTTATTGCCCTGCTGCGACGGCTGAAATCGCGCTACGCCATCCTGCTGGTGGAACATGACATGCAGGCAGTATTTGCGCTGGCGGATCGGATTTCGGTTCTCGCCGAAGGTCGCATCATTGCAAGTGGCAGCACCGCCGAAATTCGCGCCAGCGCCGAAGTGCGCGCCGCCTATCTGGGTGAAGAAGAAGTGCCATGCTGACGCTTGAAGCCGTGGTCGCCGGCTATGGCGAAAGCCAGGTGCTGAATGGCATCAGCTTTGGTGTGGGTGCGGCACAGGTGGTGACACTGCTCGGCCGAAATGGCATGGGCAAGACCACCACGGTGCGCACCATTATGGGTCTGATCCGGCCGAGCGGTGGGCATATCCGTTTTGATGGCGCGGAGATTACTGGCGCCGCCCCCTATCGCATCGCGCAGCGCGGCATCGGGCTGGTGCCGGAAGGCCGCCAGATTTTCCCGACACTGAGCGTTGAAGAAAATCTTGTTGCCACCGCCGCCAACCGCGCGGGCGGTGCGCCGCGTTGGGATTTGCCGGCGATTTATGCGTTATTCCCACGCTTGGCGGAACGGCGCCGCCAATCCGGCGCCAAGCTTTCGGGCGGAGAGCAGCAAATGCTGGCTATCGGCCGCGCGCTGATGACCAATCCGCGCTTGCTGGTGCTGGATGAAGCGACCGAGGGTCTGGCGCCGCTCATCCGCGCCGAAATCTGGCAGGTGATGGCGAAGCTGCGCGCTGAGGGCCAGGCGATCCTGTTGATTGACAAAAACCTGGCTGCCGTGATGCGCCTGGCCGATTGGCATGTGGTGATCGAAAAAGGCCGCGTGGTTTGGCAGGGGGATAGTGCGGCACTCGCCGCCGCGCCCGAAATCCGCGATACTTATTTGCATGTCTAGAACAGGGAGCCTCAGAACATGAGCATGACAGCAGGTGTGACCCCAGCCGGCACCGGTGAGCGTGGAGTGGTCTGGTCCATCCTTGGGCAGACTTACAAACCCGTGGCGCATAGCGAAAGCTGTTTCGCTTTCGACACACTCTTCCCGCCCGGCACCTTCGTGCCGCCGCATATCCACACGACTCAGGATGAATTCATCCGCGTGCTGGAAGGGCAGTTTGATCTTTTCCTGGATGGCCAGGCCGCCACCGCCAAGGCCGGCGATTTGATTCGCCTGCCGATGGGCATCCCCCATGGCATCTTCAACAAAACCGAAGCGCCAGTGCGCGCGCTATTTTGGGTGAGCCCCGCGCGTGGGCTCTACACGCTGTTCACCCGCATCCATAACGTGCCCGATCCGGGCGAGGTGGTGCGTATTGCGGCGGAGCATGAGGTGAATTTCCTGCCCCCGCCGGGCTGAATTCAGCGCTTCTTCTTGCGCGCCTTCTGTTCTTCCAGGAAGGCGCGCATCATGCGTTTCGGTTCATCAGTCTTCCAGGATGCAGCGAAGGCGGTGATGCCTGCAGCGATAGCCTCGCTGATCGGGCGATCTTCCCATTGCCGGATCAGCGCCTTCTGCGCGCGAAGAGCCTCTGGTCCTGCGGCCAGCAGATTGCCGATCCAGGCTTCGATGCGCGCATCAATACGCTCACGATGCGCCACTTCTTCCAGTAAGCCCCAGGCAAGCGCATCAGCGGCCGAGATTGTTTCAGCCAGCAGCAGCAAACGCCTGGTACGGCCCCAGCCGATCAAGCCCGGCAATAATGCTGCCTCCACCACGGAAGGAATGCCAACCCGCACTTCCGGCATGCCGAATTTCGCGTCCCGCACGGCGATCCGCATATCGCAAGCCGCGGCCACTTCCAGCCCGGCGCCAAGGCACCAGCCATTGATACGCGCAATCACCGGCACGGGCAGGTCGCGAATAGCCGCGCAGATGCCATGCACGCGGCGGATGAAGGCTTCCGCTTCTGCTGGCGTTTCAAGCGCCGCCATGGCACCAATATCAGCACCGCCGATAAAGGCGCGTTCGCCTTCGCCGGTCAGCACCGCAGCGCGCAAACCCGGGCGCTGCGCCAATTCACGCAGCGCTGCAATCGCCTCATCCAAAAGCGCTGGGTTCAGCGTATTCAGCTTGGCATCATGCGCGACCGTCAGCCGCGCCACACCGCGCGCATCAATATTGATATCAAAGCGCCCGCTCATGCCTTTTTCCCTGCTGCAAAACCGGCCATTTGCGCATAGTCGCCGGCAATGGCGGCGAGTTCCTCGCGCGAAATCACATCTTCCAGCCGCGCAAACCCATCGGGCGCGCGCGCGCTGACTTCATCCACCACGCGTTCCGGCCCGCCCTTGCGATTGGCGCGCACAATCTCGGCCGTCTTCGGCAGGCGTTCCGCCGCATAGGCCGCAATCGCCGCTTCCGGCGCCTGAGACGCCAGCAAATCGGCAAGGCAGCGTGCATCAAGTACCGCTTGCGATGCGCCATTTGATCCGACCGGATACATGGGGTGCGCGGCATCACCTAATAGCGTCACGCGGCCTTGGGTCCAGAAGGGTAGGGGATCGCGATCACACATTGGGTATTCCCAGAATTCCGGCGTGGCGCGCACCAGCGCGGCGACATCCAAAAAGGGAATACGAAACCGCGCGACATGCGCCAGCACTTCATCAAGCTGGCCTGCGCGTGACCAATCTTCCCGCCGTGGCGGCGGTTTGCTCGCATCGCCAATCTGCGCACAAACAACCCAATTCGTCAGCCGCGTGGCAGGGGATGCGCCAGGGGCGATCGGGTAAAGCACCAGCTTTTCCTTCATATCACCGGCGACAATCATGGTGTCGCCACCTTCAAAGGCGGGCCATTCCACCGCGCCACGCCACATCTGAATGCCATTCCAGCGAATGCCGCCATCATCCGGATGCAAGCTGGCGCGAATGACGGAATGAATGCCATCAGCGCCAATCAGCACATCACCGGAAAGGCTGCGCCCATCCATCAAATGCGCTGTGATGCCATGTGCGTTCTGCGTGAAATTCTGCAGCCGCGCATTGCGCAGCAAAGTGCCCTTCGGCAAGCGCGCTTCTGCTGCCTGCCATAGCACCTGGTGCAAATGGCCGCGATGGATGGAAAATTGCGGCACCTCATGCCCCGCCCAAATACCGCGCGGTTCCTGCCAAATTTCCTGGCCGAAGCGATTCAAATAGCGCAATTCACGCGTGCGAATGCCAACCCCATCCAGCGCCGGCAGCAGATCGAGCGCGGCCAATTCGCGGATGGCATGCGGCAGGGTATTGATGCCCACGCCAAGCGGCCTCACCTCCGCCGCGGCTTCAAGCACCGTGCAGCCAATACCGCGCGGATGCAGCATGAGCGCCAGCGCCAAGCCCCCAACACCCCCGCCCGCGATCAGCACATGCACCGGTGCCACCGTTACGCCGGCAGAGTCACGGCAATGCGGCCCACGGGCTTGCCATTGCTATCCGCGATATCGCCTTCAACCGCATCCACCAGCGCTGCCGTGCTGGCTGCATCCAGTAGTCCAAGCCGGCCAAGCAATGCCGCGAAAACCCCCATCTTGGCGCGCGATGCACCATCGGCGAGTTTCACCGCAATGCCCAAACCTTGATCCAGCACGAAGCCCACCACAAAACCCTCGGCGCCGCCTTTCAGCAGCACACGCCCATTGGTGGCGCGCACAATACGGCTGGTCGCCTGATCGCGCCCGGAAAGATGATCCGGATACTTCGCAATGGCAGCTTGCAGTCTTTCAATCGCCACGCGCCGCGCAGGGCTTGCCACCTTACGCGCCGCCCAACGCGCCGCTGCACCCGCCATGGCTTCCATGGAAAGCGCCAAGGCGGGCAGACCGCAGCCATCAACGCCCGCTTGCAAACGCCCTGCATCGCTACCGAGCAATTCCGATAGGATTTCCAGATAGAGCTTCTGCGTCGGATGCGCGGGATCACCATAGCCCGCGACCGGTGCGCCAAGCTTCTGCGCCACACTCAAGAAGCCGCAATGCTTGCCGGAGCAATTGTGGTATATGCGGGACCGATCACCGCCCGCGCGATAAATCTTCGCCTGATCGACAGCAGCGCGCGGCATATCCGGCCCACAAACCAGCGAGGATTCCGAAAGCCCCATGCGCGCCAGCCAATCGCGCACCAAAGCCACCTGAAAATCCTCAGCGCTATGCGAAGCGCAGGAAAGGGCGAGGTGTTCTTCACTCAACCCCAGCGCATCCGCCGCACCGGTTTCCACCAGCGCCACTGCTTGATAGGGCTTCAGTGAGGATCGCGGAAAGGTGACGAAGGCAGGATCACCCATCGCCAGCACTTGGCGCCCGTTGCTGTCCATCACCACGGCGATGCCGTGATGAATGCTCTCCACCGCCGGACCGCGATAGATTTCTGCCAATTGCACAAAGGGGCTTTGCATTGTCATTGCCTTGTCACAGCCACGTGTGATCTAAAAATCTTCCAGCACAACCTTGCCGATCATGCCGCCGCTTTCCACCAGCGCATGCGCTTGCGTCAGATTGGCAGCGGTTATCTTGCCTAAGTTTCGCGTCATGGTGCCGCGCATCCGCCCGGCTTCGATGAGCCCCGCAACCTCATTCAACAGCCGGTGCTGTTCGATCATGTCGGGCGTATTGAACAAGGGTCGCGTGAACATCAGTTCCCAATGGATTGAGACGGATTTGCGCATCACATCGCGCGCATCCACCGGCGCCTGGCTTTCGATCAGCAGAATGCGCCCTTGGGGAGCCACCGCATCCACCATGGCAGCCCAATTCTTCGCGGTGGTGTTGGCGGAATAGATGTAATTGGCACCGCGCAAGCCAAGCGCCTTCATCTGCGCGGCGATATCGCCGTGATGATCCACCACATGATGCGCGCCGAGGTCACGGCACCATTGCACGCTTTCCGCGCGCGAAGCAGTCGCCACCACGGTCAGCCCGGTCAGCGCGCGCGCCATCTGGATCACCATGGACCCGACACCGCCCGCGCCAGCAATCACCAGCAAGGTCTGTACCTGCGCACCGCCTTGCGGCACGCCAAGGCGATCAAACAAGCCTTCCCAGGCGGTAATCGCCGTCAGCGGCAGGGCGGCGGCTTCGGGGAAGGTCAGGTTGCGCGGCTTCCGCCCAACAATGCGTTCATCCACCAGATGCAATTCAGCATTGGTACCGGAACGATTGATCACGCCGGCGTAAAATACCTCATCGCCTGGGCGAAACAGCGTGCAATCGGGCCCAATCGCGCGCACCACGCCGGCGCCATCAAAGCCCAGGATGCGTGGCGCCTCACCGGGATCATCGCGGCGGCGCACCTTGGTATCCACGGGGTTCACCGATACGGCATGGATTTCCACGAGCATGTCGCGCCCGGTTGGCGCGGCGGGGGCCGCGATGTCCAGATCAATCAGCGCATCAGCCTGATCAATCGGTAGGCATTTCCGATATCCAACAGCTTTCATCGTAACCCTCGATCTCTCCCGGTGTCAGCCCACACGCAGCAGCGCAGGGCCTTCTTCGCGCAGCCAGGCCTCTGCCTCATCACGATGCGGGGCCAGCGCTGCCACATGCGCCCAGAAGCGCGGAGAATGGTTAAGTTCACGCAGATGCGCGACCTCATGCGCTACCACATAATCCAGCACTGCATCCGGCGCCATCACCAGGCGCCAGGAAAAGGCGAGCGTGCCATCCGGTGCGCAAGACCCCCAGCGGCTTTGCGTATCCTTCACGCGAATGGCCTTGATGGCGACACCGAGCTTTTCGGCATGGATCGCGGCCAAGGGGATGATACGCCGCTTTGCCTCAGTGCGCAGAAAATCGCGCAGGCGTCGGGGCAGAAATTCCGCCGCACCAGTCACGATGATGGTGCCATTTTCCACAAAGGCACCGCCACGCCGTGATGGGTCATGCAGCACGGGATGCGGCAGACCGCCCAAGGGCACTGCCGCGCCATGCGCCAAAGATATGCTCGGCGCCAGGGCCTTGATGCGTTTCAGCACCCACGCGGCATGCGCCGTGAGAAGCTCCAGCCCCGCGCGTCGGCTTGCGCGCATTGGCAGTGTCACCACCACATCGCCGGCGCGTGGATCAATGCGCAAACTGACCGAACGAGCACGCTCCGAACGTCGCCACCGCACCGGGCAAAGTTCTGGCGGACCCAGCAAGCCAGGGCGAAGCGGCACCATTTCCGAATCGAGCAGGGACATCACCGCACAATGCCGTCAAGCCCAGGCAATTTTCAACTGCTTGACACATGCGCCCTTTCGGGCGCGAGTGTTCGCATGCGTTTCGCCCTCAGCGCCATTCTACCACTGTTGCTGCTTGGCACCATTTGGGGTGCCACGCCTATTTTCGTGAAGACATTGGGTGGCATGGGCTGGCCGCCTTTGATGATCGCGCTTGGCGCTTCGGGGTTCAGCGCCATCATCCTATTGGGTGTCTGCTTCGCGCGGCGCGAAATTCCAGCGCTGAAGCGGCCCTATCTGATCCATTACG
>Ga0315899_10000489_pt1 | contig 47496 bp, 30 predicted proteins | sample LakEriMetagenome_2_FD_203518 | JGI IMG/M metagenome (GOLD analysis project Ga0315899, IMG submission 203518) | Freshwater fungal communities from buoy surface, Lake Erie, Ohio, United States - Buoy 4 MA112 | ecosystem: Environmental > Aquatic > Freshwater > Lake | place: USA: Lake Erie, Ohio...
GCAACAATCCATCGATCCCTTCTTCGAGTTCGATAAAGGCACCGTAGTTGGTAAGGTTGCGAACCTTGCCCGATACCTCTGCGTTCTCTGGGTAGCGTTGCATGATGTCGTCCCAAGGATTCGCTTGTGTTTGCTTGATCCCCAACGACAACTGCTGGCCTTGTGCATCGACACCAAGAATCTTGACGTCGATCTTGTCGCCGATCTGCACCATCTCGCTTGGATGATTGATGCGGCGGGTCCAAGACATCTCGCTGATGTGAACCAGACCTTCGATGCCCGGCTCGAGCTTGACGAACGCACCGTAGCTCATCACGTTGACAACTTCCCCAGGAACGGTTGTTCCAACTGGGTACTTGTCGGCGATGTTGGTCCAAGGATTGTTCTGCTTTTGCTTCAAACCCAAAGCAATCTTTTGCTTCTCGCGGTCGATTTGCAAAATCTTGACTTCGATCTCTTGATCGATAGCGACCATTTCGGTCGGGTGTCCGATTCGCTCCCAACTCATATCGGTGATGTGCAACAAACCATCGATACCACCGAGGTCGACGAACGCACCGAAGTCGGCGATGTTCTTGACAACACCCTTGCGGATCTGTCCGACTTCAAGCTCGGCCATCAAGTGCTCGCGATCTTCCTCACGCTGCTTCTCGATCAACGACCGACGGCTAACAACGATGTTGCGACGAGCTTCGTCAATCTTGAGAACTTCGCACTGAACAACTCGGCCGATGTAATCGCCGATGTCATTCGGACGACGAATGTCAACTTGGCTAGCTGGCAAGAAGACGTTCACGCCGATGTCGACCAACAAACCACCCTTGATCTTGCGGGTGACCGTACCGGTGACAACTTGGCCCTCTTGAACCGAGGCCATCATGTTTTCCCACTGAATGATCTTCTCAGCCTTACGCTTGCTGAGGACGATCATGTTGCGGGCTTCTTCGAAGACGTTCTGGTCTTCAACTTCTTCGATCAAAACTTTGATCAATTGCCCGACTTGCGGAGGCTCCTCGCCTTCTTCCCACTCATTCTTGGGAATGGCGCCTTCACTCTTGAAGCCGACATCGACAACGACGAATTCTTCGTTGATCTCTACAATCTTGCCTTCGACAATCTGATTGACGTCGAACTGCTTGTTGGCATCTTCCAAGGAATCGAGCAGCAGCTCTTCTGCGGAATCGCCGAACATACCGGCGAGTTCATCTTCCAAGGAGTCGTCTTCGAGGGAGCGGATAAGAGAACGGTTGACCATACGAAATGGATCCTAGCGTGTGGCTCAAACGACCACCATTGCTTGGATGCAAACCAAGGTTTCTTTCCTTCGGTTTGGTGGGGCGACAAGAAGCCTGGACCCACGAGAATCAAGCAAGGTTTGCGACCCAAAAGCTCTCTCGGTTCGGCGAATGATCACAAAGATCGATTGTCGCGGCCCTTAAGAAGCGATAAAAATAGGGTCGTGTCTGAGAACCATCGGTTAGAGGACTACAGTTTGCCCAAGGAGGCAGAAAACGGCTTCTGCCCAAAAAACCTGGAAAACCAGAGGGGCGAAGTGTATCAGCCATCCTATTTTAGGGCAACGGCGCATTTCATTAATTCCAGGAATGTTTATGACTCAACGGCTTCGGTATGCTATCGCTGGGGATCACGCGGGATTCTCGATGAAGAACGAAGTAGCCAAATTTTTGGCTACCCACGGAGTCGATACCATCGACTGCGGCACCCACTCCCCAGATTCCTGCGATTTCCCTGATTTCGCAGAAGCTGTCGCCCTGAAAATCCTCGCCGGGGAAATCGACCGGGGGATCCTCGTCTGCGGTTCAGGGGTCGGGGTAAGCGTCGCTGCTAACAAATTCCCAGGAATTCGTGCTAGCCTGTGCCACGACACCTACTCCGCCCGACAAGGGGTCGAACACGATGATATGAACGTTCTGTGCATCGGCGCCCGTGTCATCGGACCCGAACTGGCCTTTGAAATCATCAAAGCCTTCCTCGGCGCTAGATACGCCCCCCAAGAACGACACGCTCGACGACTCGAAAAAATCGAAGCCATCGAACGAAGGGTCGCCGCCGGCGAATTTCGCAAAAAATAACCCTAATCCACAAAACCACCCCCCCCCTGCGGGAGGATTCCTCACACACTCCAACATCATTCTCCCATTCTCTCTACTCCCCCACACACTCGCACGCCGGTCTCGCACCCCCCGGGGTGCTGCACCGGTCTCGCACCCTCGCGAAATGGCCTTAGCTGGCCCCGTTGCGATTGCGCCTCCCACTTGCCCGCAATGACCCACCTGCCTACTTGCCCGCCCTGTCGATCTGCTCGATCGCCCAGCGAGAAGCGAACCCCAACGCATTGCGCTCCTCCGCAGCATGCCTCCCAGCTACCTCCTTGCTGTCTTTGTACCCAAACTCACCCAAAGCCAAGATACAAGCATAGCGCACTAAGTAATGCTCGGGATTCATCGGTGGCAAATCGTTGATCCGCTCCCGGAACTTGGCTCGCAACTCCGGATCATCTGCATCCTTCTTGATCTTGCCAATCGCCCAAATCGCAGAACACCGACTCAAATTACCCATCTTGAAATTGTCTTTCGGTATGTACTTGTAGAGCAACTCCAAAACCGGTTCATATCGGTTCCGCCCAAAAGTCTCAAACAGATAACTCAATCGTATGATGTCTTGCTTAGGAAGCACTTTCGAGGCGGGCTCAAGCTCTTGTGTGATCCTCTGCGCATGAGGAACCATCGCCGCAAGCGTTGTCGGATCATTCGCCAATTCCATCAACGCCCAGCCAGCATGAATATTCACCTCGGCTTGCTCATGCTCAAGCAGTTCAACCAACCGCATCAACCGCGTGCGATCTTGTAACTCAACCGTCAAAATGATCGATTGCTCCAACGCCCTCCATGATCCACTTGCCAATTGTTCGCTCAAACACTCTTCGACCGACGCCCTGTGGTCGCCTTGCGCCAACTCTCGCAATTGCTCGCGTACCAACTGACGAACCTCCGTGCTTACATCACCAAGCAACGTCGATTGCATCCTTATCCGCTCCGGACTCGGTTGCTGCTGCAACGTCTTTAGCCCCGTAACACGGATCTGATCATCCGGATGAAGTATCCACTTGCTCGCCATCTCAATAGCAACCTGCGGGTGACCCGATGCGATCGCACCCGCAGCAATCCGCTGCGATGGACTTGAGCCTGTCTCCACGATCGATTCAAGCAACTCCAAAGCAGCCCCGTCGCGATGAGACGCAAGCACCGACGCAGCCAGCAAATGCTTGTCCTCTACATCCGAGTCAACGATCTGCTTGGCTAACCCACTCATTCCCTCCGAAGCTAACTTCCCTATCGCTCGACATGCAAGCAACCTTGTGCTCGGTGTCGAACGGTTCGATCGCAAGATCTTTTCCAAAAGCGGGACATCACTCAACTCGCCGACCTGACCGATCCCTTCAATCGCCAAAATCAAATCAGCATTCGCAGTGTTGGGTTCACCAAGCCTTGTCCTCCAAAGCTCCCTACCTTCGATAACCTTCCATTGAGCCAAAAACGGCTCTAACGCCGCTAGAGCGACCGGGTCTGCTTGGGCCTCTTCCCACAACAACTTTGCATTGGCCCCGTCGTCGAGCAGCGATGCTGCCGAGAGCATCGATCGCTTAACCAACAAAGGATTCATCGGATTGCGAACCTGAGCCAGCAAAAGCTTCAGCGCTCGATCTCGATCTTTAAAACCTTGGCGATCGTGGTTCAAACAGATCAATTGGGAGATTGCTAACCGCTCTTGAACCTGGTCGCTCTCCAACAGCTTCAAATCGATGAACTGAGACCGGACCGGCAACATCGTTCGCCAGATATCACCAAAATCCGGATCGGTCTCCCAAGCATGCTGCAGCGGAACGGGTTGCTTCGCCGCTCCTTTATCCTGCACTGCTTTTTCTTGCACTGCTTTATCCTGGGCTACCCCACCCTGCGGAACAGCTAGAAATAAAATCCAAGCTGCGACCCAGAGAACTCGTAGAGCAACAGCTCTTGAGTCGACTCGACAAACTGATTTAGGAATTACTTTCAACAGCATGTTCGGTTTCCGTCGATAAACGGGTTTGCAAAGTTTCAGACTCACGGTGCATCGGGACGAGTGAGTCGATGCACTCTTAAAATCAACACGATGAAACCGATCAGACACACCATTCCACCGACATACCAACCGTTCGGAGTAAGCTGATACGATTCGAATCCAGGAGCCTTCATCTCAGCTAGTGCAGTCGCCGCGGGATTGAGCAAAAGGGTCCGTTCGACAACCAACGGACCGAATGGATTGCCTCGCCCCAACCACACTAACAACGTCCCTGCAAACAAGGTCAAAAGGATCGCATAACTCGTTGCGGTAGCCACAGCAGAGGTTTTCGAATAAGCACTCACGCACGCGCTGATGATAGTCACCATCACCGTCGCAATCAGCAACGAAATGATCACATTGCCCACCTGACCTCCAACCGCTGGTTGGATGTAACTCATCATCACATAGCCCGGCAAGGTCGCGAAGAGCAACAACAACAAAGTCAAAAACGTACTGAGCAACTTGCCACTTAAAATTCTCCAAGGAGAGATCGGCGAAGCTCGAAGCAATTGCCATCCGCCACTCTCAACTTCGGAAGCGATCAGGTTCGCACCCAAGCTCGGTCCAAGCAATAGAAGGAAACCGATTTGCATAAGTACCATCGACGCGGCGATTCGCTCGACACCCCAATTGACCGTTCCTGTCGCAGCTACCACGGTCAACAGCAGCGAAACAACAGCCCCTAGGGCGGTAAGCCTCAAAAGCCAGTGCAATCGCCCAAACTTGCGCGTTCGAAATTCCTTGACCATCACGGGATTCAACCAAAATGGAATGCCCGATTTTCGGCGCTGTGGATCGACGAGATAAGAGAGCCTTCGCAACCAACTCGATTGATTGGTCTCAATCACCTTGCCCGCCGGCCTTGCCCGATCCAACAAGAGCGGATCAAGCTTGATCAGCGTTGCGATCGCAAACCCGATCGTCGTAACAATACTCATTCCCAAATACTCGACCCACCCGGTACTGATCCCGATGGCTTGCGATTGCCCCTGCGCACCGGTGATCTGTTGCAAAGCTGGAATCGGTGAGAGGGTTGTTAGCAACTGCGCTATAGTCGCTTTGAACCCGGTAAGCTTGCCCACAAGCACGCTCGGGCCGATCGACAAAACAACGAGAAACAGCAAGATCCCATACGTCCATCGCAACGCGGCATCGGTCGACTGCGATCGACTAGACACCCACAAACCCAATGCAGAATACTGAAATGCCATCCCAAGCAGCACACACAATAAAGGGACTATGTGGCTCGATACGGAGATCCCACCCATGGCATAACAGGCGAAGATAGCCGGTAGACTGACCGAGAAAATCAGGATCCCCAACAACACATTCGCAAATAGTTTCCCAAGGTAAATCGAAAGCGGTTTGGTCGGGGAATTCAGCAACAGGGTCAACGTACCTCGCTTGCGCTCCGAAACAATCGCCGTAGCCGGAAATGCCGGAATCAACATCATGATCGCAATCGCAATCGCATACGAGACAGGTTGAAAAACCTGCACCGCTCCTTGACTGACCAAATCGATCGTCGCTTCGCTCGGCCACCGCATCAAAACCAGTCCACAAGAGATAATCGCCACCAAAGCGATCGCAAGTAGCGCTTTGGGACTACGAAGCCGAGTCGATAACTCGCGACGCAGAATGGGATTGCCGATCAATGCATTCAATCCCGAAACCGACCCGTCGGGATCATCGCGCTGCATTTCTCTTTGTATTTCACTCGATAAAGCCATGCTCGATTAGTCCTTTCCCGCAACCGAAAGGAATGCATCTTCAAGATCGCTCGTGACCTCGCGGAACTGCACCACGGGAACCTTCGCTCCTACCAACCGATAAAGAACTTCGGAGAGCTCAGCTTCGGAACGCACGGTCGGAAACCTCAAGGTCAGTTCGGCTGGGCTTGCGGAAATCGGTTCGGTATCCGTCAACATTCCACGAAGTGTCTTTTCTCCTTGCTCCATCGCTTCGCTTGTCGCAAGCTGAACTTCGTAGTTCCTCTGCGGACAAAGCTTGCTCATCACTTCATCGACCGAACCGAACGCACGCAACTTGCCGTGCGTGACAATCGCCACCACGTTGCAGATGCGCGCAAGCTCAGGAAGGATATGGCTTGTGACAATCAACGTCTTCCCCTGTGCAGCCAACTGCAAGAGCAACTGTCGCATCTCGATGCGAGCTTTTGGATCAAGTCCATTGGCGGGCTCGTCGAGAATCAATACTTCAGGATCGTGCAGCAACGTTCTTGCAATTCCCACGCGCTGCTGCATACCGTGCGAAAGGCTTTCGACATACTTGTCTTGCATATACGCCGTATTGGTAATCTCCATGACTTCGGCAATCCGAGCTTTGCGTTTCCCCAACGGAATCCCAAAGATCGCCCCAAAGAAATCCAAGTACTCGTGGACCCGCATGTTGTCATATGCCCCGAAACGATCGGGCATGTAACCGACTAACCGCTTGATCCGTGACGCATTCTCGCTGCAATCAACCCCCGCAATCGATGCGGATCCAGATGTAGGTTTCGATAACCCCACGAGAATCTTAATCGTGGTGGTCTTGCCCGCCCCATTCGGACCTATAAATCCCAAGATCTGCCCACGATCGACATGGATAGACAAATCATCTAGGGCGGTAAAGTCACCGTATTTCTTGGTGAGGTTTTTGGTTTCAAGAACGCGTTCGCTCATGGGAGTCTCGATCGCACTTAGGAATTATTAGGGGAGAGATGGAATGAACACTGATGGTCGGACTTCGTCCATGAAAGAGGACCAACGCTCTTTTATGGATTGGTGCCCGTAGAAGCAGGTGAACCAGGTGAAGTTACTGCTGGATCTGCTGCCGGCTTGATTGCGACCAAGCCGTGGCGTGGCAACGTCGTACCACGGACATTCATCCGCAAATGTTTGATACGCCAAGGAATACTGCTACCAACCTCGCGATCATCGGATACTTCAAGCCGAACAATCAACAAGCCGTCCTCGAACTCCTTGAGCAGCTCCGGATCCTTCAACACGGACTTCCACGGAATCGACGGTTCCTTTAAAGATACCAAGTCGCGCACCGACAGGTCATCCGACTTGATCCACGATAACTTCACGTCGCGACGGGGCACTGCAAGATCCCAATCGATCTCGATTTCCGTCAGGCTCATCGGTAAGACTTCTGCAGGCAATCGAAATTCCAGATGCGTCTCTGCCCGGTTTGAAGACTGCATGATCCATCGCCCTATCGCGTCGATGAAGACAGGCGACGATGCTCCGAAATTCGCTGTCTTGACTTGAATAAACGGATAAGGAACCAATATTTTAGTCCCTACCTCCGGCGTTTCTAATGTCATCGGCATCGTTACCAGCGCCGTCCCTCGACGCTCGATGGACTCCTTCCACTGCGGTCCTTGATCGAACAACTCAGACCAACCCAGAACTGTTCGCGATACGGTCTGCAATCGGTCTGTAGTCTCTAAAATCTTTTGCATGATCTCCGCTCGTCGAATTTGCTCCTCTCCAACGATCGAATCAAGCGTCCAGCGCTGGCCTTCTGCAGGATAAGCCCCGTCGACAAGCAATCGCGTTTGCACTCCCTTGGACTCATCGGTGGACACTCCAGACTCGATCGGAGTCCCAAGCACCGGAGCACCCGGCACGTAATTGATGATCGGTGCCGATAACTCAGAAGGTAAATCCGAAGGGAGCGAAACGATTGCACCTTGCTCGGTAAACTCACCGCGAGCGGTGAACTGCAGACCCGGCAATGAAACTTCGGCTTGATATCTCCAAGTCCCCGTGGGCCAAGCGACATTGGTCATCTGCCAGTCCTGAAAGTCGTTGGTAACCACGGTCTTGATCCCACTGGAGATCGCCGGGTCAGGGGCCGCATTTCCACTTGCCAATCCCTGCAATGTCAGATCGCGTGATTGGGGAAGATAAACCGCCGCAGATTCTTTCAGCGATCCTCCACTGGGTGATTCGAACTGCACGAGCTGTAGCAATGAAACCATCGTAGGGATGTCACGCTTCATCGACCAAGCTAACACGATCAGCGGCAAAGACGCTAAAGCAGCAAGAACCGGAGCGATCCATCCCATCCACTTCGCATCACCAACCCACATCTGCCACACGCCAGCAACCAATAGCGCCATACAAAACGCGCTAAGGATCCCCGCAACAATACCGCGAGGCACCACCGGATTGCCGATCCGAGCCAATGGATAGTCGGAGTCTTTCAATGACACCAAAGGAGATGCCCGCTTGAGGTGAACCATATCGATTAGGGGCTTAGCCCATGGACGCATCTCGTATGCGGTTTGAAAGAACGGATCATCGCTCCATTGGGATTTGCGAGGGTAAACCCAAGCGATACTTTCAAGCGTGGTAACAATCAATTCGCCACGGCCAACGGGCAAGACGATCGACGCAGGCCAGCCATCGATCCAGTGACCGACCGTCCCACCTTGCTGCAAGACTCGTTTGAAAACCACCGGCGACTGAAGCTCCACAATGCGATCTTTCGGTGCCACCGTCTCAAGCTTCGGGCGAACTTCAAACTTCGTCAAACGAACCGAATCGATCGTTTGCAATTGCTGATGAGGCTCAAGCAACGGTTCGACTTCGGCGGTATCGATCGAATCAAGCATGATCCATACTCGGCCACCGGAATTGAGGTAATTTCTTAAAACACCGACCGTCGCGGTATTGCGCAACGCATTGGATTCCGCCAGCATCAGAAGATCGATATTCTTCCAGTCAATCGGATTCAGCGGAAATGGAACCGCATCCAAAGAGATGCAGTCTTTGGTCAGTTCCGCATCGACGCGACTGGCCATCGCAAACTCGTAAGGACCAAAAGGCTTGGCCGTCGCCCATCGCCATTCAAGCGGCTCGGGCTCTTCGCGTCCCAACGATACGGCCGCTAACAAAGGATTCTTGCTCGGACGCCAAATGGTAACGATTCGCGTGGCCGGCTCATCCCCTTGAACCACCATCGATTCCTTCCCGTCCTTTAAACCGTAAAGCGAGACTTCTACGTCGACCTTGTTGTTAGGCAAAGGCTGTGGCGGTCTGACTTGCAACTCATAACTGCGAATCTGCCTTGGTGGAATCTCGATCCGTCTGCGATCGTCTTCTCCAAGATTCCCAACCGCGCGACCGGAAAGATACCCAACCGCAGTCTGATCCCCTCCGTTGCGAACATTGCAACGGATAACAATCAAAGCTTCGGAAGAAAGCGTACTCTGGGCTGCAACTCCGGCTGACTCAAGCGACAAGCCGGAATTCCCCACCGACGCTTCAAACCGCAAATCCGCGTCCGATTTTGGCTCTTGGCATACACCTCTTTCAAGTACACCCGCATCGAAGAAGGGGTACGAAAGTAAACAAAACGCAAAAGCGATGAGCCGCGATAGGCCGATGCAATGCATAGGGGTCGCTCTTTGTTGATTCGGAGAAGATGAGCAGGAAGGTTTACGCGCAATGTAACACAATTTTAAATGGACTTGGGGAATCCAAACGATCCAAGTCTTCGAATTTCTCTTCCCTTACCGATCTTTTATCTGAATCAACCCACGGCCAGATCATTGAATTGGCCCTAATCACCGAGCCGGTTCAATCAATTGCTTCCCTTGACGATTGAGATCAGCGAGCGACGAAGAGATCTTTCCTACGACTTCTTGATCGGAACAATTCCGATACTCGTCTGCCAAAATCGGCTTGCCAAAAACCACCGCAATCGGTTTCGGAAAAATCCATTTGGCCCCTTTAGGCATGCACTCAAAAGCACCTACGACGGCGACGGGAACCAAAGGGACATCAGAACGTTTTGCAACGGGCAAGAACCCAGGTTTGATCGGCAAGATGTTACCGTCCGCAGTGCGCGTTCCCTCGGGGAAAAGCAATACGATCTCTCCTCGCTTCAGACGCGCAAGCATCTCTTTCAAACCGCTGATCCCACCTCGCTCACGATCGATCTCGATGGAATCGAGAACCTTTAACAGCAATGAGAATGCGGGATTTCGAAAGAGCGTATGCCTAGCGAGGAAATTCAAATTCCTGTTACATGCCAGTCCGACCAAGATCGGATCCATCAGCGATTGATGGGTCGAGAGCAACATCGCGCCACCTTCGGCCGGCAAATGGTGCCGACCATCGACACGAATGCGAAACCATAACACCGTAAGGATTCGTGCCAAAAGTCGCAGCACCCGGTAAAAAAACTTGCGAGTTGCCAATGACAACTTGCTCTCAGGAACCGATGGCCGCGGTGGATTGCTCGCCGAAGCTTCTTCTTTGCTCATCGCATCCCCCGTTTGCTCTGGACGATCGACAAGAGTTGCTCGAGGACTTGCTGCTCGCTCATCCCATCGGTGCTTACAAAGATAGCGTCGGCGGCGGCTCGCAAGGGCCCTATGGTTCGATTCGAATCGTTTGCATCACGCTCATTCTGCTGGGCGAGAATCGTCTGGTAATCGGCTTGTACCCCACCCCGGATCAATTGCTCAACCCGCCTGCGGGCTCGCTCCCCGGGACTTGCCGTCAGAAAAATCTTGCACTCAGCCATCGGGAACGCCACCGTTCCTTGATCTCGCCCTTCCGTGACATAATCCCCCTGTGCACAGATTCGGCGCTGCTGCTCGACCATCAAAGCGCGAATCCCCGGATGCGCCGCGATCGGTTTGATCGACTGGGAAACTTCCGGCTGACGAATCACTTGCGAAACATCCTCGCCATTGAGCTTCACGGAATCGACCCCAAGCTCAATATGGCAAGTGTTCGCGACCGACAAAGATTTTTCCGGATCATCCAATGCCACCCCGGATCGCAGACATGCCAAGGTCACGCAGCGGTACATCGCTCCCGTATCGAGAAACGCAAATCCTAATTCGTCGGCCAAGGCACGGGCCACCGAGCTCTTACCCGCCCCTGCCGGGCCATCAATCGCTACAATCATCCGTCAGATTTCATTGCTGGTTGAATACGATTTTTGCAAAATTCCGTCCATCAGACGCTAGCCCCTTAGTTTAACGCAAATCACAATGATTTCTCCCCTGCTCATCCTAATTATCTTCGGTTTAACTCGAAGAGGAATCGCCGATTCCCTCTTCCTTTATAAGGTGTCACTCATGTCCGTCTCTCGCAGTATGTTCCTCAAAAACTGGAAACCTAACTTGCCCCTGAATTGGCTCGGGTGCATCGCTATCGCCAGCAGCATCCCTTTTTTCGCGCCAGCGGTCGGCCAAGATAAAGCACCCGAAGCACCCGCGGCACAGCCTGCAGCCACGCCCGAATCTACGGCTAACCCCACTCCCCAAACGCCAGACTCCAAACCAGCCGAAACCAAACCCGCAGATCCTCCAGCAGCCGAAGCGAAACCCGCCGAAGCTAAACCTGCTGCAAAAAAAGAGACGGTCAAAGCACCCGCGAAGAAACAAGTGCGCGTACTGGCTTTGAGCGGCACCTATGAAGATCTCGCCAACGGCGCTGGACTTGATCCGACCTCTCTGCTTCTCGGTGGCGGTGGTGGCAAACCGAAATCTTTCTACCGACTTTGCGATTACATCGACGAAGTGAGCCACGAAGAGCTCGTCACCCACGTCCTATTTGATCTCTCGGCAACCGGACTAGGTTTGAACTCACCTCAACTCGACGAGTTGACCCGCCGAATCAATCACTTGCGAGAACATGGCAAAAAATGTATCGCTTGGCTGGAAAACGCAAGCAACGTTCAGCTTGCTATCGCAGCGGCTTGCGACGAAGTCTTATTGGCAGACATGGGCACAATCGACATGCCTTCCTCTTCTATGGAAACCATGTTCTACCGCGATGCGATGGACTTGTTTGGCATCCAAGCATCGGTCACCCGCGCAGGGGACTTCAAAGGTGCCGTCGAACCATACTTGAACGCCACGATGTCTCCCCACTTAAAACAACATTATCTTGCGATGATCGAATCGATCAACGGTGCGCAATTAAGCCGAATCGCCAAAGGTCGCAATCTGCCGGTTGGAACCGTTAGGGAACTGCAAAAGAAACGAATGCTCTTGCCAGCAGACGCCCTTGCAAATCGATTGGTCGATCAACTCGTCCCCTACGGTGCGATGAAAAAGACGATCATGGATCGCGTCGGAGACGAGTATGAATGGACCACACCGAAATCGAAACCGAAGCGTGAAGTATCCTTCTTTGAGTTGATGGGCAAAGCCATGGCACCAGCCAAAGAGTCCACCGCGAAGCTTAAAGAAGACTCCATCGCTGTATTGCATTTAAGTGGAGCGATCGAGGATGGCAAAGACGCGAGCCCAGGCTCGATCGTCTCCGGGCCTACCGTCAAGATGATCGAAGAAGTCACCGCAGATGATCGCGTCAAAGGTGTAGTCATTCGTATCAATTCACCCGGCGGCAGCGCCACTGCGAGCGAAGCGATTCGCCAAGCTCTCGATACGTTGGCCAAGAAAAAGCCGATTGTCTTTTCCATGGGCGAAATGGCAGCATCGGGTGGATATTGGATCACTTGTATCGGTCAACCAATTCTCGCCGAACACGGCACCATCACCGGCTCAATCGGTGTCTTCTCGATGAAACTAAGCGGGGCGGCACTGATGCGTCGCGCCGGCGTCCACATCGAACCGATCACCCTCGATCACGCCGCAGGACTCAACGCCCTAAACCGCGCTTGGACCGAAGCCGATATCGAAATGATGCAAGCTTTCATCGACCAGACCTATTCGAAGTTCCTGCAACTCGCTAGCGACTCTCGCAAAATCCCGGTCGAAACCTTAGCCACGCTCGCCGGCGGACGTGTCTGGTCGGGCGAACAAGCCAAATCGAACCGACTGATCGATCAAATCGGCGGTCTCGATGATGCCGTATCCATGGTCGCGAAACGTTCCGGTTTAGAGAAAATCCGAATCGTGCACCGACCAGAAGCTTCCAGCGGTCTGGACCTCGGAAAGCTTCTCGGTGGCCCCGACGATGAAATCGACATTCATGCAACCAGCGACGCTACTCCTAGCTTGTCGAGCAACCCACTGAGCGCTACAGGTATCCTTGAATCGAAGATTCTCGGATGGTTGCAAGCTCAAGGGTTTCGAACCGAAGCGACCCGTGTGCTGCTTCGCTCCGCCGATCCGAACCAGTCGCAAACTCCGAAAGTTTGGGCATTGCTCGGCGAGCAAATGCGAATCGTAAACTAGGACCTGCATATTGCCCCCTTCGTGGGGAGTGCTGATCGCGGGGGGGGCTGTTTGCGGGGCGTCTGTTTGTGGTGCGGGCCCTAACGTGGAGCGGTTCTATCGTGGAGCAGCTCTATCGTGGAGCGGTTCTCCTGGGCCATAGTCCGCGCAATCGTGGAGCGGTTCTCCTGGGCCGCTGACCGCGCAAGTTTCCAAGCACCTTTACTATCGCAACTTGACGCCTCGCTACGCTCGTAATTGCGGCCCGGGAGGACCGCACCACGTAAAGCGACCGCACCACGTGATAGCACCACGATCCTGCAGCAACAATTCTCCCCTCCCTGTCGTCTTAGCGTCTTTGCTTCTTTGCGTGAGACTCCGTCCGCGCAAGTTTCCAAGCACCTTTACTATCGCAACTTGACGCCTCGCTGCGCTCGTGTTTGCGGCCCGGGAGGACCGCACCACGTAATAGCAACACGATCCTGCAGCAACAATTCCCCCCTCCCTGTCTTCTTTGCGTCTTTGCTTCTTTGCGTGAGACTCCGTCCGCGCAAGTTTCCAAGCACCTTAACTATCGCTACTTGACGCCTCGCTGCGCTCGTGTTTGCGGCCCGGGAGGACCGCACCACGTAAAAGCACCACGTGATAGACCCGCACTATGTACCTTCGAAAATCCCCTACTGCGGTTTCTCGAGCTCGATTCGGCCCAAGCTCTGTGCTGGCATGCAGATCGACACACGGATACTATCTGGCCATTTCACCGCATGACCTAACCAATTGACGAAGTGTTGCGTATGCTCGTCCGTGCATAACGATGCGTCTTGCATCAAGATGGCTGCGACGGGTGGCTCGCTATCCATGATGCACTCGGCCTTCGCTACCGGCCAATAAGCATCCGCGCCCAAAGCTTGCTCCGATGATTCGTCGTCGGTGTTTTCAAGCTTCTCAAAATCCTCCGTTGCAATGGCTTCGATTTGCAACTCAAAGCTTTCGTAATCAACCGTGGTTCGCGAGATACGATTGTGTCGCATGGTGGGCTGCTCGATTTCACTCGGATCAAACCGCGCCATGATTTCTACATCCAGCAACTGAACACTCATGTTCGTATCGAGAATGTCCGCAACATTGAGAATGGTTGGTTCCCAAGGGATCTCATCAAGCGATTCCGCAGGATCGAGAAATACCAACGTTCCGCTGTAGCCTTGCTCGCTGAGTTTGTGCCCAAAGAAAAATGCAAATGGATCTTCCTGGCCATCATAGACCAAGACCGCTTGCACCCCCGTGCTCGATTGATTCTTGATTATGAATTCAAAGTCATCGCCGTCCATGCTCTACAGTCCTTGAAGTTGTTTCTAAATCACCATTTCACAACAGGGTAGCAACACTGCGACCACCTGCGGCGATTATAGCCGCAAACTGCAGAAAGGGAGGATACCAATGCTTACGCAAGTCGTCGAAGTGTTTCCCGCAATTGCCCGAGGATCATCGCCGTCGCCCCCCAAACCCAACATCCATCGACCCACAACCCCGGCGCAGAGAACTTCATCGATCCTCGCGTCAATTCCCGATGCTCTGGATCTTGCTCCAGCAACATATCGACCGGCAGCAGTAAAACTTTATCGACTTCGGTTAAACAAGGCTTCATCGAAGGAAAGCTTGTACCGATCGCTACGATTGGAACGACACTATGACGGCTAGCATAAACGTAAAGACTAGGTAATTCCCCTGCGATGACCAAGCCATCCGTCGTGCACCCAAGCTCTTCCGACATCTCGCGACAAGCCGTTTCGATCGAAGTTTCCTCCCCTTCTCGCCGGCCCCCCGGCAAGGAGACTTGTCCCGCATGGTCTGGCAGGTTGGAGGGACGCAATGTCAACGGAATCACCCAGCGATCTTGGTAAGGAAGGATCGCCGCGATGACTGCGGCGCTATGTGACGAGCGAGGTGCCGGGCCACGATGACGCCCATAACTCGCTTCCGGACTATACGTATTGCCTCTCCAAGGTCGCTTTCCTAGGGGATTGCAACCCTCCCATCGGCTCCGAATCTCGTTCGGTCTGCTGAATAATTCGTACACTCGCTCAAAAGTCTTTCCGTCGACAGGCTTCACGTTTCTTTCGACATCCTTCCGACATCTACCTCGATGTCGCCCCAAGTTTTTGGCTACCGAGTATTCTTAACCTTCGAATAACCTCGCGAACAAAACGGTTATGCCTACTAAACCGAATCGAGTCACTTACCCAAGAGCCTGTTGGTCTATCAAGCCACTTTGGTTTATCATAAGGTGATCAACGCGATGCAAATTCCGTAAATGCATCTTACAAGAACTCAAGAAGTGATCCCATAGCCATTAGGCAGGCTTCCTTCGGCGAGCGAATGAAAATCCGAAAGTGTTTGCTCTTATGGTGCGTCGTTCTAACAACGAAACCGACACGATTGCCAGTGTGCTGCGGGTGCTACCCGCAAAATGGGTCGTCGCCATCATCGCGATCGCCCTGGTGTACTTCCTCCTACAACCTCGCTTGAACGCTTGGTTCGGATGGAACTTGCCCACCGTCGCAGCAATGCTTGGCCAAGAACCCCCTGCCAAGGTCACGAAGAAGCCGGACCCGAAATCAACGCAATCGAGCTCGCAGACCACCAAGTCCACGTCGACGAACTCAACAGGTTCAGGCCCTGCACGATCAGGCCCCGCAAATCCCCCATCAACAAATAATGGCACAGTAAGTAACGGAACTGCAAGTAACGGAACTGCAAGTAACGGATCTGCAAGTAACAGAACTGCAAACTCCGATTCCAGATCGTCCAAGCCGCCGGAGAGCAAGACAACACCGAGCGCCGCAAGCAAGGCAACACCGAGCGCCGCAAGCAAGACTACAGGCAGCACAGCCAACAACACAGCAAACAACTCAGCCAACAAAGCTTCGACCGCCGACCCACCTGCAGCGGACGCCAAATACCGAATCCTTAAACCAGTCGGGCGCGATCGCTATGAATCCCCTGCAGGTTTGATCTATGCGCCCGGAAGCGAAGAAGGCCACCGGCTTGAGCATATCGCGAAACACTTGCGAGACGAGCCGGATCGCCCTGGAAGTCACGGCGTTTTCGACGGCGATATGTCTGCGTTCCTCGTCGCTATCGACGATGCCTACAAACGGGCGAAAGGTCATGCGAAAGGAACGAAGAGCCGAGTCGAAGATGGAGCGACGATTCTCGAAGCCCCCTTTGACCAGCCCATCGGATACCTTGGAGGAACCGAAGGGGCTCGGCGAAAGTATCCCAAACTCAAGCGGATGCGAATCGTACTTCGCGACCGTAACTTGATCACCGCTTTTCCTATTCAATAAAATCTCCGCAATCCATCCGAAGTCTTGATGCCAAAACCATTTTTGATTTACGTAAAGAAGTGCCCGGTCTGCGGGGATGGCTTGTGCCGTGTACGCGTCTGCCAACACCGAGGTCGATTGACCGGCTCGATCCTGTGCGACGAATGTGAAACCGTTTGGACTGATCCAAGTCTCAAACATAAGTTCACGCAAGGTAACGAGCCTAACGAACCTTGCTGCCCCGATTGTGGAAACTCCCATTGGGAACCGAACAGCCATTGGGCCGATATCCCCGAAGTCTGCTTGCTCGGTTGGTATGATCTGGTTCACATCGTCCGACCAGATAGCGCACAAGCCTAAGTCTCATCACTCTTCCCTTTCCTTCTCAATCTCCGGTGTCGTGCATGTTAACTTGGATCATCGTAATTTTCGTCGTCGGCTATTTGGCGATCGCCTTAGAACATCAGTTGCACATCAATAAAGCTGCTTCGGCAATCCTCACCGGAGTGTTGTGCTGGACACTGTACGCACTCTCTTACGATTCGCTTGTTCCACAAGCCGCCTACGACGCTTGGCACGCAATGCAAGGCGCAAGTGAATCCGAAGGCGGAGTCGATCCGAAACTACACTTCCTCGTCGATGGCCAACTAAGCCACCTCTTTTCGGAAACCGCCGGGATCTTGTTCTTCTTGATCGGTGCGATGACCATTGTCGAATTGGTCGATGCCCACGAAGGGTTCTCGTTGATTACCAAGTATGTACGTTCCAAAAGCAAAGTGACTTTGCTGTGGGTCGTCGGTATCTGCACGTTCTTCTTGTCAGCAGTCCTGGATAATCTGACGACGACCATCGTCATGATCTCGGTGTTGCGCAAGCTAGTGGCAGACCGAGAACTACGACTGCTCTACGTCGGCGTAGTCGTCATTGCAGCTAATGCCGGTGGTGCTTGGACGGTCATCGGCGACGTGACAACGACGATGATCTGGATGAAGCACAAGATTGGTGAATGGGAAGTAATGCGAGAATTATTCTTGGCCAGCATCGCCTGTCTGCTTGTACCGCTCTTTATCCTTTCGATGCAGCTCAAGGGTGAGTTAGAAGCTCCGCAAGACACCGATGCGGATCGCGAAGAGAGATCGATTGAAACCTGGCACAAAGCACTCTTTTTATTCTTGGGGGTAGCGGGGCTCCTCAGCGTACCGATATTCAAAACCTATACCCACTTGCCTCCATTTATGGGAATGATGCTTAGCTTGGGCGGCCTGTGGCTCGCTTCGGAACTCGTCTCGCACACCATGGATGAGAAGACCAAGAGCAGTACAGGGGTTTTAGCAGCTCTGCGACGAATCGACATGTCAAGCGTTTTATTCTTTCTAGGGATTCTGCTCGCAGTCGGATCGCTCGGCTCGATGGGTATCTTGACACAATTGGCTCAGTGGCTTCAGGCCACCTTGAAGAACCAATCGCTGATTGCAGTGATTATCGGATTGGTCTCAGCGGTGGTTGACAACGTACCGTTGGTCGCGGCAGGGATCGAAATGTACTCCCCTACCAACGGACTGAACGATCCCTTCTGGATGTTGCTAGCTTATTGCGGAGGAACCGGAGGAAGTTGTTTGATCATCGGTTCGGCTGCCGGGGTGGCTGCGATGGGGCTCGAGAAAATCGATTTCTTTTGGTACTTGAAAAAGATCACGCCGTTGGCTTTTGCTGGCTATTTCGCAGGAATTCTCGTCTATTTCTTGCAACAAGCGATTTTCTAAGGGGAGAGAGGGAATTCTCGGGGTGTGGTCGAGTTCCATTCGATTGCGGTTTTTCTCATAACCGAGGCCGGATTGAATCTTACCGAGTCGGATTGAATCCCTAAAATTCTGACCATGGTTAAATTCTGACCATGGTTGCCGGTTGGGGTGCGAAGGTCTTGTTCCCCGCCTTCAGCCCATCCCTCTTATTCGAATTGAACCAAGCGATGAGCAAGCTGTTTTCCGATCGAACAAGCCAACTGCCCGATGACCAACGAATCGTGATGACGGGCGTTGGATTGACAAGCCCCAACGGGAACAATCTCGAAGACTACCGAGCGGCCTTATTAGCGGGTCGCAGCGGCGTTCGAAATTACAACATTCGCTACGTGGGCGATACCCACGCCGGGGTGTGCGACTTTGAAGCGGTCAAATACCAAAGCAAACGCGACATGCGCCGAGGGACTCGAGCCGGCACGATCGGCATATGGTCGGCCCGTGAAGCCATCGGTCGCAGTGGACTCGATTGGCAGAATGTCGACAAGTCACGGGTTGGTATCTACATCGGGATCACCGAACACGGAAACGTAGAAACCGAGAACGAAATCTATTCGATCTCGCAGTTCAACTACGATACGACCGTCTGGTCTCACCACCACAATCCCCGAACGGTTGCCAATAACCCAGCCGGTGAAATCGCTTTGAACATGGGGATCACCGGCCCGCACTACACCATCGGGGCAGCTTGCGCCGCAGGGAATGCAGGGATCATCCAAGGTGTCCAAATGCTGCGGTTGCACGAATGCGATCTTGCAATCGCCGGCGGGGTCTCCGAAAGCATTCACACCTTCGGTATTTTCGCCTCCTTCAAATCCCAAGGTGCTCTGGCAAGCAACGCCGATCCAACGAAAGCTTCCCGACCGTTCGATAAAAACCGAAATGGAATTGTCGTTGCCGAAGGAGGATGTTTGTACATCCTCGAACGACTTTCGGACGCCAAAGCCCGATCGGCGAATATTCTTGCTGAAATCGTCTCCTACGCCATCAATACCGACGCCACCGATTTCGTCTTGCCAAACCCGGAGCGGCAAGCCCAGTGCGTGCGGTTGGCACTCCAACGCGGGGGAGTTACCCCTGAGCAAGTCGATATCGTCAGCACCCACGCCACCGGAACGACCAGCGGGGACAACCAAGAAACCGACGCGTTGAGACAAGTCTTCTGCGGGTCGGGCGGGGGTGGAAAAACCCGGTTCAACAACACGAAAAGCTTCATCGGCCACACGATGGGAGCCGCCGGTGCCTTGGAATTAGCAGGGAATTTGCCCAGTTTTGAGGACAGGGTTTGCCATGCTACCATAAATGTGGACAATTTAGACGAGCAGTGCGCGCTCGACGGTCTGGTCATCAACCAGCCCCAAGAGCTCGAACGTGTCGACTACATTCTCAATAATTCCTTCGGCATGCTGGGCATCAATTCCGTTCTGCTCGTCAGACGGTTCGCTTGATCTCCCGCACCGCCTCCCCTATTTTTCCTTCGCAGTTTTATCCTCGCCGTTTTCCTTCGGAGTGCCGCAATCCATGACATCAGCAGAAATCCGGAATGAGATCCTCGATATTTTGAGCGACATCGCTCCCGATGAAGATCTCTCCGGTCTTGAGGACAGCAAGTCGTTTCGTGAGCAACTTGAGCTCGATAGCATGGACTTCTTGGATATCGTGATGGAACTGCGGAAACGTCATCGCGTTCAAATTCCCGAGGAAGACTACGGCAATCTCGCTTCGATGTCCTCGACGGTGACTTACCTCGAACCCAAAATGCGCGACATCGTAGCAGCGTAAGCTACGAAGTTGCACCAATGAACTTCACTGCCAAATACGCAAGGCAGCATTAGGTTCATACACTACGAAACTCAGCAACCAAGGCTTGCTATGGTTGCTTCGCAGGGACAAATACGGGTAGGCAACCTAGTGCCTCCCGTTTCTTATTGCCATCAAAGTTCCCTATGCGCCATCGATCTACCCGTGATGTCGTTGAAGACCTGCGCTCTGCCGGACGGTTGATCGAAGTCGACACACCCCTGTCTCCCCACCTGGAAATTCCCGAAGTTCAGAGGCGTGTCTACGCACGAGGCGGCCCCGCACTACTTTTCACCCGCCCGACCAACACGTCATTCCCCATGGCAAGCAACTTGTTCGGCTCGCTCGAACAAGCCCGATACCTATTCCGCGATACCATCGATCGTGTCCGACGCGCTATCGAATTAAAAATTGATCCGACAGCCTTCTTTCAAAAACCGACTCGCTACCTATCCGCTCCCTGGACCGCTTGGACAATGCTTCCGAAGTCCCTGCGTGCCGACTCGGTAAGAACTCGATCCGTTCTTGCGAACCCTTGCCGCATTAGCGACTTGCCCAAACTGGTTTCCTGGCCCGATGATGGCGGACCATTTGTTACCCTTCCGCAAGTCCTCAGTTTGCCACCCCAAACCAGCAGTCAAGCAAACAAAGCAAAACCTCGCCGAAACGATCTTACGCGATGCAACCTCGGCATGTACCGCATCCAACTCTCCGGAAACGAGTACCAAACCGATCGCGAAATCGGACTGCACTACCAATTGCACCGTGGCATCGGAGTGCATCATCAACAAGCCCTTGCGGCAGGTGTCCCGTTCCCCGTTACCATCACTGTCGGTGGCACCCCGGCAATGAGCCTCGCTGCCGTGATGCCACTTCCGGAAGGAGTCGGTGAACTGACCTTTGCCGGTGCCATGGCCGGTGGACGCATCCCCATGATCCAAGCCCCTGCTCCGATCTACGCCGATGCCGATTTCGCAATCAGCGGTATCATCGACCCAACTTCGCTTAAACCCGAAGGACCCTTTGGAGACCACCTCGGATACTACGCCAAAACTCACCCGTTCCCTTGGATGCACATCCAAAGTGTTAGCCATCGACCAGGGGCGATATGGCCTTTTACTGTCGTGGGACGCCCTCCCCAAGAAGACACGACCTTCGGGGAGCTAATCCACGAACTGACCGGACCGATCATCCCCAGCGTCCTACCCGGAGTTCGAGGAGTCCATGCTGTTGACGTCGCAGGTGTTCACCCACTCCTGCTAGCGATCGGCTCGGAACGCTACACCCCGTACAAAAAACCAAATCGACCCCAAGAGCTTTTGACCCAAGCCAATGCGATCCTCGGCCAAGGCCAAATGTCCCTCGCGAAATACTTGTTCATTATCGATGGCAACGATCCGAATCACCCGGACTTGTACGATCTGCAATCCTTCTTCACCTGGGTTTTCGAGCGGATCGATTTTGCGAACGGTCTCCATTTTCAAACCAAAACCACAATCGATACGTTGGACTACTCCGGCGAAGGTTGGAACCAAGGTTCCAAACTTGTCACCGCCATCAGCGGTGAGAAACGCCGAGAACTCACCAGAGCGTTGCCATCGAACTTGCAGCTTCCAGAGGGTGTCCAACACCCCAAACTCTGCTTACCAGGGGTCATCGCTGTCGAGTCGAAACTCGAGCTCGACGCAATCATGCAACGCTTCAATCAACTCCCCCCGACGCGTGAATCCAACTCCAACTCATCAGACTCACCGCAAATCGCCCTGATCGTCCTGGTCGATGATGCCGATTTCACGAGCCGATCGATCGCTAACTGGACGTGGGTCACCTTCACCCGCAGCAACCCATCGATCGACATGCGAGGGATCGGGGAACGTGTCGAGCACAAACATTGGAGCTGCACCGGTCCACTGGTGATCGATGCTCGCATCAAGCCTCACCATGCTCCTCCACTGATCGAAAACCCCGAGGTGACCAAAAAGATAGATGCACTTGCCTCTCAAGGTGGCCCTTTGGCAAAGTTTCTGTAAAGATTTGCTCGCCGGGAACGAATGCTTCTCTACCGTTCCCAAAACGCAGACGATAATGAACGCTGAACGTTGAGCCCCCCCTTTAACCTGTGAGCACACGAAGATGAACTTTCAGGCGATGAACTTTCAGGCAGCTTGCAATTCCTACCGCAATCGGTTCACCAATGCCCATTCCAGCAACTCCCCGTCTACCAACTCCCCGTCTACCAACTCCCCGTCCAACGTTGCTCATTGGACTCGCCGCAAGCTTCTGCATTCCGCCCCTGCAATAGCCATCGGTACGTCGCTACCGTTCTGGACCCGATTCGCAGAATCGATCTCCCTAGCTAACGAAACAAAACCAAATCGCAACGACAAACTACGGCCAAAAGCCCTGATCCTTCTCTGGATGCACGGCGGCCCAAGCCAGCTCGACACCTTCGACCCCCATCCAGACTCTGCGATCGGCGGTCCTACTCGAGCTATCAAAACATCTGTACCCGATCTGCAAATAGCCGACACCCTTGAGCAAACCGCCGAAGTCATGCACCACGCGACCTTGATCCGCTCCATGGTCTCGAAGGAAGGGGATCACGAACGGGCCACCTACAACATGAAGACAGGCTGGCGTCCCGATCCAACTCTGATCCACCCCGCAATCGGATCCGTCCTGTGCCACCAGTCTTCGAGCAACCTGGAAATTCCCAAGCACGTTTCGATCCTCTCCAGCCAATGGCCTTCGCGCGGTGGTTACCTCGGAAGCCAATGGGATGCGTTCCAACTCTCCGATCCTAAGAACCCACTTCCTAACCTCAAAAGCCCCGTTAAAGACGAACAGTTCCAAAAGCGTATCGCAGATCTAGAAGTCCTTGAGAAGCAGTTCCGAAGGGGGCGACGCAGCGATTTGGATGCTAACAAAACCCTTCACTCGATCTCGACCCAACGGGCTATGCAGATGATGTCGAGCGAGCAGATCCAAGCTTTCGAGATCGATCGAGAAGATCGATCCACACGCGACTCCTTCGGCGATACTCCATTCGGACGCGGTTGCCTTGCAGCAGTGCGACTAGTCGAACAAGGTGTGAGCTGTGTCGAAGTCGAGCTCAGTGGTTGGGACTCCCATATCGAAAACTACACCCTGCAATCCGGTCGATGCAAAATCCTCGATGCAGCTCTGCACGGATTGATCAAGTTATTAGAAGCACGCGAGCTTCTCGATTCCACGGTCGTCCTATGCGGAGGTGAATTCGGACGCACCCCTAAAATCAACGTCGCCGATGGACGTGATCATTGGCCCAACGGATTCAGCACCGTCCTTTTTGGCGGCCCCTTCCGTCGCGGTCACACACACGGAGCGACCACCTCCGAACTGATCGAGTCAGCCAAAGAATCCTCATCGAAACAAACGCAGCAAAAAGAGAACAATCCGCTCGATGGAGTGAGCGACCCAGTAAGCGTAGAAGATTTACACGCCACCATCCTTCATGCCTTTGGGGTCGACCCAAGCGCCGAATCCATCACACCCATCGGCCGCCCGATGGCTTGGAGCAAAGGGAAAATTATCGAAACTCTGTTCGCCTAATCAACCCTCTGTTCGCCTAACCGATAAAGTCTTCGATGTACTCACGAATGATCTGCACGAGACTTGTCGGAGAAGGAAGTCCCAAACTGATCGCGCGAGAGCCATCAATGGATAACGGCCATCGATCGACAATCCCTTGAATCCTCGCATCGGGAACTTCCACGATCTTGCCAAGTTGTTTTGGCAAGCCCGGGATATCTTTTTGAGCGAGCGCTTGTTGAGCCGCCCGGGGAGTAACGCGCAGGGCCGCAAGTCCAACAGCTCGATCGCTTCCAAGTCGCTCGGCAGGTAAGTCGTGAAGAGCAACCAAGGAATCGATCACCGTCCTATAACCTGTCATCGGATGGCATTGGTCGAGATGAACTGGCAACAGGCAATCGACTCCATGCAACGGTTCGCGAAACATGCCACTCGCCCAGGACGAAGCTGCCGCGTTGGGCTTACCAGGTCTGACGATTACCGTCGGCAGGCGCGCTGAGCGTCCGTCGAAAAATCCTTTGCGAGAATAGTCGTTGATCAACAACTCGCACATGACTTTAGTCATGCCATAAGTCGTCTGCGGAGTGGTCTTGGTCATGTCGGTGCAAGGGTCGCTCATGGCTTGGCCTCCGAAGCAGGCGATGCTGCTGGCAAATACCACGCGACATGTCGGCCCCAACTTGCGAGCCGCTTCAAAGATGTTCAAACCACCTTGCAAGTTCACACGCAAAGCGTCGTCGAAACGCTCTTCACATTCCCCACTGACCATCGACGCGAGATGAAAAATCGACGTATCCGGTCGACCGCTTAGAACCTCATCGATGATACGTCGATCCTCGACACTTCCGACCACCCGCTCGACGCGAATCGAACTATCCTGAGCAACCCGGGTATCAGGCCGTGAAAAATGAGAATCCAGTAGCACCACCCGTTCGATTGGCACCGATACTCCTGAAGAATTTACCAGCTGCCGCACCTGTAGAAGTTTTTCACATAGTTGGTGTCCGAGGAATCCACCTCCTCCGGTGATGATAACTTTCATGATAGGTGCTTCGACTTGAGAATTTTGGGGGTTGGGAATTTGAGTTGCTAGCGGGGTACGCATCGAGGGCGGAAAATCGTCGAAATCGGCAGTTTCCGAGCGCCTGAAATCTACGCTTGCTATAATTTGTGTTAGGACATCGCTCGCAAGCAACAGGCTGACGATACCGATGGAAACTGTTCCGAAGCCTACCGGATGGCGTTAGGGACGGTCCGATTTTCTCGACTTGTGCAGTTTACCATGTTTCGTCGGAGATATGCCGAACTCTGTTCTCCAGCCTTGATCGGGCTGCTGTTGCTCGGGGTATTCCTGGGTCTCTTCGCCAATTCTATCGCACCCTGGATGCACTCGGATGCTCCGCTATGCACTTCGGAATCCTTTGAAGAACTCGGATCCGATGCAGAGGAGCTTACCGAACAAGAAGCCGATCGGTATCTAGTAGAACCTTCCTTTACGTTCAGTTGTTCAAGCACTCGCTGGGTCACGTTACCTTTGGAGTGTTGCACGATCGATATCGATGAAGCCCTTTTAGAGTTTCATCGGCAACGTCCTCCCCCTGAATGGAACCTTTTGCGCAGTTAAGTCGTTTGCTGCCGTTCGCAGCGAATAGCAAGGTTCACAAGTTTCATTCGATCAGGGAAAGCGCTTACGTGTCACAACTTCAACAAGAGACTCCGCTTGGCGATTTGCGGGGATTCTCTAAATACGTCAAAGAAGACTTCGTCGCGGGTCTGATGGTTTTCATTATCGCTCTGCCTCTGTGCTTAGCGATCTCTTTAGCAAGTGGTTTCCCGCCCATGGCGGGAATCTTGACAGCGGTGATCGGTAGTATCCTCACCACCTTGATTAGCAACTCGGAATTGACCATCAAAGGCCCTGCTGCTGGGTTGATTGTGATCGTATTGGGTTGTGTGAAGGATTTCGGTGGAAACGGATTCGCAGACGGGCAGATCACTGCCGAAGACATCAATGCCTATCGCTCTGCGCTTGCTGTCGCAGCTGTTGCATCTGTACTGCAAATTCTCTTTGGTTTGTTTAAGGCCGGGATACTCAGCGAGTTCTTTCCCAAGTCCGCGATCCACGGAATGCTCTCGGCCATCGGTGTGATCATCATCGCCAAGCAGATACCGATTGCTCTTGGGGTCAAAACAGATCTGCAAGAGCCTTTTGAACTACTCGCGGAAATCCCTCATTTCTTATCCGAAGCAAACCCGGCGATCGCCGCAATCGGTTTGATCTCTTTATCGCTGCTCGCATCCTGGCCTTGGTTAAAAAAACGGCTCAAAGGCGCTTCCTTGCTGCCACCCCAATTGGTGGTCTTGGTGGTCGCGGTTCTCGTCGGACTCTATTTCAACTTGCTCCACAAACACAATTACCAACTTCTCGGACATGAGTATGAATTGGGGGAAAGCCACCTAGTTCCATTACCCCAAGAGATCTTCGGGATATTCAAACAAGTAGTTACGCCGGAGTTCGGGGCACTTCGCAACTGGATGGCTTGGAAATGGGTGGTCATGTTCTTTATCATCGGCACCCTCGAATCGATCCTTAGCGCTAAAGCGATCGATGCCATCGATCCTTGGAAACGCAAAACTGACATGAACCGCGACGTGCTTGCGGTCGGTTTTGCAAACCTCGTCGCGTCGCTCCTGGGTGGACTGCCGATGATCTCCGAGATCGTCCGAAGCAAAGCTAACATCGACAATGGAGCAAGAACCCGCTTTGCTGATCTCTGGCACGGTGTCTTACTGCTTCTGTGTGTCTCACTGTTGCCATCGACCTTGCATTTGATCCCCAAAGCAGCGTTAGCTGCAATGCTTATCTACACCGGATATCGGCTTGCACACCCCAGCGAATTCATGCACGCCTACCACGTAGGACGCGAGCAATTCATCATCTTCGTCACAACTCTGCTCGTGACTCTATGGACCGATCTGCTCTTCGGTGTCGCAGCCGGTATTGGGATGAAATTCTTCATCCACATCCTCAATGGCGTTCCGATGAAGTCCTTTTTCAAGGCGTATTTGGACATCGAGCCGGTATCCGAGGGTACGGTAAAGATTCGGGCAAGCGAATCAGCGGTGTTCAGTAACTGGATTCCATTTAAACGTCAAATCGAACACATCGGACTTGTGCAACGAAACAACCTTATCGTCGATATCTCCGATGCAAAACTGGTCGACCATACCGTCATGGAAAAACTCCATGAGATGCAAGCTGAAATGGAAGCCGAGGGGTTGCGTTTAGAAATCGTCGGCTTGGAGCAGCATCAAGCTCTCTCAGTACACGGAGATGCCGCCCGCAAACGTGGCCTGAATCGAATGCGTCGCATCACCATCATCGCTGAACCAGCTTGTGAAGAGCTCGTGCAAAGGGAATGCATCGCTCGCGGTGCTACCGGCTTTACCGTCACTCCCGCCCAAGGTGTCGGACGCCATAACATCCACGACGGAACATGGGTGCCTTCTCCAAGCGTCCGAATCGAGACGATCGTCCCGTTCCATGTAAGCGAAGGATTAATCAAAGTCCTTCGCGAAGAAGTCATGGGCAAGTACCATGCAACGGTGTCGGTTGAAACGGTCGAAGTCTTACTTCCGTCTCAATTCATCGATGAAAACACCCTCACGGGTGCTCCATCTACCGTTCATGCTTAAAGCATGTTAAGGCTTTACATATTCCTGTAACGTCGTATTCAATGGCAGTGGTTCAACCACTTGTCGGTCTACGACATCGATCTCAAGCCTCTCGCTAACCACTTCGCTCGTCGGATCCTGGCAAGGAGGACAGTACGCTCCTCCTGCCGATCCAGGGAAACCGTACGTGGCCGAGGTGATCTGCCCTGGATCGACCCAAATGTTTTCCGAATCGACCCGAATCGTACCTAAGTCTTGGTCTAGGTTTCTTCGAAGCGCCTCGTAGAACACCCAAACACCTAAGAAGGTATTCTGGGCATTGAGAAGATCTTGCAACGCCGAGACACTGTCCCGAGCTGCTGTTGGCCCAGAAGCTTGATTCAAGCTCTCTCGAATCTGCCGCAGATCTTCGTTGATCGTGATCTGCTGCGCAGCTATTCGAACCGCGTACCGCTGCAACTCAAAGTTGTATTGGTTGTAGCGTATGTTTCGCAGGGATGACCTCAAGCCTTGCCACACGCCGTCCTCATAACGGTAATAACTCCGCTTGGCTTGCTGATACTCGATCAACACTTGACGGTACTGGTTTCGCTCGTTCATTCGAGTCAAAGCCGTATCCCATTGGAATCCAGCTCGGAGCCGTCCAGTCCTACCTCGCAACGAAATGGGGTTGTCATTGGCATTCTGAAGATCACCGCTGAAAACCACATCGAGATAACTCTCTAAGTTGTCAGCAACGACTTCGATCGATCGCCAAGAATCCACCAACTGTGCTCGCGCATTCATCCAGTCAAGCCGATTCTGCCGCGCGATCTCGACCGCTTCTTCCTGCCGCAAATCAACTTGCGGAAGATTCACACTCTCGACCCGCGACCGAGCTTGGAGAACTTGCAAAGCAAGCACATCTTCTGCGAACTCCGCCAGCAAAGACTGACTCGGCAAAATCACTTGGTCACGCAAGTTTTTGAACTGCTCTTTACCGTCCCCACCCGTGCTCGCCAACGCTCGCTCTGCATCGTCCTTCAACTGCTTGACCCGTATCTCACGAGCGCGGAAACGATCCTCAAGCCTATCAAGGTCCTTCGAAAGCTTCTCTGGGAGCGACTCCAAATCACTAGAAGACAATAATGCCAAGTCTAGGGTGTCGGTAGGGAGCAGATTGCAGACCATATCCCGCTCCTGTGCGTAAATCTCCCGAAGTCTCGCTAACTCCGATTCACGCTGTGGCAGTACGTCCCGCAGCTTCGCAATGTCCTCGCGAACTCGCGCAAAGTCCGTTCCTAACAACGTCTTGCGAACTTCTTCAATCGTACGAATCCCTTGCTGAATCCCAGCAACCGCCCCCTTGGACTCCTCGTTCCACTGAAGCGATCGCTCTTTGATCCCCGTCTGCGGATTGGCTTCCACTGGACTTAGTTCAAGCAACTTCGCATTGTCGTCGCCGATCGCATCCCGCAAATCCGCAACTTGGTCACGACGATTCTTCAACTCGGTACTGATCAAATCAAATTGATCGAGAATCGGATCCTTGACCTCAATGCAAACATAAGGAGGAAGCCCAAGGGTGGACTTGAAGTTGTCCAAAGCTTGCTCGTAACTGAACTTCTGCTGCAGTAAACTCGCCTGCGAAGAAATCAACGCTTGGCGAGCTTGTGCTACCTGCAACTGCTGACTCGGGATCGCATCCTGAGTGGCCGGAATGATGGTCAACTGCTCGCGCAGCGTGTCTTCGAACCGAGCCAAGTTGTCACGCAACCGAGCCACGTTCTCTTCCGCATTGCGGATCTGTAACTGGTTCTGAACCAGCCCCAAGAAACCGCCGACCTGCGGTACCGCACCACCACCGCCAAACCCCGCACCACCCGCATTGTTCTGTACGTTACCTACCGTTCCGAATCCACCACCAAGACCCGTGAAACCCTGAAGACCCGCACCACCAAACAATCCACCGCGACGCGTCGGACCAGGCTCAGCCTGACGTCCTACGGTAACCGTCGTGTAAAAACCTGTTCGATAACGCTCAAACGCCCGAACATTATAAAGCAACGTTCGCTCTGCAAGGGTCAATCGTTCCATAACCACGTCCCGCCCAGCCCCACGCAAGAGCGGCTGTACAAAACTGAAATCCAACAACGTCGTCGCCGTCTGCGTGTCGGGACCAGCAAGCTGCCATGTCAACGTATTCGCAAACCCAACAATCAGATCCGCACCCGTCGTGAACTGACGACGAAGCCCAATGCCGCGCGGACCACGCGAAAACAAACTGTTCGATACCGTCGTACTCGTGTTCCCACCCGCACCACGACGCAACGAACCATCCGCTGTGTAAATCGATCCGTAACCAGCAAAAAGCTGATTACTTAATAAGAATCGCTCGGAACTGACGTCCAACGCCGAAAGATAAAGCGTCTCGATCTCAGCTTGGTAGTTCGTGCTATGCAATGTCGCTACACGTACCGCCGTATCCGCATCCAACACCAATACGCCACGCTCATCAAGCGGTAAGTATTGCCACCAAATCGGATTCTCCGCCGTGTTCGTCCGACCATTGACATCCCAAAGCGGATAATGCTTCTTGCCATTGACCATCCGCATGTACTCATGCGCAACCTGGTCATCCTCTGGCATCGGCGGTCGATCCGGATTGAAAGGATCAAACATCCGAGATGCTCGATCTACCTGAATTCCAGGTATCGACGGCGCCGCAGCATCGCAAACCTTCTCGTCAATCAACTGACTGACCTCCTGGTCAGCTCGCGTGCGATAATGCGCTCGATTGCAACCACTGAAAGTCATGGGAATTATTGGAACCAACAAAGCTGCTATGCAAGCATTACGAATTGCTGACTTCAGCCGTCGGTGGGTTTTCGATGAACCTTCCATGGGATACCTGTCTACGGGTATGTGGGTGGAGATACATCTCGTCAGATCGGCAGTTCCCACTCTGCGGATAACGCCGAGTTTGCGTTATTGGTAAAATATTCCGATTAACAAGCCTTTGACACCCATTCCCCCCCCCCTGCCATTTTGCTAGCAAAAACCAACGTTTCCTTGCTTTTTGCTTAGATTTAGCACACTACTGCCCTTCGGAAGGGAAACTCCCCTCCGATGCAGGGGAGACAAACTGGGTAATCTGCATGTAATCTACAAGACACCCGTTGTTTTATCCTTGCCCAACCGGATTCATTACCAACAGAAGGATCGGAGCACACACTATCCCTCGCTTGTACGCAATTTCCATCAAAGAAGTATTATGGATTCCAAGCGTGAAGTATCCGAAGGACCGGCACCAGAATACAAGTCCCGACGCAAATCCTACCATCGGATAGCAAAAGTCAGGGTGCAACAAGGTCGTTCATTAAGATCGATAGCCAGACAATCCGGGATCGCATTGCGCGTCCTACGAAGCCAAGAGCGACCGGGTTCCAACCTAACCCTTCAAGAACTTTATTTCTGGAAGGATATCTTAGACGTCCCGATCGAAATCCTACTCGTCGATCGCGATGAACCGCTGACCGAATCTCTGCGAGACCGCGCCTGTCTGGTCAAGATCATGAAGACGGTCATGGCACTAAGCGAGATCCCTACATCGACAAGACTATCGCGACTTGTCGGTACCTTGAAAGATCAACTGATCGACCTAATGCCTGAACTCAGCGATGTGCGTTCCTGGCCTTCGACCGGATCACACCGACCCATCGAACTGCTGGGTCGCGCAGTGAGAGAACCGATCGCTGTTGATCAACTTCGGTTCAGTCGCTAGCTAAAACGCTACTGAGCTTACCAATATTCGATCGCACCAAGCATACCTTGGTAAGTACACCCTTGGTGCGACACCAGAACTCTCCATGAATCGATCCATCGGGCTGATCTACATATCGGGCTGATCGACACACCGGGTTGATCGACACACCGGGTTGATCGACACACCGGCTTAACCGATCAACTCGTGGATCACCTTGCCAGTCGACAACGGATGCGGACGCTCTTCGCGATCAAGTAGAGTTTGCTGGGGATCATAACCAAGCAGATGTAGCATCGTCGCGGTATAGTCCTGCGGGGTCATCGCATCGCGAACCGGATAAGCTCCATGACGATCGCTCTCTCCGTGCACATACCCACGCCGGATCCCACCACCTGCCAAAAGCCCACTGTAGCAGTAAGGCCAATGCTCGCGACCTGCATTATTGGCGGTAATCTGTGGCCTTCGGCCAAATTCACCCACCCACGCTACAAGGGTGTCCTCAAGCATGCCTCGAGCTTCTAGATCTTCAAGCAATGCCACCAACGCCGCTTGCGAAGGAGGAATCAAGTCATTCTTCAGACGCTTGAAGTTGTCTCCGTGCGTGTCCCAAAAATTTTGACCGTCATTGTGCCAATTGACACTCACCAGTGAAACACCATGTTCAAGCAATCTTCGGGCCATCAAGACGCATTGGCCATGAATGTTTCTTCCATACCGATCTCGAGTCTGATCGCTTTCCTTAGTCAAATCAAAGGCTTCTTGAACCTTCGAACTCGACAACATTTGAGCCGCTTGATATTGCTGCGTCCCGAGTGCAGAAACGGCTGGATTATCGGCCAAAAACCGGCGCTGCGACTCGAGTGATTCCATCAGTGCACGACGCGATTCGAGTCGATCGAGAGTCATCTCCGCAGGTAACGATAAACCTTGTGGCCGCCACTTCGGATCGTTCGGATCACCTTGCAGTAAAAGCCCATCGTAGCTTTGACCCAACCACCCTCCATGCTGACCAGGTGCTTGGCCCCCAGGTGCAGCCGGATGCAAAGCTTTCCACGGCATAGCGACGAACGACGGAACTCCATCGCTGCGCGGTTGTAATCGCGATAACAGACTTCCAAGGTGCGGTGAGTCTTTCGGACTCGGCGGATCCGCATCGCTCTTGAGAACCGGAGCACGATTACCTGTCAAAGTCGCATGCCCGCTCGACAAGTGCGCTGGATCATCGTGTGAAAGGGAACGGATAATGCTTAATCGGTCTGTCCACTTGGAGAGCTGCCCGAAGTGTTCACAAATTTGTGTTCCAGGCACAGCCGTCGAGATCGGTTTGAACTCACCGCGAATCTCCGCCGGTGCATCGGGTTTCAAATCAAACGTGTCGAGCTGGCTCGGGCCACCCCACATAAACAGAAAAATACATCGCTTGGCCTTCGGAGCATGCGTTTGCGAAATACCCCTCATCGCCTCTTGGCCATACGCAAATGGCACACCGCCGAGCCCAAGCCCAAGTGCGCTAAGAGATCCAGCCGTAAGCAACTGCCGGCGATGCAATCGAGCTCCTCGATTGAACTCCTGACAACCCAGCACATCGCCGTTAAGCGATCTACTGCTGGATGCTTTCCCGCTAAACAAATGGCGATATGCCCCGTTTCCCATCTCTGTGCGCTCTATTTCTTGATCGCGTAAAGGGCTTGGTATGAACGGACGTACAATACGCCGTTGGATACCACAGGCGAAGCCGTGATCGGCTCGTTCATCGTATTGGTCGAAACAATTTGAAAGTCGCGACCCGCTTTAACTACCGTGCAGTGCCCATCATTGGAAGAAAAATAAATGTGGCCATCTGCATACGTCGGACTGCTGCGATGCTGTCCGGTGTACGTGCGATTAAAGTAAATCTCCTCGCCCGTCTTCAAATCCATGCACTGCAACTTGCCATCTTTGTGCAAGATGTACACCAAACCATCGACAATCAAAGGAATCGAAACGTCTGGCGTTCGGGGAATCGACCACGAGACTACCTCTGGTTTCTTCGAACTCTCCCCTTGCAACGCCTCGTTGACCTTCAATACCACCAATGGCCCTTCCTTCGCTGTCGGCACGATGATCGTTCCGGGAATCATGGCCGGCGAAGCGACAAATCGGAAAGTCGGATCATTTTGCTTGGGATTCAACTCCGTCGGACCATTGAGCTCACCAAAACGCCACATCTCGTTACCGTCGCTTAAACTGTGCCCCGTGATGCAATCCGCACCATGAACCACCAAAAACTGCTGCTTCTCATCCCGATATATAAAAGGAGATGCATACGAGTGCTTACACTCAAACCCCGCATTGGTAACTCGATCAATCTCCCATACGGTTTTTCCAGTAGTCTTCTCAAGCTTGACTACCTTGCCGATTCTAGTGTTGTCATCGAATTTCATCGGACCGTGAATCAACTGCAAATATAGCCCATCACCTTCAAGCACCGGTGTGCTTGTCATCCCAAACTGAATATCGAGCTTGCCAAACCTCTCGTTGACATCGACTCGCCATACAGGCTCACCATCGACGGTAAAACAAGCCAACATACCAGTCCCGAAAAAACACCACACATGCTTACCATCGGTACAAGGGGATGGCGAAGCCGAGTTACCTTCGCCCGCCCTCGCGTCTTGATTCCCAGAACCAACCTTTTGCCTCCACAACTTCGATCCGTCTTTCGCACTGACCGCAATCAAAACCAAATCATCCCCTTCGGAACTGGTCAAGAAAATCCGATCGTTCCATACCACCGGCGTCGCACCAGCTTGACCCGGCAATTCACAACGCCACTCGACGTTCTTCTCTGGACTCCACTCTGTTGCTATGTTCTTTTCCGTCGACACCCCATCATTCTTGGGCCCTCGCCACTGAGGCCAATTATCGGCATTCGCTGTCGAAAATAACATCGAAGAACTCGACAACCCCAACAAAGTGGCCAGCAACATACGAGCTGCATGTTTCGAGCGAACAGAAGTTAAACGTGAACGAAGTGTCATCATGTCACCGGTTTGAGGAAATAATCGTTGAGAGGAAATCATCGAGTGAGGGTATCGAGTGAGGAAAATATCAGGGAGAGGGAAATCGCGTGGTGGGTGATAGGTGGTGGGAAGTAGTGGTGGGAGGTAGGAGGCCGCTGCCTGTTCAAATTCCTCAGCGGGAATCCGAACTTCCTAAGTATAGCTTGCGTTTTCCCCGAAATGGTAGTGCGATTCGTCTCAAGTCGACCTCCCTGACGATTCTTTCTGTTCGAGGTAGGATAATTGACGGTAGGATCACTGACGCGCTTTGATCCTCCAATCCAATCTTTTGATTCATCATCACCGACGCTTTGCCTCAAGAACCACTGCTGATGCTCACAATTCTTCCATCGATCAAACGACTCGCCAAACTAACTTCCACAACGCCGAACTTCTGTCAATTTCTGCGTTCGATCGCAATCGCTTTCTTTTGCCTGCTACCTTACTGGCACACTTGCCCAATCGTTGCGAACGCAGTCTTTGCAAATCCAGTCTTTGCAAATCCAGTCTTTGCGGGTCCGGTTGCTGCAGATCCAGTGATCTCACAAGAATCAGCACCTACTAAATCCTCCGACGTTGCGGTATCCCGAGTCGAACCACCTTCCTGGTGGATCGGTTCGAAAACCAACCCCATTCGAATCCTCCTCTACGGTCGCGGCTTGGATTCAAAACTCTTGCTCCTTTGCGACTCGGATCACATCCATTTTACGGGGGTTCAAACCAGCGAGAACGGACACTACCTCTTCGCGGACCTGCACATCGCTCCCGACTGTCCCCCAGGTATTTTCCCCGTCCGACTTCATCGCTCCCCCGAAGACCCCTCCTTGGCCGAGTTCTCCTACGAAGTACTCCCAGCAGTTACGCATCAGCCACAAGGTTTCGATGCAAACGACTTTATTTACTTCCTGATGCCCGATCGATTCTGCGATGGTGACCCAACAAACAACACCCCTGAAAAATCTCCATCGATCTACGATCGGACCAAGTCCCGCTACTACCACGGAGGCGATCTTCGCGGCATCACCAATCGTCTAGATTACATCGAGAGCCTCGGCGCTACGGCCATCTGGACTACTCCAATCTACGATAATAACGATGAACCCGATCTGAAGGAAATGCATCCCGAACCAGGTGGTAGCCAACGAGTCCCTACCACCGGATACCACGGCTACGGCGCAACGGACATGTACGGCATCGATGAGCATTTCGGCTCCATGCAGGATCTTCAAACATTCATTCGCGAAGCTCACGCGCGGGGGATGAAGGTCATTCAAGACCAAGTCGCAAACCATACGGGTCCTTACCATGTTTGGGTAAACGATCCCCCAACTCCAACTTGGTGGAACGGCTCGCAATCATCTCACTCGGCCAACAATTGGCAAAAATGGACGGCCATGAACCCTCGTGCTGCTCAAAGCACTCAAGCTTCCAATCTCAACGGTTGGTTCGTCGATATCCTGCCAGACTTCAACCAAGACGACCCTGAAGTCGAACGTTACTTAATTCAAAATTCCATCTGGTGGTTGGGAATAGCTGGCTATGACGCTATCCGAATGGATACCTTGCCACACGTCCCAAGAAAATTCTGGGAGAGGTGGGCAAGCGCCGTTAAGAAGGAGTTCCCCAACACTAAAATCCTCGGTGAACTATACGACTCCGACCCCGTGCTAGTGGCATACTACCAAGGGGGACGCAAAGGACACGATGGAATCGACACCCAAATCGATGCTCTCTTTGACTTTGGTCTGTTTACCCCTATTCGCGAAACCTTTGCGAAAGGAGAAAGCATCCGAGAGATCCATAAAATGTTCGCGCGAGATTGGATCTACGTAACACCTGATCGCTTAGCTACGTTTGTAGGAGTACACGACATGCCTCGCTTCATGAACGAGAAAGGAGCGAGCATCGAAGGACTCCAATGCGCACTGAGCTTGATCATGACCAGCCGAGGAACTCCAATTCTCTATTACGGTGACGAGCTTGCAATGCCCGGTGGCACCGACCCTGACAATCGACGTGACTTCCCAGGAGGCTTTCCCGGTGACCAACGCAACGCCTTCGATGCCTCAGGTAGAACCAACTCCGAACAACAAGTTTGGGAGCATGTCGCGAAACTCGCAGCGCTACGCAAGTCCCATCGTGCACTCAGAACCGGCAAGTCCTTCGACCTGCTCGACAACGAACAGCAATTCGCTTACGCACGCACCGATGAAAACGATGTCTTCATCGTGGTGATCAACAACGACGATCAAGCCGAATGGGTCGAGTTCCCCTTGGACGCTCCCAACACCCAATTATCCATTCAACCCATGAAACAGAATTGGTCGTTTCAGTGCGATGACCTCCTTGGAAAATCCGCCGCACTGCGAGTCGATCAAGGTCGCGCAAAAGTTCGCATCGACGGGAAACGTTCGGCAATCTACCGAATGCCGAACTAGTCCTGCCGACCAACAAGTTTCGCTTCCTACTCACATCGAACTATAGTTCGTTTAGACGACCTACAGATCCGATGCCCCAGCCCCATCGCGCAAGCCTTCCTTCGCTCCGCCACGTTGCTCGTCTTCCTCTTCCTCCTCGCCCTCTTGGTCTTGCTCAACATCACCAAGCCAGACTTCATATTCTTCGGTCAATCCCGTCAGTTCTGATTGGATGGGCAAGTTCGGATCGGAGATAACTTTCAATTCTTGCGAATACTCTTTTCCGTCAACGGTTAGCACCACGCGGTAGGTTCCCGAGGAGACAGTGCGTCCCCGACCGAAACCACCACCCGGTCCACCACCACCGGCACCAGCACCGCCGCCACCGCGTCGGCCCTGTCCAACACCACCCGCACCTGGGGTTTGTTGCGTACCTGCAGGGCTCTGAGCCGGTGTGGCCGCTGGTGCTGCGGTATTAGCAGCTGCCGTAGCATTCTCTCCAGCTTCACCCGCAGCAGCTTGTCCCTGCCCCGAGCCCCCAGATGAACTTGCACCTTCCGCTCCACTTCCGGATCGTGGACCCCGTCCACCGCCCCCACTGCCTGCACCGCCTGCAATGGCACTACCAGCACCACCGCTACCACCGTTGCCTCGTCCTCCTTGGGCGATGAAATCCCAAGTAACCCGCTGCAAACCAGCTTCGTTACTACCTCGTATCTCTCGAAGCGTTTGCCCGGAGACGTCGAGGATCTTCAAAGATACGTTTTCAGCTTTCTTTGGCAAAGCATAGTAAATCGCTGCGCCGGCCGTCGGATTCTCCCCAATGAACCTTCGATTCGTTGTCCCACGGGTCGCTTCCCGCCGCCATCGAATCGCCGTCGTCGGCTTATATAAATTCGCAGTCTCAGTCAAATGAGCCGGTGCAAGCTGGTGCAGAGCCGAGACATCTGCGATCCACAAACTCCGCCCGTGTGTAGCAAGCACCACTTCACCATTGTTCGGATGAAAAGCTAAATCAAAGATCGCTACCGTCGGTAAATTCGAATTGAGCGAACTCCAAGTCTCTCCGCGATTCGCGGTTGCATAGAGCCCGAACTCAGTGCCGACCAAAAGCACATTTTCATTGAACGGACTTTCTCGCAAGCATCGTGTCGATCCCCAAGGGAGATTTGCACGCAAAGACTTGAACGTCGCACCGTAATCTTCAGAGACCAACACATATGGGTCGTCATCATTGGATCGGTGAGCATCAATGCAAACATAAACTCGTCCATCGGCGAACCGCGAAGCTTCAATCGTAGAGACCCAACGCGGTGCGACGAGTCCAAGATTCTTCGTAATGTCCGTCCAAGTCTTACCAGCATCCTTAGTGACCCACAGAGCACCGTCATCGGTTCCAACGTAAAGCACGTTCGCGCTTCGCGGAGATTCGCTCAACGCGGTAGCTGACCCTCGTTTTGTCAAAGTGATCTCCGGAGAAATCTTTTCGAGGTTACTACCGCGATCCCACGAGCGGAAAACGTAGTTACCCGCCGCATAGAAAACTCGCGAATTGAAATTCGACAAGATAAACGGCGTATTCCAATTGAACCGGTATGCAGGTTCTCCCTCGGGAGCAACCGCACGAATCGATCCTCGTTCGCCAGTCTTCATGTTGCGTCGTCCCATGTTACCATCCTGGCTGGTCCAATAAACCAACTCGGGATCATTAGGATCGACCCGGCACATAAACCCATCCCCACCGCCGACACTCAGCCAATCTTCATTGACCGGTCCAGCGCCATTGAGCGAAATGGCTGGACCACCCCAAGTTCCATTGTCTTGCAGTCCACCGTAAACGTAATAAGGATACTTCGGCGCAATCGCCACATGATAGAACTGACCAAGGGCCAGCGTATTGAGATGATCCCAGCGGCCACCCTTGTCATAGGTCGTGTAAACACCACCATCGACACCGATGATCATATGACGACCATCTCGTGGATCGATCCACAACGCATGACCATCCGCATGAACGCTTCGACCAAGATTCGCATCGAAGGTCAATCCGCCATCGGAAGATTTGAATTGCGAAACACCGAGTAGATAAACGTTCTTATCATCGTTTGGATCAACCCTCACGACGCTGAAATACATCGGTCGCGAATGCAAACTGTTGATCCTCGTCCAAGATTCGCCGCCGTCGGTCGACTTATAAATCCCACCATACTCGTACCCCTTCGCACCTTGCTGGTCTTGAGCATTCGGAGCTTGACCACCAAGCGATGCAGTATAGGGTCGCACTGGCCCAGGTCGATTCTCAAACGTAACTTCGATCTCTTTGACCTCCGTGCCCCGATTGATTTTCAACTTGACCTTGTCCCCAACCCGCTTGCCTCGCAGCATATCGAGCGTGGCGCGATAATCGGCAACTTCTTTGTCGTTAATCGCAACGATAATATCCCCCTTGAGCACTCCCGCCTTCTGCGCCGGACCACCTTCGGTCACATTCGATAACTGAGCGCCACCGCTCGGACCGTTATCCCCGGTGATTCCGATGTATGTGCTCGATTGCGGTGGATTGCTTTGACCCCCACCCGCACCTGGACCGCCCGCACCTGGACCGCCCGCACCTGGACCGCCTCCTTGGCGTGCCTCAAGCGTGACTTCGACTTCTTTGCTCTCACCCGAGCGTATGAATTTAACCTTTACCTTATCTCCCGCATTCTTTGCGGCGAGCTGCTCGAGCAGTTCTTCCCAAGCGAGCACTTTCTTTCCATCGAACTCTGTCACCACGTCGTCCGCTTGCAAGCTCGCTTTCTGAGCGGCGCTTTCGGGAAAAATCGTGACGATCTTCAAACCTTCGTCGGCATCTTCTCCAAATGCACCGAAGAGACCGAGAGTGCGCATCGAGCCACCCCCGCCGGAATCTCCACCGCGATTCCCACTGCGAGCAACGAGGGTGTACTCAAGCGACATCGATTCCGCACCTCGTTTAATGGCTGTTTTAAACGTATCGCCAGCTTTCTTATCCCGTATCGTATCGAGGATTCGGTCGAAGTCGCTGATCGCTTCGTCGTTGATCGACTCGATGATGTCACCCACCTTGAGCCCCGCTTTTTGAGCTGGGCTGTTCGCGTACACCTGCGTAACCACTACGGAGTTTTCACGATTCTCACCGACTGCACCCCAAAGCACAGGTAACGGCGCAGGACCCTTGCCAATGTTCTCACAATCCACCACCGCAAACAACACATTCGGATCTTTGCGATACCAGTCGATCCCTATACGCCCCAGCTGACTCGTCGGTAAGCCCTTCGTGAGCTTCTTCCAGTTCTTGCCACCATCGGTCGTTTTGTACAAACCACTTCCCGGACCCCACTTGCGTATCGGATCATATCCGCCATACCCCTCGGGAATCGGAATCTCACTTCCAGGCCAGCTATCGAATCCGTCTCGAAGTCTTTCCCAAGCGGTAACAATCAGAGTGTCCGGATCCGCCGGGCTCATCTGCATTTCAATCACACCCGTTCGATCATCGATGTAGAAGCATCGCTCCCAAGTCTTGCCGCCATCGACCGTCTTAAATACCCCACGCTCTTCGTTGTTTCCATAAAGACGTCCAAGCGCTCCGACGTAAACCACATCAGGATTCGTTGGGTGAATGACTACCTCCCCAATTTGAAACGTCTTCTTCAATCCCATGTTCGTCCAAGTCTTCCCGCCATCTGTCGACTTGTAGACACCATCCCCATAACTGACGGAGTTGCGGGGATTGTTCTCTCCCGTACCAACCCAGATGATGTCAGGATTGCTCTGCGAGACCGCTACAGCCCCAATCGATACGGTCGCTTCTCGATCAAACTGATGGACGAAAGAGTTACCGTTGTTGACCGTCTTGATCAATCCACCCGAAGCGGTCGCAGCCCACCAAGTATTTGGATCCTTTTCGTTCACTGCAAGATCGACAATCCGACCTCCCATACTCGCCGGCCCAATACTTCGCCAACGAATCCCCTTAGTCCACTCCTTCGGTATCGTCCCATCCCACTTCGGCTTCGACTCCGCTTGGCTATCCTTTTCACCAGACTCTTTACCTTCCTTTGACGAACTATCCTTCGATCCCGCCTCCTTCGATCCAGAATCCTTTTTCGCGTTGGCATCCGAAGACTTGAGCCCTTGCAGCATCTTGGCGATTTCCCCAAGCTGCATTTCGATGGCGTTCAGCCGTGTGTCAACCGACGGATCTCTCGATTCCGGTGGAGCTTTCTCCGCTGGCTTGTCGGCAGGTGCTTCCGCTGGCTTGTCGGCAGGTGCTTCCGCTAGCTTATCGGCAGGTTTCTCAGCAGGCTTGTCCGCTGGTGCTGCTGGCTCCTGACCTTCGGCTCGCGCCCCTCGAGGTCCGAATCGACGTCGATCTCGACGCGGTGGGGAATCAGGTTTCGGTTCAAGAGTCTTTGGCTCACCAGCAACAGGCTCGGCTGCCGGGGGCTCAACTGCTGGGGGCTCGGCTGCGGGTGGCTCTGCTGGTTTCGGGTCCGCTGGGGCGGCCGGTGCATCTTGGCCTACCGTCACGTTAACCGTTCCAAAAGAAAGCAAACTCGAGCTACCGCCGTAACTCAATTCGAATAGACAAAAAGCCAAAAGTCCCAAATATGCTTTATTTATTCTCATGATTCTTAACATGTCGCTCATCAAATGTTCGTACCGTTAATTAGCTAGATTGCTCCGATTCAAACGGAAACCCAGCGCAGAAATGACTAAGAGGAGTCCACGCATTGTGGTTGGCAAAGGCTTAAACTTCAAGAAAAACAGCAGCTCCTTCGAGCATTTTCCCCGAAGCCAAAAGCGACCTTATCCTCCTAGATGGATATGCCGTAATATAAATAGCCGTATTTTGGGCTATGACCGGTAGTTTTGTTGGCAAGCCGTGCGTCTGTCGCACATTGGCAGTTTCCTATAAAACTGTAGGGCGCAACGGTCCGGCCCCCTCATTCTCTGTCCCCGGGAGATGTTCGATATGTGGAAAGCTCGAACGAGCTCGATTCTAGCTTGGCTTCGACCAAGCCCCCTTTTGGTGATCCTGCTCCTCAACTTGCTATCCGCCGCATCGAATCTCGCCGATGAGTCACGCCCCGGGAACGAGTTGTCATTGACTGGTGTCGACGGCCAGAGAATCGACTGGAAACCTGATTCGAAACTTCGGGTCGTCGCCTTCCTCGGCTGCGATTGCCCGGTAGCCAAGCTTTACGCTAGGCGGCTGGAAGAATTGCAAACCCGCTTCGCACCGCGCGGCGTCGAACTGATCGGAGTGATGAGCAATCAGCACGATTCCATCGACGACATCACTCGATTTGCAAAAGAACTAGGACTCTCATTCTCGCTCGTCAAAGATCCCGAACAGAGCCTGGCCAGCCAGTGGAAGATTTCCCGAACCGCCGAAGTGATCTTAGTCGACCCAAGCGGTATGATCCATTACCGAGGTCGAATCGACGATCAGTATGCGCCGGGCATCAGTAAATCGAAGGTCGCTCGAGAAGACCTCGCGCTCGCGATCGAATCCGTGCTTGCTGGAAAGCAACCTCAGGTCGCGATCACCGAACCTGTCGGTTGCAAAATCGCTTTGGAACTAAACCGCAAAGCATCCCAATCCGAGCAAGCCTCCAGCGAACGCGCAGAGGTTACTCCAACCTATGCCAACACTGTGGCCGCGATTCTGAACAAACATTGCACAGAATGTCATCGTCCCGGTGAGATCGGTCCGTTCGATATCACCGACATCGCAGAACTTCCAGGTTGGTCCGAAATGATCTTGGAAGTCATCGACAATGGACGAATGCCTCCTTGGCACGCCGACCCGAAACATGGTTCATTCAAAAATACTCGGGCGATCTCACGCGAAGAGACGGAGACGATCCGTAAGTGGGTTCGCGGTGGTGCACCGATCGGTGAAACCCGCGACTTGGAACTTCCCAAGTTCGCGGCTAACGGTTGGCGATTAAACCGCGATCCTGAGCTTATCGTCCCGATGCGAGAACAGCCTTACAAAATACCTGCTACAGGAACAGTCGATTATCAATACTTCGTCGTCGACCCTCAATTGAAAGAAGACCGTTGGGTATCGGCCGCCCAAGTCATCCCCGGAGATCCGTCCGTAGTGCATCATGCGATTGTTTTCATCCGCCCGCCCGATGATGCAGAGTTCTTAGGCATCGGTTGGTTGACAGCCTACGTGCCCGGCCAAATGGCAACTCGATTCCCTCCAGGATACGCTCGCAAAATCCCTGCGGGATCGAAGTTTGTATTCCAAATGCATTACACTCCCAACGGTCGCCCCACCACGGACTTGTCAAAGATTGGAATGACCTTTGTCGATGCCTCGCAAGTAACCAACGAAGTCTACACCGTCGTGGGGATCGATCAAGATTTTGAAATACCACCTGGAACTGCTGACCATCGCGTAACGGCTCGCGTTCCTCGGTTTCCGAAAGACGGAGAACTCCTTGCTGTCTCACCTCACATGCATCTTCGAGGCAAGTCGTTTGAACTGCGGGCTGTGCGCGGAAGCGACGAAGAAGTTCTGCTGAACGTTCCGCGCTACGATTTCAATTGGCAACACACCTATGAATGGACAGATCGTATTGAACTCGCGGATGTAGACGCTTTGAACTTCACCATCGCTTTCGACAACTCAAACGACAACCCCTCAAACCCCGACGCCAATGAATACGTCATGTGGGGCGATCAAACTTGGGAAGAGATGGCCGTAGCTTTCTTTGAAGTCGCAAGACCACTTGAGCTTGCAGACTCCAACGTTGCCGCTCGCACTATCAACCAACGAAGCGAACGACCTATGCCCCAGCGAAGCGATCGACCTGCGGATAGCTCTTCGAAAAACCCAGATACCGAGTCCCCAGCCGCAGCAGCTTTCGCCGATGAATACATCGGAAAATGGGACGCTAACGGGGATGGAATTGTCGGTTGGGAGGAAGCCCCTAAAATCCAGCGCGACTTTGGATTCTCACGCATCGACTCCGACGGCAATAGATTACTAACCCGCGAAGAATTGATTCGGGCATCACGCAAACGGGATCGCTAATCGACATGCAGCCATCGAATCGAGAAGAGAACGCTCAAGTCAGCTTTGTCAGTCGCTTGTTCGCCTCCGTTATGGACTATCCACTTTGGTGTTTAGCGCTACTGATCCTCCTGACGGGGTTAGCCATCGGCGGTTATCTCGATCCTGATTGGCCTCAAAAACTGCAATCGCGGTTCATTGCTCAAGAGACAAAGTCAGATCAAGCAACCGCAAGTGGACCTACACCTGCGGCAACCAATGTAAATGCGCAGAGCAACGCGCGAGGCGACAACTCTACCCCAAGGCGTTTCCGAAGACGGGGCGGGTTCGGCGGAGCAGGGCGCGCCGAAGCGGTCTTGGTGATCAAATCACCTGCGATCTTCACCCCCGAAGGTTCGCAAGCGTTTCGGGCCGTATACCATGCCGTTGGCAATCTCGATATGGTCGCTTCTGTTCGGTCTTTAGACCAAGCACCTCCGCTGAATATTTTCGGGCTTAACGAACCGATTTTGCCCCGAGCCAATGCCACGCAGCAACGGTTCGATGTTGCAAAAAAGAAAGCGATCTCCCATCCCATGGTGGTCGGTCAAATGCTCTCTGAAGACGCGCAAACTGCGTTGATGGAAATCCAATACGACTGGGTATTCATCCAGCAAAACTCGGACTGTTCCGAACCGATCCTCAAGGCCGCGAAACTGGCGGCCAGTGAGTTTCCGAATGTGCCGATGGAATTTCAGATTACCGGTTCGGTACCGTTGCGGCTTGTCCTGCAACAGAACAACCGCAGCAATGAAATCCGATATCAAGTCATCGGCTACAGCATGATCTTACTCATGGCGATCATTCTGTTTCGAGGACTGTCTGTAGTCCTGGCCGTCGCCGCCGCACCCATGCTCGGCGTCTTTTGGACTCTGGGATTCTTGCGCTATTTTGATCTTCAAGAAAATCCATTCAGCTTTGTCATCCTTCCCGTTCTACTGAGCCTTGTCGGTTTCACAGACGGTGTTCACATGATGATCCATATTCGCAAATGCATGCGGGAAGGCATGCCTGCGAGGGACGCGTGCAAACGCACGCTGGAGCTCGTCGGCCTGGCTTGCTTCCTGACATCCATGACCACCGCCATCGGTATGGGATCGCTTGCGTGGGCCAACCATGAAGTGGTTCAGGAATTCGGCTGGGCATGCGTTCTAGGAGTCACTGCAACTTGGATCTCCGTGATGCTTGTGATCCCTCTTCTAAGCATGACACCTTGGAGCAAGCGTTTCACTAAAGGTTCTGAACGAGATCTTCTACACCATGTCGCGGTACGCTTTGATCCTACCATTCGAAAGATTATCAAGCACAAGGTTCCCGTAAGCATCTTTGCAATAGCATTGACGATCATTCTCGGCTTCGTCACTTCTGCGCTGCGACCAGATGATCGAAAATCTACCGCTTTCCCAACCGGAAGCGATGCGCAACAATCCCTTGCGCATCTCGACCAAGCTCTCGGTGGACTCGATGTATGCACCATCGATTTGCAATGGAACCCAGAAGAACTTGACACCTCTAGAGTGGTTCAAGCGATCTCAGAGGCAGAAGAATTATTGCGCCAAGAGAAGTTAATTGGCCATCCTCTATCCTTGGTAACGCTTTTAAACGCATTGCCCGGAGAAGGAAGTGCCATCGACAAAGTTTCGATGGCTGAACTTCTGCCTCCTCCCCTTCGACAAAGACTTTTCGATGACGAGAAGTCGACGGCCACGATCACGTTTCGCTGCAAAGACCTAGGCACCGCGACTTATAAACCCACCTATGAACGACTTGAAAAAGGGATCGCTGATATCGCCGCCAAGAACCCGAGCCTCAAGATGGACATGCAAGGAGAAGCGATTTGGCGATGGCGAAATCTCTATACGATGGTCACCGATCTGATCAATAGTCTTGGAAGCGCCGCACTGATCATCTTCGCAGTATTAGCAATCGCCTACGGTTCGCTCCGGATTGGTCTGATCGCCATCATTCCAAATATTCTGCCGCTGTTGGCTTCGGCTACCTACATGGTGTTTACCAAACAACCGCTTGAAGTCGTCAGTGTATGCTGTTTCACGATCTGTCTAGGGATTGCAGTCGACGACACTATTCACTTCCTGTCGAGGTATCTTGAAGAGTTCAAGAATGGCGGCTCCCAGTCCGAAGTCATCGAACGATCCTTTAAAGAAGTCGGAACGGGGATGATGATGACAACGATCGTTTTAGTCGCAGGGTTTAGCTCCGTCCTGACCAGCGATACCCGAGATCACCGTGTTTTCGGCGCACTGGGCGCGATCACCTTGGTCAGCGCACTCCTTTGCGATATGTTCTTGTTACCCGCTCTGCTAGCAGCCTTCGACAGAAAGCGAACAACTCATGCAGGATAGCAATCAAAAACTTCTCGCTGCCTGGGAAGTCCACCAGCGAGGTGACTACGCTGCGGCTTTAGCGACTTATCAAGAAATCGTTTCCAAGGAACCGAAGAACGCCAATGCATGGTGCTATATCGGTATCGCTCAGCATGATCTCAAAGAGTACGCGCAAGCCGTCGAAGCCTACGAACGGGCTATTGCTATCCAGCCTGCGTTCCCGATCGCTCTGAACAACTTGGGTAATTCACTCCGTTACCTCGGTCGGATCGAAGAAGCCGATCAGCGGTTCGAACAAGCCCTCAAACTCAAACCCGATTACTTCAACGCTTATCGCAATCGAGGTACCCTGCACGCTTGGACGGGCCGTATCGACTTGGCGCTCAGATACTACGCCGACGCGATGCGATTGCATCCTCAAGATGCAGAACTTCATCGCAATCTGGGTGTCATCAGCCTGTTGCAAGGCAACTTTGAAGTCGGATGGAAAGAGTACCGCTATCGCTGGCAGTGTACCGATGCATCGAAAACTCGCTACAGCCAACCGAAATGGATTGGCCAAGACTTGCAAGGCAAAACCATCTTGCTCTACGCAGAACAAGGGCTCGGAGATACGTTGCACTTTGTCCGCTTCGCAAAAATCCTTCAAATTGCTGGGGCACGCACCATCGTGCACTGCCAAGCCTCCTTAGCGGCAATCCTTCAAGGATGCGAAGGGATCTCCTCCTTGGTTCCCAATACCTGGAAAGTCCCCGAGCACTTCGATTACCACTGCTCCCTAATGGATGTGGCTGATGTAATGCAGATCGATCTGAGCAACATCCCCGGCGAGACACCTTATATAAAGTCCCCTCCAAATCTTGTCGCTTACTGGAAACGCCAACTCAACGAAATCCTACCGCCCGCCAAACATCGAATCGGGCTCGTCTGGCAAGGGAACCCAAATCACCAAGCCGACATGTTTCGGTCGTTTCCTCTCGAGTCACTCGAACCACTTTGCGGTATCGAGGACGTACAGCTCATCAGCCTGCAATTCGGTAAAGGATCGGAACAGATCAAATCCTGGAAGGGGAGCAAGCCAATTTATCAACTGCCAGAAGACCTCGATCAATCCAGCGGGGCATTTATGGATACCGCTGCAATCCTTCATCATCTCGACTGGATCGTTACTAGCGACACATCGTTAGCCCACCTCGCCGGCGCATTAGCACGACCAACGGCCCTCATGCTCGGCTTTACTCCCGATTGGAGATGGCTCTTGGATCGACCCGATACCCCCTGGTATCCTACGATGCACCTGATTCGCCAAACCACGATCGGCCAATGGCATAGTGTCGCCCAACAGGTCGCAAGTTATATAACGAACAAACTTCATCCGCCGGCTTAAGCCAAACACA
>Ga0315899_10000490_pt1 | contig 47471 bp, 41 predicted proteins | sample LakEriMetagenome_2_FD_203518 | JGI IMG/M metagenome (GOLD analysis project Ga0315899, IMG submission 203518) | Freshwater fungal communities from buoy surface, Lake Erie, Ohio, United States - Buoy 4 MA112 | ecosystem: Environmental > Aquatic > Freshwater > Lake | place: USA: Lake Erie, Ohio...
GGGCTTGCCGTTCACTTCTTCGAGCATTTGGCAGCGCTGGAGGAAGACCATGGCGCGTTCGAAGAAGGGGTCGTCGGTGGGGACGCCGCTGGCGACCATGGCTTCGATGGCGAAGCTGAGGTTGCTGAGATCGGGGCGACCGCGATTGCCGTAACCGACGCCGCCGTAGTAGGCGTGGTTGCGATCAACCTTCTGTGCGGACTCGGCGAGGCCATCGTACTCGATGGCGCCTTCGCCGTATTGCAGGGCGCGGATGAAGTCCTGGGCCTTGCGGATGTGCTCGGCGAGTTCGGGGGTGCGGGGCAGACGCGCGAGTGCGCTGAGCGAGATGGCGGTGTTGTAGCTGGGGAGGGCTTTGTCGTAGATGCCGCCGTCGGCTTGCTGGAGGTTGAGCAGAAACTTGGTGCCTGCGGCGATGGATTCGTCGGTTGCGTCGATGCCGGGCTGCATGAGCATGCCCCACATGGCGAGTGCGGAGATGGCGGGGAAGGTGGGGCCTTGGGGGTTGATGCGCCAACCGCCCTTTTCCTTATCTTGCTGCGTGCGCAAGTAGGCGATGGCCTTCTTGGCCATTTCGTCGGCTTTGGCGCGTTCAGTGTCGCTCAATGGTGCGGCACCGGCGACGGCGGCGTCGACCATTGCCTGCTTTTCGGCAACTTGACGCTCGATCTTGTCTTTGCCTGAGAGGTCGGGCTGGGCGAGGGCGGAGCCGGCGAAGAGGATGAGAGTGCAGATAATCGTGCGCATGATGTAGCGTACACGCATTCACGCAATGACGTGAGTGACGACGTGACGGGGGATGCACAACCTCATTGAAGCCGAACGAAAAGTCGCGGCGTCAGGCCTTCACGATCACGTTGAAGCCGCCGTAGGCCATGCGCTTGCAGTCCATGATCGGGTTGGCGTTCATCCTTTCCATGAGCTTGATCATCTGCGGATCTGTCATGAGGGCTTGATTAGCCTTGTTGCGGGCGGCCTTGCTCTTGAACATGGCCCAGGCGAAGATCACGACTTCGTCCTTCTTCGCTTTGGCGAGCGTGGGATAGTCAATCATGCCCGGAGCGTTCATGTCTTCACCGGCGGCTTCGACATAGGCAATCGCGCCATTGCGCTTCCAGATTTTGCTGGCGGCTGTCGCGATCTTCTTGTAGTCGGCGAGGCGCTTCTTGGGGATGGGCAGAATGAAGCCGTCGATGTACATGGGCATGAGACACTCCTTCATCGCGACAGGGCGATGGGCAGAGCATACTCGCGGAGGGACGGGCGCGCGGGAGGTAAAAACACTTTAACGCAGACCATATTCCTTGAGCTTGCGATAGAGCGTGCGTTCGCCGATGCCCAGGAGCTTCGCGGCGTGTTCGCGATTGCCGGCGGTCAGGCGCAGTGTTTCGCGGATGGCACGCTTCTCGATCTGCTCGAGCGTGGTGCCGGCGAGTGCGCCGCCTGCGGCGTCGGTGGTTGCCATCGATTCGCTGACATCATCTGCGTCGCTGCGGATGTCGTCGGGGATGTGGCGGGTGTCGATGGCGGGCTGTGCCCCTTTGGGGCGATCTTCGCTCAAGCAACTGACGACCATGTTCTGCACAACGTTGAGCAGTTGGCGCACGTTGCCGGGCCAGGCGTACGCGGTCAGTCGCATCATCGATGCGTCGGTGATGGTCGGGACGGTGACGTTCTTGGGATCGAGGGCGAGTTCTTCGGCGAAGCGATCGACAGCGTGGCTGACGAGCGCGGGGATATCTTCGCGACGCTGGCGCAGCGGCGGCAGGTGAATTGCGCTGCCGTTGATGCGGAAGTAGAGGTCTTCGCGGAAGCTGCCTTGCTTGACCATTTCTTTGAGGTCGCGATTGGTTGCACTGACGAAGCGGACGTCGACGTTTTTGGCTTCGTTACTGCCCAGTCGGATGACTTCACCGCTTTCGAGGACGCGCAGGAGCTTGGCCTGCATGGTCATGGGCATGTCGCCGATTTCGTCGAGGAATACCGTGCCGCCGTGGGCGTATTCGAAGACGCCTGCGCGATCTTTGTCGGCGCCGGTGAAGGCTCCGCGGACGTGGCCGAAGAGCTGGTCTTCGAGCAGGCTTTCACTTTGGCCTGCACAGTTGAACGTGACGTAGCGGTTCGCGCTGCGGCGGCTGTTGCGGTGAATGGCGGCGGCGATGACTTCCTTGCCTGTGCCGCTTTCGCCTGTGACCAGCACGGGAATGTTGCTGGGGGCGATCATCTTCACTTGGCGAAGGATGCGGCGCATGGGCTCGCTGCTGGCGACGATGCCTTCGAAGCCGGCGAGTTCGATCTGCTCCTGCACTTTGGCGTTGAGCGATGCGTTCTGGTGGCGCAGCAGCACGGTCTCGGCAGCGCGGTTGACGAGGTTGCGGAAGATGTCGAGGTCAAGGGGCTTTTGGATGAAGTCGTAGACGCCGAGTTTGAAGGCATCGCGCGTGGTGGGCACGTCGCCATGGGCGGTGACCATGATGGTGGCGCTGCTGGGCTGGAGCTTGCGGGCGGCTTCGAGCACGCGCATGCCGGCGTCGCCGCCGTCGGCACTGACGGGGGCGATGTCGATGCCCTGGGACTTGGGATCAAACTTCGCGCTGGCGGGCATGCGCAGGTCGGAGATGATGATGTCGAAAGCGCCCAGGCGGAGTTCTTCCATGGCGTGGGGGACATCTTCGACGACGGTGCAGACGTGGCCGTACTTCTTGAGGGCTTCGGCCATGACGTCGGCGTGGTCGACTTCGTCCTCGACGATGAGAATTTGGGCGGCTGGGGGAGCCGAGCTGGAAGGGGCTGGCGAGCGAGACGCATCGGGCATGAGGAAGGTTACGGGGGACGCGGAAGAGGGAGCGGGGAGCGGGGAACGGCAGGGGTTGGCGGGGAAGCAGTACCCGGCCTGCGTTCTTCACGCTCCGCTCTCGTCGCCTCTGCTAGAATCGCCCACTTCCATGACACTTAAGCAAGATCAACTGGCTTCCACGATTGAACGCGCCCTCCGCGAGCGATTTTCCCGCGGATTTCATGATCCGCGAATCAGCGGGCTTATCACCATCACCACGGTGAAGGTGACGCAGGACCTGAAGTTCGCGGATGTGGGCGTGAGCGTGCTGCCGGCGGAGAAGCAATCGCTCACGCTGCACGGACTTGAAGCCGCCGCGCGACATATCCGGCGTGAGATCATGGACAACGTTGCAAGTCGCACGATGCCGGAGCTTCGCTTCATCGAGGACAACAGCCTGAAGAAGCAGGCGGGCATCATGGGGGCTCTGGAGAAGATCAAGACTGAGGACACGAGCAAGCCGACGTGGGGCAAGAGCGAAGAAACGAGTGACGACGAGAAAGGGACGCAGGCGTGAGCATGGGTGATGCCAAAAAGCTGGCGGCGCTCCTGAAGAGGCTCCGGACGGCATACGGGCCCAAGGCCAAGGATGCCGCGTTTGACCCGCTGGCGGCGTTGACGCCTGCCGAGGTTTTTGAGCCGCGTCCGCACGAAGTGCCCTTCAGCGGCTTGGCGGTGCAGCAGTTGGTGTACTCACTGCTTTTGTGGGAAGCGTCGTCGACGCAGGCCCGCAGCGCGCTGAAGCGTGTGCGCGAGGAGCTGGTGGATCTGAACGAACTGCGTGTGTGCGCAATTGACGATCTGGCACACGTGCTGGGTGATCGTTATCCGCTGGCGCGAGAGCGGGCGATGCGGATTCGCTGCGTGTTTGCCGACCTGGTTTCGCACTTTCACGAGCCCACGCTTGATCCTGTGTTGACGATGCCCAAGCGCGAGAGTCGGCAGTTTCTGGAAGGGCTGCATGGGATGCCTTGGTTCGCGGCCCAGCGCGTGGCTCTGCTGGCGATGGGCACGCACGCGCTGCCTGTGGATGATCGGCTGCTGTCACTGCTGATTGAAGCGAAGGTGCTGACGACGGAGACCGACTGCCACCACGCGGCAAGCTGGCTGGAGCACAATGTGCCTGCGGATGACGGCCCGATGACAGCGATGCTGCTGCAGGCGTGGTCGGACGCGGAAGGGCAGACGCCCGCACGGCCTGAGCCTTCGGAACTGGTGGCGGAACTGGCCAACGCACGCGGTACGCCGACCAGGCGTGCGACCAAGAGCAAATCCGGGAAGAGCGAAGGCGTGAAGGCGAAGAAAAGGTCGCCCAAATCCGCGGGGTCGTGAACGGACCGGCGTGCTCAAGCGAAAAGGAATGGAATGGAAGCCAAATCGCATGCATCGCGGCAGGTGAGTGGTGAGCAGTCTGGCATGGGCTCTGTGCGCACGTTCGCACGCACGATGCTGATGCTGAGTTTGGGTGCGGGTCTTGCTGTAAGCCTCGTGGCATGTGCGGGCGGCACGCGTGCGCCGGAGCGCGGCGATGCGCAGCAGACCCCCGGCGACGCAGCGACAGCCGCGCAGAACGCTCGCGCGAAACTGGCGGAGCTTGCAACGCGGCAAGTGCAATCTCCGGATGCTGGTGCGAAGACGGTGTGGCGCGAGTTGCCGGGGCTTGATGCGACGTCGATGGAAGATGTTGCGATGGGCGATGAGTCCAATCGCATGACGGACCTGGCGACGCTGGTGGCTGGCGCGCCCGCGCGGGTCGCCGTGACGCAGGAACGCACGATTGCGTCCAACGACTTGGCGGAATCGCAACTGCTGTTCGTGCGCGGCAAGACGCTGCTGCTGGCGGGTGAAAACGGGCAGGCGTTGCAGGCGCTTGAGACTGCGCTGCGGCTTGATCCAACTTCGCAGGAACTGCTGTGTGAAGTGGGTGATGTGCAACTGCGGGCTGGGCGGCGGCTGCAAGGCGTGTCGACACTTCGCAAGGCGGCGGCTCTGGGCACGCTGCCACCTCGGGCCGCTTGGCTGCTGGGGCGAGAGGAACTGCGTCAAGGCGATGCGGCGGCGGCGTTGGGACTGCTGCTGACAGCCCATCGTGATGTGAATGCCACTGGCTCACCTGTGCTGGCTGCGGCGATTGATGCGGAGCTGGGGCGTGCGCTGCTTGCCAGCGGGCATGTGGCCGCGGCGAATGAGGCGTTGGCACGTTCGCTGGCTGCGCCTGTGCAGCAGTTTGCGGTGAGCATTGACACGCGAGAGTTTGGGGAAGTGATGCGCGATCGACCGGCGCTCACGATGCTGCGCGGGGATATTGCGTCGCGCGTGGGTGACCATGAAGGCGCCATCGAGGCGTACACCCAAGCGGCGAGCATGCCTGGGCTTGATCCGGCGACGCCATTTACCAAACTGCTGGCGGCGCACTTGCGGCAGGGCCGCAGCGCGGATGCTGCGACGGTGCTGCTGCGACACATCGATACACGACAGGGTGTGGTTGATCCGTCACTCGAAGGCGCGGCGACGCTGCTGGCGCGGCGGACAGAAGTGGCGACGCTGTTGATTGATGCGTTGACACAGTCTCCGGATGTGAAGCGGCCCGCGAGCGTGCAGCATCGCTTGGCGCGGCTTGCAGCGGGTGCGGCCAGTGATGTGACGGTGGCGCGAGACGCTTTGCAACGCGCGCTTGCGCAGGCCGGCATGGATGTGACGACCGCGGCCACGCTGCTGGATACGTATCCGGCGGGAGATGTGAGCAAGCGACTGGCGGCGGTTCGCACGATGGTGGAGCGTGACCCACTGGCGAGTGACGCTGTGGCGGAAGCTCTGCTTGAAACAGGACGTGATGTTGCAGCGACGCTGAAGCAGGCGGAGAATGCAAACGACGCGGCCAGCAAACTTGTGCTGAGTGCGGCGATGCGGCGACTGGGACGCGTACGTGATGCGCAGCGTGCGCTGGAAGGCGTCGACAATTCTGCGTTGGCGGACACGATGAAGCTGGGGGCTGCCGTTTCGCGGGCGGCGAACGCTGCGGCGGCGGGAATGCCTGATGTCGCGTCGGCACTTGCGGATGAACTGGCGGCGGGACAGAGCGAAGCTCCCAGCGCGATGGACGTGCGGGCGCGGGCGTTGTGTCTGGTGCAAGCTGGACGCGTGGCGGATGCCCGGACGGCGCTGGAGCCGCTGACGAGCGGACGTGTGGCGGGCGTGACGGTTGATGACTATCTGCTTGAGGCGGATCTGGCGGTGCGTGAGAACGCCATTGCGACGGTTGCCCCACTGCTGCTGAAGGCGCGGGAGCTGGATGCCACGGATGAGCGTGTGCACGAGGCCTTCGCCGCGCTGTACAGCCCCACGGGGCCGATGCCTAATGAACAACTGCTGGGCGAGGCGATGCGTGAACTGCGCGCTGCGGTGCCGGGCAGTCACTTGCTGCGATTGATCATCGCGCAGGATCAGGCGCAGCGCGGGCTGTGGCGGCAGGCGATTCCGAACCTGCAGGCACTGGCGAATGATCGCGGGCAGCCGACGGAAGCCCTGGATTCGCTGATACGCGTGTGGGAGCGCAATGGCGACGAAGCGACACGCACGCAGGCGGAGACGCTGGTGCGCGAGCGGCTGGCGAGTCGGCCTGAGTCGACGCCTTGGACGCTTGCACTGTCTCGCCTGCTGCTGCGAGCAGAACGTGCGCAGGAAGCAGACGATCTGCTGACGAAGGCGGCGGACACGCTGCAAAGTGAGATTCTGCTGCGGCAGCGTGAGTTTGTGCTGCGGGAGGGACTCAAGCAGCCCGAGCAGGCCGACATGATGGTGAAGCAGCGGTTGGCGCTGGCACCGCCCACACTGGCGAACCGGCTGGAAGCGGCACAGATCGCGGCACGGCAGGGCAAGTCTGTCGAGGCACTGCGTGATCTGAGCGAAGCATCTGGGCTGGCGGGCACGATGCAGGCTGCGCAAGCACGGGCGATTGTGGCGCTCGTGAGCGCAAACAAGCCTGAATTGCTGCAGGAGTTGACGCAAGGCGAAAGCGAGGGCTTGCTGGGGCTGATGGACGCAGCACGCAAGCTACAGCGGTTCGCACCAGCAGCGGAGCTGGCTCGCGTGCAACTACTGACGCAGGCGCGGCCCATGGCTTCGACAGAGTTGTTTGAGGCGTGCAAAGCGCTCGCGACGACGAGTGAACAGATTGCGACGCTGGCGATGGTGCGTGTGGCGGACACGCTGCGCAAGCGGAGTGATCACTCGCCCATGATTCGGTTTGTGGGCGCGATTCTTCTGGCTTCTCCTCAGCCCGATGCGTTGCTTGCGCGCGAGTGGATGGTTCGCACGGCGGTGCGCGGCACTGTTGATGATGCGATGCATCTGATCTCGAACGTGAAGGACATGGCGCTGGCGGATGTGATCCTCGGGCAGTTTGCCGACAATGGCACGCCTGAGGAGCTGAGTGCGGCGCAGGCGGAAGTTGCGTACGTGTTGAGCAACCTCGCCACGAGCGTGATACGAGATGTGGTTGCGAAGGCGAGCCTGGAGAGGTGCCTGGAGATCAAGCCGGACCACCCGTGGGCGGCGAACAACCTTGGCTACCTGATGCTTGAACATGGCGGCGACATGCAGCGCATCGAGCAGCTTGTGATCATGGCGCATGAGTCACTGCCTGAAGAAGCGAGCGTGACGGACACGATTGGCTGGCTGCGATACAAGCAGGGGCAACTGAACGACGTGACGCTAGCCGATGGCACGGTGCGCGAAGGGGCTGTGACACTGATTGAACGCGCGGTGAGCATGGTGGCGGCGGAGGGCAACGAGAACGCCGAACTGTTTGACCACCTGGGTGATGCATTGTGGCAGCGCAACGCCAGAGATGACCGCGAACGAGCCATCGAGATGTGGGCACGAGCGGCATCGACGTTGTCGCGCGATATCTTGGCGCGGCGCAATCTTGAGATGCCCGGGCTACCGCGACTGGCGGAGATGGAAGCCCATCGCAAGCGGCTGGAGGAGAAAGCGGAGGCGGCGAAGACGAGCGGCTCGCCGGTTGTCTCGCCCATGAGCGTTCCTGCGACGTTCACACCTCGGCCTGAGCCTGCGCCGATTGATATTGATGAGATTTGGGAGCGGCAACGGCAGTTGGAGCAGTAATGGGATTTTCAGCGGCGAGCGGCCAACCATCGAGGTGACATGGCGAAGCATAACAAATGGAGCAAGGTGAAGCACCGCAAGGCCGTGGTGGACAAGCGGCGCGGCAAGGTGTGGACAAAGATCAGCAAGGCGCTGATGGTGGCGGCACGCAACGGCGGGCCCGATCCTGACAGCAATTTGACGCTGCGTTATGCCATGGACGAAGCCCGCTACGCGAACATGCCGCGTGAAACGGTGGAGCGAGCGATTGCGAAGGGTGCGGGCGGGGGCGACACGAGCAACTTTGAAGCGGTGCGGTACGAGGGGTATGCACCGGGCGGCGCGGCGGTGGTGGTTGATGCGCTGACGGACAATCGCACGCGGACCATTACGCTGGTGCGCACGGCGTTCACGGAACATGATGCGAACATTGGCGCGAGCGGGTGCGTGGCGCACATGTTCCAGTTCTGCGGGCAGATTCTGATTGAAGGCGCGAACCTGAATGATGAGAAGATCATCGAGGCTGCGCTGGAGGCGGGTGCGAAAGATGTCCGCAGCCCTGACCCGCTGCCCGAGGCGGACGAAGAAGCACAGTGGATTGTGCTGACTGATGTGCCGAGCTTTAATGCAGTGAAGGATGCTCTCGAGAAGGCGAAGCTGCCGATTGCGGAAGCGAGCCTGGCCATGGTGCCGGACGACAAAGTGGTTGTGTCGGGCGAGAACGCGCAGACCGTGTCGGAGCTGCTGGAGGCGCTCGAAGATATCGATGACGTGCAGAAGGTATACACGAACGCTGAACTTGCCGACGAGTGAGTTGGGTGTACGGGGTTATTGCACGTGCTCGCGACGGTCAGCGACTTACGTCTGGCGTGTCCGTGCGATGATGCGGTCGAGCACGGATGCTTGATCTCGGAGACCTCTCAGATCGATAACAAGCGGGGCTGCGTAACCCTTGGTTGACAAGGTGACGTAGTAGGTCATGATGTCGAGACGGCCCTTGCCGGCTTCGACGCGGCCTGATGCGCTGAGATCACTCAGGCGCGCGTGCACTGGCGTGCTTGGCAGTTTGGCGATGGATGCCAACAGGTCTTGCCCGGTGGCAAACACAGCAGCAGGGTCGATGCCAATGCGCACGTCGGCGTGCGTGCTGGACGCGATCGCACGCGGCGGCCAGGCACAATCCGCAAGTGAGGCCCCCACTTGCTGGGCGCTGGAACGGAGGTCGGCGAGTGTGCTTTCGGCGAGTTTCTCCGGCAGTTCGATCGCGACTTGTGCGGTGGAGGCATCTTCGGCGAGATCGCGGGCGAGTTCGAGCGCGGCGCGGGCGGCGTGCATGGCGCGGTCGATGTTGGCTGCTTCGATGAAATGCGTTGGCGGGATGAAGAGGTCCACGCCGGAGATACCGACGCCTTGGCGACGGGCGAGGGCGCGAATGTCGCGACGAGCGGACGTGTCGAGCTCGCGCGGCCGCGTGCCGGGCATGGCAGCGTCTATCTGTACAGCTTGCACGCCCGAGGCGCAGGCCCATGCGAGGGCGGCGCGTGCATCGCCACCCCAGGGCGCGGCGGGACGCAGCGCGAGACCAGTGAGCGAGACACTGCATGTTGGCGTGAGTGAGGGAATCATCACGGGCGCACCAGCTGCTGCTCGCTTGTCGTCGCCTGCATTGCACGGCTTTCGAGGCAGATTTCACGCAGCGCGTCGATGGCCGCAAGGATGTCGTCGCGCGTGACGAAGGGGCCCAGGCTCATGCGCAGTGCGCCGCGACCCGCGGCGTGATCGAGCGTGCCGAGCGTTTGGTGAGCTCGCGGAGCGCAGTGGATGCCCGCGCGAGCGAGAATGCCGAAGTGCTGCTCGAGCATGGCGGCGATCTCGGCGCTGGTGAGCGTGGCGTGGACGAAGCTGAACGTGCCCACGCGCGACTCGCTCGCGGCGGGGCCCAGCAGGCGCAGATCGGCCATGGGGCCAATGCCATCGGTGCCTTCGAGGCCGCAGCCGTGCGTACGGAGGCCTTCGAGCATGCAATCCATCAGTTCCACTTCGTGCTCGCGCACGGCGGGCATGCCGCGCTGGGCGAGGTAGTGCACGCCCTCGCTCAGACCGACTATGCCGATGGTGTTGTGGCTGCCCGCTTCGTAGCGCTCGGGCATGCTGGTGGGTTGATCGTCGAGTTCGCTTATGCTGCCTGTGCCGCCTTCGCGTGTGGTGGCGACGCGAGGCTCAAAGCCCGGGCGAATGTACAAGGCACCAGTGCCTTGCGGGCCCAAGAGGCCCTTGTGACCTGGGAAGGCGAGCAGATCGGCGTGGAGCGTGCGCGTATCGAAAGGAACGTGGCCCAGTCCTTGCGCGATGTCGATGAGGGTCGGCACGCCGGCGGCGCGGGCCATGTTGCACATCGCTTCGATGGGCTGAATCGTGCCTGTGACGTTACTGACCCAGTTGACGGCGAACAGAGTGGTATCAGGCGTGAGGGCGCACTTGAGTGACGCAAGATCAACGATGCCTGTGATGGGGTCGGCGGCAATGTGTACGACGTGTGCGCCTTCCTCAGCGAGCGCAGCGAAGGGGCGCAGCACGCTGTTGTGATCCATGGCCGTGGTTACCAAGCGAATGGGCACGGACGGGCCGCGACGGAGCCGTTCGGCACGGACGACACCTTTGATGGCGAGGTTCAGCGCGTCGCTGGTGTTGAGCGTGAAGACGACGTGATCGGGACTGGAACCGCCAATGAACGCATTGATGCGTTCGCGGCACTGACGGATCAGGCGTGAACCTTCGCGGCTTTCGGCGTAGTGGCCGCGACCGGGAGAACTGCCGACTTGGGTGCCATAGCGGAGCATGGCATCAAAGACAGCGGGCGGCTTGGGAAAGCTCGTCGCTGCGTTGTCAAGATAGATACGTCGCTGCACGTTTCGATCGTAGTCAATCGTGGGCGACGGCGGACCGTGTGGCAGGCACGCGAAGCAGTGCTTTTCCCGAGGAAAGTCGCTCGAGCAGGCTGGCAACAAGGGGGTGTTCATCCCGACCAGGCGCGATGGCGATGTAGTAGCGCTCGGAGACTTGCTTGAGTTCGCCAACTTTGACGAGGTTGAACTGGCGCGATACTTCAGCAGCGGTGACGCTGGCAACGGGCGTGAGGCCCATGCCGATCTCGGCGAAGTGATGCAGCAGGGCGCGATCTTCGGCTTCGACGATGACGTTGGGAGTGACGCCGCGTGCGGCGAACCAGCGGTCGAGGGTGGCACGCAGGGCGGCGCCCTCGGCGGGCAGGAGCAGCGGCGCCTCGGCGAGTGATTGCGGGAAGGTGGCGCGATACTTGCGAGCCAGTTCAGGCACGGCGTAGAACGACAAGGGCGAACTGCCGGCATCGAACCAGCGAATGCCCGAGCCGCTCTGTTCCTGCGAGGCATCAGCGACAAGCAGATCGAGGCGATGCATGGTGAGGTCCATGAGCATCTGCTCGAAACGCCACTCACGGCAGATGACGCGCGACTTGATGGACTGGCCGAAGATGGGTTGCAGGAGCGCGCGGACGACGACCTTGGGCACATAGTCGGCGCATCCGACGACGAGCGGGGGAATCTCGACGCGGCCAGCGTCGGGCAGAGCGCGGAACATGTCCGAGCAGAGCACGACCACCTGCTGCACGTAGCGCATCACGAGCTCGCCCGAAGGAGTGAGAACGACGCCGCGCGATGTGCGTTCGAGGAGCTTGGCCTTGAGGCGTGTCTCGAGGATGCGGACCTGTTCGGAGACAGATGACTGCGAGACACCTAACCGTTTGGACGCGCCGGTGACGCTGCCTGTTTGCCCGACCGCCCAGAAGTACAGCAGGTGGTTGAGGTTCGTGTGAGCGAGTTGCTCTGCTATATCGGTTTTTCCGATTGCCGCCATATGGACGTTGTTGTAGGCGCGCTGACGGAAAGAAGCGAAGATAGAGATGTGCTGGATCCGAACGCCTACTACACCATGTTGCCGATCGCGACAACGCTGATTGCACGTGAGTCGCTGCGCGTTCGCTTGCTTCAAGCAGCACGTCGGCGCCGGCGGTTTGTCCGGATCGCGCGTGCAGTACGCCTTGGTCAGGGGAGCGATGAACACCCAAGTACGCGCCAAACACCCATGATCATTGTAAAAATTTCATCTTCTCCACCGCGTTCATTTCATTCGCCGCCTTCACCACCTCGGAGCTCCGCATGAAGCACGGACTTGTCATCGCCGCGAATCGTCTCCCGATCCATCGTGTGGAGGGGCCGGGAAGAGCGACGTGGCAGGTGAGTCCGGGCGGACTGGTAACGGCAATGGCGCCGATCTCGGCGCGGCGTGGAGGCCACTGGATCGGGTGGAATGGAACGACGTCGCCTGCGTCGGGAGATATGGCGGTGAGCGGTCTATCGATTTCTCCGATAGGTCTGAACCGAACGCAAGTTGCTGATTTTTATCAGGGGTTTTCGAATTCCACGCTGTGGCCTCTGTATCACGATGCGATTGTCGTGCCTGAGTTGCACCGCGCTTGGTGGCGCACCTACAAGACTGTGAACTTGCGGTTTGCGAAGCGGATTGCACGAGCGGCAAAGCGCGGCGCGACGGTGTGGGTGCATGATTACCACCTGCAACTTGTGCCCAACATGCTGCGCACGCTGCGCAGCGATCTGCGCATCGGCTTCTTTTTGCACATTCCGTTTCCGCCTGAGGAGCTGTTTGCGTGGCTGCCTTGGCGCGAGGCCATTCTGACCGGGCTTCTGGGGGCGGATGTGGTTGGATTTCAGACAGAGGCATCGAGCCAGAACTTTTCCCGAGCGGCACGGCGGTGGACGACGGCGGAAGGGACAGATCGTGAGCTCAGCATCGGTGATCGGCCGGTACACGTTCGGTCTGCACCGATTGCGATTGACGCGGATGAGTTCATGACGCTCGCGCAAGACCCGGAAGTGCGCGAGCGCGCGAAGGAGATTCGAGCCTCACTAGGGAACCGCAAGCTTCTGCTAGGCGTTGACAGGCTGGATTACACCAAGGGGATTCCCCATCGACTGCGGGCGTTTGAGGAGCTGTTGCGCGAAAAGCGGCTGGACAGTGACGATGTGGTGCTGGTGCAGGTAGCCGTGCCAAGCCGCGAGGATGCACCGGGATACGCCGATGTGCGGCGCGAAGTGGAAGAGATTGTCGGGCGGGTGAACGGTCAGTTCAGTGAGCCCGGCAAGGTTGCTGTGCATTACTTCCGGCGGAATCTCCCGCGGCGGGACCTGGTTGCGTATTACCTCGCGGCGGACGTGATGCTGGTGACACCCCTGCGCGACGGCATGAACCTGGTGGCTAAAGAGTTCGTCGCGAGCAGGCACGATTATGGCGGCATGCTGGTGCTCAGCGAATTTGCGGGTGCCGCTTCGGAAATGCGGCGGGCGCTGCTGGTGAATCCGCGTGATCTGGATGCAATGAAGGTGGCGATACGACTCGCGCTGCGGATGCCGGAGCGTGAGCGGCGGATGCGGATGGCGATTCTTCGAACGCAGGTGCGTCGACACGACGTACACGAGTGGGCATCGAGTTTTCTGGAGGCGTTGGCATGAGACTGGAGCTTTCGCAAGACATCGCGCGGCTTGCGGCGTGCGAGCGGCTGCTTGTGGCGTGTGACTTTGACGGCACGCTCGCGGAGTTTGTTGATGAACCTCGGCTGGTGGAGCCAGCGCCGGGCATCATGGCACCGCTGCTGGGACTGACATCGTGCCCGGAGACGACGTGCGCTGTCGTCTCTGCACGAGAGACGGACGATCTGGCGGAGCGCATGGCGCATCCGCAGGGGTTGATTCTTGCAGGAAGTTACGGCCGAGATCTGGTGACGGGAAGTGGCATCTCGCCCGCGGGGTACAAGCAACTGCACGACGCGACGACGATGCTGGAGGAGATCGCGGCGCGATATGCAGGGGCCTGGGTGGAGCGCAAGCGTCATGCTGTGGTGATGCATGTGCGCAAGGTGCGCGAACCGATGGCGGGGATTGCGCTCTCGGTTGCCCGGGCCAGTTTGGCCACGTTGTACGGCCTGCGCGCCATCCGGGGCGTGCAGGCCGTCGAGTGGTGCGCGTATGCGCCCGACAAGTCGCTGGCGGTGGATGCGCTGCGACGGCGGACGAAGGCATCAGCGGCGCTCTTTGTGGGTGACGGCGAAGCCGACGAAGCGGTTTTTATCACGGCGCAGGCCGGTGATGTCATGATCAAGGTGGGCGACGGGGAGACGCGGGCGACGCATCGCCTGCAAAGCCCGTCTCAGGTGGCGTGGATGCTCCAATCCCTTTACGAGACTCGAAGCGAACTCATGCAGTCGTCGCACCGCACTCGGGACACTTCGTCGGAGATGAGCCAGCAGCCGACAGTGTGAGATTGTGCTGGTAGCCACAGCGTTTGCATGTGCCGCGGTCGGCACGAAGTAATGTTGCACGGCGGAGCGACGCCTGCATGACGAGCAGGTACGCGCACAGCACCGCGAGAATGATGCCGACCATCATGACTCCCGGATGCAGCATGATGAGGCCGCCGCAGGCGATGGCTGCAGCGCAGATCGCAACGACGCGAAGCACACCCAGGATGCGATCACTCAGGAGTGGCATAGATCAAGGGGTGGACTCTCGGGCAATGACGAGCACGGTGACATCGTCGCCTCTGTTTGCACCTTCAAAGGTCTGCACGGCTCGCACGATGGCATCGCAGATCTCACTGGCGGGTGTACGACTGTGTGATGCGAGCAGCGTGTGCAGGCGGGCGAGGCCGAACATGTCTCGCGGCTGCGCCGTCGCTTGGCGTGCGTTGGCGTGTGCTGCTTCGAGCACGCCGTCGGTGACGAAGACCAGTCGTGTCCAGTCGGCAGGAAGCGTGAGCGACGCCTGGCCCGCGGGCGCTTCATCTTCTGGCACGATGCCCACGACGGTGCCTGTGCCTGGAGCGATGTCGAGCGGGGCACGCTGGTCGCACAGGCAGACGGCGGGCGGGTGGCCAGCGTTGCTGTAGGCCATGGTTCCATCGCGATGAATGAGCAGCACGATCATCGTGACAAAGCTCACGGTGTCGTGCGTGTTCTCGAGCAGGAAGCGATTGATACTGCGGACGATGTCGGCGGGACCCTCGGCGCCGTCGGCGGCGCCGCGCAGGGCCGTGCGGGTCACTGCCATGAGCATGGCGGCGGACGCCCCCTTGCCGCTCACGTCGGCGATGGACACGACAAGACGGCCACGGGCGTCGATAAAGTGATCGAAGAAGTCGCCTGCGACTTCTGCGGCGGGCAGGTTGACGGCGTGGAGCGACAGGCCGAATGGGCGCAGCGTGTCGGCTGCGAGGGGCTGGGGCAGCAGGGATTCCTGCATGCGACGAGCGACTCGCAATTCGCCTTCGGCGGTTTCGCGGCGTGCGGTTTCGCTGGCGATGCGCATCTTGGCTTCGCGCACGTTGTTGCTGATCATGTCGAGTGACAGCGTGAGACGTGATGCATCGCGCGCGGTGGAGGAGGCGGTGGGCAGAGAATTTGCCTCCGGCATCAAGAGCTTGGATTGGCGGGCGAGTTCGGAGAGCGGCTGCGTCAGGCGGCGCGAGGTGAGCCAGACAGCAGTGAGCACGAGTGCAACGCCAGCGAGCATGATGAGCGCGGTGCGCTGCACGTGGGCGTAGACGGGTCCCAGGACCGCTTGCTCTGGCACCATGGCGACGGCTGTCCACCCCGCGGCGGGGAGCGGCGCGTAGACGAACAAGGTTGGCTCACGCCGCGTGAAGTTTGCGGGAAGCTTGGCGGAAACCGGGCCGGCGGTGCGGGCCTGCGTAAGTGATGTCTGCAGCGGCGAGACGAGCTCTGCGTGACCGCTTTGGACGGCATGCTCAAGCATGGACGTGTCGGACGCGAGCAGCTTTGCATCGGCGTGCCACAGGTAGCGAGCATCTGCATCCACCAGGCTTGGCTGACCTTGGCCAGCAAGCACTTCACTCAACGATGCCGCAAGCCCGCGCGGGGCGAGGGTCGCACGCACGGTGATGGTTATGTTGTCGTGAACAGCTTTGGTCGCGTAGTGCGGCAGGCGCGGGCCGTCGGTCTTGCGGGTTGTGGTCCAGCCGGCAGCGAACGGTGGTGTGCGATCAAGGGGCACGGCGCGCACGCCAGTGCCATCTCTGGCGAGGCGGATGCGGGCGGGCTGCGAACCGTCTCGCGCGATCTCCACTTCTGTCACGAGGGCCGCGGCAGTCAGCAGTTGCTCAGCGCTGGTGCGAAGAGCCGCTTCGTCGGCGTTGGTGCGGGCGAGCACATCGGCTGTCGCTTCGATGGAGCGACTGGTGAGCTGCAACTGCGTGTTGATGCTGTCAGCCTGACGAGCCAGAGCAAGCGTGCAGCGTGCGCTGACGTGCTCCAGCGCGGCGGAACGCAGGTGGCGGTACTCCAGCCAGAGCACCAAGAGATAGATCAGCATGACAGGCATGCCGATCCATAGCAGGAGCTTCCAGCGGAGGGCCATGGCGCAGCGTAGCCGCACGGCTTGTGCGTTCGTGCGTGCCTGGCTGCCGGTCGTTCTTACGCGGGCTTGGGCGCCTTGTAGAAGGGCATCGCCACAACCTTCGCGGCGAGCGTACCCTTGCCCGTGTCAACTTCCACCGCTTCGCCGATGTTCGCCGTGTCGCGGGCTGCGAAGCCCATGGCGATACACGAGCCGATGGTCGGGCTGGGGCAGCCGCTGGTCACGACGCCGATTTGCTTGCCGTTCTGCATGATCGTGGCGCCTTGGCGGGCCGCACGCTTGCCATCGATGACCAAACCAACGAGCTTGCGGGAGGGGCCAGCGGCTGCGGTCCGCTTGAGGGCTTCGTAGCCGACGAACGCTTCGCCCTTGCCATCGTCAGCTTTATCGAGGCTGATGGCAAAGTCGACGCCGCACTCCAAGGCGTTGATTTCTTCGCCCAGTTCGTGGCCGTACAGGGGCATGCCAGCTTCGGTACGGAGCGTGTCGCGGCAACCCAGCCCGGCGGGCTTGATGATCGCATCGGGCTTGCTCACATCCACGTCCTGCAGCAGGAACTTCATGGCCAGGCCCGTCATGCCCGCGGGCAGAACAACTTCCACGCCATCTTCGCCCGTGTAGCCGGTGCGGCTGACGGTGAGCTTGATGATCATGAGGTTCTTGACCGCGAAGCGGTACTTCTTGAGCGAAGGAATCTCCTTGCTGAACTTGCCGATCAGCGGAATGATCGCAGGCCCCTGCAGCGCGACCATGCTGGTGTCAAAGGTCTGATCGACGATCTTGCACGACAGATCGCCATTGCTACGAACCTGCTCCATGTGGGCAAGCAGCTTCTCGCGGTTGCTGGCGTTCACCACGACCATGAAGTCATCATCGTCGTAGCGATACACAATCACATCGTCCTTCACGCCGCCCTGCTCGTTGCACACGAGGCTGTAGCGGCACTGACCGGCAACCATGTCGTGAATCTTGCGGGTGCACAGCCGCTCGAGGAACTTGCGCGAGTGCCGCCCGCTCACCTTCACGCGGCCCATGTGGCTCACGTCAAACAGGCCCCCACTCTTGCGAACCTGCACGTGCTCGTTCGTGAGCCCGCCGCCATCACTGGGCGAGCCGTAATACAGCGGCATGTTCCACCCCGCGAAATCGACCATGTGGGCTTTGTGCTGCGTGTGGAAGTCGAAGAGCGGGGTTTTGTGCATGGGGGGACGGTACGGGAGAAGTGGCAAAGTGGCAAAGTGGCGGAATAGCAAAGTGTGATAAAGCACGAGGTGGCAATCGCTCAGTCGTCGCGGCCGTCTTGCGAGCTCTATCACTTTGCCACCCTGCCACTTGACCACTTTGCCACTTCTCGCCACCGGGCCTATCATCTGGGCCCCACCGGAACCGTCTGGTGGGAACATTTCGCGTGGTCGCCTGCCCTCTCAGGCGGATTGGAGTTTTTGTCTCATGGTCAAGATTCGTTTGCAGCGTTTGGGTCGTCGCAACCGTCCGTTCTACCGCGTGGTCGCCATTGACCACCTGACCCGCCGTGACGGCGCGTGCCTGGAGAACCTGGGCTTTTACGACCCCTGCAGCCCGGTGCTGGACAAGCAGGTGCGTCTGAACGAAGACCGCGTGAAGCACTGGCTGGCCTTTGGCGCTCAGCCCAGCGACACCGTCCGCGACCTCCTCGCCAAGCGTGGCCTGGTGGATGTCAAGGAATGGGAAAAGGACCGCGAGCACGAGCGCAAGCGTTTGGCCGCCAAGCTGGCTGCCAAGCCCGCTGAAGAAGCCAAGGACAAGAAGTAAGCTCGGCACATCTGAATACCTGAAGCAGGCCCGCGTGTGCAACGCGGGCTTGTTTGTTTATGGGGTGTGCGGCGTGCCATGGCCGACGGGCCCGTAGCATGTTGCAATCGCTCGGCAGGTCGCCGGGCTCAGGAGCTTTGCACATGGCGACCACGCCCAACAACAAGTCAGGTCAGCGCGGCAACACCACCAGCGCGAACGGCAACAAACAACGCTCGCCCACGAGCAAGGGCCAGACGGGCAGCCGCGTGGAACCTTCGCACACGAAGGATGCGAAGCGCAAGGGCAAGTAAGCGCAGCGCGAGAGGCAGTCAGCGCAGCGCGAGGGCAAGTAAGCGCAGCGTGAGGGCAACTCAGCGCAGCGCGAGACGGCAGCAGCACCAGTTGAGCGGCATGACAGATCCAGCGTCGCAGGTGGTCACTTCGCCTTGCATCACAGGACACTTGGCGGTATGCTGGCGGCATGCATCGCCGCGCGTTCACGCTCATTGAACTGCTGGTTGTCATCGCCATCATCGCGGTGCTGATTGGCATTCTTGTGCCTGCCTTGGGCAACGCACGACGCAGCGCACGCACGCTGGCGTGTGCCGCCAACCTGCGCGGCAGCGGGCAGGGGCTGGTGCTGTACAACAACGATCACAAGGAGATTGTGATTCCGTCGTACAACATGACGGACACGAAGGGCGCATCGCCGCTGGATGGATGGGGCCCGATTCTTGATCGCGATGGCTACATGAGCAGCGGGGCGTACGCGAAGAGCAATCCGTTCTATTGCCCGGAGACCGTGGATGTAGAAGGCGTTGCCAGCGGGCAGACGGGGACTGACCCGCGCAACCCCAAGGGCTGGCTGGAGTGGCCGTTCATCCGCACGGGCAGCGCGAACGTGACGACACTGATTGAAGATCGCGGCTTTACCAAGACCATTCGTGTGTCATACTGGATCAACGCGGCTAACCCCATCGGCGGTTCGACGGCGGTGGTGCCCGATGAGTTCTACACCGCATCGGTGGGCTATGGGCCCACGCCGACGGGTGAGTTCATCAAGCCCACGCGGCTCTCGGCCATTGTGCGGCCCAGCCAGCTCATCGCGCTGGCCGATGGGCTGTACGCGGGCCGCCAGCGTGACAACCAGATTGGCATGACCAACTCGCGCATCGGCTATCGCCACCCCGGAAGCAACGGCACGGCCAACGCGGCCTTTGCTGATGGCCACGTGGCCGGGCTTGGTGGCAAGGAGTTTCCGCGCAGCTTGGGCGGCAGCAATGTCGTGGCCGACGTGATTGCGGAGAACAGCAACGGCAAGCCCAGCGTGTACGCCAACCCGGAAAAACGACTGGGATTGTGAGGCGGCAGCGGTGCGGCATCGCGTGCGATGGGCGAGGGCTCGCTACGGTTGCACGCGATGACAGGGAAGTCGATCATCTCGCGTCTGCTTGCGCGCGGCGGGCCTGTAGAACGGGCCTTGGGCAGCGACTTTGAGCTGCGACCGCAGCAGCAGCAGATGGCTGAAGCTGTGGCGTTGGCCATGCAGCAGAAGGCTCACTTGCTGGCGGAAGCCGGCACGGGCACGGGCAAGAGCTTTGCGTACCTGCTGCCCGCCGCGCTGCGGTGCGTGATCTATGGCGAGACCATCGTGATCGCGACGCACACCATCAGTCTGCAAGAGCAGCTTGTGCATAAGGACATTCCGATCATCGAGCGTGTCATCGCCATGCTCAAGCAGAATGGCGAATTGCCGGAAGCTGCCACCAGCGATGGGCTGCATCGCGAACTGAAGACGTGTCTGGTGAAAGGCCGCGGCAACTACGTAAGCGTGCGGCGACTCAAGCTTGCGAGCGAGCGGCAGGACAAGCTCTTTGGCGATGCGGCAGCGCGGCGCAGCCTGCATGTGATTGAAGATTGGATCGGGCAAACCGACGATGGCACGCTGAGCAGTCTGCCCAACATCGAACGCTGGAGCGTGTGGGACAAAGTGCAGAGCGACAGCGGCAACTGCATGGGCAAACGCTGCCCAACGTACGACAAGTGCTTCTATCAAGCCGCGCGGCAGGTGATGGGCGAGAGCAACCTCTTGATTTGCAATCACGCGCTCTTCTTTAGTGATCTCGCGCTGCGTGTGCAGGATGTGGGATTCCTGCCGGCGTATGACCAAGTGATCTTTGATGAAGCGCACAACGTGGAAGATGTGGCGGGCGAACACTTCGGCATCACGATGAGCGAGGCACGTGTGATGCATCTCTTGACGAGCTTGTACCAGCCCAAGACCAACAAGGGCTACCTGGCACAGCTCGACACGCTGGAGAGTGAAGCTGCGGCCACGGTGGACAAGACGATTGCCACGGTCATTCGTGCTCAGGAAGCGACGCGGGTGTTCTTTGAAGACCTTGAGCGCATCGCCCAGCGCACGCCGCGGTATGGGGCGGGGCAGGCGGCTGGGCAAAGCGCGTGGATGCAGCGAGGGAACGAAAGCCAGCGCAGCGAGCCGGTGATCCATCGGTTGCGTGAGCCCAACTTTGTGGAGAATGTGCTGAGCCCGGTGATGACGCAGTTGTCGCTGCAACTCAAGGGCCTGAAGGACACGGCACGCCACGAGCCTGACAAGTACGAGCTCAATTCCTATCACCAGCGTGCCGACATGGTGAGTGCTGATGCCGCGGCCCTCGTAAAGCAGACGCAGCCCGCGAGTGCGTACTGGATTGAGGTGTCTGGCGGTGATGAAGCCGGCGGGAACAAGCGCGTGACGCTGGCGTGTGCGCCGATTGAGGTTGCGCCGCTGCTGAAAGAGAAACTGTTCGGCGCCGGGCACGGTGTGATACTGACCAGCGCAACGCTGGCGACCAAGACGGTGGCCAAAGGTGAGGATCGTCAGGCATCCCCCACTGCCGAGTTTGACGAGCCCGTTGCAAGCGCGGCATCACAGACCGCCAAAGCGGCGTTCATGCACACGGCTCGCAGCCTGGGGTGCGAAGGCGCGTCGACGTTGTGTGTGGGCAGCCCGTTTGACTACGCGAAGCAGGTCGAAGTGTTTGTCGAGAAGCTTGGCGCGCCGCCATCATCGCGAGCGGGACGTGGCGGCGATGAAGCTGCGGGCGGCGGACGGCGATTTGTGCCCGACGACGAGAGCTTCGCCGCGCTGGGATCCGGTGGTGCGAGCCAGCGCGGGCGTGAGCAGACGGACAAATTCAACTACAACGAAGCGTTGTACCGCAGTATTCTCAAGCACGTGGTGGCGACAGAAGGCGGCGCGTTCGTGCTGTTTACCAGCTTCGCGACGCTGAATGCTGTGTCCCGATTGCTCAGCCGCGACTGTGCGCAGCTTGGCTACCCGATGCTCGCACAAGGCAAGGACGGCAGCCGCACGGCGATCCTGCAACGATTCCGCGAGAACGAGCACAGCGTGCTGCTGGGCGCGGCCAGCTTCTGGCAGGGCGTTGACGTGCGTGGACGCGGGCTGCGCAATGTCATCATCACCAAACTGCCCTTCGATCCGCCCGACCGCCCGCTGGTGCAGGCCCGCGGCGAACTCATCCAGCAACGCGGCGGCAGTCCGTTCATGGAAGATGCATTGCCGCGTGCCATCCTCAAGTTCAAGCAGGGCTTCGGTCGTCTCATCCGCAGCAAGGACGATCACGGACGTGTCGTGATCCTTGATGATCGCGTGCTGACGACGCGCTATGGCCGCTTGTTCCTTGATGCGTTGCCGCACGGCGTCAAGATCATCACGCCGCGGGCGGCGAGCAGCGCGGAGGAGTGATCGCTGGCGTGCAGGCAGGCACGCGCGGGCCGCATCATGGCCTGCGTGCCGCGCCACGTGCCCCGCGGCTCAGGTTGCAGGGCCTGCGCAGCGCTCGCGTGCTGCGGCGGGCTTCACTCGGTGCCATACATGCGGTCGCCCGCGTCGCCCAGGCCGGGGCAGATGAACCCTTTGTCGTTGAGCTCACGATCCACCGCCGCCGTGTAGATCGTCATGTCGGGGTGATCGCCGCGCAGGCGGGCTAACCCCTCGGGGCTGGCGACCAGACAGATCATCCGCATGTCGCGTGCGCCTTCGTTCTTCAATATCTGGGCTGCTGCGCTCGCGCTGCCGCCTGTGGCGAGCATCGGATCGACCAGAATCACCGGGCCGGCGGCGATGTCGCGCGGCAGGCGCTGCAAGTACACGCGCGGCTGGAGCGTGTGCTCGTCGCGTGCAAGGCCCAGATGGCCGATGCGGGCTTCGGGCATCATTTCCATGATGCCTTCGGCCATGCCCAGGCCGCTGCGAAGCACCGGCACGACAGTCACGCTCGCCGCGAGGCGTTGGCAGGTCATCGACTCGATGGGCGTCTGCACAATGGCGTCGCGCGTGGGCAGGCTCTCGGTCACTTCGTACACCATCAATCCGGCGATCTGATAGAGCAACGCGCGGAAGGGACGGTGACTGACCGTCTTGTCACGCAGGTACGACAGCTTGTGCTGAATCAGCGGATGGTCAAAGACGACAACGCCGGGTGCGTATTCGCGGGCCATGCGGGAGGGTAAGGGAGCGGGGGCGAGAGGGGTGTACCAGGCATTGGGCATTCGTGATTCGGCATTCGTGCTGGCGCTGGCTCGATTGACCCAACTGTCGCCTCACCACGCTTGCGACGAATGCCGAATCACGAATGCCCAATGCCGATGCACTGAACACCCACGCCCCCGCTCCGCGTCCCTCCGCCCTCCTCCGACCCTCCGCGACGCCTTCACCCCCGCAGCCGCGCGATCAGTTCCTGCACGCTCGTGCCGTGCACGCGTGCATCGGGCCAGACCTGGGCCAGCGGCTCGAGTGCGAACAGTCGCTCGTGCAGGCGCGGGTGCGGCAGCACGAGGTGGGGCGTGTTCACTTCATCGCGCAGCGTCACATCGCCGTAGAGCAGCACATCAAGATCGAGCGTGCGTGATCCAAAGCGGCCTTCGCGCGTGCGGTCGCGGCCGTGGGATTGCTCGATTGTCAGCAAGCCGCTCAAGAGGCCGCGCGGCGTGAGCAGCGTGGCCACGCGCACGCAGGCGTTGAGATACGGGCCCTGCGCTGCGCTGCTGGCCGCGTGGCCGACCGGCACCACCGGCTGGGTTTCGTGCAGGCGCGACTGGGCCACCAGGCTGGTCAGCGGCAGACTGGCGATGGCCGCCGTCGCGCTCGCCAGCGTGGCCGCGCGATCTCCCAGGTTGGAACCCAGGGCGATGGCGGCGTGAACGTGAAGGGGCATGGGGGGGAGGGTACGGGATGGGAGCGGGCGAGCCTGAGCGGGTGAGCAGGTGGGGAGGTGGGGAGGTGATGGAGGCCCGGCGTCTCGCCGGGCGCGATGGCCTGCGGGCTCGCCTCACCTGCTCACCTCCCCACCTGCTCACCCGCTCAGGCTCACCCCGCTCGCCCCTCCCTATTCCCTACTGTCTTGTCCCTATGGCGATCAAGACCCTCACCGAAGAGCAGATTCAGACGTGGACGCGCGAGCAGAAGGATCGGTGGTGGCTGAGCGAGGTGTTTCGCGGCGACATGGCCCAGCTCACACTGCGCTCGGCGATCACGGGGTTTTTGCTGGGCGGCGTGCTGAGCGCGACCAACCTGTACATCGGCGCGAAGACCGGCTGGACGCTGGGCGTGGGGCTCACGAGCGTGATTCTCGCGTTTGCAGCCTTTCGCGTCATGAGCGCGCTGGGCGCGCGTGACATGACGATCTTGGAGAACAACGCCAGTCAGTCCATCGCGACGGCGGCGGGGTACATGACGGGGCCGCTCATCAGCGGCATCGCGGCGTACATGATGGTAAAGAATGAGATCATGCCGTGGTGGCAGATGATGCTCTTCAACGTCGTGCTCAGCGTGCTGGGTGTGCTGGTCGCGTTTCCGATGAAGCGGCGGTTCATCAACGACGAGCAGGCGCCGTTTCCGGAGGGGCAGGCGTGCGGCGTGGTGCTCGATACGTTGTACACCAGCAACGCGGCGGTCGGGATCTTCAAGGCCAAAGCGCTGGTTGCGGCGGCTGTGTTTGCCGGCGCGCTCAAGTTCATCAGCGGCGAAGCGTACATGACGCTGCTGCAGGACAAGTGGCTGAAGCTCAAGCAAGTCACGTGGATGAGCGAGCATCTTGATGGTTGGTACTACAAGCTTGTCGCCGCGGGCAAGGCGCCGCTGCCGACGATCGCGAACATTGATGTGCGCAAGCTGGGGCTGTCGCCTTCGCTCGACCTGGCGATGTTTGGCGCGGGCGGGCTGCTCAACATCAAGTACGCGGTGAACATGATCGTCGGATTGCTCATCGGCTGGTGCATCATGGGGCCCTTGGCGGTGGTACAGGGCTGGGTGCAGAAGAAGGGCGTAGTGCTGACGCCTGATGCGACATTCAGCCGCACCGATGTGCTCAACGGCTGGCTCTTGTGGCCGGGCGTTGCGATGCTGGTGTGCGCCAGCATGGCCGCGTTCCTCGCCAAGCCGCAGGTGATCATCTCGGCGTTCCGCGGCGTCTTTGGGAAGAAGAAGGAAGGGCAGGATGTGCTGGCCCACATCGAAGTGCCGCTGTGGGTGTCGTGGGCAGGCGTGCCTGTCGTGGGCGCGATTGCGGTGTGGATGGCCCACGACTGGTTCGGAGTCAATTGGTGGCTGGGCGCGTTGTCGATTCCGCTCATTCTGCTCTTGACGCTGATTGCCGTCAACGCCACGGCGATGACGAGCATCACGCCCACGGGCAGCCTGAGCAAGATCACGCAGTTCACTTTCGGCGTGCTGGACCCCAAGCACCCGCAGACCAACCTGATGACCGCTCTCATGACGACCGAGGTGGCGAGCAACTCGGCCAACCTGCTGATGGACATCAAGCCGGGCTACATGCTGGGCGGCAAGCCGCGCCACCAGGCGTGGGGCCACTGCATCGGCATCATCGCCGGTGCGCTGGCGAGCACGCCGCTGTTCTTCATTCTGTTCCTTAACGGGCACAAGGACAATCCCTTCACCAAGCCGGCGGAGGCGCTGGCCGACAAGAGCGTCGAGCAGGTGCTCCTCGCCAAGCCCGATGAATTCAGCTTCATCGGAGCCGTGCAGTGGAAGGGCATCAGCGAGTTCATTCAGGGACTGACGGGCGGCGGCGGGCTGACAAACATCATTCACCCCAGCGCGTTGTGGGCGATGGTGATCTTCGCCGTGCTGGGCATCGGCTTTGAGCTTGTACGCGTCTTCACGAAGAACAAGAGTCCGATCTCGCCCGTGGCGATCGGGCTGGGCCTCGTGCTGCCGCCTGACTCGACGTTCGGGATGTTCTTGGGCTCGGCGTTCTTCTGGATCATGGGACGCATGTACAAGAACCGCAAGGAATCGATGGGCAACCTGCTGTGGGTGCAGACGCACGAACCCATCTGCGCGGGACTGATTGCCGGTGCGGCGCTTGTGGGCATCGGTGACATTCTGATCAACGTCTTCCTGCTGTAGGCCCGGCGTGCCGCCAGGCAGCGACGCGTGACCGCCGCGCCAAGCCTGCGCGCGGCGGCATGAGTGCGCGATCAAGAAAAACGCCCGCGGCAGGCGGGCGTTGGCGGGCAATCCGTGGATGCGTTCGCGACGCTCAACCACCGCGACGAAGGAAGACATCTCTGAGCTTCACGAGCTGCCGCCGCGCATGCGTTCAAGGCCTTCGGGGAACGGATAGCTGGGGAAAACGCCCACGTGGCCCATGCGCCACATCGTCGAGCTGGTGTAGACATCGCCGCGGAAGCCGCTTTCGTACATGACGCGGAGCACGTTTTCAAACGTGGGCTCCTGGTGGTCGCTATCGATGAGGCGGTTGGCCTTGGCATTCAAGAAGCTGACCGTCGCGGCGGGCTGACGTTCCTTGCGATCATGGAGCATCTTGTTAATCGTGCGGAAGCCGCGCGAGAGATCGTCGATCGTGAAGTGATTGCGACCCTTGGGGCGGAGCAGGGCGAGGATGAGGAGGCTGTCGAGGTCGAACTTGAGCACGAATGGCTCGCGATCGCCGCCGGCGTGGATCGCCGCGCTTTCCTGGAACATCTTGGCGTAGCTGGTCACGCTCTTGCTGGTCCACTGGCTGGTAGGAATGAGCTCCACAAGCTGTGCGATGATGCCGTGGCTGTTGTCGTGATCGTTCACGCCGCAGATGACAGTGCGGTAGCGGCCGTCGAGCAAGTCGCGGAGCAGGTCTTGGCCCCACATGATGCGGACGCGTTCGCCGGGGTTCTTCTTGCCATCACCTGGGAGCAGGCTGATGCGTTCCATCGCGACGCTGGGATTCACGAGGTGATCGGCGTCATCGTCGTAGAGACGAATGTCGGGCTTGGGAGCTTTGGGTGCTGGAGTCGCGGGCATGGTGACCTCCGTGCGAAAGTTGCTGAGCGGCACGCAACAGCCGCCCGGAACTGACACATGGTACCAAAAAGTGCGGATATGGTCGCGAGGAAACTGGACGATTTGCCGACATTGATCGAGGAATGTTGTGTTCCGCAGGATGAGTATGAGTGACGCGGCAGCATCAAATTCGCCGGACTCCCCCACCAACGTGGCAACGCCCAAGCCCCCTCGTGAGGCGGGGATTGAATGGCTGCGCGTGCTTGCGTGCATCGCGATTGTGGCATTTCACGCGAATCCGCGCGAGTGGCCCGTGATGATCTTCGGGCTTGAAGTATTCACGATCTTCACGATTGCGCTCAGCGTGCAGAGCGCGGGAAGACGCAGCCCCGCTGCGTTTGTGAAGGCACGGGCCGTGACACTGCTGCTCCCATGGGCGGTGTGGTGGCTTGCGTACGCCGGGTGGAAGTCAATGCTTGCGCACCGGGCGGGGCGAGACTTGTTCTCGTGGTTCGAGCCGTGGCGGCTGCTAGCAGGACCTGAAACGCATTTGTGGTTTCTCCCGTTCGCGTTTGTTGCGACAGTTGCCGCCGGACTGTGGTGCGTGACCAACCCGTTGCCGGACGATGCCCGCATGGCTCGACGCAGCGCCGTGGTCTGGAGCGTTATCGCAAGCGTGTTGCTGGTAGCGGCAAGCTATGCAACGCACGTGCAACTGGCGATCGAAGCGGCGGATGGCAGGGTCTTTCAGCCATGGCGACAGTGGATCACGGTGCTGCCCGCCGCGGTGATGGGCTTGGCGATTGTCCGCTGTCGCACACGTGAAGGGCACGACCGGACGTCGCTCGGGATGCTGTGGTCGATGGTGCTCACAGCCGCTGGTGTGAGCTATGTCGCGGGCTGGACGAACCTGGCACTGCCTTACGTCATCGCGATCACGTTGTGCATGGGCGGCCTGCGGATTCGGCACAACGCAAGCGAAGCTTTACTTGCGGCATCGGGGTTTACGTTCGGAATCTTCCTGCTGCATCCGATGCTGTTTGATGTGTGGTACTACATCACGGCGAAGATCAAGCTTGGCTCAGCGTTTGCGATCGGCACGCACGGGCACGCCGCGGCGATGGTGGTGTTTGCGGTGGTCATGAGCGGTGCGATTGTGTGGATCCTGCGCAAGACGCCGATACGTCGCATGATGTGACTTGCGTGATAGCTTTAGGTGTCGAGCGGCATGGCGAGCGGAGGCCGCTGCGGGTTCCACTCCCTGCGTTGCCGCTCGACGAATTCCGCTGTCGCACGGGATTTGCCCTTGAAGAGCGCGGCCCACTGCCATGCGTTGATGAACTCGCGGAGTTGCGGGTCGTTCAGGCGCTCTTCGCCTTTGAGCATGCTGCGGACGAAGCCCCACCACATGGCGGCACCGCCGATGATGAAGGGGCGCTTGGTCATGCGGAAGAGTGCGCTGGCGGTCATGTAGGCGAGTGTGGTGCCCATGAAGTACTGGCCGAACCCGTGGCGCATGCGGCCGGTGAAGATGCCTTTGTGGCTGCTGCCCATGGGGCGCAGGTGGGTGAAGCGCAGATCGGGCTCGTCCCAACTGCAGGCGATCCAGCCAAGCTGGCGGCAGCGGTGGCAGTCGATGCCGTCCCACATGACTTGGCGAACGAAGCCCCCCACTTGCTTGAATGCGCTGACGCGGTAGAACTTGGTCATGCCCGCGCTGGTTTCATCGCCCAGGAATTCGCTGACGAGCGGCGAGTCGGGGTCGTCGGGGTTGGTCGGCATGTAGGCCTTGCCGCTGCACGTGGCGATGCGAGGCTCGGCCTCCATGCGCTGGATGAGCGTTTCGAAGTAGCGCGGGGGGAGCTTGAGATCGAGGTCGATCTTGCAGAGGTAGGTGAACTCGCCGGCGTCGAGACGATCCTTGATGGCGCGGTAGCCTTCGTAGAAGGCTTCGATGACTCCCGGTCCGACTTTGCGTTTGCCGCGGTTGGCGCGGGTGACGATGAGAAACTTGTGGGGATGCTTGGTGGCGTAGTCGGCGAGGATTGCGGGTGTGTCATCGGTGCTGCCGTCGTCGACGACCACGATGAGCGCGGGCGGCACCGTCTGCGCGAGGATGGTGTCGAGCGTGACCCGCATGTAGCGGGCTTCGTCGCGGCAGGGGGCGATGAGGACGTAGGAGCGGTCAGACACGCGGTTGATTATCGGCTGAATGAGGGCGGGAGAAAAGAGCGGATAACCGAGTTGCGTGAAGTCTCGCGATGAGAACGACAAGCCCCGGCGTGGGTACGCCGGGGCTTGGGTTGTTTCGCGAACGCTGAGGGTAGAGGGTCGTCCTGAAAGGATGGCCCCCCTGAGAGATCAGCGCTTCTTGAGTTCGGCCAGAATGTCGCCGAGCAACTGCTGATCCTTGGTCGGACCGGCTGGTGCGGCCGCGGGCTTCTCGGCTTCGAAGCGCTTCTTGGCGGAGTTGTAAGCCTTCACAACCAGGAAGAGCACGAACGCCAAGATGAGGAAGTTGATGAAGATCGTGACGAAGTTGCCGTAGCGAAGGTTGATGGCTTCGGAGATGACCTTGCCATCGGCGCCGGCGGTGGCTTCACGGAGGGTGAAGACGGCCTTGCTGAAGTCGACCTTGCCGGCCAGACCGACGACGGGCATGATGATGTCTTCGATCATCGAGCTGACGATCTTGCCGAACGCGCCGCCGATGACAACACCGATGGCCATGTCGAAGAAGTTGCCTTTGAGCGCGAACTCCTTGAACTCACTGATGAGACCCATAGCACGATTCCTTTCTTGAACGCGTCCTTCCCGCGTTCGGATAGTCCCCCGGGGACTCGCAGACTTGTGCCTCGATCCAGCTCCAAGCAGGATGGGCACAACGCATGTCTGCCTGACTTAGAAGACCCACGACAACGTCGCGAAGTATTCAAAGTCGTTCTTCTTTTTGTCATCGCCCGGCGTGATGTCGTAGCGATTGGTGAAACCGAGTTTCAGAAACATGTTGGCTTCGGGATCAACAAGAATCTCCCAGCCGCCAGCCAGAACCCAGCGATAATCGGGCCATTCGCTGAAACTGGGATAGAAATCTCCGGTCAAAAACAGCTTCTGACGTTCGGTGAGCTTGTTCTCGTAGTCAAAGCCAAGATCGCCTTCGAACTGCGCCTCTTCATCAGCCTCGCCGCCGAACTCGTAGTTCACGCCAAGACCGGCACGACCGCGGAAGAGCACTTTGTCGGTCTTGATGAAGGTGTAGGTCGGACCGACGAAGTAACTTGCGCGCCAGTCCCACGCCTGAAACTCGTCGTATTCGAGACGGCCCAGCCAATACAAGCCCCAAGACGTGTCGGGCCAGATGTAGTCGTTCTTGACGAACGCTTCGCCGCGACTTTGGTTTTTCTCGTCATCCTGCTGAGCGTACTTGTAGCTGATGTTGGCCTTGGTCTCCATGTCGAGGGCCTTGCGTTCCGCGCCAAGACCGATGCGACCGCTGAAGTTGTCGGTATTGCCTTCGGCGCCGTTGATGCCGACATCGACATTGCGCTTCCAACCGCTGCCGAGCCACGACGCGAAGCCATCGGTCGTGGCGAGCTCAGGGGCTGCATCCACGGCCTGTGCAACATTCAAAGCTGCAACTTGCATGGCAACGAGACCACCGTGACCGAGTGCGGGTGCGGTATCGACGTGAACATTCGTTGTTCCATGCTGAGCCGCGGCGGTACTCGCGAGGCCGCCGGCGATTGCAAGGCCAGCCCGAACCAACGTGGCATGAGTGCCCACGGGAGCGCGTCGAGAAGACACAGCGGATCGAAGCAATTGAGACATTGTCTGGGACATCATCTGGGACATCATCTGGGACATCATCTGGGACATCATCTGGGACATCATCTGGGACATCATCTGAGACATCATCTGAGACATCATCTGAGACATCATCTGAGACATCATCTGAGACATCATCTGAGACATCATCTGAGACATCGTCGAGACTCCATTCTCCATCTGCCCGCGTCAACACATATCACGAGCGAGCGAGCCACATCGCGGCATCCTGCCAACGGGCTGCGAGTTTACTGGGTTCTGCGCATCATGCAAGGCAAAGGGGACAAACACACCGAATTTTCAGCGTCGAAGCGATACACGATGTCTGAATCAACAACCACCGTTCAGACAAGCTGCGTCAATCAACACGCAGGAAGAAGGCGATTGCGCCGACCTCATCGGCCGAGACGCGAACGGGAACCCAAGTGGTCTGCTGCTCGTTGAAATTGTCACTGCGGTAGCGATCATCGGTGTCGCGGTACCACACGGTGCCGGAGCGGTTGGAGCTGACTGGCTCCTGCACGATCTTGTCGGTCTTGCCCAGCACGCGGGTTGAGTAGACCACCATGTTCGCGCCCAGCTTCCGAGCGACTTCCGGCAGCGTCTGGCGCGGATCACCCACGCCGTCGGTGGTGCGGAACTGGCTATGTGCCACCACGGTGACACTTTGCGGCGACTGTGAAACCTGCAAGCCACGGAGCAGCTTGGCCTTTTCGGCATCGCGCTGTTCGCGGGTCCACTCGCTCACGTGGATATCGCTGCTGGAACGAGTCTGTTCAATTTCACCCAGCGTCGTTTGCAGACGATCCCACGCGATGTCACGGACGGTGACGGGCGCAGCCTTACCAAGCGGCGCGAGCGCAACGGTTCCATCACCGTTCGTCTGATCCAGATTCTGCTCCCACACCGACTGCGTGGCGCAGCCGGCCATGGACAGCACGAGACCAACCGCAACGAAGGAGCGGGCGATTTGCATTCCGCATTGTTCGCAGGTCGATGCCCCGACGCACGTACGCTTTTGGTGTGCGGATTGACGTCCTGACCACATTCCCCGAACTGTTCGCCCAAGCTTCCCCTGCCGTGCTGGGCGTTTCGATTCCCGCACGAGCCATCAAGGCCGGTCTGCTCACTGTCGAAGCAACGGACATTCGTGCATTCACGCATGACAAGCACAACAAGACCGATGACCGCCCGTTTGGTGGTGGTCCTGGCATGGTGATGACGTGCCAGCCGGTGTGGGACGCGGTCATGGCGGCTGAATCGCGTGATCCGCGTCCGGCCACGCGCATTTTGCTCACGCCGCAAGGCACACCGCTTTCGCAGCGCATCGTGGAAGACCTCGCTACCAAGCCTCGTCTGCTGATGCTCGCGGGGCACTACGAAGGGATTGACGAGCGCGTGATCGAGGCGCTCGATCCGATCGAGTTGTCCATCGGCGATTACGTTCTTTCAGGCGGTGAACTCGCGGCACTGGTGCTCATTGATGCCATAACGCGGCTGCTGCCCGGGGCAACCGGTGACGAGCAAAGTCCGCAGCAAGATAGCTTCGGGAACGTTGTGGTACCGCCCCAGGCCAAGGGCCGTGAAGCGACGACTCGGCGGCTGCTGGACTGCCCGCACTACACCAAACCCCGCGAGTGGCAAGGGCGCGAAGTGCCGCCGGTATTGCTGTCGGGTGACCACGAGAAGATCGCCGCGTGGAGGCTGCAGCAACGCATGGAACGCACATTTGTGCGTCGGCCTGACTTGCTTCATTGATGGACACCAACCGAACATCACCCTTCCCTGAACGACTATTGGCTCACGTTTGCGCTCGCTTGCTCGCTCCATCACCCCCGCCTATCATCCCAACCCGCCAAATACCGGCGGGACATGAGAGTTTGCACCATGAACCCGATCCTCGCTGAAATCAACAAGGCCGCCCTCAAGACCGACGTCCCCAGCTTCGGCCCCGGCGACATCATCAACGTGCACTTCCGCATCGTCGAAGGTGACAAGGAACGCACGCAGGTCTTCCAAGGCATCGTGATCAGCCGCAAGGGTTCGGGCATCAACGAGATGGCCACGATCCGCAAGGTTGTGGACGAAGTGGGCGTCGAGCGCATCTTCCCGGTGAACAGCCCGCTGGTTGCGAAGTACGATCTGGTTCGTCGCTGCGACAACCGCCGTGCCAAGCTGTACTACCTGCGTGACCGCGAAGGCAAGAGCCGCCGTCTGCGTGACCGCCGTCGCGGCATGAAGAACACATCGGTGATTCCGACCAACAAGGCCTAAGCCCACCAATGCACTTCACGAACGGACGCTCACTGCGTCCGTTTTTCGTTTGGTCGCATGCGACAAACCTCCGGTCTGCTCATGGTCAGCGTTCGCACCGTCGCGCTCTTTTCTGCTGCTCACCATCGGTCCGATTCTGGGCGACATCTTCGACGCCAAAGCTGTCTGCCCCATGAGTGGGAAAGCCGTTTTCGTGCTGGGTCACGCGATCTTCGCTGTTAGGCGGTTCTCGCGGGTTGATAGCGGCGAAAGGCGCGAAAGATGAATGAGACTGGGGCAGGGCGTATCTCGCGTTTGTGATCGTGTGGGGCTGTTTCGCACTCGCGCTGTTCATCGTCGGCCGCATTCCGGGCCTGACAACGCACTGATATTGCAGGAGCGGCTACCACTACACTTTGTATCGATGAGTCTGGAAGTCGTTGATCTTGGTCGCTTGCCTTATGCCGACGCATACGCCGTGCAGACCGCGACGCTGGATCGCGTGCTCGCATCACGGGACTCCGCCTCGCCACTGACGGGCGTGATCCTCACGGTTGAACATGATCCGGTCATCACCGTCTCACGCCGCGCGGGCGCGGCCGACCACATTATCACGAGCCGTGACACGCTCGCGCAGATGGGCATCGCTGTTGAAGAAACTGATCGGGGCGGCGATATCACGTATCATGGGCCCGGACAGCAGGTCGTGTACCCCATCCTCGATCTCAATGCGTTGAACCTCGGCCTTCACGCATACATGCGGCTGCTGGAACAAGCTGTGATCGACACGTGCACGGAGTTTGGCGTGCCGGCGCAGCGTGATGCGTCTGCGACGGGGGTGTGGGTGCCGATTGATCCGCGCAGTAGCCGAACTGTCGCAGGGGAGAGTGAATCAAACAGTCCCACACTTGCAAAGGTGTGCGCTATGGGCGTGCGCGTCCGTCGGTGGATCAGCATGCATGGACTTGCCATCAATGTGCGGACCGACCTGCGGCATTTTGCGACGATCGTTCCGTGCGGCTTGCATGGCCGGCCGGTGTGCAGCCTTGAAAGCCTTTTGGGTGCTGGGGCACCGACACTGCCGGAGGTACGCAGCGTGCTGGTGCGGACGCTGCAAGGCAGCATCGAGCGCCAACGGGAACACACGGTCGCAGAACGTGCACGCCGGGCGTGATGCAAAGCCGCCGCGTCAGTTCTTGATCATCTTTCGCACGGCCTCCAGCCGCTGCTGGTGAATCGCCTTGTCCGGCTCGAGCTTTGTCAACGCCAGGATGTGGCGTTCGGCCAGAGTGGGATTGCCCGCACGCAGCGCGATCGTGGCGGCGTGCTCACGAATCGTCGCGTCGTAGGGAGATATCTGCGTCGCACGCGTCACCTTCGCGATGGCTTTGTCCCACTGAGCCAACTTCGCGTACTGACGTGAGAGTTCCATCGCAAAGCTCGTCGAGTGCTGTTCGCGTGCATCCAGAAACTCCAGATGCGCAATCGCTCGCTCGGTGGATCCCGTCTCGGAGCTTGACAGCTCAAACCGCGCAAGCAGACGGTGCGGCATGGGATCCATCGGGCTCACTCGCGCGAGCGTGCGGAGCCTGTCAGCGATCTCCGGCGTGACCAGTTCCGTCCTGGGGTCTATCTCGCTCTTGATGTACTCAGCGAGCACAAACGGATTCTCAGGCTGCTCTTGATACCACTGGTCGAGCAACTCCTTCTTGAACTCCTCCACGCCCGCCTCGCCCAGCAACTGCTCGATACTCTTCTTGCTATCCGTTGGCACGAGCCCCCAGCCCTCCAGCCGTTCGCGAGCCCAATTCGTAAAGCTCTCGAAGAACTCCGCACGACTAACCTTCAGCACGCGTTGGAAAGCCTCTTCCTCACGCACGCCGGAGGCGTAGAGGTCCATCAGCTCCAGCACGCTGGTATCACCAAATCGCTCGATGATGTGGCGGTACATCCAAGCGCCCTGTGCATATGCCTGGGCACGATCCGTCGGCTTCTTGGGGCGCACGAACATCACGTTGATCGTGTCAAAGTCAAACCAGCGCTCTGCCTGCGCCGCCCGGGCGAGAATCTGCAGGCTGTTGATGTCATCGGGCGCATCTTCGAGATACACCGCGCTGGCTTCTGTAAACCAGTGCGGAAGCCTGTTCTTGGTGCGCGACAGCGTGACTGTGTGCACGTACTCATGTTGCAACACGCGTGCCCAGTCGTACGGACCGACCATGTGTCCGGGGCCACTTCGCGGCACTTCCATTGCAATGACAGGTCCCGTGGCCGCGGCGAATGTGTGGAGAGCGGGCATACCGGTGATGCGCGTTGCGAACCAGCGGTGATTGGGATAGAGCTCAATGACGGTCTTCTCAGCAGGCTTGTGACGAATGCCGCCCGAGCCATCGCCTGTCACGCGAACGAAAATGCGTTCCAGCGGCTCAAGCATCTCGCGAGCCAGAATCTCGTCGACTCCCGGCTTGTAGCGAATCACGAAGTGCTCGCTCTCGATCGTCGTGTAGCTCTCAATCTCCTTCAGCAGCACCGCACTGTTCTGAGCGCGAGTATTGAATCGGTCGAGCGCCAGCCCGCGATTCAGCGCGTCGCGTGCCGCATCGAGCTTGCCAGCTTGCAGTTCCGACAATCCCAGGTCAATCAGCGGTTCGGCCCACTTGGGACTGCGCTCGCTGGCGATCCGCAGAAGTCTCGCAGCGTCTTCATACTGCCTTGCCGACGACAACGCCTTTCCGGCGACAAATGCCGGCAGTGGCGATGCGGGCGCGAGCTCGTCGTACTTGGCGAGTAGTTCATCCGCCTTGGCGAAGTCAAAGCTCATCGCTGTCGCAGCGACTTCAAGCGCCCGAGCCTCGCGGTGCGTCGGCATCGCGTCGAGCAACGGACGAATCTCACTGAGCGCAGCCGCACCTTCGATCTGCCGCAGCCGGGTGTACGTGCGAATCATGCGGCCCAGCGGGCTTGGCGCGAAGGCCGCGCTCTCATCAGGCACGTCGTTGGTCGCCAGCATGTCGAGCGTCGCGGCGATGCGTTCCGCGCGATCGAAGTCAAACGCATCCGCGCTCATGCGTCCCAGAACGTACCACGCTTCAGCGACGCGCGGATTCAGTTCGAGCGTTGTCTGGAGCGCTTCTGCCGCAGCTGCGTAGTCGTCCTTCTCGTACAGCAGCAGAGCTTCGGCGAGCGGCACACGCCAGTTCATGCGATCGACGGCATCACGCGCCCGCGCCAGCATATCGAGCGTCTGCTGATACCCGATTGTGCCTTCTCCTTCCGCGCCACGCCGACGCGCAAGCAGAATCTGTGCGCGTGCGATATCCGCCAGGGCATCCGCGTCTTCCGCATGTTGCGAGCCGGCATTTGCGAGCGTTGCAAGCTCAACTTCTGCATCAGCAAGCCTGCCCAGATCAATCAGTGATTCTGCTCGAAGCCGAGACGCACGAGGCGAGTTGTCGCCCGCGATGGCATCGATCGCGACTTGTGGCTGACCCATGCGTACCGCGATCTCCGCTCGGAGCGTCGCGGGTAGTGATGCATCACTCAGCGCGGAGCTGCTCGTATCGCCGCGAAGCAAGGCCGCTGTTGCGCGCGTCGAAGCGTCGCTGAGGTCTTCATTCGTCCACTGGCCATGACGAATACGCAGCGCCGCCCGCTCTGCGTCCTTCAAGTAATCCTGATCAAGCAACTGCTGCACCGACTCGTCGAGGGCGGGCAGCGGCATAGGCCTTGGCCCTTGCGCTGGCACCGGCTGCGTCACCTCGGGAGTCACCATGGGCTGCGCCGTCGCGCCGCCAGCGCATAGCGCAAGCCCAAGCACGAACGAAGCAACCACTTCCACACGCAGGCGACGAGCGAACTTCATGTCTGTTTATTCGACGTTTCCACCTGATTTGTTTGCGAGATTCGCAGCACCAGTCACGAATAACTCACGATTCCGCCGCGATCTCAGCGGCCAGCGACTCAATCGCACGCGTGAGAATGCGAATGGACTGCAGATACTCAGCCAAGACCAGGTGTTCGCGCGGGGTATGATCGAGACTGCTGTCGCCCGGACCGTACGCCGCGATCGGACACTTCCACACGGGAGCGACGACATTCAGATCAGCCGTGCCAGTCTTGAGCTTGGGCTGGGGACGCTCACCCAGCTCACGAATCGCAGCGCTGAGCGCTCGCACAACTGCATCGTTGCGATCGGTGGCAAACGCGAGTTCGTGGCCTTCACATCGCAGTTTCAGTTGACTGGTCCCTGCTTGCTGAGCGACAACTTCGCCCAGTTGGTTCTCCAGTTCCATCGGATCGATCCATCTGGGCAATCGAAACCCCGCGACACACGCCGCGCGATCGTGAAGGCCATCCGACTCGCTTCGCAGGTTGCGGAGGGTCGCTTGAATCGTCTCGAACGCACCCGTGTGCCCGACGTTCAGAGACGCCACACGCTCCTGCACCGCTCCCCACAACCGTACCAAATCATCACAAGCGCTGCGATCCGGCCCTGCGGTGTGCGCGTTGTCGCGAGCCACGTGCACATGCATCACCAGGCGACCCTTATAGCCCAGCGTCACACCTGTGGTGCCGCTGGGCTCACCGATGATGCACGCCGCGGGCCGCAGTCTTGGGGCGATGTACCGAGCGCCGGGCGACAGAGGCGTCTCCTCCCCCACTGCTCCGACGACGCGAAGCGTCACACCATCAGGCAGTACAGCTCGCGAAGCAGCGACCAGGAATGCAGCGAGCGGCCCCTTTGCATCCACGCTTCCTCGACCATGCAACACGCCCTCTCGAATCGCAACTGGAATATCGCCCGGCACCGTATCAATATGGCCCAGCAGCACGATTTCTCGTACTGGCGCTATCGACCGAGCTGCGGCAGCTCGTACCGCGTGCCCGTTGCCCGCTTCGTCGATCTCAACGTCAAGCCCCATCGCTCGAGCATGCCGTGCGAACACACCGACTGCGGCGGATTCATCGCCCGACACGCTTGCGGTCGCAACGAGATCACGCACCACGGCAATCGCCTGCGCATCAAGAGCGTGCTGAATCGGTGAGTCGTTGATGGCATTTGCGAAGGTCACAACATCGCTCCCTCAAACACCGTGCCCGCACCTTCACGAGCCCGCGTGAGTGCGTTGGCGCCATTCGCGCTGCCAATCACGATGCGACCGACACCACCCAGCAAGGCTTCCTCCGCGGCGAGCACCTTGTTCTTCATGCGTCCCTTTGCAGCATCGCGCACTGTTGCAAGCGTGTCGCCACTTGCTCGTGCGATCAGGCTCCCCGCATTCGCAGGATCGCGCAGAACACCAGGCACGTTGCTCAGCAAATACAGCTCACTCGCTCCCAGCGCCGCTGCGGTTCGGGCGGCCGCACGGTCCGCATCTACGTTGATGGCGGTGCCCTCATCCGTGATAGCGGGCGGCGTGAGCACGGGCGTACGCCCATTGGCGAGCAGCATTTGCAGGAGATCATGATCGACATGTTCGACGGTGCCGGTCAGATCATCACGAATGATGACCGTGCGCCCCTCTTCAATAGCGCGAATGGCATCCTTGCGCTTGCCGCGCCAGATGCCGCCGTCGATGCCGGACAGACCAATCGCATCGACGCGTTGCGCACGGAGTGATTCGACGATGGCCTTGTTGATCTTGCCGCAGTAGACCATCTCGAAGATCTCAAGCGTCGCACGATCCGTCCGCCGACTGGTGTGCCCGCTTGGACTCGTGATAAAGCGCGCCTCGACGCCCAGACGGGCCGAGAGCACGTTGGTCTCGTGCGAGCCGCCGTGAACAAGCACCACTGGCTGGCCACTGCGGACAAGTTGCGCGATCTCAGCGAGAATCGGAGCGATCTCAATACCTTCGCCGCCGCCGATCTTGATAACGATGGGTGATGTGTGCATGCTGTCGATCCGTCAAATGGGGTGAAGACCGGGGAAAGTGAGACCGAGCGTTTCAGGCAGGTCCAGAGCCAAATTCATTGCTTGCACCGCGCTGCCGGCGGCGCCCTTCATGAGGTTGTCAATCGCACTCATCGCGATGATGCGGCCACTGCGTGGGTCGATGTCAAAGCCCACATCGGCGTAGTTGCTGCCCGCGAGAATCTTCGGATCAGGCAGTCGGTGCAGGCCCGTCTTCTCCGCGACCAATCGCACAAACGGCTCGTTGGCGTAGGCCGCGCGATAGAGCTTCCAGAGTTCTTTGCTTTCGACACGGCGCGTTGGGATGACGTGGGCGGTGCACGACACGCCTCGGACCATTTCGATGGATGTGATGCTCACGTCGAGCTGCATAGGTCCCAGTTCCTGCAGCACTTCACCCGTGTGACGATGCCCAGCTGTGGAATACACACGCACCGCGCCGCTGCGTTCAGGGTGGTGCGAGCCCTGCGTCGCTTCGGCTCCGCCCTCGCTGCTGCCCACCTTGATATCACAGATCACGCGTTCAATCAGCCCCGCGCGAGCGAGCGGCATCAGCGCGAGGTTCATCGCAGTCGCGTTGCACCCCACGCCACTGATCAGTCGCGCCCCTGCGGACTCGCGAATGCGTGTACGCGACAGTTCCGGCAAGCCGTAGATCGCCGACGCCAGCCGTGAAGGAGCCGGGTGCTCACTCTCGTACCAGGTGCGATACGAAGATGCATCACGCAATCGAAAGTCCGCCGAGAGATCGATCACAAGCGGAGCCAGGCGTGACCACTGGTCAATCTGCTTCGCTGCTTCGCCATGGGGCATGCAAAGGAAGAGCACATCACACGGCTCTAATTGATCGGGCGTCGTGAAGAGCAGTTCGCCTCGCCCGCGAAGGTTGGGGTGACTGCGGTGTATGGGCTGGCCCGCGAGTGAACGCGATGTGACGCTCGCAACACGTACATGCGGATGGTCGAGCAGCAACCGCAACAACTCGCCGCCCGTGTAACCGGCGGCGCCGATGATGGACGCCGACTTCATCGCGCAACCTCCCTGATCCCGCGTGAAGCCACAAGCAGCGCGTGATCCGCAACCAAGCCGGGAATGTCCACACCGCTGGTGATGATGCTGTTGCGAAACTCCATCGAATGATTGATCTCATTCACGAGGTAGCCGCGGCGCGGGCACTCGAGAATGTCGATGGCACACACGTCCGCATGCACACAAGCCGCGGCATTGATACAGATCTGAGCCAAATCCGCCGGCACTTCAAGCCCCGCTGCCGTGGCTCCGCGAGCGGTGTTGGTCACCCAGTGTGCGCTGCTGCGCGTAATGCCTGCGATGGCGCGACCACCCACGATGAACACGCGAATGTCGCGTCCGGGCTTGTCGATGTGCTCTTGCACGTAGTACACATGGTGGTGCACGCCTCCCAGCGTGTCTCGGTGCTCGATAATCGCCTCCGCCGCGTCGCGGTCATTTACGCGCGAAACGAGGCGTCCCCATGAACCGATCGTGGGCTTGAGCACTGCGGGATAGCCGATGCGTTCGATGGCGATCAGAGCGCCCTCGGGGCTGGTTGCGACGAGTGTGCGAGGCGTGGGAACATCCGCCGCCTCCAGCGCCAGGCTTGTGCGAAGCTTGTCGCTGCAAAGCTCGATCGCACGAGAGCTGTTCATGCAGGGCACGCCCAGATGTTCAAGCATGCGCACCGCCGTCAGCGAGCTGGTCAGGCTCAGCGAGCGGTCAAGTACCAAGTCGTACTCGCGCCACTGCGCCGCGTCACGAGGATCAAACACGATGTCACGGAGGTCGATGAGATCGACGTGCGCGCCACGGGTGATGAGGGCGTCGGCGAGGTGACGTTCTTCGATGCGAAGACGGGTATGGAGAATGGCGATGCGCATAGGAAGCTCAAAACCGAATGAGTGAACTGAGAAGAAGGCGAGAGAATCGAAAAACCGGCGGGGCGGCGAGTGTCAGAGTTCCGTGAGGTTCTCGCGTGCGATATGTGACGGACACATGCACACGACCCCTTTCCCCCGCACGCCCGCGCCGGTTCTGTGGCGATAGATCAGCGTGCTTACTCGCCCCAGTCTTCTTCAACTTCCGGCGCGAGGGCGAGCTCAATAGGTGCCGTGTTCACTACTTCAAGTTCCACACCGCACGACGTGCAGCGCACAACCTGCGAGCGAAGCGGCGGACGATCAAAGCGAATCGCGCCCTCGCACTCGGGGCATGCGCAACCGGTCGATGTAGTGCTCTGCGTCGCGGTCTGTGTGGGCGATTGCGTGGTCGTTGCGGGAATCATGTGAGGCTCCTTGAGCGGAAAAGCAGTCGAAAATCAAACGAAAAAAGCCCCCAGACACAGCGTCCGGGGGCTTACGAGTCGAGCGTGAATGTCTGAAGAAACTCAGACCATCTCGACCAACGTGAACACCCGGACGCTCTTGGCGCCTTTGGCTTTCACGTTGGTTTTGACAGTGCGGTTCAGCATGACGTGGAGGAAGTATCGACCATGTGCGACGCGCAGTCAAGAAAGTCGTTCCACAATTTATTGCGACACCGCTCCATGTGAGCGTTGTGCAGACACCATGTGATGCTCGCGTGCGCACAGATCGCGCACCCGCACAGGGCCTCGATCAACCCACCTGAACTAGCGAGCGAAGCCGATCCACACCGACCACTCCCCTACCGTTCAGCATGGACCTGTGGGCAACGAAACGCGAGCAAGCACGCAGCGGCGTGGAACCGCTCGCAGTGCGCATGCGCCCGCGCACGCTCGATGAATTTGCAGGCCAGCAGCACATACTGGGCCCGGGCAAGTTGCTCCGCCGCATGCTCGCTGCCGACACCGTGACGAGCATGATCTTCCACGGTCCACCCGGTACCGGCAAGACGACGCTCGCGGAACTCATTGCGAAGCACACCAAACGCCACTTCGTGCGTGAGAACGCAGCGCTCGTCGGCGTGAAACGCATTCGCGAGGTCTGCGACGAATCTGCAAAGCGTCTTGAGTTTGAGAACAAACGCACGATCCTGTTCCTCGACGAAATTCATCGCTTCACGAAGAGCCAGCAAGACGTGCTGCTGAGTGACGTGGAACGTGGTCTGATCACGCTGATCGGCGCGACGACGGAGAACCCGCTCTTTGCCGTCAATTCCGCCCTTGTCTCTCGCTCCACGCTGTTTCGTCTTGAATCGCTGAGCGAAGCAGACATCATCGGCGTGCTCAAACGTGCGATCGCAGATCCAGATCGCGGCTACGGCAGGCTGTCCATCACCGTCACGGATGATGCACTCGCCATCTGGGCGAAGAAGTCCGACGGCGACGCCCGCCGCGCGTTGGGAGCGCTCGAAGTCGCTGTACGTAGCCAGGAGATCAACGAGGGATCCAAAACCCAAACCGCCACGACAGACGAAAACGCCTCGACTTCTACTTCACTCCGTCACACCGTCACTTCGTCACTTGTCATCGACGCCGATGTCGCTCAGGACAGCATTCAGCAGAAAGCCGCGGTCTACGACGCATCCGGCGACCAGCACTACGACCACGCGAGTGCGCTCATCAAGAGCATTCGGGGCAGCGACCCCGACGCGGCTCTCTACTGGCTTGCACACATGCTCAATGCGGGTGAGGATCCTCGCTTCATCACGCGCCGCCTTGCCATCCTCGCGAGCGAGGACATTGGCAATGCCGATCCGCGCGCCATCATGATCGCGAGTGCGTGCTTCGACATTGTCGAACGGATTGGCATGCCCGAAGCACGCATCACGCTGGGGCAAACTGTGACATATCTCGCGCTCGCACCCAAGAGCAACGCAAGCTATGTCGCCATCGACGAAGCCATGAATGATGTCGCCGAAGGGCGCACCATTCCGGTGCCCATGCACATCAAGGACGGCAACGTGCGCAAGGCAACCAAAATGAGCGTGAAAGACGCTCGCGCCGCAGGCGGAGAAGGTTACAAGTACGCCCACACCGACGGCACCCGCGATGACAGGCTTGGCATGATCGGCCTGCAAGACTATTTGGGCGTCGACAAGAGCTACTACCGCCCAACTGACAGCGGCTACGAGAAGCAGCTCGCCGAGGCACTCACCCGCGCCAAGCAAGCGCGGTCTCCGCAAGGTGGGCCGCCCCTGGGCGGCGGCAGTCTTCCAACGTAATCATTTTTCGCCCTTCGTGCCCAGTTGATCCACTTACCACCTGCTTCACCACATGGCCAGCGCACCACGTGCCAGCGGCTCGCACTGCCTTACATACTTTTCGCTCCACCCATCGCCCGACACAGTGGGCGTTGTGTTTGCATCAATGATCACCGCTTCGCCCTGGTGTATCACGAAGTCGATCTTGCCGTAATCCAGCCCGAATGACCGCCGCCACGCCTCCACACTCGGAGGCGGCGTGCTGAACTCCTCCAGCGCTGCGTTCACGTTTTTCACGTACGGATCAGTTCCTCGCAGAACGCGTCCTAATCCCGCGTCACCCATGGTGATCCACATCCGCATCACGTAGTTGCCCGATTCATCCCGCTCAGGGAGAAAACGCTCCACGACGAGATGCGGATTCGCCCATACTCCACGCGGCACCTGGCGCATGTGTTCAAACAGGTAGTAGCGTGTCAACGTCCGAGCCCAACGCAACACGTGAATCTCCCGTTGTGCCGCAAACGTCAGCCGGTGACGCAGGCGATCAACCAAAGTGGGCCCAGACTCACGCGAAAAGCGATGATCGGAAAGCCCACCGCAGTTACCCACCGTCTTCACGATGACAGGACCGTCCCACGCGTCGCTTCGTCCAAGCAACTGCGCCGATACCGCTGTCTTGCGAATATCGCGTACACGCCGATTGATCACGCGCGGATGGCGCTGCAGCAATGCCCATGTCGCATCATCCAATCGCGAGCAATCCACGTGCGGCATCACAACATCCGCCGCTAAGAGAGCGTCTTCATGGCCGCGCACGCCGTGCACGACATCCACGCGCACACCCATGGCGCGCCAATTGGCGATGATGGGCCAGATTCGATAGTGCAGCCGGTCCGCGTCGTGCTGAAGGGGATGCATCAACACGGCAATGGAACGAATCATGCTCATACGCTGCACGCGCATTGTTGCGGCTTGCGACTCTCTCACGTTGGTTTCGACACCCATACCCATGTCCCTTCCCAGCGACCATCCCGACGCCAAACGCAACCTCCGACGGGATGTGCTTGGGCGCCTTAGCGCGATGGCACCCGCGGCTCGCGATGAAGCAACCACCGCGCTGCTTGCTCGCCTGCAAACAACGTTTGCGAGCGCTCGCATGCTCATGGCCTACGTCGCGGCGGGCCACGAAGCGAACCTGGGTGATTTCATCACCCGCCGCCTCCAGCTCGGCCAGCCCCTGGCACTCCCCCGGGCCGACTGGATCACGAACAAGATTGATGCCGTTCTGGTGCACAACTTGTCGTCAGATTGCGAGGTCAGTCGTTACAGCATTGTGCAGCCGCGTGCCGATCTTCTACCTCTGGCACCCGCGCAGCTCGATGTCGTGCTGGTGCCGGGAGTTGCGTTCGACGCTACAGGCGGCCGACTGGGCCGCGGCGGCGGGTTCTACGACCGGTTTCTGACCCAAATCAGAGACCAGCTAGGCGTCACGATCGCCGGCGTCTGCTTTGACGAGCAGATCGTGGATTCTGTACCGATGCACGCGCATGATGTGCGCGTTGGTATGATACTGACACCGACGCGGACGCTCGTGGTCCGTGCGAACAACTGAACCGGGATGGACCCCGCCTGCGCGCTCGCGTCGCGCCGGCTTCTCAAGGAAGGGAAGACTCATGGCTCTGCCGTCGCAAACTGATCACCAGAACGAAAACAGCCGCAGTGTCACCGGACAATCCGGCAACACCAACGCCTCCAAGATTCTCCTTGTTGTCGCCGGCATCACGCTGCTGGGCGGCGGTGTTTACGCGCTCAGCAACTTGAACAAGCAGCAGAAGGCCGATGCGGCCAAGGTTGACGCGACCAAGGCGACGGAAGTCGCTAACGCGGCTGGTACGGCCAAGCCCATCGGCACCGAAGCGGCTGTTCCCGGCGCGACCACAACTCCCGCGGGCACCACGCCCGTGACGACACCGGCTGGCACCACGCCAGGAGCGGCTGTTCCCTTTGGCAACCAGCCGACCACCACGCCTGCGCCGACAACCGTGGTCCGCACGGATGTCAACACTCCCGTGGCCGTGCCAGCCAACACGACGCCCGGCGCAACGCCCACCGCGCCCACGGGTACTTCGACCCCAGGCACCACGACCGCAACGACCGGCACGACCAACCCTGTGCCGGCCTCGGTCACGACCAACCTCACCGTCCTGCAACTCATCCAGCAGGGCGACACTGCCATGGCGAGCAACAAGCTCGTTGAGGCTCGCTCCGCTTACAGCCGTGCACTGCTAGACCGCGATGCGAGCGAAGCCGACAAGGCAGCTCTCCGCACCAAGCTCACGACGATCAACCAGGACCTCGTCTTCGGCACGCGCGTCGAGCCGGGTGACAGCTTGGTCGAAAGCTACAAAGTCGCTCCGGGCGACAGCCTGGTCAAAATCGCTCGCAAGCGCGAACTTGCGACCGACTGGCGCCTCATCCAGCGCGTCAACCGCATCAGCAACCCCAACGCCCTCCGCGCCGGCCAGACGCTCAAGCTCGTCAAGGGTCCCTTCCACGCTGTCGTCAACAAGAGCGCGTACCGCACTGATCTCTTCGCTGGCGCGCCCGACGATCCGGCCAACTGGCTGTTCATCAAGAGCTACACAGTCGGCCTGGGCGAAGGCAATAGCACCCCGGTCGGCAACTACGTCATCAAGAAGAACAGCAAGCTCGTCGATCCGCCGTGGGTCAACCCCCGTACAGGCGAGCGCTTCGCGAGCAACGACCCCAAGAACCCCATCGGCGAACACTGGATCGGCTGGCAAGGTGTGGGCGACAGCACCGTCAATCAGGGCTACGGCTTCCATGGCACCATCGACCCTGCCAGCATCGGCCAGCAGATGAGCATGGGCTGCGCCCGCATGAAGGCGGAAGACGTCGCCGAACTCTTTGACTTGCTTGTTGAAGAAGTCAGCGTCGTTCGCGTGCTGCCATAACACTCGGTGGGCTGCTCCTGCAGAGCGGCACTATGCCAACGCAACACAAGCGGTAACGAATGAGAAAACGCCGCCAATAGCGGCGTTTTTTCATGCCAGCGCCAACGCACTCGGCATGTGTGGCGCACGCTGCTGCGTTCGCGCCGCGTGCAGCACATCGGCCATGGCCTGCATTTCCGTCGGGCCGCCAGCCAGACGCACGTACAGCCCGGGCCACTCCGCTCGCGTAGGGTCTTCCACACGCACGACACCACGGTTGACATCAAGAGTCACTCTTGCCCGCGTCAAATCAAAGCTGATCTGATGTATGCGTGTCCGCCGAAACATCCGCGACTGAAACACATCGATACATCCAGGCATCACGCGAATCGTCACAGGGTTGAATGACGCGACAAGGGCCCACGCGCACCACATGCTGACAACCACAGGCCAGAATCCAATGCGCATACCCGGCACCGTACTCATGGCCGCCAGAATCGTGATGAAGAGCACAATACCAACGACCGACTTCAGCACGCCTTCAAACCAAGGTTCCCGCTTTGAGACTCGTGGGACCGGCATCACACGCCTCGCACTCGCCGCGAGGTCTTCGATTGCTTGTGCAAATCCGTACACTCCCATACACTCGAGAAACACGGGCTCGCGCATCTCATCCGTTGCGGGCAGATACCCCAGCACCTTTGCAATATGCTCGCGATCTCCAATCACGCGCAACCTTGCAGAGGGATTGGCTCGCCGAACGTCAATCGTGGCGACCCTGCCGCTTGCGGGCCCCTTGGCAGACATGCGTCGTCGCCACGCTGTGCCACTGACGACACCGCCAACGATGATGGCAAGCGGAATCGCCAGCCACATCCAGTCCGTTCCGAATCGCTGAACAAAGACCGTCGAAAGGCCCGTCACGGTGACGAGCACAAACACAAGCCCAATCGCGAGCAGCAGCGATCGCGGCAGCATTGGCACGAACCACTCAGACACCATGCCCAGCGAACGCGGCCATTCCGTGAAGTCCCGCGTCCGCGTCAGCACGACCGGTTCGAGACCGTCCCCCAGATCAAACGGCTGCGCCCACTCACCTTGATCATTCCCCGCATGCATGCGCGACTGTATCGTTCTGCCAACTATTGAGACAGACGATCCGTCGGGAGTGACTGCAACTCGCCCCGCCCTCTTGCTGCGCCCACGACGGTTCTCGCTAGATCATCCTCGTGCCGAATCGAAGCGGCTTCAATGCGCAACGTCTTTCCATCGGCCTGCGTGATGAACATGACTCCTCCCGGCATGTACATGCGTAGCCGCGCGGTGCGTAGATCAAAGGCGTGACGTTCGACCAAACGACGCCCCAGAAGGTCGTAGCGCAAATGCTCCAACTGGCCTGGCGACACTCGCACATAGCAGGGCCATAAAAACACCATGGGTAGCCATCCAAGACCAGCCGCCGCTACCCAATCCCAAGCTCCCTGCAGCGACCAGATCGTGCCCATATTCGCGCTGCTGCGCAAACCACTCAGCAGGGCGAGCGACAGTGCTGAACCAAGCAACCAAAGACCCAGCACATGCAAGATGGCTTTTGCAGGCCAATCGCCCCAGATTCGATACACCTTGGGCTCAAAGAAACCGTCATCCACACGCTCACTGAAGACTGCTTCGAGGTCCTTGCGTTGCCCCGCCACCGCGATCCGATATACATCCTGATCATGCCAGTGGGTTGCATAAACAGCTTGAGGCAGCGGCGATCCCCGCTTCTGACGCTTGTTTCGCCACAGCGGCGGCAGCACGATCAACATGAGAAATGGCGTCATCTGCAACACAAACCAACCCAGCTCTTGCACAC
>Ga0315899_10000492_pt1 | contig 47460 bp, 44 predicted proteins | sample LakEriMetagenome_2_FD_203518 | JGI IMG/M metagenome (GOLD analysis project Ga0315899, IMG submission 203518) | Freshwater fungal communities from buoy surface, Lake Erie, Ohio, United States - Buoy 4 MA112 | ecosystem: Environmental > Aquatic > Freshwater > Lake | place: USA: Lake Erie, Ohio...
GCAGTTGCTGTGGATCGAGTGTTCGCCGCTGGCTGCGGCGAACACTCCGTCGATCCGCCAGTGCGGCTGCCCCACCTGAGCGGTAGCGGGCCAGCCACTTGTAGGCACAGCGGAGGCTGATGCCTGCTTCTGCAGCCAGTTCGGGCAGGGACCGGTTCTCATGCAGGTGTTGAGAAACCAATCGCAGCCGGCCTCGTTGCGTCAGGCGGGCATTGGCGTGTGTATGCATGGGGCGTGAGGTCTCGGTTGGGCGGTGACACCTCAACCGGTAGCGGCCTCACACCTCATTGGCTACTGACCAACCTGCTGAGACAGAACACCTAGGCAGCCTGGCGCCAGCGCTCCACCTGCTCTGGTTGCAGCCCAAGCTCCCGGCAGTAGGCGCCGAGTTCAGTGGTCTTCAATCCATCTGTCTTCAGCACCACAATGAGTTTATTGGGAGCGCTCCAGCCCTCGGGTTCCTTCTCGGATGCCGGCACCACTTCCCCCGGACACCGCCATGCCTTCATGCAGTTGACAAGGATGACGATATGGATGCCCAGTTCCTCGGAAATTCAAGCCATGCTCTGACGGTGTCGCGAACTCATTCGCCGACTCACATCAGCCTTGGCAACCGCGCTGAAGTGTCGCATTGCTTATCTCCTCAAGGCCCCGGTGATCAGTAATGAGAGGCGACAACTCTCCTTGGCGAGTGGGCAGCATCCGGGCGATGTGGCGCAGGTGCAGGCGTTGACGTCTGAGCTTTATGGCCCGTTGTAGGTGCCGTGAATCAAGCGTCCGCCGCTGGATGCGGCGAACACTACGTCGATCCGCCAGAGCAGTTGGACCACCTGCGCGCTACCGGGCCAGCCACTTGTAGGCGCAGCGCAGGCTGATCCCTGCCTCTGCCTCCATTCAGCCAGAGGGCGATGGTTGAGAATGTGTTGACTGAACAGCCGGGGGAGCTGGCCCTTATGCTCCATACGGGCATTGGGAATGGCTATGCATGGGTGCGTGAGGCCTCGGTTTGGCCGCCACACCTCAACCAGTAGCGTCCTCACACCTCATTGGGTACTGACCTACCTGCTATGTCAGAACTTTTAGGACAGTGCTACTGATACATTTGCTAGTCTACTAAAAAATCTCCATGCCCAGCCGCGCTTACACATGATCTATGCGTATTGTCCTGTAACGGACTCCGAGTCATTGCTGTTCTGCGGTCTTTGTGGCTTATAATTTCTCTTTTAGCCTCCTGTGCAGTGACTAATTTCCTTTCCACATGGCCTTATTTCGATTCATCTCAGATAGAGGTCGCCTCGCGAGTTCTATCTTCTGGGCTTGTCAATGCCTGGACTGGCCAGGAGACTAATGCATTTGAACGAGAGTACTCACTCTGGTGCGGCTCTTGTTATGCTGCCGCTATGGCCAATGGTTCGTTGGCGCTCTCGGCCGCCTACCTTGCTATCGGTCTGCATGCCGGTGATGAACTTATCACCACTCCGCGTACCTTTATCGCCACTGCTTCCAGTGCCGTGCTGCTCGGGGCCAAGCCCGTGTTCGCGGATGTGAATCCGGATTCCGGCGCCATTACTGCGGCCACCATCGAACCGCTGATCAACGCGCGTACCAAGGCGATCACTGTGGTGCACCTAGGTGGCTGGCCGGCAGACATGCCCGCGATCCTTGATCTGGCCAACTCCCATGGCATCGCTGTGGTGGAAGACTGTGCTCAAGCACATGGCGCTCGTATCAAAGAGAAGTCGGTGGGTGGCTTCGGCGATGTGGCCGCCTGGAGCTTCTGCCAGGACAAGATCCTCACCACTGCCGGTGAGGGCGGCATGGTGACCACCAACCGCGCAGACCTCTGGGATGCCATGTGGTCCTTCAAAGACCACGGCAAAACCCAAGAGGCAGTCTTTGGTCGAGAGCATTCCCCTGGCTTCCGCTGGCTGCACGAGCGCTTCGGATCTAACTTCCGCCTTACTGAACTTCAGAGCGCCATTGGCCGCATTCAGCTACAGCACCTGCCCGAGTGGACTGCAGCCCGTACCCGTAACGCCCTGCTTCTCGCTGAAGCACTGGCCGACTGCCCCGCCGTGCGCGTGCCGTTGCCGTCCGAAGGCATCACCCACGCCTGGTACAAATTTTACGCTTTTGTGAGGCCGGAGGCGCTTGCTGAGGGCTGGAGCCGTGATCGCATTCTTACTGAGATCGGCGCCCTCGGCTATCCTGCCCTCTCCGGCAGCTGCAGCGAGATCTACCTGGAGAGGTGCTTCCAGGAGGCCGGCCTTGCTCCCGCCGAGCGCCTTCCTGTGGCCCGTGAACTTGGCGACACCAGCCTGATGTTCCTGGTGCATCCCACGATTACCCCCGAGCAGATGGCCGCCTACGCCGATACCGTGCGCTCGGTGGTGAAACGGGCCTGTAGATAGCGGTATTGCTTATGAACCTTCAGGCTTTCATCGCCAAGTTCCTGATCCAGAAACCCCTGAGACGCCGGCTGCTGCTGATCGCTGCCGATGCTCTGTTTATTCCCCTGGCGGTTTGGCTCAGCTTCTGGCTGCGGCTGGCCAACCCCTTCAGCGCCAATTTCCTCGACAGCCTCTGGCTGCTGCCGGCTGCCCTGGTGCTGGGGTTGCCGCTCTATGCCCTCACGGGTCAATACAAGGGCCTCACCCGCTATGTGGGCAGTCAGGCGCTGTATCGCCTGGCCGGCCGTAATGGCCTGTTGGTATTGCTGCTGGCCCTCACGGGGCTGATGCTGCGTCTGCCCCTGCCGCCTCGAAGCAGTTGGATCCTGCTCTGGCTCTTGCTCACCGGTTTCACCGGTGCGCTGCGCTTTGCCTTGCGGGATCTGCTGCTCAGCCTCCAGGACAAGCCCAGCCATGCCACCACCCGGGTGGCCATCTACGGTGCGGGTGCCGCCGGTGCCCAGCTTGCGGCTTCGTTGCGGCTGGCGGGCAATCACAGCGTGGAGCTGTTTCTCGACGACGCTCCCCACCTCTGGCGGCGCGACATCAACGGCGTGCCGATCCACCCGCCCCAGGTTCTCCAGCAGCGTTTTCCCGAGGTTGATCAGGTGTTGCTGGCGATTCCCTCGCTCAGCCGCAGCCGGCGTCGCCGCATCGTGGACGATCTGCAGGAGCTGGGCATTCCAGTGCTGCAGGTCCCCTCGGTGGAGGAGATCACCAGCGGCCGTGCCCGCATCACAGCCCTGCGTCCGATCGCCATTGAGGAACTGCTGGGCCGCGACAGCGTGCCCCCTGATCCCCAGTTGCTGGGCCCCGGAATCCGTGATGCCGTGGTTTGCGTGAGTGGCGCTGGAGGCTCCATCGGCGGCGAGCTCTGCCGCCAGATCCTGGCGCTTCGTCCCCAGCGCCTCGTGCTGCTCGAGCGCAGCGAACCCAGCCTCTACGCGATCGATCAGGAGCTGCGCAGCAGCCTGCCCTCCTCCATGGAGTTGGTGCCGGTGCTTGGTAGTGCCGCCGATGGCCAGCTGGTGGAGCGCGTGCTGCGGGAGCAGGGCGTGCAGGTGCTGTTCCACGCCGCCGCCTACAAGCACGTGCCGCTGGTGCAGGCCAATCCCCTTGCAGGCCTGGCCAATAACGTGCTCGGCACCCTGGTGCTGGCCCGCGCTGCCGCCCGCTGCGGTGTGGCCAGCTTCACGCTGATCTCCACCGACAAGGCGGTGCGGCCCACCAACGTGATGGGTGCCTCCAAGCGCGCTGCTGAGCTGGTGATCCAGGCCCTGGCTCAGGAGCCCGGCCCCACCCGCTTCGCCATGGTGCGCTTCGGCAACGTGCTGGGGTCCTCCGGCTCAGTGGTGCCCCTGTTCCGCCAGCAGATCGCCAAGGGCGGGCCGATCACCCTCACCCACCCCGAGATCATTCGCTATTTCATGACCATCCCGGAGGCCGCCCAGCTGGTGCTGCAGGCCGCCGTGCTTGCCCGAGGTGGCGACCTGTTCCTGCTCGACATGGGCGAGCCCGTGCGCATCCTTGATCTGGCCAAGCAGATGGTGCGCCTCAGCGGCCTCTCCCTGCGTGATGCCCAGCACCCCAATGGCGATATTGAGATTGTGTGCACCGGCCTGCGCCCAGGCGAAAAGCTCTACGAAGAGCTCCTGATCGACGCGGAGAGTGAACCAACCGCGCACCCGCTGATCTACCGCGCCACCGAGCGCGCCATCCCTCCCCAGCAGCTCTGGCCGCAGATTGAGGCCCTGGAAGTGGCGGTGCGCCAGCAGGATGTGAAGTCAGCGCTGGCGGTGTTGGTGGGGTTGGTGCCGGAGTGGCAACGGGCTGGGGGGTGACCATCCAGCCGCTGTAGCGAAGTGCTCTTTCTTGCTGCCCAGGCTATGCGGCTATGCCGATAAAGTAAAAGCAGTTTGTTTGCTGTGATCGCCACTGGCGAGCCTTGAGCTCTGTGGTGCTTGGATGCCCGGTGTGAGGATTCTCTGCTGCGATCCCGAGGGCTCCAGCCGCCGCGGTGGCCTGAGCATTGCCTTGCAGCGCCTTGTGGAGGCGTTGCAAGGCCCACCAGTGGAGCTCTGGCAACTGCAGCACCAGCCAGGCTCTTACACAGCCTGTTGCCTTGGTCGGCCCACCCAACAGGCGCCAAGCCTTGAGGCCCTGCTGCCACGGCTCCAGCCAGATCTTCTGCTGGCTGTGGGCTGGCACACCTGGAGCGAAGCGGCGGTTGGGGTGGCCCGCCGCCAAGGCATTCCCGCGCTGTTTTGGAGCCATGGTGTGGGATGCCTCAACTGGTATTCGGCCAGGCCGCTGCTGGGAGCCTTGCGCTGGTGTTGGCGCGCCCATCGCCTCTTTTCGGTGGCCACGGCCCTCCTGCAGGTGGATCATCTTGTGGTGGCTTATTCGCGTACTGCCGCTCTCGATCCCCGCAGTGTGGATGAGGCGTTGGCCAGGCGGTGGCTGGCTAGGCCTGTCACCGTGATTGGCAATCCCGTGGATACGCACTTCTGGAGGCCTGCGGGTCCTCCCCATCGGAGTTCCTCCATGGTGCTATCGGTGGGTCGCTTGGAGTGGCAGAAGGGCCATGCCTCGGCTCTACGGATTGTGTTGGCGGCAAGGACCAAGCATCTGCGCTTGAGCTGCGTGGCCCCAGCGTTCAACGCCTACGGCCAGCAGCTGCAGCGCCGTGCCGCTCGCTCTGCCCAGGCGCATCGTTTGCTGCTCAGCCTCGGCATGACTGCCGAACAGCGCCTGGAGCACCTCCAGCGCGCACTCTGTTTGCTGAGCTGGTCGGAAACCGAATATCAGAGCTTGGCCATGCTGGAAGCCCTTGCTTGTGGCTGCCCGGTGATCGCCCGGCCGCGCGGTTGGCTGCTGCATGGCCCCATCCCTGGTGTTCTGGTCACCAACAGCCAGCGCCAGGCCAGCATCTGGCTGGATGCGTTGGCGGCCGATTCAGCCTGGGCAGCGCGGCTGGGCCAGGAGGGTCGTGCCTACGTTGAGCGCTGCCACGCCTTGCACGTGGTGAGCCAGCAGTGGCGCGCACTGTTCCACCACATCCTTGAACCACGCTGATGGCCCAGTTAGTGGTGCTGCCTCAAGGTGGCCTCGGCAATCAGCTGATCCAGTACGGCTACGCCCAGAGCCTGGCCAGCCGCAGTGGTGCTGTTGTTCAGGTGAATCCTGTGTTGATGGGGGCCTCCTGGGCCCGATTGCGGGGCGTTAGTTTCCGTCCCCTCTCCCCTTGGCTGGCTGGCTACTGGCCACTACTGCACGGGCGGAGCCGCCGCGGCTTGGATTTGTTGCTGTCCAAGGCTGGTCGGCTCCAGGGGCGCCTGCTCGGAGAAGCCTGCAACGATGCGGATCTGGTTGCTGCCCTGGCCAGCGCTCCCTTGCATCGGCGCTTCTGGATTCTGGGCTATTACCAACGGCGCCAGGCGTTCTCTGGCGATGCGCTGCCGCTCTGGCGCCATGTGGCCTCCAGGCTGTTGGCCATACCTGGCCTTAGCCCTCGCCCAGAAGGCGAGGTGGCGTTGCATGTTCGTCTGGGCGACTACCTGCTTCCCCAGAACCAGCGCCTCTTTGCACTGCTGCCTGTGCAGGATCTTGTGGCCAGGGCCCTGAGCTGGCGCCATCAACTGGGCGGGCGTGATCCCATCAGCCTTTTTACAGATAGCCCGGCTTTGCTTGCTGCTCAGCTGGAGCAGTACTGCACCACCCGGCAACGCGCTCAGCTCCAGATTCAATCTGGTGCCAGTGCAGAAGCCGACTTCCTGGCCTTGCTCCGGTATCGTCATATCGTGGCGAGCAACTCCACCTTTTCCCTCTGTGCGGGGCAGCTTTCCTGGTTGCTGTGGGGCGATTCCTCGGGCCCATCTCTACTCTTGCCGCCACGTTGGTATGTTGATGAGGCCCTTGATATTCAACAGCGGCACGAGTTGGAGAGCTGCCTGTTCACAACCACAGCGCTCGCTTAAAGCGGTAGAAAGCTGCGCTGCAGCCATAGTGGCCATCGCCACCTCGGCAGGTCGCTGAAGTGGTCGCGGGCCAACTGATGGCCGCCCTGGCAACGTGCTGTGCGGCTCGCTGAGCGGCTGCCCGGCGTCAATCGGTACAGCGTGCCGCAGTGGCCGCTGTGGCGGAAGGTTTGTCCTGCCTTGCTGAGCCGCAGCCAGAGGTCGAAATCTTCCCAGCGGTGATCTGGATCAAAGCCGGCCGCACCAAGCACGTGTGTGGGCCCAGCAGTGCTGGAGAGAAAGATCCGATTGCCGCCGCGTCTAAGAGCTGCGTAGGTGGCTGCGCCATTGGCCTGGGTGGTGAGGCCTGCCTGCAGGAAAGGCCGTTTGAGATCGGGGCCCCACACCAGCTGATCGCCGTGCACCATGGCGCCTGGTTCCAGTGCCCATGCCCGCTCCAGGGCCGCCAGATGGCCGGGCAGCCAGGCATCATCCGCATCAAGGAAGGCCACGTAGCGCCCCCGGGCTGCCGCAAGCCCCTGGTTTCGCGGCGTTGCCGGCCCACCGCTGCAGGGCGTTAACCGCAGCAGCCGCACCTCCAGGCCGGAGGCTGCGATCGCTCTGTCCAGCTCTGGGCATGATCCGGAGCCGTCGTCCACCACCAGAACTTCGCGCGCGCAGGGGATCTGCAGGCGCACAGACGCCAGGGCTCGTGCCAGCTCCCTCGGCTGTTGGTGATGAACCACAATCACGCTGAGATCGAGGGTTGCGGCGCTCATCGTGTCTGTAAGAGTCGCTGACGCCAGCGCCATCGGAGCCCAAGCAGGCGTTCACTCAGCCTGAGCTTCTGGCTGAGCCGATGCGGCAGCTCCAGCCCACCAGCGAGGCCAAGGCTGCGAGCTGCCGCGAGCGAGTCGCGCTGGAGCCGCCGCAGGATTGCCCCATCCCGTTGCCTCGCGGTGATCTGGCTGGGGTGGGTGCGGTAGAGCAGTTCCGTGCTGCTTAGATTGAATGAACGCACACCCCGCTGCCAGAGCTCCACGTAGAGCTGCCAGTCTTCCGCACCGGCCACGTGCCTGTAGCGAAGCTCTTCCAATGCCGAGCGACGCAGCATCAGGCTGGGGTGTGCGATGGGATTGTTCAGCAGCGCGGCATAGGCCAGCTGCGCTCTCAGGCTGATCGGGTAGCGGCGTTGATGGCGATACGGATGGAGCTGTGGATCGCAGCGACAGATCTGCGTGCCGCAGAAGCCGCTGGATGGATGGGCTGCGAGGGCCTGTTGCTGGCGCGTGAAGCGCAATGGCAGGCTGAAATCATCCGCATCCTGCCGTGCGATGTATCGGCTATCGCTGGCATCAATCAAGGCGTTCAGCGTGCCCACCAGACCTCGCCTAGGCAGCGCCAACACTCGCACCGGCACGGCGCCGCTGGCCATGATTGGCTCCAGAACATCCAGCAGCTCGGGCTCCGCGGCGCCGTCCAACCCCACCACGAGTTCCAGATCGTCGCTCTCGCTCAGCATCACACTGGCCATGCTGAGCGCCAGCTGAGCAGGGTTGGCCTGGTAGACCGGTAGCAGAACACTGATCTGGGGCATTAGGCGATCATGGCAGCAGCCGCCTGATCCCATGCTTGCCTTGTTGCCTTTGTTGTTTCAGCTCAGCACATTGCCGATGCTGGAGCGCCCTCTTCCCTTTGTCCTTGGTTTGGTTGCGGGATCCGGGCTACTACCTTTCAATGCGGCCGAGCCATGGCGACAACGCCTGCTCAGATTGGAGAGTTGGTTGTCTGGCCTCTTTGCCATTCTGATTTTTGATTGGCTACGCCTCGCGCCTCGTGATTTCCAGCTGCTGCTCCACAGCCGTCAGTCCCTGTTGATTCTCTGTTGGTTGTTGGCTTTGTTGCTCATGGCACAACGTGCCAACGAGGAGCCTGCCACGCCCATGCCCAAGGCCAGCTGGTGGCTTGGCTGGCTGGCACTACTCCTGCTGCTGAATCTGCCCATTCTGCGCGAATTAGCCCCGGTAGCTATTCCACTGCTGCCGTTCACAGTCCGTTTCCATTTTGTCTTCGCGCTTCAGGTGTTGGTTTTCCTGTACCTGTCTGTTTGGTTCTCAGCGGGTCGGTTCAGCTTTCCGATGTTGGTTTTCCTGACCAGCTCCTGTTGGGTGGTGTTCAGTGAAAGCCGTTTTCTCTCCACCAGTTTGATGGTGGTTACTGTGCTGCTCTGGGCAGGCCTCGGCTTGCCTGGTAGCTTTCGTCTGGCTAAATTGGCTGGCTGGCTGCAAAGCTCTGTGGTGCTGGCTCTGGCGGCGTTGCTGCCAATCTGTGTGGTTCTGGCCCCATGGATTCATCGCGACTGGCCTGGCTTTGCTCGGTTATTGTTTGTTGTTACTTCAACTCGTTTCACATACACCTGGAGCTTGAACTTCTGGCATCCACAAGCTGTCGGACTAGTCAGCATTGCCGATGGTGTCCCGAATGCAGGCAGCCTCTTTCACTTTTTCTCCTCTGCCTATTACACCCGCTGGTTTCAGGACTTACGCCTGTCGGACGGCCTGAACGTGCTGAAACACCTTGGTCATGCACACTCCGGCCCGATCCAGGATCTGATCCGGCTGGCCCATGCGCCCAACCAACCCATGCAGGCCCTGGGCGCCGGCGTTGGCCTGTTGGGGATTGCTGCAGCCGTGGGCCTGGCCAGACGGGAGTGGATCCGCCACGGCCAGAAACATGGGGCCACCAGGATGCTGTTGGCATCCGGTGTCTTGCTGATGCTGGCTTTCATTACAACGGAATCGGTTCCTGCCCTACAGGTGATACCGATGCTGCTCTTGCTGGCAATGGTTCCCTCTGTGTTGGCGAAGTCTGTTGTGCACCCATCACAGCAACTTGCTTTGCAGGCAAGGATCTGGCCCCTGGCTGTGAGCCCTGCCTGGTTGGCTGTTCCCTATCTCATCGTGTTAAGTGCCGGTGCCCTGCGTTGGTTGCTTGGACCACTCAGCGCCTGAAGAGTCGCCGTTTCCATTGTTGCCTGCGTGCTTGATTCACTCCGATCTTCTCAAGACCATGAGCGATGAGCCCTTTCACGGTATGCAGCCGGTAGTCCGGCAGAAAGGGTGTGTTCAGCGCCTGACGGGCCATATAGCCTTTGTTGACTACCAGAGAGCTCACCGAGATGGCCCCTAAATACAACGGGCCCTCTGTGAGTGGTGCGGTGAGCGGCTCTGCGGCTGCTGTGTGTGTGGCAAGGGGTGAGAAGCCAATGTTGCTGGCCATGGATCGCTTTGGATAGGCACAGAGAATTTGGTGCGTGATCAGGAAGTATGCAAACTCGTAGTCCCAGGCTTGGAGTTTTTCCTGGTCGATGAGTTGAAGGCAAAGGCTGAATAAAAGGCTTTGCCAGACTCCAATTCTCTTTGCCAGTCTACCCGCCATTGTTATGAGCTCGCGTGGACGATCCTGTTGTTGGTCTCTGAATGCCGTCCAGATCCTGCGGGTGCAAGCCCATCCCCAGATAGCCGGGATGCGTGAGAGAAAAGCAGGCTCATTGAAATCTGGGGAAAGCAGCTCTGGATAGGTGCACGCCGCCACAATCCCGATCTTCGGACTTTTCAGTAACTGAGTAGCAAAATCTGGGAATTCCGGATGGATCAGAATGTCGTCTTCCAGGATAATGCCTGCATCCACCTTCTCAAAAAACCAGCTGATGGCCTCAAGAACGAATCGCCTGCAACCACGATTCACTGGGCTGAACAGGTATTCAACCTTGCAGGGCCAGTCCACAGCCTGTTCAGCTGCAGTTCTTGCGGCATTGGTGAGTTCTTGCTCCTCAGGGCTGCGGGGGCCATCCATCGCCAGGAAAAGCTGGCGCGGAGCAATCTGGCGGACACAGCTGAGCACCTGAGCTAGTTCCTGGGCTCGTCTGTGGCCAATCACGAGGATTGGCAGACAGTCGCCGTTCTCGGGACTTGTTGCCCGCTCTTTGCCTGCATTCACAGTTCCAATGCTCCTGGAATAGCTGTCCATCCCTTGGCTGCTGTCGTCATGGTTCCTGAAAACCATGTAGGCATTAGGCAGCGCAGCTTCTGCATTTGATTGCGTTGATTCAACAGAGCAGCAGTAAATGAGAAGGTGCTATTGGCAATGATATTCAGCCGTGCCCGTTGCATCAGCAGCCAGTCAACAAGAGGATCACGGGATGAGAATATCACTACTTCGCGCTCTCCCTGTGCCATAGAATTACACCACATATGGCACCACTTGGCATCATCGCTAAGCACCAGAAGTGGGAGCCGTCTTAGTTCCGATGGCAGTACAGCCAAAGCATTGAGCGCGAAACCAACAACAGAATGTCGCCGCCCGAATTCAATTGCTGCAGAGAGCGACTGGCAGTAGTCTCCGCGTCGGAGATGTAATGTGAGATAGTTCCGGTGACGCCAATCTTCTGGTATCAGCTCTATTGGCCAATGCAAATCCCTGCTCAAGCTTTCCAGCTGTGGAAGGTATGGACGTGGATCTTGCCAAAACCCGTTTACGATGACTTCGTGAGTATGGCTGTTTGTATATAAGGGCCGCATCTTCGCCAGGGCAACTTTAAGCGGTGGATGACTGAAAAAATCATCATGATCCAAAATACACTGTACTTCCTGCAATTCAAGTTGTCGCATCCAACCACTGATCCATTGCCAGGCGCAACTAGCTATGGGACGATGCATAAAGCGCAGGCTGCGCTGCAGTAATCGTAGTTGCAAGCTTCGCCGCACTGATTCAAGTGGAATTGTCCCGCAGCGTAGTATTTCAGGCTGTCTGTAGCCTTGTTCCAGATAGGGTGATAGTGAAAATGAGAGCCGAGATCCTGGTAGTGAGCTGGCCAGATACTGGCCGGCTAGGTATTGCATCACCTGATTGCCAAAGCCTCCGGTTAGTTCGAGGTTGAGGTGAATCACGTCTTTTAGAGGCGATCAGTGTAGTTACGTAAACGTTGAGGTGTTCGTATCAAGGATTTAACTGCTCCCTTAAGATGATAGCGAATCCCCTGCCTCGGCCGCTCAAACCAGCTGGTTTGCCAGTGGTGGATGCCAATACTTTCTTCTGCAATAAAACCGTGGGGATCCCCTTTGAAATCCATCGCAAAATTGGGCCAAGGGAAGAAATAGTTGGATGGCAAAACTAGCTTCAAGGAATCTTGCTGCCTCGAGGCTTCAAAATACTCTCTGGTTAGCAGAAACGGGCCTGTAGAGTGTAGAATGCTGAACATGTCTTTCGGGCGCTCTGCCTTCGTGCACGCCCTAATTACCTTGGCAAGAAGAGGGCTTTCCGGCGCGGCCATGAGCATGCCGTTGCTTATCTCCGGAGTCGAATTAAACATGAGACAGGCAACAAACGAAAAAGAAAGTAAGCTTCCAGGGATGGGGGCTACACATTCAAAGTCTGTGTCAACATAAATGCCACCCAGTCTATGCAATATCTCATAGCGTGCCAGATCGCTTCTGGCGCCGTAATTGTCTGTAGAATCGTACAAACCTCTATTTTGCAGACCAAAACTATCAATATCGCAATCACGCCAAAGGCGATATGTGAAGTCTGGATTGTGGTGCAACCAGCTTTTGCCCCACTGTCGATATAGGTCTGGTAATGGCTTGGGTCCCAGCCAGATCTGATGGATAACTTTGGGTATAATGTCAGTATTCTGTAGTTGGGCTAGCCCCTGCTTCCAATCAGAGTAGCTTTTAGCTAACTGTTCCCAGCGTTGAGTATCCTTAAACTCTTTATGGAAGTCCCAATGGAATCTGCTGGCTTTAGCAAAGTCCGATCTAAAAAAATCTTTCATCGCAACCATTGTTTTAATTCATGTTTCAGTAGACGTAACCCCTCCCACACCCATGCCTGGGTGACAGGATATCCACATTGATGCATGAGTTGTTCCTGATCTCCTGGCACTTCAGCGAGTAGTGGCTGAACCTTAATTAAACTAGTATTGATTGGTAATGTCGAGAATGCTCTCCAGGGAGCTTCATTTTCTGTGGTATGAGTTGCATCCGTCCTGAAGCCATGGTTCAAGCAGTAGATACCCTTAGGGGTTAATGAGCTGGCACCCAGGTAGAGATGCGTAAAGTTCCATTCGTAGTCCCAGGTGTCGAACTCACCTGCCTGGCAGGCTGCCAACCGCAATGCCGCATCTGCCGTACGATAGCGTTTCGGCAGGGCAAAAAAACAGTCCAGCGGTCGGTGGGACAATAACTGACCGCAAATCGTTAAATGCTGCTCCCAGCGATCTCTCCAGGTAGCCCAGCCCCAAACGCGGCAGATTGGTGATCGGAATATCCTGCTGTCTTTAGCTTGTACATCGTTCTTGTAATCTCCAAATTCAAAGTGAGAGGAGATTGACGAAATACTTCTATCATTCTTAAACCGCTTTAGCAGAATCGCCATTGCCTCCATATATGTAGGCTGCACTTCGATGTCGTCTTCAAGTATGATTCCAGCGTCTACATGGCCTAGAAACCAGCTAATCCCAGCCACGACTCCCTCGCGGCAGCCTAGATTGGTTTGGGCAAAGTACATTTTATTGTTCGATAGCTTTGCTTCTTTGCATAGGGCTTTGATTTTCTCCTGAGCATTTCGATCACGATTATTGCCCAGTCGAGGGCCATCAACAGCAATCCAGATATTGCGTGCTCCTGCTGCCTTTAACTGGTTTAATGAGCCCTCAACCAAATCAGGACGGTTGAAAGCCAAGATCAAGATAGGGCACTCGGACAGAAGTTGCATGGGTTTCATTCTCCAGCCTGAAGATTCCATAGTCTGGCATAACGTTTATTTTCCTTGATTAGCTCAGCGTGGCTACCACTCTCAATAATTCTGCCCTGCTCCATCACATGAATGCAATTGGCATGCTGAATACTTTGAAGCCGGTGCGCTACAAGCAGGATGCTCACTTTACCGCGTAACTGGTTAAGCAACTCACTGATGACCATCTCATTCTCCATGTCTAAGCTGCTTGTAGCCTCGTCAAAAATAAGCAACCTTGCTTCGCAATAGAGTGCCCGCGCAATCGTGAGCCTTTGTTTCTGGCCGCCGCTTAGCTGTTGGCCGCCTTCGCCTATAAAGGTGTCGAGTCCTGCGGGAAGGGCTTTGATTAGGTCATCTAGATTAACCTGCTCTAAGCATCTCAGTGCACGTGAACGATCAATCATGGCACCATTCAGGCACAGATTTTCAGCGATCGTTCCGTAAAAGACATATGGTTCCTGGGTTACGAGGCCGATCTGCTGCTGCCAGCTCAGTGGGTTTATTGTATGTAGATCAGTATCATCGATTAGGATCCTGCCACAGGAAGGGGCTATGAGTTCGCATAGTAGGTCGATGGTGGTTGTTTTGCCGGATCCAGAAGAGCCAACCAGGCCAATAATGTCCCCGGCTTTGATCGTAAAGTTCAGTTGATGCAGCGTGGGTTGCTTGCTGCCAGGATAGGTAAATCCAACGTGAATGAATTCCACCTTCGCTGGTGTTGATCTTCTTGTTAGAATGCTTCCTTTTTCACGGCGCATCTGATTGTCTCGGTCAGATAAAAAATCATCCAACTGAGCCAGGCGGCCTTCATTGCTGGCCAGCGTGCTCGAAATCTGTCCGATCTGAATTAACTTGCCACTCAAGCGCTGCAGCGCTATCACAAATGTAGCCAAACTGGCTATTACACTGGTCTGTCGGTCGGCCAATATGAAAGCCCCGCCCCCAATAACTAGTGCAATGGCAATCACCCCTAAGAACTGGGTAATAGGCTGGCTGAGCTGGCTAACGAAGGCTCTACGACGCAGATCCTGTTCCAGCTGGCCCGCCATTTTTGCCATCCGTCGATGGGGATAGCTGAGGTTCCCTGTGGCTTGTAGCAACTTGATCGCTCGGACATCATCGGCCAGAGAGCTATTAATCAACGCCTGCTGTTCACTTGCCTTTGTTGAGTATCTTCTAATGCGTTTCAGCGGCACCATCTGTACAAACAACACGAGCCCAGCTAGGCCAATTGCAAGAAACAGCATCCAGGCAGAAATCCCGACTAGAACAACGATGTAGGCACAGATAAGAAGAAGTGCGACAGCCAGCCCTGCAAGTTCTTCGATCTTTTGCCTCACCGCTTCTGGGCCATCAGTTGTTATCGTAATCAGTCCGCCTGTTCGTATCTTTTGAGTACTTGCATAGGAGAGCCCGAGCAGGCGCTTGTGCACAATATTGGTAACCTTTGCTTTGCATGCTGCAGCAAAAAGTTCTACTGAAACCCCATTCGCATAGCGCGAAGCGGCCTGGACTCCTTGTACAATAATGACAAGAGCGAGAGTGATTGCGAGTAGAGTATCGCTGCTTTGCCCCTCCAGCCATGGCTGGACTATGCTTGGCAAGTGGGTGAAACGGCTTATTGAGTCGCCGGGATCCTTGTTTGGGCCAAGTAATTCCAGGGCCATAAAAATAAGCCCTAAGCTGACGGCTTCGCTGAATGCTTGTATGCCACTGCTCAGTGCTGCTATGCCAATGAATCGCCGATGGCATCGCGCCATGGCAATCATCAGCCGCGCGCTCGGTCGCAGTGGGTATTGAGATAGCCTTTTAATGATTGCTGTTTTCATTTTAGCCTATGAACTTATTCGTCTTGTGAGTTGTGAGACCGGGCCGCTTGGTGGCCTTGATCCCACAGCGATTCCCTTGACGTGCTGTCGCTAAGGCTGCCATTAATCTCATCCAATCTTCTTATGCTACATCGCCATCGTCCATGCCCTGTTCAAGCACCTGCCTGGCATGGTTGGTTCCCAGGCCTTGTCCTGCTGGCAAAAGCTAACAAGAACCATTCCCATTTGCGAACTATTCTGCGTGGCGCTGCACGCATTGCTTTGTTGGGAAAAGCCCTGTGTTTGTCGCGCCATCTGCCCTGTCTAGTGTGAGCCTAATGATGCCTTGTCTTGATCAGTATGGGTTGGTTGGTGTAAACCCCAATGTGGTGTCATTCTTAGTTGTTGGCTCGGGACGAGGGCTGATAGCCTTGGCGACGCACGATGAGGCGAATGGTCTTGATCAAGATGAGAAGATCAAGGAATATCCCGGCATTCCTCATGTAGAAGATGTCGTAGCTTAGCTTCATCCGGCTGTCTGCTTGGCTGGCTCCATATGGGAAGCAAACCTGTGCCCAGCCACTCAGACCGGGTCTGATCCAGTGCCTTACGCGGTAATGAGGAATGGCCTGCTCTAGGTTGGCTTCCAGTTCTGGCCGTTCTGGGCGTGGGCCGATAAGGCTCATTTCACCTGTAATCACATTGGCTAGCTGTGGGAGCTCGTCGATTCTTAGTCGTCGTAGCCAGGTTCCCGTATTTGTGATTCTAGGGTCGTTCCGTTTGGCCCACTGAGCTCCACTCTGCTCAGACCCTGTGCGCATGCTGCGTAACTTTCTGATCAGAAATGGTTGGCCATAAAGGCCAGTTCTTATTTGGCTGTAGAATATCGGCCTGCCATCTTCCAGGAGGATGAGTAAGCAGGCGACTGCAATAACTGGTGAACTTAAAACAAGAAGAATGGCGGCAGCGAAAAGATCTCCAAGCCGTTTTATGCGCCATTGCCAATTCCCTGGTTGCAGTTCAAAGCCCTCTGCCTGCAGAAGCCAACGGTTGGAGAAAAGCTCGGGGGGAACTCGTTGTAGCTGCTGTTCGCACCAGCTTGTGAGTGTTATCACGGCGTCTCCCCTGCTACGAAGCTCAAGTAAGTGTTCCAGAAGGCTGTCTTCCAGGCTGCTTGTTTCGCTGATGGCAATCCCTTCGTATTCTCTCTCTTCTATTCCCGTTGCTCCGCTCATGCTGTCGCTGGTCGGGCAGTAGGTGATGTTTGACCTCGAATCCTGGGGTCTTTGCTCAAGTTCGGCTTTGATGATGCTCAGCTCTGCCGGAGATCCAATGAGTAGCCAGTGTCTTGCGCGTCGTTGTATGTGAACGATCCAAAGTTGTGCGGCTCCTGAAATCAGTGTTGAGCCTCCCAGAACTGGAAGAACAAAGCTGCGAAAACTGCGTGGATCGTTTGCCCGCAGGCCCCAAATGAGCACAACAACGGTGACGCTGAGGACTAGCACCCCAACCAGTAGTGTTGATGCCAGGCGGCGGCGTTGAGAATCGCGTTCTCCTGGATCTGGCTTGGAGTAGCGTCCCAGTAGATAAGACAAAGCAACCCATAGCGTGGTCAGGGTGCTGATCGATCCCGTGATGCCGGCCCAGCGGTCGAAGCGATGCCAGAACAACAGGTTATAAAAGCTCAGCAGTAGCAGTGCGTCAAAGAATGCCAAGCTGAGCAAGAGCCAGCGCTGCTGAAGCCAGGGGGTTCGCCACCACATCTCACCCCTGCTCCCAGCGCTGGCGCACAAGATACAATGGCCGTTGTTTCACTTCGAGGAACACGCGCCCGAGGTATTCGCCCAGCAGGCCCAGCCCGATCAGCTGTAGCCCACCGAGAAACAGCACGGCCGTCATCAGCGAGGCGTAGCCGGGCAGATCGATGCCGAACAACAGGGTGCGCAGCACCATCCAGGTGCCGTACAGCAGTGCCAGGCAGGCAATCACAACGCCGCAGCCGCTCAGCACCTGCAGGGGCACTCGGCTGAAGGAGGTGATGCCATCGAGGGCGAAATTCCAGAGCTTCCAGTAGTTCCAGCTGGTGCGCCCGCCATGGCGGGCATCCCGGTCGTAGTGGATCGCCGTTTGGCGGAAGCCCACCCAGGCGAAGAGGCCCTTCATGAAGCGGCTGCGCTCCGGCAGTTGGGCCAGGGCCTCCACCACGCAGCGGTCCATCAGGCGGAAATCTCCCGTGTCCGCCGGAATCTCCGTGCTGCTCAGGCGGCCCATCAACCGGTAGAAGCTGAAGGCCGTGAACCGTTTGGTGCGGCTTTCGCCGGCCCGCTGGCGGCGTACCGCGTACACCACATCAAAGCCCTGCCGCCACTGCTCCAGCATCGGTTCGATCAGCTCCGGCGGATCCTGTAGGTCTGCATCCAGGGGCACCACCACATCCCCCTGGGCGGCCTCCAGGCCGGCGGTGAGCGCCGCTTCCTTGCCGAAATTGCGCGACAAGCTCAGCACGGTGGCCCGCAGCTGGGGCCGTTGCTCCAGCTCGCGGCGCACCACGGCCAGGGAGTCGTCGCGGCTGCCGTCGTCCACGAGCACCAGCTCCCAGGGCAGCCCCAGTTGCCGCAGGGTTGTTTCGAGGCTGGCGATCAGCCGGGGGAGGTTGGCGGCTTCATTCAGAAACGGCACCACGGCGCTCAGCAGCGGTGGATCAGGGCGCGTGGACACCTGCATCGTTACCACCTTCAACGCCTGTTTCCATAGGTCAGAGCCACCTCCCAGCGTCCCTGCGCCAGGGGGATGGCCACCCAACCGTGTGGGTCGCGGCCCCCATCGGCCAGCGGTGCGCTCCAGGCGCCGGTAGAGCCGGCGCGGCGCCACTGCACCCGCCAGGAGGGATGGGCCCACTGCATCAGCCGCAGAGTTCCGGCCGTGTCGGCCCGCACCAGCAAGCTGCGCTCGAGCGGGCCGTGGCGGGTCAGCTGCGCCTGCCCCTGGCCACTGAAGCTGGCCCAGGTGCTTTGAGGCCAGGCCGGCAGCCAGAAGGTCTGCAGGCGTTTGTGCCAGGAGCGCTCGGGGATGCCGGCTGGGGTGTAATCCGGCACCCCGGCCAGGGCGATGCGGCCATCGGGCAGGGCGGCGAAGCGCTTGGCCAGTTCGCCCGTGGCCGGGAGGGCCTCAATCCCCTGGGAACAGGGCAGCAGTGGGTCGCAGGCCAGCAGTTGGCGCAGGGCCACCCGCTCGCTGTTTCTGGGGGCATGGCTCACCAGGTTGGTGCGGAAGCGCCAGAGGCCGTCGAACCAGCCCCCCAATGCGCCCAGGCTGCACAGCACCAGGCCGATGCGCCGCCAACCGGCTGCTACGCCGCCAGCCTGGGGCACCGCGCCGGGGGAGCACAGCCAGAGCAGGGCACCAAACCAGCCCGGCCCCAGCCAGCGCCAGGGGAACTGAATCCGCTGCAGAGGCGCCACCAGCCCATAGATCGGCTGGCTGATCGGCAGCATCATCACCAGTGCCAGCGCTGCCAGCACCAGGCCCCAGGTGCCCAGGCCGGTGCTGCGGCGCCCCCAGCCCAGCCAGCGCAGCGCCAGCAGGAGCAGCAGCACCAGCGCCTGGATCCACAGCAGCCTCCCGAAACTGCTTTCGCCGGCGGCACCCGCCCCAAAAAATTCCCACAGCAACAATCCCGAGGGGATGGGTGGCCGCACCTGGGGCAGGAGCTGCAGGGCCGGCATCCAGAACGGAGCCGACACCCCCAGCCCCAGCAACAGCCCCGCCAGCCAGAGCCCGAGCGGTTTCCAGGCGCGTTGTGCCGCCAGGCCTGCCGCCGCCAGGCCCCAGAGGATCAGCAGCAGCAGTGCGGAGTTCCAGTTGCTCCACACTACCCCGGCGATGGCCAGCGCCGAGAGGGCCAGGCCCCAGGCTTTCTGGCTCCACACGCCCAGCAGTCCCACCGCCAGCCACCACAGCCAGCCCTGGGCCAGGGCCTCGGGCCAGGCGCCCCGCACGTAGACATTCACCAGCAGGTAGGGGTTGAGCGTGGCCGTGAGCAGCAGCAGCCAGCGCCAGCCGCCCGGCCGCAGCCACAGCCGGGCCAGGGCCAGGGCACCAGCCGCATTCAGCAGCAACACCGCCAGTAGGGCCCCGGCTAGGGCCTGGTCGGCAGGCACCCCCGCCAGCAGCGCCACCCCCACCAGGTGCCGGAACAGGGGCGGATAGATCGCCAGGGCGAAGCTGCCGGCGCCCGCCCAGTTCAGATCACTCCACTGGGGCCACCACCAGCCCCCCGCCACCTGACGGGCCCAGCCCACGGCCCAGCCCAGGTGCAGGAAGCCGTCGGGCGTGTCGAGCGGCACTCCGGCCAGCCCCAGGGGCAGCCACACCAGCAGGGCCAGGCCTGCGGCGGCCAGGGGCAGCAGGGAGCGATTGAGGTGTGGCGATCTCATGGAGCGCAGTTATTTCCGCATTCGCGGCCATGTTTGGCCTGGACATGCTGTACGAGGACAGGTCGCCTGTCGTACTGATGGATCACCGTCGGGATCTGTCCCATGACTTTGACCGGGCCAGAGTTGTCCGGCACCTCAATGGCCTCGGCAGGGACGCAGCCCACTGTGGCAATGGTCCCGTTCACGGTACTGATGGCCAGTTGAAGATCAGAGGGACTGCGGAGGATCTTGTTGTGAATGGCCTGGTCTAGATTGGGTTCACAGCTAGTGCCATGGCGACGCATCATCTCCATGGCGTCATGGCAGAACAGATCGAGGTAGAGCTGCATTTGATCTCTCGACCCAATCACGACCCCCGCGCAAAGAGCTGGTTTTCCGAGGAGTAGCCGTTCCTGTTCGTGGTCGTAGGCGTCTCGAACCCACTGACGATTCATGGCGCATTCATCGAACAGGCCAAACTCCTCCCCGCTGACCAGGGTCTTGCCGATGTCTGCGAAGGGGTCGCCCTGCACCACGACATCACGTGCATCACAGAGCATCACGGCGGTGTGATCGCGCCAGCGCTCTTGTTCAAGGCACTCTTTTGCCCAGAAGAACCGCCGGATGAGGAAATGGGAGTGGGCTGTGCTGAGCCCGAATCGCCTTGCCTCTTCGATGGCGATACTGGGTTGTGGAAGGAGCTTTTGCTGCCGTCGCCTGAGCCATCGCTTGGTGTGTGAGGCCAGTTTCCGAGGCAGAGCGAAAGGGCCTCGGATCACCCGAGGTGGGAGTGCCACGGTTTCCAGGCTCAGTTGGGGAAAGCGGCGGGTGAGGGGGGCGAGCCTGTTGAGGTCTTCCTGTGCTGTGAGGACCAGTACTTCGGCCGTTGGTGCGTGTTGCTCAAGCGAGTGGAGCAGAGGCCACAGCTCGTTCGGCCCATAGCAGAAGGCCGTGGTGATCACCAGAGGACGGTTCACCCCAGCGCTGCAAATCTTGGATCGAGCGTAACCTCAGCTGATGGAGGCAGGCACCGCAACCGGGCAAAGACGCTGGGGGCCGGCTCTCGTTGGCTTGATCACAGGACTGGTGGCCCTGTTGATCTGGGCCCTGGTGGTGTTTGGCAAATACGGAGGCAATCCCTCCGGCCTGGCCCGCATCGGCGATCAGATCCCCCTCTCACCCCGGTTGCAGGGGCAGGCCCTGGTGGTGCTGGCTGGCAAGCGCGGCAACGACGGCCAGCAGTTCCTCTCCCTGGCCCTGGATCCGCTCCAGGCTGATCCGGGCACCAGCGCGGCTCTCGATAACCCCATCTACCGCGGTAAGCGCCTGCTCTATCCCCTGCTGGCCTGGCTGTTGGGCTTCGGCCAGCCCGGCTTGATTCTCTGGATGCTGGGCCTGATCAACGTGGCCTGCATCGGCTGCGCCGGCGGCCTGGTGGCCCGCTGGGCCCAGCTGCACCAGCGCTCCCCCCAGTGGGGCCTGGCGGTGCTGGCGCTCCCAGGAGCCTGGATCACCCTCAGCCTCGACACGGCCGATCTGCTGGCCACCACCCTGTTGCTGGCGGCAGCCGTGGCGGTGCGCCAACGGCGGTTGGCCCCCCTGGGCGCCAGTCTCACGGCGGCGCTGCTCACGCGCGAAACCAGCCTGCTGGCCTGGGCCGCCACGGGGCTGACGGCCCTGTGGGAACGCCGCTGGCGCTGGCTGGTGCCCCTGGCCCTGGTGCCGGTGCCCCTGCTGGCCTGGATGGCCTGGCTGCGGCACCGTTTTGCCGCCACCGCCGATGGCACCCTCGCCAGCCTCCACTTCACCTGGCCCTTCGCTGGTGTGTTGCGTAAGGCTGGGCAACTGCTCGGGCTGGTGCAGCTGCCCGGTGTGGAGCTCGGGGGCTCGGAACGGCTGTTCGATGGGCTCTGCTTCCTGCTCTGGTTGGCCACCCTCGGGGTGTTGGCCCTGGCGGTGGGCCAGCGATCCACGGGCCGCTGGCTGCGCCTGGCGGCGGGTTGCTATCTGCTTCCGGCCCTGTGCACCAGCACCCAGATCCTGGCCCGCTTCCCGGACTACACCCGGGTGTGGATCGATCTGGCGAGCCTGGCCTTGCTGGCGTTGTTGGCCGGCCGCAGTGCGGGCTTGAAGCCCTGGTTGGCCCTGGCCTCACTGGTGTCCATCGGCTACTGGGCGGGTTATCTGCTGCTGGCGCCATGAGGGTGCTGCACCTCACGGCCGGCTCCCTGCGGCGTGGGGCCTCCCGCGGCGCCCTCTGGCTGCATCACGGCTTGCGGGCCCAGGGCATCGACAGTCAGTTCCTCACCACGGATCGTGAGGTCGCCGGGCCCGCTGTGCAATCCGTTGCCCCTGGGCCCTTCGGTTCGCTGCTGCTCACGGGCTTGAAGCAGCTGGATCGGCTGCCCTTGCGGGCCTATCGCTTTGATCGCCGCGGCACCCTCAGCCCCGGCTGGATCGGGCTGCCGATCCAGGCCATGCCGGGCTACCGCGCTGCCGATCTGATTCATCTGCACTGGATCAACGATGGCCTGCTGGATCTCCGCTCGCTGCGCCATTGCCCCAAGCCGATCGTGTGGACCGTGCGCGACCTCTGGCCCACCACCGGCCTCTGCCACTACCCCCAGGGCTGCGAACGGCAGGCCGCTGGCTGCGGCCATTGCCCGCTGCTGCCCGCTCCAGCCTGGCCCTGGCCCGATCCCTCCCGGCGCGGCCACCGGCGCAAGCAGCGGGCTTTGTCCCAGGCCCCGATCACCTTTGTGGGCATCTCCCCCTGGGTGAGCCAGCAGTTGCGCCGCAGCGCCATCACGGCCGGCCGGCCCGTGGAGATGATCTGGAACTGCATCGATGAGCGGCGCTTCCAGCCCCTGGCCAAGGCCGAAGCCCGCCGAGCGCTGGGTTTCGATTCCGAGCAGGGGCCCGTGGTGCTGGCGGAGCTGCGCTCGCCGGCCAGCGAACCCTGGAAGGGCTTCCAGCACCTGCTGGCGATCCTGCCCGATTTGCGCAGCCTCGGCATCCGCCTCTGGTTCTTCGGAGCTGTGCCCCCCGATCTGGAGGGCGTGCTCCCCTCCGATGTGCGTCTGTTTGGCCGCATCGACGACGATGCCCAGCTGCGCCGGCTGTACGCCGCCGCCGACGTGTTCGTGTGCCCCACCCTGGAGGAGGCCTTCGGCAAAACCATGGCCGAGGCCATGGCCTGCGGCACGCCGGTGCTGGCTTTCCGCTGTTCCGCTCCGGCCGATCTGGTGGAGCCGGGACTGACGGGCGCTCTGGTGGAGCCGGGTGATGCTGGCCAGCTGCTGAGGGAGCTGCAGCGGTTGCTGCCCAGGGCGGCGCAGCTGGCTCCTGGCTGTGCCGAGCGAGCACGGCAACGCTTCTCCACCCGCCAGGCGGCCAGCGCCTACCGCCAGCTCTATGGCCGCCTGCTGGGGGAGGATGGGCCCCAACCATGACCCATCCCACCAGCTGCGCACCGGTACTGTTCCTGGTGTTCAACCGTCCTGAACGCACCCGTCAGGTGTTCGAGGCGATTCGTGCGGCACGGCCTAGCCGCTTGTTTGTGGCGGCCGATGGCCCACGGCCAGCGCGACGGGATGAAGCTGAGCGCTGCGCTGCAGTGCGGGCGATCGCCACGGCGGTGGATTGGCCCTGTGAGCTGCACACCCTGTTCCGCGACAGCAATCTCGGTAGTGGACGTGCCGTGAGCGAGGCGATCAGCTGGTTTTTTGCCCAGGTGTCGGAAGGCATCGTGCTGGAAGATGATTGCCTGCCGGACTTGAGTTTTTTTCGTTTCTGCACCGCCTTGCTGGAGCGCTATCGCACCGATCGGCGTGTATTCAAGATTGCCGGCACCAATCCCCTCGGACATTGGCCTGGTTTTGAGGGCAGCAGCTATTTCTACAGTTCCTACGGTTACAGCTGGGGCTGGGCGAGCTGGAGCGATCGCTGGGCAACTTTTGATCTGAAGCTGGCGGATTGGCCCAGCTTCGAGCGCAGTTCCCATGCGCGCCACTACCCCTTCAGTCGCCAGCGCAATCAGGGTTTCCGTGCCTCCCAAACGAACATAATTGATGCCTGGGATTATCAGTGGCATTTTGCCATCAGCCGCAACCACGGTCTTGTGGCGGTTCCTACGCTGAATCTGATACGCAACATCGGTTTCGAGCCTGAAGCCACCCACACCCGCAACGTCTTCTCGCTCTATGCCCGTAATCCACTGGGCCAGCTGCGGGAGCCGTTTCGTGCCCCGCTCTTCATGCTGCCCGATCGCCCCTATGAGCGGGCGATGTATCGCCTGATCGCCCGTGAAGCCCGCCGGGAGTGGCTCTCGCGCTACTGGCTGCGCTTGAAGCGCCTCTGGCGATGAGCGGTTCCCGCCCCCTGGTGATTGTGCTGAATTGGAACGGCGAGCAGGAACTGTTCCACTGTTTGGCGTCGTTGCAGCGGGCCGGCGAGGAGCAACCGGCCCATCCCTTTGATGTGCTGCTGGTGGATAACGGCTCCACGCAAGGGGTGTTTCCAGAGATTTGCCAAGCCTTTCCCGCCGTGAAGGTGTTGGCGCTCCCCCGGAACCTCTACTGGGCAGGCGGGAATAACGCGGCCATTGCCTGGGCCCTGGAGCGCTCCTATCCCTGGCTGGTGTTCTGCAACAGCGATATTGTTGTGGATGGCCGCTGGAGTGAGGCCCTCGCTCACTTCGACGCCCAGAACAAGATTGGTGCCGTGGGCTTCCGTGTGTTTGGGGAATACAGCCGTGTGCCCATCTCCGTGTTTGAGCAGGCCCAGCAAACCTTTCAGATCGAGCAGCTCGCAGCCGCCGATGAAACGTATATCTCCGGCTGCTTTCTGGCGATCCGAGCCAGCTGCTTCCAGCAGCTGGGTGTCTTCGATCCGGTGTATCGCATGTACGCCGAGGAAGATGACTTCCTCACCCGCGTGCGCCTGGCGGGATGGCGTACCGTGCGCTGTACGGCTCCGATCTGGCACGCCTCCGAATTGGCCTCACGTCGGGTGCCGCTGCTCACCGCCTACCTGGCGATTCGCAACACGGTGCGTTTGCGGCTGAAATTCGGCCCGCGTCGGCTGCGCTCCAGCCTTGGCTTTGTGCTGCGGGTCCTTTTGGGCATGCTCGATCCCAGGCGCCCGGTGGATCTGGTGAATTCCCATCAACGGCGCCTCAAGCCCAGTGCCAATCCCCTGGTGAACCTGCCGCTCCTGGCGGCGGCCTGCCTCTGGAATCTCCTGCATCTGCTGGAAACCCTCCAGATCGGTGCTTGCCACCGCCGGGCTGCTTTGCAGGCACACCCCTAGCCATGTGTGGCCTCTTTGCCCAGTGGAGTGCACGCGCCGTGGAGGTCGATCCGGTGTTGGCGGTGTTGCGCAGCCGTGGGCCCGACGACGAGGGCCAATGGGCCCAGCCCGTGGCCGGCGGCATTCTGCAGCTGTTACACGCGCGCCTGGCGATTCAGGACCTCAGCCCGGCCGGTCATCAGCCGATGCAGAGCCCAGATCAACGCTTCACGCTGGTGTTCAACGGCGAGATCTACAACGCCCCCGACCTGAGGGATCAACTCGAGGGCCAGGGCGTGCGCTTCCGCTCCCACAGCGATACGGAGGTGCTGCTGGCTGGCTTCGCCCGCTGGGGGGTGGAGCTCTTTCCGCGGCTGAATGGCATCTTTGCGCTGGCCATCTGGGATGCCAGCCGCCAGGAACTCACCCTGGCCCGCGATCGCTGCGGCGTGAAGCCGCTGCTGTGGTGGCGTGGCCCCGAGGGCTGGGCCCTGGCCTCCGAACTCTCGGTGCTGCGCGCTGCCGGTTTGCCCGCCAGGCCTCGGCTGGATCGGGTAGCCCTGGAGCAGTTCTGGCAGTGGGGCGCGGTGCAGGCCCCACGCACCCTGGTGGCTGGCGTGCAGGCTGTGCCACCAGGCCATTGGGCCCGTTGGCGCGCTGGGGATGGCCCGGAGCACTGGCAGCTGCAGGGCTATGCCAGCTGGCCCAGCGATACCTACACCCCCTCAGACCTCAGCTATGGCGAGGCGGTGGCCGCCGTGGCGGCTGCCCTTGAGCAGGCCGTGGCCCGCCAGATGCTGGCGGATGTGCCAGTGGGGGCCTTTCTCAGTGGTGGCCTGGATTCCGCTGCCCTTGTGGCGCTGATGATGGGCCAGGCGCTCACACCCGTGCGCACCTTCTCGCTGGGTTTTGCGGCAGACGAACTCAGCCGCGGCGTGGTGGATGAGCGCAGCCTCGCGGCTGGCACGGCTCGGCATCTCGGCACCCAGCATCAGGAGGTGGTGTTGAGCCGGGCAGGGGTGCTGGCTGGGATGGAGGCCTTCTGGGATGCCATCGATCAACCCTCTGTGGATGGTCTCAACACGTTTCTGGTGGCCCGCGCGGCCAGGGCCCAGGGGCTCACGGTGGCGGTGTCTGGCCTGGGGGGGGATGAACTGTTTGCCGGCTACCCGGTGTTTGGGCACGCCTGGCGTTTTCAACACTCTTCCGGTGTTGGTGCAGGCCTGATGGGCCGCTTGCCCTGGAGGCTCCTGCAACGGCTCGGTTGGCAGCACCGGCGTTTCGCCCGCGGCAGCGTTGCCGCCCTGGCGGCCCATCGGCGTCTGCACACCGGTGAGCAGCTTTCCGCTGGTCAACTTCTGCCGCAGGAGCAGGGTCTTGATCCCGTGGCCCAGCTCTCCCGCCTGGAGCTGCGGGGTTACATGGCCAACACGCTGCTGCGGGATACGGATGCGGTCACCATGCACCACGGCCTGGAGTTGCGGGTGCCGTTCCTCGACAACGACCTTGTTGAATTGCTGCTGCAGCTGCCCTCGGCCTACAAGTTCAGGCCTGGCAGCAGCAAGCCCCTGCTCTGGGATGCCATGGCTGATCGCCTGCCGGCCGATCTTGGGCAGGTGCCGAAGCGTGGCTTTGAATTGCCGCTGGCTCGCTGGCTGATGGATCTCGATCCTCCTGCTCTGGCTCCGGACGCCCTGGGTGCACCTTGGCCAGGTCGTATCCGGGCTGCACGCCACCTGTATCGGGCCAGGCCCCATCGCTATCACGGTTGGTGGCAATGGCAGGTGCTGGCCCGCTGGTTGGCGGCCTGGCCTGCGCTGTTAGCCGATGTCTCTGGGGCCGCATCGGAATGATGATTCGCTATCTGTGGCGCGCTACTGGCAAGCGTTTGTTGCGCTCTGGCCAGAATTGGCTGGAACGCCAGCGTTATCCCGATCTTTTTGAGAACAGTCTGACTGCTGATGAGGCGGGGGCTGTCATCCAGTCTGCAATCAAGCAGGGATTCCCATTCTGTGCAGCGCGTATGGGGCATGTGGAGGCTCGTATCCTGGGTGAAGCTCGCCTGCAGCGAGGCCGATGGAGCCGAGCAACCCATGTTGAAGCCCACGCCAACGCAGGAATCTTTCCGGTAACGGATGCCGGACTGCTCAACTTTGCTGCTGTTTATGGAGAGGCTTTGGAGTCGGTCGATCTACTTGGTTTCTGGCAGACCGACTATCAGGCGGCTTTGGTGTCAGCACTGAAGCATTCTCCTTCGCTTTGCTCTCTTTCATCTCTCGAGCCATTTCGCCAATCTGATCCATGGAGCAGGGCTCTCGCCGGCCGCCGCGTGCTGGTTGTCCATCCCTTTGCCCGGAGCATTGAGTCCCAATACAGAAAACACAGCAGCGCCTTGTTTGCCGATCAACGTGTATTGCCGCTATTCAGCTTGCAAGTTCTCAATCCTCCTTCTACGCATGCTCCGCAAACAGAAGGCTATAAAAGTTGGCTGGATGCGCTGGAGTCTCTGCAGGCACGGGTATTAAGCCTGTCATTTGATGTGGCCCTGATTGGCTGTGGAGCCTATGGCTTGCCCTTGGCTGCTGCCATCCAGCGGGCTGGACGTCAGTCCATTCATTTGGGAGGTGCTTTGCAACTCCTCTTTGGCATCAGAGGACGGCGCTGGGATGATGATCCCGTGATCCGCTCGATGATCAATAGTCGCTGGGTGCGTCCAAGCGCTGAGGAAACGCCGTCATCAGCAGATCTGATTGAGGGAGGCTGTTACTGGTGAGCTGCTCTGTTCAACTGTCTGATCTTTTGGCCGGCATGATCCAGCTGGGAGGCGAAGGCTGATGGGTTCGCTGCTTTGTTTCCTGTTGCTGGCTTGTCTGCTGTCGATTCTGGCTCTTGCAAGTCGGTCGTATTCGATCTGGCCGCGGATGCTGATCGCCCCCTTGTTGGCTGTTGTGTATGGCCTGAACAGCGTGGGCCTGGGTGGCTTCGTTACCCAAGGCCTTCTTGCTGCTGGGATCTTCTGGGTCGCGGCGTTGCTGCGCTGGGATCGTTGCACTGTTGATCAGTTCAGGCGTTCCTGGGGGCCGCTGGCCGTTGCCATCGTGTTGGTGAGCTTTGTGGCGTTTAGGCCTTCATTGCTGGAATATCCTGTTGATCATATCAACTACTGGCAGAGGCTGATCGAGGCTTCTGGCGATGGAAGTGCCAAGGCCTTGACGTGCGATCTCGGCGGGCCTTCCACCTACATTCTCTCTTGCACCTTGTGGGTCAAGCTGGCTGCGGCCTGGCCGGTATCTGGGGCTTGGGTTGTTTCAGGCTTGTTTGCGAGGCTGGTGCATTTTGGTGAGCTATTGCTGCTCTCCTTGGCTCTGATTCGTTTCTGGCTATCTCAGTCGATCAGGCCGATCAGTGCAGCGTGCATGCTCGTGCTTGTGTTTGCAGGTACTGGTTATCTCTATGATGCCTTTGTGGTCAATCATGCTTTGCAGGGATCAATACTCGCGGCGGCACTGCTGGTTGAGTGCGCATCTGTTCTGTGTTGGATCTTTGCACGATTACGCGCCTCTAACTGCCGGTCTAGTGGCGGTCTTTTGCTTGTTTTGGGCTGGTATGTGGTTTCGGCTGCCTATTTGCTGCTGGCCGTCAAGCTGCATGGCCTTTTTGGCCTGTTAGTGCTGATCTGGATTCTGATTGTTCCGATCGTTCTGGCGCTGCTGGGTTTTGGGCGCGGTTCTTCCTACCGATTGAGCCGCTTGGCTCGGCTGTGGTTTGGCGTTACCTCCTTGGCGCTGGCCATGGTGTTGTTTGTGGGTAAAGGCGCGCAGAATATTCCTATTCCTCCCAACTTTGCTGGAGTGGTGATCCGCTGGACCGATCGCTTGGGCTGGGGCGGTCTGGGTGATTTTGGTCCAGCCAGTTTTGTGCCGCGTACCTCCGATACGAGGCCGGAAGCGTTGGCTGTGCTTGGCTTGATCGCCTCGCTCGTGATCATCTCCTCTGCATTGAAAGTCTGCCAAAGCAGTTCGGCTGATGCCGGCCCAACTTTTCCTGCAGGCCTTCGCAGACTCACTGAAGGGCGAGTGGCGGACTTTGCGCTATTGGCCTCCGCTTATGTGTTGTCCATTCTCTGTGCCTATGTGTTGCCTCCATTCTCCAACTTATTCTTAAAGCTCAATCCTGAGTATTCGAGCCACATGCGCCTGATGTGGGGGGCGTGTCTGGTCTCTCCGCTGCCCTACTTGTTGTTTTGGCGGGCTGGCCGGCTTCGTCGCCTGGCCTCTCTGTTCTCGCTGGCGGCCATGGTGGTTGTTCTGTTGCCGATCCAATTCGCTACGGGTCAGCGTAAACAGCTTTTCTTCAGCAAAAGTCGCCATTTCATGCTGCCAACTCCCGCCTGGGCCGATCCCAGTCAGCTGGCTGCCGCTGTGTTGCCTGAGCTACATCGCCTTGCAGGAGCCCAGGCAAGCCGCCGCCCCTTGGTGGTTGTGGCTGATCCCCTCGTGCGATCGGCGCTCTATCCTTTTGGGGTGTCGGCCATCCCGCCAATTGTGATCGGCGCAGATCGCCTGTTTCAGGTTTCTCAGCTGCCACCAGACGTTCAGGCTGCTGCGGCTCCAGCAGCCAGTATTGATAGCTCGGGCCTTCTGGATCAGCGGCCCGATGTCGTGATTCAACAACCTGTGCGCGATTGTTTTTACAGTGTTTATGCTGATATGCAGGCCTATGCCCCCTGTATCGCCGCGCGAGCCTCGGGTTTTGAAGTGAATCGCTGGAGCCCAGAGCTGCTTCGTGGATATGGATATGTCCTTGATCGCGAGTTGGCGTTTTCGGGTCTGCGGATCTGGCGGCGTCGGTCAGCCTGAGATCCATGCCTTCTGTAGAGTGAGCGTCTAGTCTTCCTGGCTCCGATGAAAAGCGCCCTGATCACCGGCATCACCGGCCAGGATGGCTCCTATCTGGCGGAGCTGCTGCTGGAGAAAGGTTATGTGGTGCACGGCATCAAGCGCCGGGCCAGCAGCTTCAACACCGCCCGCATCGATCACCTCTACCAGGACCCCCACGAGCTCGATCCGCGCCTGGTGCTCCACTACGGCGATCTCACCGATTCCACCAACCTGATCCGGATCATCCAGCAGGTGCAGCCTGATGAGATCTACAACCTCGGTGCCCAGAGCCATGTGGCGGTGAGCTTCGAGGCACCGGAATACACCGCCAATTCAGACGCCCTCGGCACTCTGCGCATCCTGGAGGCCGTGCGGATGCTGGGCCTCACCCACAAAACCCGCATCTATCAGGCCAGCACCAGCGAGCTCTACGGCCTGGTGCAGGAGATCCCCCAGAAGGAAACCACGCCCTTCTATCCGCGCAGTCCCTACGCGGTGGCCAAGATGTATGGCTACTGGATCACGGTGAACTACCGCGAGGCCTACGGCATGTATGCCTGCAATGGCATCCTCTTCAACCACGAATCGCCGCGCCGCGGTGAAACCTTCGTGACTCGCAAGATCACCCGTGGCCTTGCCCGCATCGATGCCGGCCTGGATCAGTGCCTCTACATGGGCAACCTCGATTCTCTGCGGGATTGGGGCCACGCGCGCGACTACGTGGAGATGCAGTGGCGCATGCTCCAGCAGGAAAGCCCTGAGGATTTTGTGATCGCCACCGGCCGCCAGGAGAGCGTGCGCCGCTTCATCGAGCTCACGGCGGCGGAACTGGGTTGGGGGCCGATCCAGTGGCAGGGCAGCGGCCTGGAGGAAACGGGCATCCGCGGCGACACCGGTGCCGTGGTGGTGCGCATCGATCCCCGCTACTTCCGTCCGGCGGAGGTGGAAACCCTGCTCGGGGATCCCACCAAGGCCCGCGAAAAACTGGGCTGGACGCCCACCACCACCCTCGAAGAACTGGTGGCCGAGATGGTGGCCGCCGATAAGGAAGAAGCCGCCAAGGAAGCCCTGCTGCGCCGCAAGGGCTTTGCGGTGGTGGGTTCGATGGAGAATCCGCCCACCAACCCGGAAGCCGTGGCTGCGGCGCGCAGTGGGGGGCAATCCTGATGCAGTCCGCGAGTGGCGAGCAGCGGATCTCCCCCGCTGACCGCATCTTTGTGGCAGGCCACCGTGGCATGGCTGGCAGCGCCATCTGCCGGGCCCTGCAGCGCGCCGGCTATGGCGAGATCCTCACCGCCAGCCGTTCGGAGCTGGATCTGCTGGATCCCCAGGCCGTGCAGCGCTGGTTTGCCGAGCACCGGCCCACGGTGGTGGTGCTGGCGGCGGCCAAGGTGGGTGGCATCCAGGCCAACGCCAGCTACCCCGCCGATTTTCTGCTGGAGAACCTCAAGATCCAGACCCATGTGATCGAAACGGCGTGGCGCTCCGGCGTTCGGCGCCTGTTGTTCCTGGGCAGCAGTTGCATCTATCCGAAGTTCGCCCAGCAGCCGATCCGCGAGGAGGCCCTGCTCACCGGCGCCCTGGAGCCCACCAATGAGTGGTATGCCATCGCCAAGATCACCGGCATCAAGCTGGGCCAGGCCCTGCGCCAGCAGCACGGCTTCGATGCCATCAGCCTGATGCCCACCAATCTCTATGGCCCGGGCGACAACTACCACCCCACCAACAGCCACGTGCTGCCGGCCCTGATCCGCCGCTTCCACGAGGCCGCCGAACGCGGCGATGCCAGCGTGACCTGCTGGGGTACCGGCAGCCCCCTGCGGGAATTCCTGCATGTGGATGATCTGGGTGAGGCCTGCGTGTTTGCCCTGGAGCACTGGGATCCCGCCAAACCTGATGCCCCGCGTGATGCGGCAGGTGAACCGCTGGCATTCCTCAACGTGGGCACCGGCGTCGACCTCACCATTCGCCAGCTCGCCGAGGCCGTGGCTGAGGCCACCGGCTTCCAGGGCGAGATCCACTGGGATGCCAGCAAACCCGATGGCACCCCGAAGAAGCAGCTGGATGTGAGCCGCCTGGCAGCCCTCGGCTGGAGGGCCCGTATCCCGCTGGCGGAAGGGTTGCGCAGCACCGTGGCCCTGTTCCGCGAGCAGCTCCAGCAGCAGTTGGTACGCCTCTGATGTCCGCGTCTCCCATGCGCAATCTGATCACCGGCGGCGCCGGTTTTGTGGGCTCCCACCTGGTGGACCGGCTGATGCAGGCCGGCGAGGAGGTGATCTGCCTCGACAACTACTTCACCGGCCGCAAGGTCAACATCGAGCCCTGGATCGGCCATCCGCGTTTCGAGCTGATCCGTCACGACGTGACCGAGCCGATTCGCCTGGAGGTGGATCGCATCTGGCACCTGGCCTGCCCCGCCTCGCCGGTGCATTACCAGCACAACCCGATCAAGACGGCGAAAACCAGCTTCCTTGGCACCTACAACATGCTGGGCCTGGCTCGGCGGGTGGGAGCACGGTTGCTGTTGGCCAGCACCAGCGAGGTGTATGGCGATCCGGAGGTGCATCCCCAGCCGGAGAGCTACCGCGGCTGCGTGAACACCATCGGTATCCGCAGCTGTTACGACGAGGGCAAGCGCATCGCCGAAACCCTGTGTTTCGATTACCAGCGCATGCATGGCGTGGAGATCCGGGTGGTGCGGATCTTCAACACCTACGGCCCGCGCATGCTGCCCGATGATGGCCGCGTGGTGAGCAACTTCATCGTTCAGGCCCTGCGCGGTGAACCGCTCACGCTCTATGGCGATGGTTCCCAAACGCGCTCGTTCTGCTATGTGGATGATCTGGTGGAGGGCCTGATCCGGCTGATGAATGGCCGTCACACTGGCCCGATCAACATCGGCAATCCCGGCGAGTTCACGATTCGCCAGCTGGCCGAAAAAGTGCGCGAAAGAATCAATCCCAACCTGGAATTCATCACCAAGCCCTTGCCCCAGGACGATCCCCTGCAGCGTCAGCCGGTGATCGACCTGGCACGCCAGGAATTGGGTTGGCAACCCACCGTGGCCCTGGACCAGGGCCTCGATGCCACCATCGCCTACTTCCGCGAGGCGATCGCATGAGCATCCGCACGATCTGCTGCATCGGCGCGGGCTATGTCGGCGGCCCCACCATGGCGGTGATCGCCGATCGCTGCCCCCAGATTCAGGTCACGGTGGTGGATCTGAACGAGGCTCGGATCGCCGCCTGGAATGATCCCGATCTCAGCCGCCTGCCGGTGTACGAGCCGGGTCTGGATGCGGTGGTGGGTCGTTGCCGGGGCCGCAACCTGCACTTCTCCACGGCGGTGGAGCCGGCGATCGCCGCGGCCGACATGGTGTTTCTCTCGGTGAACACCCCCACCAAGACCAGGGGCGTGGGGGCCGGCCAGGCCAGTGACCTGCGCTGGATCGAGGCCTCCGCCCGCCAGGTGGCGGCCTGCGCCCAGGGCCACACGATCGTGGTGGAGAAGAGCACCCTGCCGGTGCGCACCGCCGAAACGGTGACGGCCATCCTCGCCGCGGCCCAGGGGGAGGGCGCCGGATCCGCCCAGCCCAAGACCTTCTCGGTGCTCTCCAACCCCGAGTTCCTGGCGGAAGGCACCGCCATCAGCGATCTGGAACACCCCGATCGGGTGCTGATCGGGGGCGAGGATCCGGCCGCCATTGAGGCCCTGGCGGGCATCTACGGCCATTGGGTGGCGCCCGAGAGGATCCTGCGCACCAACCTCTGGAGCTCGGAGCTCTCCAAGCTCACGGCCAATGCTTTCCTGGCCCAGCGCATCAGCTCGATCAATTCCATCGCCGCCCTGTGTGAGGCCACCGGCGCTGATGTGCAGGAGGTGGCGCGCGCGATCGGGGCCGACAGCCGCATCGGCTCCAAGTTCCTCAAGGCCGGTCCGGGCTTCGGCGGCAGCTGCTTCCAGAAGGACATCCTCAACCTCGTGTACCTCTGCGGCCACTACGGCCTGCAGGACGTGGCGGCCTACTGGCAGAGCGTGGTGGAGCTCAACAGCTGGCAGCAGCACCGCATCGCCCGCCTGGTGGTGCAGCGGCTGTTCGGCACCGTGACGGGCAAGCGCATCGCCGTGCTGGGCTTCGCCTTCAAGGCCGACACCAACGACACCCGCGAGGCCCCGGCGATCCGCATCTGCCACGACCTGCTCGAGGAAGGCGCCCAGCTCGCCCTCTACGACCCCAAGGTGAGTGAGGCCCAGATCCAGGCCGACCTGGGCGAAGGCAGCTGGCAGCGCAGCGAGGCCGTGCTCGAAGCCGCCCGCGGCGCCGATGCCCTGCTGGTGCTCACGGAGTGGGCCGAGTTCCGCCAGCTGCCCTGGGCCGAGCTGGCCGCGGTGATGCGCAAGCCGGCCTGGCTGTTCGATGCCCGCGCCATCTGCGAGGCCCAGGCGGCCCGTGCCGCCGGCCTCAACGTGTGGACCGTAGGTAAGGGCTAGCCCGTGAGCCCCGTTGCTCCCGTACTGGTTACCGGCGCCGCCGGCTTCATCGGTGCCGAGGTGGCCCTGCGGCTGTTGCAGCGCGGCGAGCGGGTGATCGGGATCGACAACCTGAATGGCTACTACGACCCTGCGCTCAAACGGGCCCGGCTGGAGCGAATCGCCGCCCAGGTGGCCTCAGCTCCCACCACCGCCACCTCAGAAGCAGCCGCCTGGCAGTTTCAGGCGCTGGATGTGGCCGATGGCGAGGCCATGGCCGAGCTGTTCCAGCAGGCCCGGCCGCGGGCCGTGGTGCACCTCGCCGCCCAGGCGGGGGTGCGCTACTCACTGGAGAATCCCGACGCCTACATCCAGAGCAATCTGGTGGGCTTCGGCCACATCCTCGAGGGCTGCCGTCACCAGGGGGTGGAGCACCTTGTGTATGCCTCCAGCAGTTCGGTGTATGGCGGTAACCGCCAGCTGCCTTTCTCCGAGCAACAGGCCGTGAACCACCCGGTGAGCCTGTATGCGGCCACCAAGAAGGCCAATGAGTTGATGGCCCACACCTACAGCCATCTCTATGGCCTGCCGGCCACGGGGCTGCGCTTTTTCACCGTGTATGGCCCCTGGGGCCGGCCCGACATGGCGCCGATGCTGTTCGCCCGGGCGATCCTGGCCGGTGAGCCGATCCGGGTGTTCAACCACGGCCGCATGCAGCGGGATTTCACCTACATCGACGACATCGTGGAAGGCGTGATCCGCTGCCTCGATCAGCCGGCTACGCCCGATCCGGCCTTCGATCCCCTGCAGCCCAATCCCGCCACCGCGGCGGCGCCGCACCGCCTGTTCAACATCGGCAATGCGCAGCCCACCGAGCTGCTGCGCTTCATCACGTTGCTGGAGCAGGCCCTGGGCCGCACCGCCATCAAGGAGTTCCAGCCCATGCAACCCGGCGACGTGCAGGCCACCGCCGCCGACACCTCAGCCCTGGAGGCCTGGGTGGGCTTCCGGCCCCACACGCCGCTTGAGGAGGGTGTGGTGCGCTTTGCGGCCTGGTATCGCGACTACGACACAAAAAAAGCGGGCTGAGGGCCCGCTGAGGAAATGATGGGAGGCACCTGACCAATCAGGCGGAACCCACGCCGGTGTAGGCGCCGTAGAAGAACAGGCCCACCACGAAGATCACGGCCATGCCACCGGCGGTGGCCACGAGCCACAGGGGCAGGGTGCCTTCGGTCCAGCGGGAGCGCCAGGCCACGGCCGGGCGGCCATCGGGAAGGCGATCGGGGATCCGGCCGTCAGGCAGGTTGGATTTCTTGCCGCTCATCGCAGATGCTCCCGATCAGTTGAAGAAGTAGCTGGAGAACAGGATGCCGGTGACGAACACGAACAGCAGGCCCAGATAGAGGCTGGTGCGGTTCAGTTCAACCGGCAGGTTGTTCGGGTTGGGGGTGCGTTGCATGTGGGCAGGCCTCAGCGACGAATGAACTGCATGGCAGCCAGGGCGCCCAGGAAGAACACCGTGGGAATGCCCAGGGCATGCACCGACAGCCACCGGACCGTGAAGATCGGGTAGTTGCGGGGCGTGGTGGTGACGGAAGACTGGGTCATGGCTTATTTCAGGCGCTGGTCGAGGGCGCTCTTGGCGTCATACCGCTGGCTCACAACAGGAGCCTTGGCGTCTTGAGCCTGGAAGTAGGCATCCGGCCGCGGGGTGCCGAAGGCGTCGTACGCCAGGCCAGTGGACACAAACAGGAAGCCCGCCAGGAAGATCGCCGGCAGGGTCACGGCATGGATCACCCAGTAACGGATGCTCGTGATGATTTCGAAGAACGGACGTTCCCCAGTGGAGCCGGCGGCCATTAGCAGCAAGCGTTCAGCTGATGGATCCTAGAGGTGCGCTGGTGGCCGCCGGGAGCGACCAGCCAGCATGGTTACAGAGGGAAAGGTGGCTCAGCCCACCCAGCGCAGCAGTGAGCCCCGCTCTCCCAGCACGAAGCCCTTGCCATCCGGCAGGAAGCTGATCCGGGTGAAGTTGGTGGGCTGCTGGGCGCCCACGGCATCCTTCCGCCAGGTCTTGCCACCGTCGGTGCTGGTGAGCAGGGTGCCGCTGCCGCCGCCGGCCCAGATGGCGCCGTTGGGGTCCCAGGCCATGTCGAGGTAGCCATAGCCGTTGGTGATCGGGATCACAGCCTTGCCCCACTCCTCAGGGCTGGAGGGGTCGGTGTTGAAGCGCAGCTGGGCGCCGCGGGTCACCATCCAGAGGCTGTGGTCGGGCTGGAAGCCCATCGCCTGCACCCGCTGGCTGCTCACCCGCTGATGGGGGGTCCACACCGGATCGCCGGGATTCCAGGTGGCGAAGAAGTTGCCCAGGCTGCTCACGCTCACGTACTGGCCATCGGGTCCGCGGCGCAGGTCGCGCACGGCGCCGGCGGCATCGCTCACATCGGCCTGCCAGGAGTTGCCGCCATCGCTGGTGCGGTAGATGGCGCCCACGTTGGTGGCCAGTTCGGCGCTGCTTCTGCCCAGGGCGGTGATCAGGTAGGGCTCGCCCGGCAGCTTGGTGTCGAGGAACAGGCGGCTCCAGTTCTGGCCGCCATCGGTGCTGTGCAGCAGCAGGCCAGGCTGGCCTGCGATCCAGCCTTCATCGCCGTTGAAATCAACGCTGATCAGGCGGAAGTTCTCCTCGGGAGGCAGGTCGAGGGCCCGCTCCTGCCAGGAGGATCCGCCGTCGTTGGTTTCCAGGATCAGGCGGTTGCTGCCCACCAGAAAGCCGTGCTGGCCATCGGTGAAGGCCAGATCCAGCGGGTTCGACTTGGTGTGGATGTCCACCGGCTGCCAGGGGCTGGCGGCGGCGGTGGGCAGGCCGGTGGTGACACAGCCGCCCAGGCCGAGGGCCAGAACCACGGTGAGCACGAGCGCGCTCAGGGAGGAGACGAGGCGTTGCATGCTCAGCGCAGGGAATAGAGGGAGAGGAAGAAGGCGAACGCCAGGGCGAACCCGCCGAAGATCAGCACATTCTTCTGGCCCGGGGTGAGTTGGTTCACGCCGAGGCCGTAGCCCAGATTCTCCTCGAAGCCGCTGGGCTTGTTGCGTGGACCGATGTCCTTGAAGGCCTTGGTGCCGCTGCGGCACACCGGGCAGCGGAAGCTGGCCGGATCGAGGGCGCTGAACGGTGTGCCGGGCTCGATCGCCAGCTTTTTCACCCCCTCGCCCGGGTCGTACACGAAGCCGCAGCTGCGGCACTCGAAGCGGTGGGTGTCGGGATCGTCCGTGGGTTCCGCCGGGGCCTCCGGCAGCACAGCCGGTTCGGCTTCAGCAACCGTGGCTTCGGCGGCCTCTGGCTCGGGCGGGGCGCTCTGGGGCTGGTCGTGCTCCTCGCTCACGGCGGGCTCGCTGCTGGGGCGGACTCTAAGGAGGGGGAACCCCAGCGGAGGTCCGTCCTGCCCAGCGCCGTGGCACCGGAGGCTCCCTGTATCTGTACAGCCTGTACAGATTTCGGGAGCGTGCCCGACCCCTTCGCGCTCCGCTGCGCGTTTGTCGGGCCTCGCCCCCTGGAGTGCGTCGTCGGCCGCTCACCGGTCTGTGCCGCGACCCAGCCCTTGGCCACGGATGCCAGACTGCACGCCAGGTTGGGCTGCCTCTGCCCGTGTTCGTTCTCTCCGGCTACGACGCCTTCCTGGGCTTCCTGCTGATCGCGGCGGCCGTGCCCGTGCTGGCGCTGGTCACCAACAAGCTCCTGTCGCCCAAGTCGCGCACCGGTGAACGGGATCTCACCTACGAATCGGGCATGGAGCCCATCGGCGGTGCCTGGATCCAGTTCAACATCCGCTACTACATGTTTGCGCTGGTCTTCGTGATCTTCGACGTGGAGACCGTGTTCCTCTACCCCTGGGCCGTGGCCTTCCACCGCCTCGGCCTGCTGGCCTTCATCGAGGCCCTGGTGTTCATCGCCATCCTGGTGGTGGCCCTGGCCTACGCCTGGCGCAAGGGCGCCCTCGAGTGGAGCTGACCCCCATGACCGACACCCTCTCCATCGCCACCCTGCGCGACCAGCGCGCCGCCAGCTGTAATCCGGTAGGCGCTCCCACGGTGACCTCGGACCTGTCCGAGAACGTGATTCTCACCACCCTCGATGACCTGCACAACTGGGCGCGCCTCAGCAGCCTCTGGCCGCTGCTCTATGGCACCGCCTGCTGCTTCATCGAGTTCGCCGCCCTGCTCGGCTCCCGCTTCGACTTCGACCGCTTCGGCCTGGTGCCCCGCTCCAGCCCGCGCCAGGCCGACCTGCTGATCGTGGCCGGCACCGTGACCATGAAGATGGCGCCGGCCCTGGTGCGGCTCTATGAGCAGATGCCGGAGCCCAAGTACGTGATCGCCATGGGCGCCTGCACGATCACCGGCGGCATGTTCTCCGCCGACTCCACCACCGCCGTGCGCGGTGTGGACAAGCTGATCCCCGTGGACCTCTATCTGCCCGGCTGCCCTCCTCGGCCCGAGGCGATCTTCGACGCCGTGATCAAGCTGCGCAAGAAGGTGGGCAACGAGGCGCTGGCCGAGCGCGGCAACCTGCGGCCCACCCATCGCTACCTCACCGTGGCGCACCAGATGAAGGCCGTGGAGCCGATCGTGAACGGCCAGTATCTGCGGGCTGAAACCCAGCAGGCCGCCCTGGCCGCTGCCGCTGGCATTCCGGTGAGCGCTGGCACGTCCGCCGCCACTGCCACCTCACCCGCCACCGCACCCGCTGCGATTCCCGCCACCAACGCCGAAGCCTGAGGAGCCCACGCCGATGCCAGACCCGACGCCCGACGCCATCACCCCATCCGCCGGCCCCGTGAGCCAGTGGCTCAGCAGCCAGGGCTTCGAGCACGAGCTGCTGGAGCCCGATCATCTCGGAGTGGAGGTGATCGGCGTGGAGCCGGCCTTTCTGCCGGTGATCGCCGCCGCCCTCAAGGCCAACGGCTTCGACTACCTCCAGTGCCAGGGCGGTTACGACGAGGGCCCCGGCGGCAGGCTGGTGAGCTTCTATCACCTGGTGAAGCTGGCTGCCCTGGCCGAGCAGTGCCCCGCCAGCCAGCACCTGCCCGCCGACCTCAAGCCCGAGGAGGTGCGGCTGAAGGTGTTCCTGGCCCGTGATGGAGTCCTCTCCATCCCCAGCCTCTACGGCCTGTTCCGCGGCGCCGATTGGTCGGAGCGGGAAACCTTCGACATGTTCGGTATTCAGTATGAGGGGCATCCCCATCCCAAGCGGCTGCTGATGCCGGAAGACTGGAAGGGCTTCCCCCTGCGCAAGGACTACGTGCAGCCCGATTTCTACGAAATGCAGGACGCCTACTGAGCCTGATGGCGGCGATGGCGCTTGTAGAAGCGCATCACCGCCAGGGCGACACTGCGGGGGTCGTGCCGCAGGGTGGCAGTGGGTCGTGCACCCTGCATCGGCGCCTGCATCACCTCATAGCCCTGGCTGCGCAGTCTGCGGCTGTTGCACACCACCGGTTCGGCCCCCCGCTGGCGGTAGTGCTCCACCAGGGTGCCGCTGCCCAGGTCCTCCTGGGCCAGCACGCAGTGGAACAGCCGCTGCTGCACCCCCAGGCTGGCCAGCTGCGACTCGATTGCCCGGAGGTGTCCCTCCACATCCAGGCCGTCGGTTTCGCCGGGCTGGGTCATCAGGTTGCAGATGTACAGCCGCGGCGCCTTGCTGCGGCTGATCGCCTTCACCAGCTCGGGCACCAGCAGGTTCGGCAGCAGCGAGGTGTAGAGGCTGCCGGGCCCCAGCACGATCAGATCGGCATTGGCGATGGCCTCCAGGGCCCGGGGCAGTGCCGGCGGGCGCTCGGGGGTGCAGCCCAGCCGCACGATCGGGCTGGGAGCATGGCCGATCTGGGATTCACCCTCGATCCGGGAGCCGTCTTCCAGTTCGGCCCATAGCTTCACATCGGCCGTGGTGGCCGGCACCACCTGGCCCTGCACCGCCAGAACCCGGCTGCTGGCGGTGATCGCCGATTCCAGGCTGCCGGTGATGGCCGTGAGGGCGGAGAGAAACAGGTTGCCGAAGCTGTGCCCCTCAAGCCCCGTACCGGCGCGGAAGCGGTACTGGAACAGGCGGGTGAGCAGCGGCTCCTCGGTGGCGAGGGCCGCCAGGCAGTTGCGGATGTCACCGGGGGGCAGCACCCCCAGCTCGCGGCGCAGTACGCCGGAGCTGCCGCCGTCGTCGGCCACGGTCACGATGGCGGTGAGGTTGCTGCTGTAGCGCTTGAGGCCGCTGAGCAGCGTGGAGAGGCCGGTGCCGCCACCGATGGCCACGATCGCCGGGCCGCGATTGAGGCGCCGTTTGGCCGCCAGGGCATCCACCAGCACCGTGCCCTTCTCGGGGGCCAGCGCCTGCTGGATGGTGCCGAAGCTGCGGCTCTGACCCAGCCAGATCAGACCGCCGCCGATCAGCAGCACCAGCGGGCCGGTGATCTCCCGCGGCAGCACCTGGGTGATCAGCTGCAGCAGCCAGCGGATCGATTGCAGCAGCCAGTAAATCGGTTGCAGGTCGGCCCACACCGCCGCCCCCAGCAGCGCCAGCAGCAGGCCGATGCCGGAGGTGAGCATCCAGCGCTTCACCACCAGGCCCGGCTGCAGCCAGCGGGCGGCCCGCCGCGAGCGCGACACCAGATCCTGTTGGCGCAGATCTCCCCGTCCAACCCAGCCGGGCCGTGGCTTGCGTCGGTGGCGAAGTGGCCGCATCACGCCTGGAGATTGGGGAAATCGTAAGGGGAACCGCCAAGATGGCCCCAAGCCCCTGCCGGTTCCGCGGTGACCCCCTCTCCACTGCCGCCCGTTGCCGAGCTGGATCGGGTGAGCGTGCGCTGGGGTCCCAAGACCGTGCTCGACGGCGTGGATCTGCAGTTGGAGCCGGGCGAGCGGCTGGCGGTGGTGGGGCCCTCCGGGGCGGGTAAATCCACGATCCTGCGCCTGCTGGCCGGGTTGCTGCTACCCAGTTCGGGCCGCTTGCGCATCCACGGCACGCCGCAGCAGTACCTGCGCCTCGATCAGCGCCATCCGCCCGATGTGCGCTTCGTGTTCCAGAACCCGGCGCTGCTGGCCTCCCTCACGGTGCGCGAGAACGTGGGTTTCCTCCTCTATCGCTACAGCCGCCTCAGTGAGGGGGAGATCCGCCAGCGGGTGGCGGCGGCCCTGGAGGCCGTGGGCCTCTCCGGCATCGAGGAGCTGCTGCCGGGGGAATTGAGCGGCGGCATGCAGAAGCGGGTGAGCTTTGCCCGCGCCGTGATCGAAGACCCCACCCAGCCGGCCGGGCAGTTGCCGCTGCTGCTGTTCGATGAGCCCACCGCCGGCCTGGATCCGGTGGCCTGCACCCGCATCGAGGATCTGATCGTGCGCACCAGTGAGGTGGTCGGTGGCTCCTCGGTGGTGGTGAGTCACGTGATGAGCACAATCCTGCGCAGCGCCGATCGGGTGGTGCTCCTCTACGACGGCGTGTTCCGCTGGCAGGGACCCGTGGACGACTTCCTCCGCACCGACAATCCCTATGTGGTGCAGTTCCGGACCGCTAGCCTCGCCGGACCGATGCAGCCCGCGGAGCTCTAGTCCATGCGCCGCAGTGTGCGAGAAGCGATCGTTGGCTTCACCCTGATCGCGGCCGTGGCGGCTGCCGGGGGCTTCTGGATGTGGCTCCAGGGCATCAACCTCAGCCGCCGCAACTGGTCGATCCGCGTCAGCTTCCCCGATGCGGCGGGGCTGGCGGAGCGCTCGGCCGTCACCTACCGCGGCATCGTGATCGGCAACGTGCGCAGCGTGAAGGCCACCGCCGCAGCTGTGGTGGCGGAACTGGAGATCACCGATCCGGAGCTGCGCCTGCCCCGGCCGGTGCTGGCCCAGGTGGAGGAATCGTCGCTGCTGGGGGGCGATGCGGTGGTGGCGCTGCTCAGCCCGGCCCGCTCGCTGCCGCCGGGCACCCCGGGCCCCCGCTCTCCCCAGTGCAACAACCGCCTCACCATCTGCCCCGGCGCTGAGCTGAAGGGCCAGAGCGCCGCCACGATCACCAGCGTGACCGCCACGATGCAACGGCTGCTCGATCAGGCCGATCAGCAGCAACTGGTGTCGCTGCTGGCCAAGACCACCCGCAGTTTTGATTCCACCTCCAAGGAGGCCAACAGGTTCCTGGTGGATGGCCGGCAACTGCTGGCGGATCTGAAGGTGGCGGTGGCCGAGGCCAAGCCCACCCTGCGCAACCTGGAGGCCAGCAGCGCCCACGTGCGCAACCTCACCGCCGCCCTCGACAATCCCAAGACGGTGTCGGAACTGAAGACCACCGTGACCAATGCTGAAAAGCTCACGGCCCGCTGGGATGCGGTGGGTGGCGATGTGAACAAGCTCACCGCCGATCCCCAGTTCATGGATGGCATGCGCAGCGTGGCCATCGGCCTGGGCAAGTTCTTCGACGAGCTCTATCCCGCCCAGACCGGCGCCGCCCGCGACAAGGCCCCTAAACCCCGCTGATCGCCTCCATGGCGATGGCGGCGATGGCCTGATCGCTGGCCTTGGGCAGCTGCACGTATTTGCCGCCGGCGGCCTCGGCCAGGTCTTTGCCCATGCCGCTGCCGATGAACTTGCGCTCGGTGTCGATCACCAGCAGCTTGATGCCCAGGGCCCGGTACCGGCTGGCCACCTGCTTCACCTCCTCCTTGAGGTCCACCGGTTCTTCGCCCTCCAGCTGGGGCTGACCCAGGGAGCGGCTGAGGGGCACATTGCCGCGGCCATCGGTGATCGCCACCACCACCACCTGGCCCAGATCGCCGGTGGCCAGGGCATTGGCCGCCACCCGGGCCGCCTGGGAGAGGCCATGGGCCAGCGGTGAGCCGCCGCCGCAGGGCATGGATTCCAGCCGCCGGCGGGCGGCGGTGATCGAGCGGGTGGGGGGCAGCAGCACCTCGGCCTGCTCGCCGCGGAAGGGAATCAGGGCCACCTCGTCGCGGTTTTCGTAGGCCTCGGTGAGCAGCCGGATCACGGCCCCCTTGGCGCTCTGCATGCGGTTCAGCGCCATCGAGCCGCTGGCATCCACCAAGAAGATCACCAGGGCACCGGCCTTGCGCTGCAGCTGCTTGGCCCGCAGGTCGCCGTCTTCCACGATCACGGTGCGATGCGGTTCGCGTTCGCGGCGGGTTTTCTGATACGGCGCCGCCGCCCGCAGGGTGGCATCCACGGCGATCCGCTTCACCGGCCCCCGGGGCAGCATCGGCTTCACGTAGCGGCCACGGGAATCGCTGAACACCACCGCCCGGCTGCCGCTGCCGCCGCTCTTGGCCTTGCCGGCGTTGAACAGCAGCAGATCGGGATCGATGGCGATGGCCTCCGGATCCAGCAGGAACTCCTCGGGGATCGAGGGGGGCGCCTGGTCCTCGGGGGTGTCCTCCTCGTCCTCCGGTTCGTTGTCCTCCTCGGGCTCGTTGTCCTGCTCGTTCTCCGGGGGCTCGGGCTGCTCCGGCTCCTGCTCGCCCTGCGGCGGCGGGGGCGGTGGGGGCGGCTCCAGCGGCTGGTCGGGATCAGGGGGCGGCAGTTGCAGCGCCCGTGGCGCGATCACCAGCCGCACGGCCACCTGCAGGTCGTCGGCCTCCACCCGGTCGCGGCCGCTCAGGGCCGCATGGGCGCGGGCCACCCGCACCGCATAGAGCTCGCTGCGGTGGCCCTCAACGCCGCCCCGCAGGGCCTCATTCACCAGGTAGGCGATCTGCTCGCGGGAGATCTGCACATCCGGCAGCCACTGGCGCGCCAGCAGCAGCTGGGTGGCCAGGGCGTCGGTGTCCTCCTGCCACTTGGCGCGGAAGGCGTCGCTGGATTCGGCCTGGGCCATGGCCGAGCGGGTGATCTCCACCCGCTGATCCAGCTCCAGCACCTGGTTGGCGCTGAGGGCAATGGCGAAGCGATCCAGCAGGTGATCGCGCACGGCCCCCTCCTCGGGGTTGTAGGTGGCGATCAGCAGGCAGCGGCAGGGGTGGGAGAGGCTCAGGCCCTCCCGCTCGATCCGGTTCTCGCCCGAGCCCACCGCCGCCAGCAGCAGGTTGGTGATGTTGTCGTCGAGCAGGTTGAGCTCATCCACATAGAGCACGCCCCGGTGGGCTTCCGCCAGCAGACCCGGCTGGAACACCGCCTGGCCGCTGGCCAGGGAGGCGGTGACGTCCACCGAGCCCACCAGCCGGTCTTCGGTGATGCCCAGGGGTACCTGCACGAAGGGCGCCGGGATCACCTTGGTGGGCAGCAGGGCGCCCGGGTCGTCGCCCGTGGGGTCGGCCCCCAGTTCAGTGAGCCGAGTGCGGGTGGCGTCGTCCCAGTCGTCGGGTCGCCTGGGATCGATGTTGAGGGTGGGGCCGCCGCCCAGATCGAGCACATCGATCGGCGGCAGCAGGGCATGCAGGCCCCGCGCCAGCACCGACTTGCCGGTGCCGCGGCCACCGGCGATCACCACGCCGCCCAGGCCCGGATCCACCGCCGCCAGCAGCAGGGCCAGCTTGAGGGTGCCGTGGCCGGTGATGGCGGCCAGCGGGAAGGCGCGGGCTGCGGCGTCGCTGGTGATGGCTGATCCGCTTGCAGCTGTTCCGCTTGCGACTGATCCGCTTGCAACCATGGGGTGGCCCGGGCCCTGAGTTGTGCGCGCCAGTCTCGCTGATCAGAGGCTGCTGCCAACGCTCAGACGTTCCCCCCGGCCATCGGCTGCAGCAGTGCCGCCGCGCCCCGATAGCCTCCGGCAAGAAGAACCCTCCAGATGACGCAATTCTGGTGGTGTGGATCGAAGGGCAGAGCCGCGACAAGTCCCCGTCCGCTGGCCTTGTTCATGGCTTCATACTGACACCAATACTGCACAAAAGCACTGCACTGGTCTTGATCAGGAAGATGCTTCAGGCCTTCAATCACTTCATCTGGCCACAAATGGCGTGCAATAGGCTCCCATTCCAGGCTTGGTTGAATCTGTTCCACATCAATCCCAACGGGTTGGCATGGATGTAGCCCAAGCAGGATCAGATCACCGGAATGACTGATGTTGAATTCAGGCCCTCCTGGGCAGAATGGTTTGCCGTAGGGGCCTATCTCAATCCCAACCTCACTGGCTGACTGGCCAAGCCAGGCACCCAGCAAAAGGCGCAGCATGGAACGACCAAGCACAAATCGCTCGCGATCAGCCGATTGGCGAAAACTGTGGTGGCGCTCCAGTTCCTGAGGCGAAAGGAAATCCAGGCAGTCTTCACAGACACGTGTCGATGCTGGTTCACGCCGATCGAGTAAAATCAACAGCGGTGAACTTGAATCATGCAAGGTTCGGCACTGAGCCACTAGCGCAGATGGCGTGGTATGAGCATTCCAGGTGAGGGGCTCGAGCTCGTTCACCTGACTGGAGACTCGATACGCTTCAGTGCAGACTCCAAGGCCATGGCCAGCTCCCCCGCGAGCTCCGGCTTATAAAAGTCTTTGTGGTCAGAAAAAATGGGGTGGAGCCTGACCCCGCCTAGCGCATAAAACTGCCACAGTGGTCGCAATCCAGATAATTTGGCCTGAGGTGCAAAGATGTCTACCTCAATGGGCAGCCTCCCGGGTCGGTAGTCGTGCTTCGGTAAGACCGCAAAGGGATCAGAGTATAGAGCGCTTCCGCTAGGGCCGCGGCCCACAGATGGCCGGCGAATACGGGCGTGCAAATAATTGTCTAGCAAGTTATTAAGGGCTCGCGCGCGTCCCAGCAGGTAGCGCATGCGAGACTCTTCTGCAGGAGGAATGATCATTCTGGCTAGATCGACTCCTGGCTTTGAATAGAGCCTTTGTGCCAAGAGGCGCATGCCGAGGCGGCGGTGAATTCGCGCTGTAGCGTTGGTGTCCAGTACAGCAAAGAGGCCAATCACAGCTCCTCTCTGCAAAAGAGCTTCAGCCACGGCATGGGCATACCACCCGCCCGCCGAGTAGCCGACCAGATGAATCATCCCATCTGGACGATGCCGCATAATTTCTTCGGCGTACTGAGCTGCCATCTCCCGTACACTCCCCTGGGGTAGTAAGCCTTGCTCCGCACCAGCCGCCTGGAGTCCAAAGACCGGTCGTTCGGGAGCCAGAGAACGGGCGAGGTCCACGAATCCCCACACCTTTCCTCCCCAGCCATGGATCACGAACAGGGGTGAACGCTCACCCTTCGGCTGCAGTGTCACGAGGGAAGGGCTGATCTCTGAAACATTGGCCTGCATCAACTGGACAAGCCCGGCGATGGAAGGGTTCTGGAAGAGAGCGGTCAGTGCAGGAGCAGGGCCAATGGATTGCTCCATGCGAGATACCAGACGTGCAGCGGCCAAGGAATGGCCACCAATGGCAAAGAAGTTGTCGGTGATGCCGAAGTCGCTGTGGCCGAGCACCTCTGTCCAGATCGCGTGCAAGTGGCGCTCAAGGCTGCTGGTGGGATGAACGCGTTGCTCTTGACTTCCCGAAAAAGAAGGCTCTGGCAGTGCCTTGCGTTCCAGCTTGCCATTGGCCGTGAGAGGCAGAGCCTCCAGCTGTACGAACGCCGCAGGCACCATGTAGGTGGGCAAGCACTGGGCGAGGAAGGCATGTAACTGGTCAGAGGTGGCAGAGATCAACTCTCCATCTGCTCTCTCATCAGCAACCCAGTAGGCGATGAGTCGTGGGTTGCCGGGATCGTCGTGGCGGAGCACGACAACGGCCTGGGCTACGCCTGGGTGAGAGAGGAGATTGGCCTCGATTTCACCGGGTTCGATGCGGAAGCCGCGGAGTTTGATTTGCTGATCGATGCGTCCATGGAAGGCAAGGGTGCCGTCAGGATTCCAGGAGGCGAGATCACCGGATTTGTAGAGGCGCGCTGAAGGATCGTTGGAGAAGGGATCCGGGATGAACTTTTCAGCAGTGAGCTCGGGGTTGTGGAGATAGCCGCGAGCCAGGCCGGTACCACCGATGTGCAGTTCGCCTGGAACACCGATCGGACAGGACAGACCGGTGGAGTCCAGCACCCTCACCTCCGACATGGCAATCGGTCGCCCGATCGATACTCCGGAGCGATTGACCCTTCCACCAGGCTGCATCCGCTGGCAACAAGTGAAGGTGGTGTTTTCTGTAGGGCCATAGCCGTTGATCAGTTCATGTCCCGGTGGGAGCGCATCGAGCAGCCGTTGCACGTGCTCGGGCGAGAGCACATCGCCACCGGCCAGCACCTGACGCACGCCAGCCAGGGCCTCCAGCTCGGTGTCCACCATGGCGTGAAAGAGCCCCGCCGTGAGCCAGAGGGTGGTGATTCCATGCCGTTGGAGCAGGTGCGCAAGTGCCGGCAAGGACAAGGGACCAGGTGGTGCCACCACCACGGTGCCGCCGTTCAGCAGCGGCCCCCAGAGTTCCAATGTGGCCGC
>Ga0315899_10000493_pt1 | contig 47420 bp, 39 predicted proteins | sample LakEriMetagenome_2_FD_203518 | JGI IMG/M metagenome (GOLD analysis project Ga0315899, IMG submission 203518) | Freshwater fungal communities from buoy surface, Lake Erie, Ohio, United States - Buoy 4 MA112 | ecosystem: Environmental > Aquatic > Freshwater > Lake | place: USA: Lake Erie, Ohio...
ACGGAGGCGAAGGGATCGGCCGTTACTGTGTCGACTTGGCGTCAATCACGTGAATGATCGTGGGGCCGGTCGGAGGGGGATCGTAGCTGAGTTCAAGCCGGTAAAACTTCTTCAACTTGTCGAGTTGGGCAGGGCGACCATCGAGCTCGATGACACAGTCGCGAGAGACAGCGTAGCGGGTTTCCTTGCCATCGTTGCTGCGGACCACCAGTTCGCGGGCTGGCAGTTCCACCTGCATCACGGTCCCCACAGCACGGGTGTGCCGGGTCGCCTGCACTTCGGTCACCTCGACATCGTGGGAGATTTCGACCCTGTCGTCGGGCTTGAGGTCGGCGGGTTGCAGGGGAGAGTTTTCATCGATTCCCTTGATATGAATCGTGCACTTCTCGGCGAATGGGAGTGTTTCGATTTTGCCGAAACGGTCGAGACGCAGCGCGGGGCGGCCATTCTGATCGATGACTCCCGCGACATATCCCTTGGAGTGCAGTGTTCGTCGGGCGGAAATCTCAATGATTGTGCGGGGCGCATCGGGGGTCTTGGAGGGAAGGTGAATCACCTCAACCCGATCGTTCGGTTCGATCTGGCCAAACTCGGCATTGCGGCCGTTGATCTGCACCTTGGCGGTTGGTTCGCAGGTCATCTCAACGACCTCGGCTCCCGCTTCGGGGCTGTAGACGATCCCCACAACTCCCCGCTGAGGGTCGACCTGGCGAATCTGTCCGGTGGTGGTGACCGGGCGGCTGACCTCAACTGTGGCCCGGGGCTCTCCCTTGCTTTCTCCAAAAGTGATTTCGACCCGATCTCCCTTCTTGAGGGCGGCCACCGCCATGTATTCCTGCTGATTCTCCTTTTGGCGAATTTTTGGTTCTTTCCCCAGCTTGATGGGAACCACGGCACCTTCGGAGGTCAGCAGATCGATTTCCATCAATTCGCGTCGTACATCATGCACGATCCCTTCCCGGGTGACCGCCTGGGGGGCTTGGGTGGCCTGGTTCGAACCTCCTCCTCCGGGGCTCATGAAGAGCATCGCCAGGGATGCCAGGGCACTCAGGCAGAACGCGCCGATCAGCAGCAGTCGTCGCTTGGGATCGCTGCCCGGTTCCACCGGTTTTTCCGGACGCTGGATGGTCGCCGATGATTCCTCGCCAGTTTTGACAATCTTGAGATCGATGTTGAGATCGGAAAGGGCCTCGTCGGCGCTGCGGTAGCGTTCCGCCTGGGGCTTGGCACACAATCTCTGAATGGTCTTGGCGAGGTCGGCGGGAACGTCGGCCAGGACGCGGCTGATTTCTGGCAGCCGCCGGTCCGGAGCGGCGTGCCACATCATCCAGGCCATCTGGCGGTCGCGGCCCGAGGCGTTGAGACCGGGGAAGAGTTCTTCAAAATGTTCTCCCGCCAACAGCTCATAGGCGGCGAATCCCAGAGAGTACAGATCGCTGGCGGGGCCGACTTCGCCAAACTCCTCGGAGACCACCTCGGGGGCCATGTACTTGGTCGTACCGCGAATCAGGCTCCCCTTCTCGTCGGAGACCCGGCGGGCCAATCCGAAATCGCCAAGTTTCACCCGGCGCCGCCGGTCGATCATCATGTTGCTGGGCTTGACATCGCCATGCACGATGCCGTGGGCATGCAGAAACTTCAATGCCCGCAGGCAGTGCGCCAGGGCGGTGCGGAGAGCGTTGACATCCATCGGACGACGGCCGGCGACCTTCGACAGGTCCGACTGCATCAATTCCATGATCAGCCAGCCCCGGTCACGCACGAGGTCGTAGATCGTCACGATGTTGGGGTGCTGGAAGCTCGCGAGCAGTTGCGCCTCGGCCCAATAGCGTTCAAGCTGCTGTGGGTCGGAGAGATATTGCTCGTGGATCTGCTTGATGGCCACCTCGCGCCCAAGTTCGAGATCTTTGCCCCGGTACACGGTCGCGAAACTGCCGGAGGCAATCTTGTCTACAGGTTGATATCGCGGATGTGTGTCCACGGAGCAGGTCCTTCAGGCGTCGGACAGCAGGATGGCGATCAATTCCTCCAGGCGGCGATCGCTGCGCTTGGAGGAGTCATCGTAGTCGTAGTCGAGCCGGCCGGTGAGTCCCGAGAACTTCTGCAGGCGCTCCTTGGCTTCCGACCGCAGCATATGCAGAACGCGGCGCAGTTCTTCCTTCTCTCCCGACCGGTCGCCTCGAGCCCAGGCCTGCCGCGACCTTCGCAGTGCCAGCTGATACGGGGCCGGACTGTCGGTATCGGACCCCAGGTATTCAGCCAGTTCCTGACGGGCGGCTGCCTGGTTCTGTGGAGGAAGATACGAATCTTCTCCCTCCATGAACAGCATCGCACCGGTCATCAGCAGGCTCATGAACACGACGCCCAACAGCAGATAGGGATTCGACTCTCGAGTTCGGGAAGCAGCTTTTCCCTCGACTCCCGATTCGGTCAATGAAAGTTCCGGAAGCTGGCCATCTTCGCCAAGCCGTACCAGGGGTTCTCCTGGTCCCTCCGTGATGAAGCGGGCGGTCTGGCGTCCCTTCTTCTCAGTGGACTTGCGTGGCTTGACGGGAGATTCGGTCGACTCGTCGATGGTCTCGGCCCCCGGGCTGACGGCGGTGGGAACGCGGCGTGGCCTGGAGGTTCCCGCGCGGGGTGGGGGCCTGACGCTGGGGGGGGCGTCGGTTGAGGCGGCGGCACCAGAGGGAACTCCCTCCGCGGGGGGCAGAGCGGAGTCAGTTTGGGATGGGCCGGCAGGTTGGGCTTCAGTGATGACCGTAAATTGCAGCAGGGTCTGCGCAGAAAGGCGAATCGAAGCCTGTTCGGGAAGCCAGATCCAGCGCTCGGGAGGGACGGGAGTCTCATCGATTTGCAGTCCCCCGGCATGCGTGGTGACAATTGCGAACCGGCCGTCACGGTAGACAATGCTGGCGTGGAACTCGGCAAGGGAGGGATCGGAAAGAACAATGTCGTTACCGTCCCCGCTTCCCAGACGCACCAGTTCACTCCGCAGGGGGAAAACCTGTCCCTGGTCGGGCCCTGTCTGAATCACGAGTTGTGCCGTCTTGTCCATGAGATCAGTCTACCCCAGGAAGTCGGCGTACATGAAGCCGAGCACAAAAGGCCCCAGGATGATCAGCACGGTGGAGGCCATCACGAGAACGGTGGGCAACAGCATCTGGACCCCCGCCTCATTGGCGATGGTCTCGGCACGCTGGGTACGCTTGATCCGCAGCACGTCGGCCTGGGTCCGGAAGATCCGGGCGAGCGGGGTTCCCAGTTGTTCCCCCTGAATGATCGAACCAATGATGCTGGTGATCTCGTCGTCATGGAGGCGGTCCCGCATCGCCTCCAAGGCCTGGGTGCGCCCCTTGCCCATCTGGATTTCGGAGAGCATCCGTCCGAATTCCACACCCACCGGGTGTTCGCCAAATTGCTCCACGGCTTTTTGCAGCGCCTGCAAAAAAGTCGAGCCCGCCTCCATCAGCAGGGTCAGCAGATCGAGCAGGAAGGGCATTCGGCGCTTGATCAGCACGAGGCGGCGGCGGGCCCGACTGGCCAGTCGCATCCGCAGCAACCAAGCCATAAAAAGGGTCAGCGAAATCGCCATGATGGTTCCCGGTGGACCCATCAGTTCGATGCAGGCGTAGAGCAATCCGGGCAACAGCAGGACGGCAATCAATTCCAGCTTGCCCAGGTATTCTGGGGCGGTCCAGAAACGTGACAGGCCGGCCGCCTGAATTTCCCGCTGGATCTCGGGAAGGGAATCGGCGAAAAGGCCGCGATTGAACCGTGCCAGCAGTTGCACCAGGGGAAAGAAAAACCGGTACAGAGGCTCGCTGCGCCGCAATTCGTTGATGCGGTTGACGTCGTACCTCCACTCGAGATCCTGCTCGAGATCATCCGATGAGAGGGCCCGCTGGATCAGCCAGGCAAGCAGGGTGAGCGCTGCTCCCACCAGCAGGCTGCCGACCAGTGCCAGGCCCTGTTCGGCTAAGAAATCGGCGGCGAGCGGAACCGGCGTCATGGTGGAACGGGGAATCGGGATTCAAAACGGGAACTGTGGGAAATGCAGGGTCAAATGTCAGCGCTGAGAATGTACTGCGACCAGACATAGGCGCCGATGTCGAGCACGATCGCGAGGCTGAGGATCAGTTGGCCCGGCACGGTGGTGAACAGTTTCTCGGTGTTCTCCGGGTCCAGCACGAAGTAGTACATCGCCAGGACAGCGACGGGGGCGAGGGCCATGTACAGGCCCGAAGTTCGGGCCTGCGCGGTCTCGGTCATGATCTTCCGCTCGAGCCGTTGGAGCTCGAGGACCGAGTGCGCGATCCGGTCGACCGTTTCATTGAGCCGTCCGCCCGACTCGCGGCTCGCCTGCATGGCGGCAGCAAACAGGGCGAAATTCTCACTCTTGAGTCGGATGCGGGTGTCTTCCAGAACCCGGTCAAGCGGCTGGCCCATCTGGTACTCCCCCACCATCTGCCGGAATTCCTGGTTGATGGGATGCGGGCACTGATCAGCGAGAATCTCGAGTGACTGCCCCAGCGACAGGCCCGCCTTGATGGCGCTCGACAGGGTGACCATGGCATCGGCCAACTGGTCTTCGATCTTTTGCCGGCGCTGCTCGGCCAGACGCCGGACCACGTACCACGGGACGGCGATCAACAGCACCGAGAACAGGATTGCGAAGACCGCGCTGTCGAGAACAAGCAGAAACCCCAGGAAGACCACCCCCACCGCCAACAGCCAGACAATCAGCCATCCATGCAGCGGTCGGGTGTCGACCCGCAACCGCCGCAGTTTCTCGCGCAGGTCATCCTCCACAAAGCCCAGAGCCCAGTGGAACAGGTCTCCGCCAGTCAGCGGAATCAGCGCGCAGGAGAGTCCGATCAAGACCGAGGTCAGCAGGGGAATCTCCATCGCTCACTCCTTTCCTGCCGAGATCTGGAGCGATGCGGGAGAGGAGCGGCCGGCGGCTGGCCTCCGGGATGGGATTTCCCCGGCATCCCCTGGCTGGCGGCCGTAGAGGAACTCCAACTGCAACAGCTTTTTGTGGATCAGAGATTCCACGAAGGTGGGAAGATAACCGGTAGGACGCAGGGTCTCTCCATCCCGCATGTTGTAGATGTCGTGGATGATCAGCTCGTGGGTGTCGGGATCGAGCCCCGCCACCTCGGAGATCTGGGTGACCGCCCGGCGGCCTCCCGGCATGCGGGTGATCTGAACGATCACATTGAGAGCCGAGGCGATTTGGCGGTGAATCGACGCGACGGGGAGATCAACCGCCATCAGCACCAGCACCTCCAGCCGCTTGATGACCTCCTCCGAGGTATTCGCATGCACCGTGGTCATCGACCCATCGTGACCGGTGTTCATCGCCTGGAGCATATCGACCGCCTCGGCACCCCGGCATTCCCCCACCAGGATCCGGTCCGGACGCATCCGCAGCGCGTTCTTCACCAGGTCGCGAATGGTGTAGGCCCCCACCCCTTCGACGTTGGCCTGCTTGGTCTCGAGCGTCACCACGTGGTCCTGGTGCAGCTGCAACTCGGTGGTGTCTTCGATGGTGACGATGCGTTCTTTGACAGGAATGAAGCTCGAAAGCACATTCAGCATCGTGGTCTTGCCTGTTCCGGTCCCGCCGCTGACGAGGACATTTTTCCGGTCGATCACACAGGCTCGCAGGAACATCGCCGCCGAAGGGGTCAGGCTGCGGAGCTCGACCAAATCGTCCATGGTGTAGCGATGCGCGGGGAACTTGCGGATCGTCAGGCAGGGCCCACGAATCGCGAGCGGAGGGATGATGGCGTTGACCCGGGAGCCATCGGGCAGGCGGGCGTCGACCAGGGGCTGGCTCTTGTCGATCCGACGTCCCACCTGCGCAACGATCCGCTCGATGATCGACTCGGTCACCTTGTCCGAAATAAAGCGTCGTCCTGACAGTTCCAGCACGCCGTCCCGTTCGACATAGATCGAGTCGCTTTTCACCACCATGATTTCGGTGATGGTGGGGGCCCGGATGAGGTCCTGCAGGGGGCCGAAACCAAACACCGTGTCTTTCAGGTCTTTCTTCAGCGTCCGCAGGATCAGGTAGCGGCGGAGCTCATTGTGCAGGTGGGGACGGACCAGTGGGAACACCTGGGGAAACTGGGCCTCAACCCGGCTGATGCGGGCCGAAAGATCGGGTTCCCCGTCCAGCTTCAACTTGTCGCGGGTGAATCGCAGCAGGTTCTGCAATTCCGATTCGCGTTCCGCGATCAGCGTCGCGGGAATGTCGAACTCGTTCTGCGTCAGTCCGGCGGGGGCCGTTGTGGCGAAGCGTCCCCCTTCAAGGATCAGCTGATTGATCAGGTAGTCGTGCAGAGTCAGTCCGGTGATTTCCTCCAGAACCGGGGCGTTCTCGGGACCGAACAGTTGCAGTTCCCGGCAAATGTCTTCGATGTGGTTTTCGAGCAGAAGAATGGCGTCGTTGGAGCCGGCCCGGCGATTCTCCAGTTCGTACAGGTCGAGCCGTTCCAGCAGCCGACGGTGGATCTTGAGTTCCAGATTCGCCATCAGGCTGCGGAGGTGCGAGGCCATCTGCGCCATGGTGATGACCGCCTGGGTCTCGGTCTCGAACAGCAGCGAGTAGGGCCAGATCCGAACGGCCTGGCCCGGTTCGAAGTCGACCGACTCCCCGCCGAGCACTTCCCGCTCCCCCACCAGGCAGCCGTTGAGCCCCACGTTTTCCAGTCGCAGTTTTCCCCCCGCTGTGGTCACCACGGCATGCCGTTTCGAGACCAGCGGACTCTGGAGCACGATGGTGTTGCCCGGATCACGGCCAATGTGGATCACGCTGTCGGTGATCTCAATCATCGAGCGTCGGCTGTCGTGGATCTTGTTGAACCAGACTTTCATCTCAGGAATCCATCGCGATCAGGGGCAGTTGGGTTCGTGCGGCCAATTGCAGGCAGCCTATTTTTTCCCCTCGCTTCCCTTGCCACGGGTTCCCTCCTTGCCATGCAGGATGACTCCGAGCGGTGCGCTGTTGCTGGCTCGCATCACCTCCAGCAGTTGCCGCCACTTTTCTTCCGGTTTGCCATCCACATTCCGCACCCGGATGGTCATGGTGGTCTCCTGTGTCGAAGAGCCTCCCGAACTCTGGAGCACCTGCAGCTGTCCCTTGCGGGTCCCCAGGGCGAGAATTTCAAACGGCCCAACGAACTCTGGAACCTGCACTTTCTCGCTCCCCGCCGGAGTCGGCCCCAGGCTGCCCAGCCGGGGGGTGATGAAAGAAACCTGCGCGCCCGGGTTGAGGTTTTGCACCACCACCGTGCGGGTATCGATTGGTACGCCCACCGCGACGTCATTCGGGCCGAGAGTGTCGAGCAGATCGGTGACGGCGGGGGTCTTCAGATCCTGCCACAGCACGATCTCTCCCGGGCTGTAGCTCTTGGTGGCGGGCATGCCCACGACGGTCTCGAGGGCTGTCCAAGTGACGGCCGCCTTTTGAAGTCCCCCCACGGCGTGCTGGGGAACCGGGATCCGCAGGAAATGGTCCTTCTGGAAACGGTCACCGGGATTGATGGTGACATCCTCCCGGATTCCCACAAAGTCGAGATGATCCAGTTGGCGGGCTTTCTGCGCCAGGTACAGCCAATTGACGACGGCTCCAATCAGGCCGAGTCCCACGGCCAGAAGAAATCCGGGAGTCCCCCTCATGAAATTCCGTCCTTCAGCGCGTTCCTGGGGTGAAGTCTGGCGGAGCAGTCGTTGGTTCCCGCAGAATCTGAACCATCGCCAGCAGCGTCCCCGAATTGTCGCGAACCAGCCGCAGATCTGCCAGTTCACGCCCCCGGCGGTGTGGTCGGGAAAACTGCACTCCCCGGGACCCTCCCGGACCTTGCCAGTTTCCCAGCCGCTGCCAACCGTGCGCAGTCAGTTCCTCGTCAAAGGCGGACTGCCAGCCCGCCAGCGTTCCTGGTCCGCGGAAGGCGAGCAGGGCACCTGACTCGGCATGGCCGACCGCCAGCAGGCGGACCGATTCGGGTGGACCATCGATACGTAGCGGGTCGTCGACGGAAGGGGAGGCCACCCGCTGGAATTCGTAGAGTCGCCAGTCCCCGTTGGGAGCCGGCCAAAGCAGGCCCCAGGCGGTCAATCGTCCGGCCAGAATCCGCTCGGGCAACGTCTTGCCAGGACCCAGGCGAATGGCGAGGGACCCCAGCAGCTGTTCCTCGAAATCGGTCACCAGTCCCGCGCGCGTCCAGATGACAGGAGGGGGCAATTGACTGACCAGTTCGAGAATGCGTTTTTCATTCTCCCCGCCGCGGTCCGCCGCGGGGGAACTGGTGGCCAAGGACCGGGCCAGCCAGTCGCGGAGTGCCTGCTGGGCGTCGGCGAGGGAGCCTCGGATCAATTCCTGGCGCATCTGGACGGGCAGGCGGCCAAACTCCACCAGCAGTGGTCCATCGCGGCCGTCCCACGCAGGAATGTCCACACCGAGGGGAGATCGCGGACCCTCAATGCCGCTGTCGTCGTGCCACCATTCGATCAACTGACGTCCGACTGTCAGGCTGGTGGCCAGAACAATCCCAATCACGACCAGGTCAACTGCCCTTCCGGTCAGGCGTCTCCAGAGCCCCGGCGTCGGCCCGCCGGGAGCTGCGGGCGGTGGTGGTGGGACAACCGGTACGGCAGTCACAGGGGCGAGACCGTCGGGCAAGAATGTTCTGGAAACGCAGGCCCGGGAAGGACGTCAGGCGGGCCGGAAAATACACCACGGGTCAATTCAGTGTGCCGATGAATCGACTGAGCTCGTCGATTTTGCGCTGCAACGTCTGGATCTCGGCCTGTGGAGGAGGGTCTTGCAGCATCAATTGCGCAATCTGTTCTCGGTACATGCGAATGAAAGTCTGGGCCATGTTCTCGGGAACACCTCCTCTGCCGCCGCCCTGGGGCCCCTGGATCCGGTCGATCAGCGGTTGCACCACCGTGCGGTACACGAGGTCACGGTCGAGCACGCAGGGACGCGAGGACTGCGGATGAAAGTCGGGAGGTGATCCGAACCAGGCGGCCAGCTCCTGATCCTTGTCGAGGATTGCGAGGGCGGGCCTAAAAGGGGCCTGCACAATCTGGAGGAATGCCCGTTGTGTCTCGAGGCCCCTTTGGATCACCTCGGGTCCTGGCAAATACGAGTACAATTTCAGGCTCCGACGCTCGTGGTTGTCACCATAGCCGAAGTCATGGAACCGCCATTCACTCTGCAGCAGGGGGTGCTTTACATCGAATGAGATCTGGTAGAGCCGGGGAAGCAGCACGACCTCGCGGTTGATCGAGGCCTGGCCCTGTACCAGATCGTCATTGAGCTGCAGCAGGCCCCGGTCGACCTGCAATTGGGCGGTGGGGCCCCCGATTTGCGGATCGCGCAAGATCGGTCCGCGGAGGGCCGAATAGTTGTCGTAGGGGTCCTGGGGAAACAGAGGAGGTGGGGGGGCTGTCGCAACGGACATCGTGGCCGGAGGTTCCCAGTTGCGGGGAGGGCGATCCCGCGAACCAGCCAGATGAGTGGGGCGCTGGCGCCAGACAGCCTGCCGCGACGCAATCTGGGCCTGCGTCTTCCAGGCGACCTGATGAGCGAAGTTGATCATGAGCGCCATGACCATCATCAGCAAGGGCAGGACCAGCACCAGTTCCAGCGGGGCCAGTCCAGCCCGGTGTGCCGGCGCCGGAATCCGCGTTGGCCAGCCGGATCGGCGAGGGGTACGTTTCGAGTGTTGGTGCATGTCCCCCTCCGTTAATGATTGTTGAGGTCGCGCACCCGCGACATGTCGAGCCCGCCGAAGTCAGGCAACACCACCTGCAGTGGTTGTCCCGTTGCCAGGGCCCCGGCCGGAGGGAGGGTTTGCAGAATGGTGACGACATTCGGATGGGTGGCGGGAACCAGACGTACGGTCCAATTCTGGTTCCACAGGCTCCAGTCGGCCGACCAATTGTCGTGATGCCACCCAGGCGGAGTGGGCCCACTCGTGACCGGATCGAGAGGAATGTCAATCGGGACACCGAATCCCCCGCCGCCAATGTTCGAGTTGGAACTGCCCCCCGGGCTGCCGTCGTGCCACCACATGCGTGCCTGGGGAATGAAGAGTTGGGCCTGTCCAAACGCCAGGGGATCATGGCCCAGCGCCCAGCGGTAAAGCCCCGGTTGCATTTCCGGCAGCGGGCGGCGGTACGACACACCGACGAACATGAACCCCTGATCGAGGTAGTCTCGGGCAGCGTCGAGGCAGTCAGTGCAGTCGCGAAAGCGATTGGGATCGAGACCATTCGGGGCCAGGCGGATCATGTGCGGCAGATTGGACTGCGGATACTCCTCATTCAGCAGCCGCATCAACTGCCCACAGGCAAAGGCGTGGTACAGCGGGAAATACTGCGACATCTTCCCTTCGTATGCGAAGAATCGCAGCCGATCGTTGACCCACTGATTCAGGTAGTCCCGGGCCCGTTGCTCACGCTGCAGAAACGATCGCTGGAAATACAAACTCGCACCGGGAATTGCCGCAAAATCAAGTCCTTCCAGGCCATCCGGAGTAGGATCGGGAACCGGGGGGGGTTGTCCCGTGAGGGCTCCGGGGGCCGGATCGACCGCTGGCAGCGTTCGCAGCAGCGGATCCCGTTCATCGGGAAAGCCGGCCGGCTGGGCTTGATTCGACATTCCTACAGCGGTCCGCCACAAAACCCCCACCTGCACTCCGCGGCGGCGGTTGATGGCTTTGTCCTGTTTGCCGTCAGGGTGCTGGCCGTGCCGCAGTGAGACGGTGTTCGCCACCGACTGGGCCACCAGCGGCATGGTTTGCACGAGGGCCCGCTGGTACTCGGGAATGAGTCGTTCCCGCAGCGAATACTCCAGGGGGGGAAGCACCTCCGCGGCCACCGCGGCCCCAAGTTCGCCATACGTTCGAACCGCCTCCTGTTCCAGCGGGACTTTGGCGGTGATGGCACCTCCCACGGTTTGGAACTTGGGGTGCAGGGGGAAGGCCCCCCGGGCGGCCGCCCGATCGAGAATGCCCCCCACATTCGACCAGGCCTGCAGAATGGCGGGAGTCATCGATTCGGCGTTTCGGTCCCGCGCTTCCCGCAGGAAAGCCGTCAGGGCGAAGGTATCGCACAGCAGATGATTCGAGAACGCTACGGCATTCATGCCGCGGGCCAGCACGACAGTGGAAGAGTATGTGGCGGCATCCGCCGCGTTTTGCATCTTCAGTTTGTCGTCGACATGCTGGCCCACATTGATGATCATGCCCAGCAGCATGGCCAGTGCCAGAATGAAGATCAGCGACATCACCGAGAGCACACCCCGCTCATCGTGATGCAGTCCGCGCAGGCGCGCCAAGCGGGCAGCCAGCACCAGGCCGAAGGCCACTGCGTTGCCGCGGGTGGTACCACCCAGCCACGGCCTGGGGCGTCCCGAGTCAGCCGGTTGGTCAGTAAGACTGGACATGGGGGATCACCGACTTGAGGCCTTCAATCTGCAGTGTGGCGTGGGCCTTGAGGGGAACCACGTAGAGACCTTTCTGGTACACGCCGGGATTGGCCTGCCGCATGTCACGCAGGTGTCGACTGACGAGGTCGGGGACCCCACTGCCTCCCAGCCATTGGCTCAGGAATCGACCTGGTCCCGGTAGCAGGGCGAAATTGTGATAAACGCTGACGGTGACCGGTTCTTCCCAGTTCAGTTCCGCAGGGTTCCAGTCGACCCAGAACGGAACCGTCTGACCGGTTTGCTCATCCCGGCGGCTTGACCAATAGCCCGGGTACGGATTGTAAGTGGGGCCGGTGGATCCATTCGCATCCCGTCCCCTCAGTTCGACGAGGGTATTCCACTGCGCATAGTCGAGTTTGCGCTGAAGACGGCCACGCATGGCGGCGTTTCCCGCAGTCCGGGGAACCAACCGGGTGTAGAACTCGAACAGCGACTCGGAGAGTTGGCTGCCGCGAGCTTCCTGAACCGTGGTCCGCCACGAGGGGGCGGCGGGAGTGCAGGAGAGGACAGCCGCCCGCCAGATCCGTTCCGTCTTGCTCCCTGGGATAACCGAGCGACGTTGTGCCGGAATCGCTCCCCACTGGGGGAATTGGGTCTGACCCAGGTCGGTGCTGTCCAATTGATTAGGTGGTTCGCGGATCTGGTTTGAGCCTGGCAAGGTGGTGGTGGCGGGAATCCAGACACTTGCGGCGCGGGCTGCTGCGAAGGCCCCTTGATGTACGATGGCGATCGCGATCATGACCTGGCTGACCTGCACGATGAACATCGCCAGCAGCATGAAGGCGGGCAGTGTGAGAACAAAGCCGAGGGTTTGCACGCTGCCTGACTCGCAGTGGTGCATTTCCCGCAGCCGCGACCATCGCCATCTCCCCCCTGCCAATTTGACGATCAGGCCCAGTGCCAGCCAGGCAGCGAACATCCAACCACCCCAGGGAAGCCAGGCGATTACGATGGCCTTGAGCATGGGAGGTGCCGTTCTGAAAGAGCGATGTGGAACCGCAGTTGAGGGCTGTCAGCCGGACTTCCTTGTTCGGGATGAGACCGGACGCGCGTCAGTGGTATCGGTCGAATCCCCGACTCATTCCGAAGTGATGTCGTGCACGCCTGTGACACGCCAAAAAATGGAATGGTCTTGAAGGGCGTTGTGTCTGGATTGTCAGGAATGCGTTCCCGCCAAGTCGAGTGCCACAATGCAGAGGGCGGGCACGGCAGCCAAGGCGAGGTAGAGCGGAGGTTGCAGGGCGGCTTTCTCTTCGGTACTCAATGGAATGGCCCGACCCAAGCGCAGACTCCAAAGCAAATGGCGGGAAATCGCCTTCAACAGGTTCCAGGCCCCGAATTCCCAGACGAGAATGACGAGGGCGACGGCCCCACCAATTACAAAGGTCCAGAGCAGACACTCCAAACCGCGCTCCAGACCCAGCCAGGCCCCTTCCATGGCCAGCAGTTTGACGTCGCCCCCACCCACCTCAAACAGCAAGAATGCCGCCAGCATCAGGCCTCCGCAAGCAGCCAGCCCTTTGAGGCTGTCCTCAAAACCTCCGGGAGCCCCCCAGCCCACCGGTCCCACACTGAACAGCAACCCGGCCAGAATGCCCGGGTAAGTGACGACGTTGTAGATCTTGTGCCAGACCAAGTCTGTGAAGGCACAGACCAGCACCAGCAGCAGGATTGAAGTCTGGCCGATCATCGGGCCGCTCGTGGTCGATGACCCGCGAGGTCAGTTGTTGCCGTTGGTGGCGTTGTTGGTGTTGTTCTCGAGATTCTGCAATCCCCGGTCAAAATAGTTCCGGATCTTGGGCCAACCAAACTTGATGGTCCAGATCAGGATCGGCAGAGCGATGGCACCGATGATGAGAATGGTCTCCAGACTGACCCCCCCGCGCTCATCGCGGTGGAGCTGGGCCAGCAGACGCTTGAATCTCGACTTGGTCGGCATGGAAGACGCTCCCGCTCAAAGATCACACGACAGTCTGTCTGTCATTACAGAAACGGCCAGGAGACGAGGGCACAGATCATGTCGTAGGCCAACACCATGATCTTCGAACTCAGGACGAGGCTCAGCCCCCCCAGCAGAAACACGACACCGATGACCAGCACATAGTCCAGCGAGGCCGCTCCCCGACGAACATGGTCAGAGCCTGGATGGTTTCGACTCGGACCAGAGTTCTCCCGCTTGGCAATTTGGTGCCCACTGTCACGGGAGGCTGAATACGAGACACGACTGACCATCACAGAATTCTAACTGGAAAGTCGGTGCAAGGCCAGAATCCTGTTCACCGGGCGGCAATCGGGCATCGTTCCCAACCCGGATTGAAATTGGAAACAAATGTATATTAGGGCCCAGGTGAAACAACCGCCCAGGTGAAACAACCGAATGGGTGGGAACTTGATGTCACGCGATTCCCCAGCCCGGGCCTTCCCGCTTCGGCCCCGCTGAGGGCCCGAGGTTCATTCTTCGGCACCGGGATTCATCGGGGGACAACGATCCAAAAGGAATTCAGAGTCTCAGAAAGACTCCCGCCAGGTAAAGCCCCGGCGATTGTCCAGCAGCAGGATCGGACGGAGGGCCGACCCTCCCACCCGACGGATCTGGAAGAATTCGCTGGCGGCCGCCAGGATCTCCGCGGGGTGGTAATCGGCTGTCGCCTCGGGCCGGGCCTCATGCCGGACGCTCTCCTGCAGGTCACTCAATTCCAGGCGATTGTGGAAAATCAATCGTCCGCGGCACACCTTGGAAAGCATTTGGAACAGCTCGCGATGGCTGCCTCCCGCCGCTGGCTCCAAACCGCTTCCCAGCCGCAGGTACTGGTAGGTGTTCACCAACAATGCCACGTCAAAGTCAATCTCGGTGACTTCGGCCTGATGGGCCAGGTCCCGAAGTCGCAGTTCGCTGAATGTTGTTCCGTGTCTCAGCGCAAAATGCGAATTCAAAAGGTGACACTTGTCGAGAGTGTTTCGGTCGATATCCACCCCCAGGACTCGTTCCATTCCCATCTGGCAGCGGGCGTGGAAGACGAAATATCCCTTGGAGCAGCTCAAGTCCACCAGACTCTGTGCGGAACGGGGATAGTGCATCGTGAGTTGCTGCAATCGTTCAGCCAAACGCCGCGAAGGGATCAGGCGGCTCTTGCCCAGCACGAAATTGTGATTCCGCGGATAGGAAGAGCTCCAGAATTCGCGCTGGTCGTCCGGAATTTCGTCCAATCGGGAAAATCCGGGCACCACCAGATCGTGTTGGAGCACCTGATCACGCAGAGAATTGAGCGATCTCCAGGCCTCACGCCAGGTTGCGGACAATGACATGTTTCGTGTTCACAGGAATGAGAGATGCGGTGTGGTCGAAATGGCATCTCTGGGAAACGTGGTTCCTCTCACCTTCTCTGACTTCATCGGCACTTGGCCAAGAATGGGGTTTGCGAATCAGATCGAGGAATCGGGTTTTTGGGTGCGGAATCACCTTTCTCCACGCTGGCATCTGGGGTTCGACAGGAGATTCCTCGCCAATTGGCGAGACTGTTGTTTTGGGGGATCTCCGAAGGATGGCTGTTTCTGGGTGAGATTGCCGATCGGCTGGGGTGAAATGGGGCCGGGGTTGCATCGCGGCATCGGAATGGATATTCCCAGAGTTCGGAGAGCCGGTCGCTTGAAAACACGGGAAATCCTGCTGGTTTCCGCAGGCTGAGGTCTCATGTTTGTGGAGCCTTCCGTGGAGAACAGGCCCCGTCTTGCCGAACGCGTGCGGTTGACCGTGACTTCGCTTCCCGTTTTGCCCTTTTGAGACCCAGACCAGCATGAGCCAGCCCTCTGTTCCACTCCCTGCCGGATTTTCCGCAGCCGGTCTGCATTGTGGTGTGAAGAAAGACGCGTCACTGTTCGATCTGTCGCTGTTCGTCTCTCAGTCACCGGCCGCCGCTGCCGGCGTCTTCACGACCAACCTCGTCCATGGGGCGCCTGTCAAGGTTTCGCGTCGCCGGGTGCCGCGGGCCACGGCCCGTGCGGTGGTGATCAATTCCGGCAACTCCAATGCATGCACTGGGGATCAGGGCGTGGCGGATGCCGAATGGATGACCGCCGAGGTGGCTCGCCAGCTTGGCTGTCTGGCCGACGACGTTCTGGTTTGCTCCACCGGCGTCATTGGCCGCTTTCTGCCGCGTGAGAAGTTGGCAGGGGGAATTCCGCAGGTTGCGGCGGCGTTGTCGTCGAGTGATGCGGCGCTGCTGGACGCGGCTCGGGGAATCATGACCACTGACACCTTTCCCAAGCAGGCAACCCGTGTCGGAAAGCTGGGGGGAAGGACACTGCGGATCAGTGGTGTCGCCAAGGGAGCTGCGATGATCGCACCCAACATGGGAACCATGCTGTCGGTCATTCTGACCGATGCCCGGCTGACTCCGGCCGAGGCGGACGCCGCGCTGCGACACGCTGTTGACCGCAGTTTCAACTGCATCAGCGTGGAGGGGCACATGAGCACGAGCGACACCGTTATTCTTTTGGCGAATGGCGCGGCCGAAGTGGGGCCGAACACCCCGGAGGATTGGCAGGCGTTCCAGTCCTGGCTGGACGCAGTGGCTGCGGACCTGGCGCAGCAGATCATCCGGGACGCCGAGGGGGCCGATCACGAGATCGAAATCACGGTGCGCGGATTGAAGTCCCGCTCCGACGCGTTCCGTATCGCCAAGTCGGTCGCCGATTCTCCTTTGGTCAAAACGGCCATCACAGGGGCCGACCCCAATTGGGGCAGGATTGTGTCCGCCGTGGGATACGCCGGGGTGACCCTGTCCGAATCGGATATCACTCTGCACCTCAACGGTCTGTTGCTCTACAAGTGCGGTGTCCCGCAGCCGTTTGATGCCGCAAAGGTGTCGCGTGGAATCCGTGAAAATCGTCGCGTGTTGATCGACCTGGATTTTCCGTTGGGAAATGAAACGGTCAAGTTCTGGACCTGCGACCTGACGGCGGAATATGTTCGGCTGAACGCGGATTACACCACCTGAGACACCCACTGTGTCATCCTCCGCAGGTGGACTGGGGCCCGGACAGTCCCGGCCCGGACGGTAGGGAGATCGAGTGATCTGTCCACGGGGAATCCGTCGAGCAAAACCCGACTTCAGCGGCTGTGCCATGTCCGTATTTCCAGGATTTCCGTCTCTCCAGCCCGGAAGAGTAGGTGACAACATGCGCTGGCTATTGATCTTATCATGGACGATCTGCGTAGGCTGGGCCCATGCCGCAGGTCCCGAGACCGACCTGTCGAATGTCGGTCGCTGTGATTTCAATGCGTTGCCAGACCGCGCAGATCCCCACTGGAACGTCGACAATCTCGAGTACCCAGCCGAATCGATCGTGGTGGAAGATCTTGGCGACGGAAATCGTGGTATTCGCGTGGGGCGAGCGGACGGTACACAGACAGGCCGGTACACCATCACACTTCGGGGGAGTACGCACGATTTTGATCCTTCGGACGCGGGGCGGAAGAACAGTGTCACCATCCGGCTGGCCGCCCAATACGAGGGAACAGTCATGCTGTCCGCGTCAATTCCCGGGGCCGGAATCCTGGTGGATCTGGGGCGACAGAGATGCACTCTCCGTCAATTGGTCGGAACGGAAGACCGGGTGGTTGACCAGACGGATCAAATCAGGGCCCAGATCCCCGGCTGGCGGGTGGCCGATCTGCATGACTACACGCTGGAATGGTTCCCCGGCCCACGGCCAGACCAGCTTCCGTGTCGATTGCTGGTCGATGGCGTTCTGGTGGCAGAGTTTCTCGGCCATCCCCGTCCCGCGGCGCATGATCCGACCCTGGAGATCAGTTTCGAAAACGGTCGCGGCACTGGCCTGATTGATTCAGTCGAGTGGTCTCTCAACGGGGGGACCTCCAAATCGGGGACTGCATTTACGGTCCGGAGGGGAGTCCGGCAGCTGTTTTTGGACCGGGTGGGAATCGAATCGATCGAGGGGTTGAAGGCGACCGTGCACCAGCCCCGTCGGCATCCGGACAATCCTGTGTTGCGGGGAGAACATCCTTGGGAGGCCACGGCGTCGGTCTACGGCACCATGTTGTATGACCGGGAAAAGAAGCAGTTTCGACTCTGGTATCTCTGCACTCCGGCTCCACCATCTGGAGGGCGAAAGTGGCTGGAAGTCGGAGGCTATCGCCGCGTTCCGCACTGCACGCTGCTGGCCTACGCCGAGTCGCCCGATGCCATCCAGTGGACCAAGCCGGTGCTCAATCAACTGAGCTTCGAAGGTTCGAAGGAAAACAATCTGATCGATATCGGGATCGACAACCCCGAGGGAGCGGGGATTTTTCACGATCTGGGAGACCCCGATCCGCAGCGACGCTTCAAGGCGTTTTTTTGGGATCGTCGTTTATCGCCGCCGGAGGATGACGACGGTGTCCCCGCCCCCTTGAAACAGACCCCCATCGATCCCGCCGGACTTTCGGAGGCGCAGCGATCGGGCGGCATGTGGGTGGCGTTCTCTCCTGACGGATTGAAATGGCAGACAGTCGGTCCGGTCTTGCCCCAGGCGAGTGATACAACGCACACGATTCTGTTCGACCCCGGACGACAGGTCTACCTCGGGTATGGACGGATGGGCTTCGGTCGGACAGTCGCGCTGACCGAGAGTGCCGATGCGGTCACCTGGTCGCCTCCGCGTCGGGTGCTCGCCTGCGATCAGGACGATGGTCCACAGGGACAGATTTATGGCATGCCGGTGGACATTTATGAGCAGCTCTTCCTGGGCATGTTCTGGATGTACCGGGAGGGGACCGATGCCCGAATCGATACCCAGTTGGCCGTCAGCCGGGATGGTCGACGCTGGCGCCGCGTCGCCGACCGTCAGACGTTTCTGGAAAATGGTCCGGAAGGGGCTTGGGACGATGGCATGTCGCGGGCAGGGCGGGGGATCAACGTGGTCGGAGATACCATTTATCTACATTACTCGATGGTGAATGGCCCCCATCGTAGCGCAAGGTTTCCCCAGGTCGAACGGCGCTTTCCCAGCGCAGTGGGCTTGGTCACTCTGCGCCGAGATGGCTTCGTCTCACTCAAAGCGGCGAAGCAGTTGGGTATCCTGGTAACCAAGCCATTCCCTTGGCCGGGAGGGCAATTGCATCTGAACTATTCCAGTCCCCGTGAAGCGGTTGTCGTGGCGGTTCTGAATGATGAAGGAGATACAATCCACCACGGGACTGCTCCCGCAGGAGATCGGCTGCGGGAGCCGGTGGGACCGCTCGACGGCATCGCAGAGATTCCGGTCGGAACACCGGTTCGCCTGAGGTTCTCGCTGCGGGAAGCCGAGTTGTATTCGTGGTGGTTGGAGTAAAACCGCTCCTCTTGGCGGTCGAGTTTCGGAGAGACCACCCCGTGGGGTAGTCAGTTGAGTCTGCTTCAGTTCTCTTGCGGTGTGATCCATGCCTGCGACGTTACCTGCTCCCAAACCGCTCGATTTGCTGGTGGTGGCCCCCCATCCTGATGATGCCGAAATCGGGGCGGCAGGGGCCCTGCTGTTGGCCAAGGCCCGGGGCCAAACCACCGGTGTGATTGAGCTGACGAGTGGTGAGCCGACTCCGCATGGCAGTCTCGCGATCCGGGCGCGGGAGACGGCTGCCGCGACTGACATCCTGCAGCTCGACTGGCGCGGCAACCTCGATCTGCCCAACCGTTCTCTGGAGCACACGCTCGAGGCCCGCCGGATGTTGGCCGGTGTCTTTCGGCAACTTCGGCCCCGGCTGATTCTCGCTCCCTACTGGGAAGACGCGCATCCGGATCATCTGGCGGCGATCAGCCTGGTGGAGGCGGCGCGATTCTGGTCCAAACTCAGTCGCAGCGACATTTCCGGGCAGCCGTATCATCCGCCGAGGATTCTGCATTATTTCAGCATTCACCTGCGGATCCATCCCCAGCCAGCGTTCGTGCTCGACATCAGCCAGCAGTTGCCACAAAAGATGGCCGCGATTGCCTGTTATGAAAGCCAATTCATCACAGGGCGCAATCCGACTCCTCCGACAATCCTGGACGATATCCGGGATCGGGCACGGTACTGGGGTTGGAGTATTGGACGACACTACGGGGAACCATACGCCAGCCGCGAACCGATCGGCCTTTCCGATTTGAACGTGTTCTGATCCGACTTCAGGACCTCGTCCTGGAACTCAGAGAAGAGCCTGTCAGCGGACGAAACGGAATGATCCCCGATTCTCTTTGGCGATCCGCTCCAGCGTTGTCGCGCCGTCTTCGTTTTCAAATGCGATTGTATGAATCGTTGTCCGGACGTTGTTGTCCCGGATGATCTTGCGAACGGCCTCAGGATCGTCCACTTCCCCGTCTGTCAGCAGGAAAACGACGTCCGGCTTCAGGTCGAGGGCCAATCTGAGGGACATAATCGGGTTGGTCAACCCCCCCGGTTCGCGGGCGCGAATCCACCGGACGGCCTTCTTCTTGTTCGAGGAATTCGCCTTGATGAGTGCCGTGGCGGGCTTCGGAAAAAAGAGGGGGAATGTCTGATCGCTGAAGAAAAAGACATGGAACGACTGTTCGGCCTGCAGTTTTTCAATCGAGGAAATCAGCTCCTTCCTCGCCCGCTCAAACCGGGCCCCGTACATGCTGCCGGACATGTCGACGATGTAGACAAAGGTCTTGCCGGCCCCCTGGCTGCCGAAGAAGGCTGCCCCCAGGCCGGGATCCGCCACCCCTCCCGCTTCGTCACCTGTCCCCTCACCCGAACCTTTTCCATTGCCCCCCAGCAAGTCATCGATCTCGCCGCCAAACTCACCATCTCCTCCGGAATTTGTCAGAGTTGAGATGGACGAAATCTGGTTCTCGGGGGTCGCGACCTCGACTGCGGCCTCAATGCCGATGGTTTCGAAAGGGGACGCCTGTTCGTGATCGCCAAACATCGCCTGGATCCCCATTCCGCGGGTATCCAATTCCTGATGGACCACCCAGGCACCAACCGTCAGCAGCAGCAGTGCGTGCAGGGCGATTGAGACGCCCCAGCCGGGATTCTGTCGCGCCCACTTCCAGGTGCGGCCAACCCAGGCTGACAGTCGACGGGTGAGCGTCGTTGGTGGCAGGTCTTCGGTTTCCTGAGGCCTATCACGAAGTCGTCCCGCCAAACCTGTCTTTCCCGTCGGGACCGCAGCAGGAGTTGCAGGCAGCGAGGAATGACGGGACGACATGCCAGACTCGGAACAGGGTGAAGCCGGGAGGAGATCGAACGTCCCCGTCCCCAGTGTGCGCGATTCGTCACCGAATGACAAACCTGTTAGGGTGTATAGGTTCTTGGGGATTTCCGCGGAGTCAGGTGCGCTCCTGAAACTCGGACAGGACGGCGGTCACCTCGGCAGGTGGAACTCCATCGACCAGCTCGACGTGACCCAGCCGGCTCGGAAGGACAAAACGCAATTTTCCCCCCACGGTTTTCTTGTCCAGCTGCATACGGGCCAGAAGGCTGTCGATTGCCAAGGCTTTGGGATGTGGGAGCCGGACCGGCAGTGAGAGCAGTTTGAGCAGTTGTTCCTGGCGGGCTGTCAGTTCGGCGGGAATGCGTCCCAGGCGGTCCGCGAGCCGGCTGGCATAGATCATGCCGATTGCGACTGCTTCGCCATGCAGCAGTTCTCCATATCCGCACAGGGCCTCAAACGCATGGGCGAAGGTATGCCCGTAATTGAGCATGGCCCGCAATCCAGTCCGCTCAAATTCATCTTGCTCAACCACATCGGCTTTCAAACGGCAACTGCGGGCCACGACGTGCCTCAGCACCCCGGGGATCCGACGGTTGAGTTCGGACACGTGCGTCTCGAGGTACTCGAAGAAGGGAGCGTCCAGAATGACACCGTATTTGATCACCTCAGCGAGTCCCGCCCGGTATTCCCGATCGGGAAGCGTTTCCAGCAGGGAGGTGTCGATCAGGACTCCCATTGGCTGGTAAAAGGCCCCAATCATGTTCTTCGCCCGGGGATGATTGACACCCACCTTGCCTCCGACAGAGCTGTCGACCTGTGACAGGAGCGTCGTGGGAATCTGAACGAACGGGATTCCCCGGGCATAGGTAGCCGCGACAAATCCGGCGAGATCGCCGATCACTCCACCTCCGACGGCAACCACCAGGGTGTGCCGATCGGCCTGCAGGTCGATCAGCCGGTCGTACAGACGATTCGCCTGTTCCAGCGACTTGGTGGTCTCACCGGCGGGTAAGGCTTCGACCTCACAGCGCCAACCCGCCTCTCGCAGCGACTGGGCCACTTGAACAGCATGTGTTTCGAGGACATTGACGTCGGTCACAACCAAAGCCAACCGACTGCCGGTCTTGTGCTTCCTGGCTTTGGACCAGCTCTCGATCAGCCGGGCGGCGTGGGGCAGTTCTCCGCTGGCGACAACGATGTCGTAGCTGCGGTCGGCCAGATTGACGTGGACGATCTGGCTGTCGGTCGATGGGTTGGTCGTAGTCGGGTTCACAGGAGCGCGATCGGAGTGTTGGAGAGTACGGCGGCACAATTCGGAAAGCATCCCTCACGCATTGTGTCATCGTCCTGGCACCGAGGGAATGGACCATGAGGGAGCCATGGTTGGACTCGTCGCGTGACGGGGAGCAATCCATTGGTTGGGGAGCGGCGACAGACTCGATTGACAATTGTCATCAATCGCCAATCGCTGCGACGGCTTTTTGTACGGGATGCCAGCAAGCGGATCTGACGGAAACCACATCCCGCGGGCCAACCAGTGGCATGCAACCAGATCCTGAAACGGGCTGATCCCGCACTTCAATTTCCGTGGGTTTACCGCCGGGAACATGCTGGAGGGAGCATGGCTCCGGTCCGGAAGTCCAAACGGGTGGACGGGCTGGTCAAATCAGGCCAGGAGTTGCGGGCACACCTTCCCGGCGACGTCGGTCAGGCGGTAATCACGTCCCTGGAAGCGGAAGGTCAGCTTGAGGTGGTCCAGCCCCAGCAGGTGCAGGATCGTAGCCTGCAGATCGTGAACGTGAACTTTGTCTTTCACCACGTAGTAGCCGATCTCGTCAGTCTCTCCCACGGTCACTCCCGGTTTGACACCCCCACCCGCCAGCCACATGGTGTACCCGTCAATGTGGTGGTCTCGGCCCAGCATGTCGCGGGGCTCCCCTTGGGGCGTTCTTCCGAACTCTCCTCCCCAGACGACCAGGGTATCTTCGAGCAGTCCCCGTTGTTTGAGGTCCCTGATCAGGGCAGCGCAGGGTTGGTCGACCTCCTGACACCGCTCCTCGAGTGATTTTCCCAGTTCTGTGCCCACGTTGCCGTGATGGTCCCAGTCCGTGTGGTACAGCTGGACGAACCGTACGCCCCGTTCCACCAGGCGGCGGGCCAGCAGGCAGTTGTTGGCGAAGGAACTCTTGCCCGGTTGGACTCCGTACATCTCGAGGGTGGCCTGGGTCTCGCCCTGAATGTTCATCAGGTCGGGTGCACTGGTCTGCATGCGGTAGGCCATCTCATACGCCGCGATGCGGGTGGCGATTTCCGGATCTCCCGTCGCATTCAAACGGGACCGGTTGAGGTCATTGACCGCATCGACAAACTGTTTCTGGCGGGTTGGATCGATTCCCTTGGGGTTCGCGAGATTCAGGATGGGCTCCGCTCCCGACCGGAACGGAACTCCCTGGTAGGTGGTGGGCAGAAAGCCGCTGGCCCACAACGGGGCACCGCCGCGGGGGCCTCGTGGGCCGGACTGCAGTACGACGAAGCCAGGCAGATCGGTTGACTCACTCCCGATGCCGTAGGTGACCCACGCCCCCATACTGGGCCGTCCCATAAACTGCGGCGAGCCCGTGTTGACGAACAGCTTGGCGGGTCCGTGATTGAAGACATCGGTCGCCATGCCCCGCACGATGCAGAGATCGTCGGCCACGGTGGCCAGATGGGGCAGCAACTCGCTCAGTTCGGCTCCCGACTGACCATGCCGGGCGAACTTCCGGCGGCCCCCCAGGAGTTTTGCGTCCTGTTTGATGAAGGCAAACCGTTTGTTCTTGACGTAAGACTCGGGGATGACCTGCCCATCCAGTTCCTGAAGCTTGGGTTTGGGGTCGAACAGCTCAAGCTGGCTGGGCCCGCCCGCCATGAACAGGAAAATCACACGCTTCGCCTTGGCGGGGAAGTGTCCATCGCGGGGTGCGAAGGGATTAATCCGGCGATCGTCCGCACCGGCGGCGTGCAGTAACTGGTCTTGCAGCAGCAGCGAGCCCAGGGCGGCAGTCCCAACCCCAACTCCGCAGTCGCGAAAAAAGTGTCGTCTGGTCTGCTCTCGCAAAACCAGTTGCTCCCCCCCATGCCAGAATTTCGGGGTAGGCTCACTCGGGTTGGGAAAACCAGGCATGATGCGATCCGCGGACTGAGAGACTCGGTGACGCACGTGAAGGAATGGTTTCGACCGGTGGGGGGCCAATGCCTATTCCCGGGTGATGAATTCGTCCAGGTTGATCAGAACCCTGGCAATTGATGTCCATGTCGCGAATTCGGTTGCTGGAACATCCGTCGCAAACTCGGGAGAGGTCAGCTGTTTGGCTTCTTCGGGTTGGCCCGCGAATCCCTGCCGTTGCTGGGTCAGCAGGTCACTCAATCGCTGCAGTTCGACCGGGCCAGGCTCGCGTGCCAGGCAAAGACGAAACAGTTGCCGCAGGCGGCTGGAGTCATCGGTCGGCCCCTCGGTCAACACCCGCCTCGCCAGCCCCTGCGCGAACTCCACAAATTGCTGGTCATTTGCCAGCGTCAGCGATTGCAGAGGGGTGTTGGAGCGGTTGCGCCGGGTGCAAGTGATGTTGGCGTCGGGAAAGTCGAACACCGCCATTGCCGGATAGAGACTCGAACGCCAGAGATAAGTGTACATCCCCCGGCGGTACCGCTCGGGCCCGGTGGCGGTGTTCCAGGGTTTCTTGTCCTGCGTGAACTCAAACACCCCCTCCGGCTGGGGGGGATTCACGCTGGGACCGCCAATCTTCCGGGACAGCAGTCCGCTGGCGACCAACGCACTGTCCCGAATGGCCTCAGCTTCCAGACGCAACCGGTTCTGTCGGGCGTAGAGCTTGTTGGCCGGGTCAACTTCGGCCAGTTCCGGACGCCAGTGAGAGGATTGTCGATAGGTGGCTGATGTGACCAGCAGCTTCAGCATCCGCTTGAGGCTCCAGGGAATCTCAGGGGCCAGGGAGCCATCGGGGCCGGGGCTCGCAGTCGACTGCGTGGGCTGCATGAATTCGGCCGCCAGCCAGTCCAGCAGCTCGGGATGGGTGGGGGGCGTCCCCTGGGTCCCAAAGTCGTTCTCCGTCTCAACGATTCCGCGGCCGAACAGTTTTTGCCAGACCCGATTGATGGTCACCCGGGGAGTCAACGGATTGCGGGTGTCCACCAGCCAGCGGGCCAGATCCAGACGGTTGGGGTGATCGGACTGCAGCGCAAGGGGGGGCAGGGCTGCCGGAATGCCGGGCCGTACTTCGGCTCCATGGCGCAGAAAATCTCCCCGGATATGGATGTGCGTTGAGCGTGGTTCGGCCCGCTCCTGCATCACCAGGGTGGTGACGAACTGGGGAATCTGTCCCGACAGATTGACGATCTCGGCCAGTTCCGGAAATTTCTGTTGCGCTTCTGGCAGCTTGCGGTAGTAGTTTGCAAGATCCTTCTTGTTCTGCTCGCTCCGCATCACGGGAGACAGGTTGAGGGCGTTCAGCACTTCCATCGGGAGTTTGGGGCGTTCCGCGTCGGGGAAGCTCTTTTCCCAGGCCTCGATCGCCCCCTCGAATTCCACTTTCTTCGACGCGAACTTCGCCTCCAGCTCAGCGATCTGCCTCTGCAAGGCCACCCGTTTTTCCAGGTCGCCGCGGGCCACCTGTTCGGCCGAGGGGGCTTCCAGGCGAGGTTCGTCGGCATTGTTCAGAAATGCGTAGAGCTGATAGTACTCGCGTTGGGTGATGGGGTCGTACTTGTGCTCATGACACTGGGCACAACCGACGGTCAGGCCCAGAAAGACCAGGCCCGTGGTGTTGACCCGATCGACGATCGACTCCACCCGGAATTGCTCGGGATCGGTCCCTCCCTCTTCGTTCACCAGCGTGTTGCGGTGAAACCCCGTGGCCACCTTTTGGGCCCGGGTCGCATTGGGCAGCATATCTCCCGCGATTTGTTCCACAGTGAACTGATCAAACGGTAAATCACGATTGATCGCCTCGATCACCCACTCGCGGTACATCCAGATGGACCGGGCCGTATCCCGGGTGAAGCCATTCGAGTCGGCATAGCGGGCATTATCAAGCCAATGCCGTCCCCAGCGTTCTCCTAAATGAGGAGACTGCAACAGCCGATCGACCAGCAGATCATACGCGTTCGGACGGGTATCCTGCACGAACTCCTGCACCTCCGCGGGTGTTGGGGGAAGCCCCAGCAGGTCCAGGCTCAGGCGGCGAATCAGAGTGACCCGGTCGGCCTCGGGACTGGGAATCAGTCCCTCCGACTCAAGCCGCGATACGACGAAGGCATCCACCGGATTTCGAGCCCGGAAGGTGTCATTCACAGCCGGGGGAGCGACCCGGCGGACTGGCAGAAAGGACCAATGCGTTGGGGCCGCGGTGGCTCCGCCTTTGCCGCCGGTACCTTCGGGAAGCTTTGCCCCCTGCACGATCCAGTCTTCAATCAGGCGGCGTTCAGCCTCATTGGGACGTGGTTTTCCCTCCGGAGGCATCACCGACACCCCCTCAGCCGCTGTCAGCACCTTCAGCAATAAACTGTCGGCAGGTTGGCCGCGGGAGAACAGTGTTCCACTGTCGCCCCCGGCAGTCAGTCCCGACGGTTGGTCGAGCCGCAATCCCCCCCGCTGTTTTTCCGCACCATGGCATTCCGAGCAGTAGCGTTCGAAGAGCGGGCGCAGATCACGCGAGAAGTCGACGTCTTCGGCCTGGGCGGGAACTCCCAGGAGGATTGTTCCGAGCAGTGGAAACTTGAGCCAGTTTGGCAGGAAACCACGCATTGTTCGCCGCACTCCCGTCGTGTGATCCGGCCAGAAGAGAGAACACATCACCGACCCTTGATTCTATCGGCCAATGGGAGGGCGGTCTATCTTCTCTCCACAGTCAGGTGACGGGTTTGTCGCTTGGGGTGGAACATCATTCGGGCAAGGTCAATCGCGGTCCCCTGGCGCGGCAGTACACTGCTTGAAAACCGATCGGCAATCCCGTAAGGAGGTTTTCGCCGACGAATGGTGCGGCGAGGCACGTTGCTCCCACTCACTTCGACGCGGCGTTCCCTGTTCCCTCATCCTTGCGCCGAGGGGGCTCCTGACCTCGCTGACGGGCGGTCTGCTGTTCACGAACCTGGCGGCTCAAAAGAGTGTCCGGCAGGTTCTTCAGATCGGTCCAGAAGGTTCCTTCGCCCGCGTACAACCACTGCAGTTGGAGGTCATCGGGGAGTCCCGTGGCGAACACCCATTGGTTGAACGCGGCAGGATCTCCAAACGCCTTGACGGCCAATTCGAAACGGCTCGCTTTGGCCACTTCCATCTGCTGTTGGGAATCGGCTTCTGCCGCTCCCCGAAGCACAATGGCTTCACGCTCCAGCTCGGCTGTCTGCCGGTCGATGGCGGCCACCTGCTTGGTGGTCTCAGCCCGGGTTTCGGCCGCCTTTTTCTTTCCCTCGGCCTGCTTCTCGGCGACCAACTTCTCAGTCTCTACTTTGATCCGCTCGGCTTCGAGTTCGACAGTCCGCTCCTGTTCGCGCAGATCGGCTTCAATTTTGGCGGTGAGTTGTTCCTGCTCCCGGGTCAGAGTCAATTCATCGGCCAGGTATTTCTGTTGGATCGGGAGTCGGACCTCCTTGGGGATGTAAATGTGTCGCACCAGCCCGTACTGCAGATCGACCCCGGTCTCTTTCAGGCGACTTTCGAACTGCTGCGTGGCCTCGTCCTGGAAGTGTTCGCGGGTTTCGCCCACGAGCAGTTCCACCGCCCCCAGTTTCGAGCCTTCATTGCGGCAGATGCTTTCGATCAGCGGCACCACGACCCGCTGCTCGACGGCATCGATATTCCCGCTGAACTCCACGACGCGCGGGGCCTGGGCCGGCAGAATCCCCCAGATGGCCGTGAAGTCCATATGAATGGTAAAGCCGTCCCGGGAGGGGAAGACAATTCCGCCGGAGGCATCGGTCATCTCGGGCTCGCCACTCTCATCGAGGGGCCATTCGCCCTTGTCCTTCGGATGGGGAACGCTTTGCAGCGTCTTCTCGCGATAGCCGATCGGGATCACATCGATCAGTTGTTCGCGAGGGTTGACCGCATACAGGCCCGGGGGAAGAGGCAGAGGCTGAATTCCCTGAGAACTGCCCGTCCTCGGATTGCTGGTCTGATTGGTCACAACCCCAACGTGTCCCGTGTCGATCCTGACCCACCCCGCGAGTTTCCCCGGCTGTCCCGGGGATTGTACGACCCCTTTGATCTTCTTGACGTCGTAGGCGTAGGGATTGATCCGGTACCGGCCTGGTCCGTACACGCGTCGCAGGGTTCCCTTCACGGTTGTTTCGTCCAGTTCTCCCTCGACCAGGTATTGCTGGTCATTACCCGCGGTTCCCGTCGTCGTGGCTGCATTGCCGCCAACCAGGCTGGTCACCACAGCCAGTTCACCCGGCTCGACGAGGATGTCATCGACCAGGGTCCGCTCCCACCAGAGGGGGCAATAGAAGTGCCGGCCAGGGCCCAGGAGTTGCTCCATCACTCCCACCTCCAGCGGGTCACGGCGGGCGAGATAACCCGGGCGGGGCGACTGACCGCGGCCCAGCAGGAGCGGTCCCTTATATCTCAGGAGCAGGCTCTTGCCAGGGGGAACCGAGATGCGATTGATGGTCCACTCGATGGTTTGCCACATCGTGAGGGCCAGCAGCCCCAGGGTGAGCAGTGGGCGGTAGCCGCTCATTTGCCAACGATTCATCTGTTTCTCCAAGGAAAAATTGATATGAGCCGGGGTTCAGCCACGGTCTGCCTTGCTGCGCCTGGTTACTGTTGTCCCGCCACTTCTCCCGGGTTGAGCCGTGTGCGAGGGCGTTCACGAGGGCTGAAGCCCTCGAAGATTTTCATCAGCGGACTGTCAGCCGTGTTGACCATCAGCTGTCGATAGGCCCCGGACATTTTCTGGTAGAGCACGTACTGTGCAAACCGGTGACCATCGCCGTCGTAGGCCGCAACCGACTGTTTCCATCCGGCTGCCTCCGCTTCATTTCTGAGACGGGTCACCTCGGCGGCCCCCTTGCCACGTGCCCGGATGGCCTCGGCTTCATCCTCGGCCGCCTCCAGGTGCAGTCGGGCCACCGACAGCTTTTCCTCCGCCTTGGTGACCGTCACCTGCTGTTCGCGTTTCGCCTCGGTCGTCTCACGCACCACCGTTTGCTCGGCCGACACCAGAGCCTGCTTTTGCCGGACCAACTCCTTTTCAATGGCCAGCTTGACCTCTGATTTCTGCTGCAAGATCTGCTGTGTGTATTGCTCGGCTTTCTGTTTGGCGATCTCCCGCTCCTGGACCGGCTCGGCGATCTGGCGGGGAGGATTGATTTTGGTGATCAGAGCCTGAATGACTTCGATTCCCAGCGGTTCGCACGCTTCCTTCATCGTGGTCTGATAGTTCTCCTGGAACTGGGTGCGCCCCTGGATGAAGTCCCGCCCCGAATTGTTTGATCCCTGCAGGCGACAGAAACTGCGGGCCGCCGGCAGAATCACCTTTCTCATGACCTCCTCGTCAATCTGCCCCCCGTTGATCGGTTCGTTGTAGAGCACGAAGACCTGGGCCGCCATTTCTGGGCGAACCCGAAACTCGACAATGCTGTCCAGATTGACCCAAAACCCATCCTTCGAAGGAAAGCTCAGTTCACGCGTCTCACCGAGGTTGAAACGCTGGTTCCGGCAGTCCACCAGGCTGACCGCGACCTCGTAGGGATTCAGAAAGTAGGTTCCCGGGTCGAGGGTCTCTTGTTCCACCCCGCGGAATCCCGGTTTAACCAGCAACAGCTTGTGACGTGGATCCCGAGGATCATCCCAATAGTCAGCCGCCTGTGGGATGGGGCCGGTCAAATTGATGCGGACCCCCTTGAAGCCCGCTGGGACCACGATTGGATCGTGTTGCTCGACACGGTAGAGGTAGGGATTGAGGTCGTGGCGACCGGGCTGCAGCACCCCGGGAACGATCCCTTTTTGATGCTCCTCCCTGGCCAGCAATTCCCCGGGGGGGAGATCCTCACCGGCCAGGCGGACCAAGACCCCCAGTTTGCCGTTGGGGATCACCACTTGGGGCAAGACTTCCCACGACCAGTCGTAGGGGTTGTATTGGAAAAAGTACCTGCCTTCGCGAAGGACCTCTCGCTGAATTCCTTTGGAACCCGGGTCAGTGGCCAACTCCTCCTTGTTGGGAAGATCGGTCCCCGTCTTGCGAAGCAGGACTGCCATGGATCCGGCGGGGACGTCAATGACAAACGATTTGTACGTCGTCGCCAGCATGCCGAAGCCGAACACCGCGAGCCCCGCCAGCCCGGCCAGCCAACGGCCCCGGAAATGATCCCCCGAAACGGGCCCGAGCCTGTCCTGGCGGCCACCTGCCAACCCCGAGTTTGTCCGGGGATTGCCCTCCGATTCCAAAAGAATTTCGGCAGGGAGTTCGGACGAATCGGGAGATTCCCCAGTATTCTGCATGTTTCAACGTCTTTCGGGAAAAGGGAATTTGTCTGAGGCAGCGCCGACCTCCGAACGACGCGGTGAGTCTGAGAGTCGTTCGTCGCCGATTGGAGTTTCTTGACGACATCCCACCGGTTGCCGCTGGTCAGAAGGAGGAACGCAGCTTCCCGCAACGAGGATCAGCGGAGGTCTGGATCTTCATCCGATTTTCACCGCGCTGGTTGGGAAAATCCCGACTGGCTTTGGTGTTGTGTGGTAATGTGTTCAGGGTTTGGCACCCGGTGCTCCACACCGGTACCAACATTTCAGTACGCCACTGAGGTTCCGGACTTCTCTTCCGGGGGTGGCAAACGGCAATTTCAGGAATTGGAGCGACAGGGATTTGGCTTTCGGCACCTGCCGCCAAAACTGGCGTCTCCTGCGAAAAAGCAGCTCAATAATGTGGCGGGCGCTCCGCTTCGGGATCGCGCTGTTCCTCGTCGAGAGAGAGGCGATTCAGACGGTCATCGACCCGGGTCAGAACCTGTTGCAGGCGCGTCAATTGACGCTGCTGATCCAGGACCACGCCATTCAAGGTTTCGAAGTCGCGTTGCAGATGCATCAAGAGCGACTCGAGACGTTCGAGAGAAGAAGCGTCAGCCATCAGATGGAGTCGCGGAAAATGGGGTAATGTGTGCATTTGTTCTCGTGTGTTGGCGGGAAGGGGCCAGACACCGAACGACGTTCAGGCGCGACCCAACTCCCGACGCAGAGCCAGCAGTTCCTCTTCCACGAGTTTCATCCGGGCGGTCTCAGTTGGCGGGTTGTTCGACAAGGACTTCTCCGGCGTGTAGCTCATCGCCGCAAGCATCAACATCCCGCTTTGCAGTTCCGCCTGAAGCCGCAGGGCCTCAGCCAGTCTGGCCTCGACCGCCTTGAGGATGGTCTGCAGGTGCTCGTGGGTGGAACGGGCGGCGACCAACTGCTGTTCAATTCCTGCGAGCAGGTCGAGACATTCCCGCCGCCGCAGCAGTGTCTGGCGTGCGGCTGATTCGTTCCCCGAGACCAACTGTTGTCGGGCTTCGGTTGTCAGCGCTTCCGACTGCCCCTGCCGCTCCGAGAGTTCCGCCAGCAGCCGATCGACAGACTTCTGGGCTCCCGCCACGCTGCGCTGGGCACCTGTCAGTCCGTCACGAATCTCGCTGACAATGCGGGCAATGGCTCCGCGGCGATCGGGAGACTCGGCCAGCAGATCCTCGATGCGGTAGCTGACAATGTCGCTGAGGCGACTGTAGTAGGTCATGAATCGGAACTCCTGGCACAAACCGGTCACACAGAATCTACAACGCAGGAAAGTCGGGGAGGGATCACTCGGTAAACCCCCGGGCCTCAAGTTCTTCCCGAAGTTTTTCCCGGGCCAACCGGAGACGGCTCTTGGTGGTCGCCACACTGGACTCCAGGATTTCCGCGACTTCGGGAAGACTCAGCCCCGCAAAATGGTGCAGGGTGAAGGTCAGCAGTTGCTCTTCGGGCAGCGATGGCAGCAGGGCGTCAACCGCCCGGGTCAGTTCACTGCGATCCGCCGTCTGCACCGGCGAATCTCCCTCATCCGCACTCAGCGTGTCGAGCAGGGGGGTCTCATCCGGTTGCCCCCAGACGGCCTGAACCAGGGCATCGTTGGTGCGCCGGCGGACCGAGTCGATCAACAAATTGCGCGCGACGCGGAACATCCAACCCCGGAAGCGACGTGAGGGAATGTAATCCCACGCCTGGTCGTAGACCTTCAGCAGGGTGTCTTGGGTCAGATCTTCAGAGAGTTGGCGGTCGCGCGTGTTCGAATAGAAGAAGTTGAGCAGTGATTGTTGGTATTTGTTCACCAGCACGGGGAACGCCTGGCGATCACCTTCCTGCAGACGGATCATCAGACCGTCGTCTTCGTCCGCGGTGTCGGTGGTGAGGTTGGGGCTGTTCATGTCGGTTCGCCGCATCCTACCATACATTGTCGTCATGAAAACGGTTCCGGGGTTCCCCCGGGGGGTGGGAGCAGGAATGCAAGTTGAGTTGAGTTACGGAACCCAAGGTCGACTGCCGATTCAGCTCGATCCCCAGCGTCGCTTTGTCGTGCATCGGGGGCCGGTTTCACGGGCAGACCTGCGGATCCGGCTGAAAAAACAATTGACCGCTCCGATTGATTTTCCCCCCCTGGAACAGGCCTGCCTGCCTGACGATCGGGTGGTACTGGCGGTCGATCGCGAGACTCCTTGTCTGGCGGAATTGGTCGCCGGGATCTGGGAGGTGCTGGCACTGCGCGGCGTTCAGCCCGAAAACCTGCTGATTCTGCAACCCCCGGCTGCCAGTGGAGTCTCTCTGACCGATCCCCGGCGACTGCTCCCCGACACGGTCCGCGCACTGGTCGCCTGGAAAGTCCATGATCCGGCCGATCCCAAGCAACAGGCCTACCTCGCGACGACAGCACGCGGGGAACGGATTTACCTGGCCCGGGATCTCGTCGACGCCGAGATGACCATTGCCGTGGGGGCAGTCACTTTTGATCCGCTGTTGGGTTGCCGGGGAACTCATACGGCCTTCTATCCCGGACTTTCCAACGCCGAAACCATCGTCGGTGCGCGTGGCGAGGGACACCGAGAGCTCGACCCTGACGATATCCGCCCATTGCGGCAAACCATCGATGAGGTGGCGTGGTTGCTCGGGACACTCTTCGCGGTGCAGGTCGTCCCAGGGGCGGGGGGAGGGGTTGCCGATGTGTTTGCTGGGGCGAGTGAATCCGTCCTTCGCCGCGGTCGGCAATTGCTCAACGAGTATTGGCGGGTACCGGTGCCCGAGCGGGTGGACTTGGCGGTGGTGGCCATTGATGCGGCTGAAGGAGGGACGACCTGGGACCATGTGGGGGCTGGTCTGGCTTCGGCTCAACGTATTGTCGCCCGGGGGGGGCGCGTGGTCGTGCTCTCGGAACTTGATCGTGAACCGGGACCCGCCCTCGAATTGCTGCGGCAGCAGCAATTCTCCCGGGAATCTCTCGCCCAGGTCCGGCGGTTGGGGACCGACGACATGCTCTCCGCCATGCAGATTGCCAGCGCGGCCGAATGGTCCAGGGTCTTCTTCCTCAGTCGGCTCCCGGGTGATCTGATTGATGACCTTCAGATGGCGCCCCTTGAACACGAACGTGAGGCTTTGAAATTGCTGACCGGTGAAGAGTCGTGTGTGTTCCTGGGAGGGGCACAGCACACCTGGACGGAGATTCGACAGGAATAACCGCGAATCGGCCCAGCAGTATCGCAGCCCTTGGCTCCTCCGAAATGGCGTGCCTCTGTCCGTCGAATGGCTGGCGGCCAGTGGTTCCCGCACCGGCACCCGGTGACATTTTGCTGAGAATCCAGCAGCCTCCCGAGGGAACGGGCGGCGAAATGCGGTGGCGTGCGACCGGGAAAACCGCGAGACTTCAAACGCCGACGTTTTCCTGGAGAGGTCTCAACCATGATGTGTCGACTTGCTGCTCGACTCTCCTGCTTACCCCGGGGGTTGGTCTGCATGACCCTCTGCCTGGAGTTGCTCTGGTGTGGTGTCCCTCATGGCTGGGGGCAGGATTCCCCCGTGCGTGTGACTCCGGAGCAGTTGAGGGGCGAGGTGACCCGTTTGATTCGGGAACTGCGTTCGCCCCAAAAGGTAACCCGAGACCAGGCGGAAAGAAGGCTGCTCTCGTTGGGACCGGGAGCGCTGACCTGGTTCCCGGCGGAGAGCGAGGTGGAATCGGCGGGAGTCCGCGTGGCACTGGCCCGAGTCCGCCAGAGCCTGGAGCAGGAACTTGCGAATCAGGCGACCCGGCCGACCCGACTGGAGTTGAATGGGCGACGATCAATTTCGGAATGGGCGGCGGAAATCACCCGACAGACCGCCAATCGCATTCTGGTCGACCAACTCCCATCGGAAGAGCAGGGGCGGGAAGTGACCTGTGAGCGGTCTCCCGGGGATTTCTGGCCGGAATTTGAAACCTGGGTCCAACTTGCCGGTCTTGCCTGGCAACACGATGCCGAACAGGTCGCCCTGCGTCTTGTGCCGACCGATCCCAGCCGCATTGCTCCACTGCAGGTCAGCCACGTCGGTGCCCATCGGCTCGCATTGGAGACGGCGACCTGGCGCTCCAGAGAGGGGCAGGCTCCGCTGCTGCGGTTGCGCTTGCTGGTGGTGAGCGAGCCTCGCCTGCGGCACCTGTTGTTTCAATGGCGCGAGATGGACCAGACCGTTCATCCCGTGGGGGCTGCCGAGGGAGATGATTTCCCCCGGTTCTCGTCCGCAGGCCGATTCGAGCTTCCCCCGGCTGGAGGACATGCCCACGTGCAACTGGACGTGATTCCCCCGGTTTCACTCCCCGATGGGAAGTGGCAGTGGCGGGGAGAATTGCAGACGACGGTGGTGCCATTGAATCTCCCCGCCCGGTTCGACAATCTGAACCGCCTCGTGGATTCAGAGGCTGCCGAACGCCCGCAGCGCCGTCGGGGCGGCGTGTTGGTCACCCTGGAAGAAGTGGTGCTCCGCCCGGAGACCGATGACACCCAAACCGCCACCATCCGGATTGCCGTCAACTACAACCGCGGGGGGCCCGAATTCGAATCGCACCGTGCATGGCTGCTGCACAACGACGCCTGGCTCGAGACACCGGCTGGTCAGAGGGTCACCCGCGAGTCGACTTCGGATCCCACCTTCCACGCCAACGGAGCGGTCGGGATGAGCTATCGTTTCGGCCCATTCTCCAAGCCCTGGACCAGTGACACGTTTGTCTACAGCGTCCCCGCACAGATCATTGATCTGCCCGTGCGATTCTCTTTAGACTTCGCCCCTCCTCCGATTCCCTGATCGAACCTCCAACCCTGGTGATTGTGCCCATGAATGCCCGCGATGCGATCCAGTTGAATCTCGATATGGCCAACATGGTGTGTTCGGCGTATCTGGGGGATCTCGATGATCGTGATCTGTTGGTGCGTCCGGGAGCCGGCTGCAACCACATTGCCTGGCAACTCGGGCATCTGATCGGGAGTGAGCATGAAATGATGGAACTGGTCAAACCCGGCTCAATGGCTCGTTTGCCTGCAGGCTTCGCTGACCGCCATACCAAGGCCACGTCGCGAATCGACTCCGCCAGCACCTTTCTGTCGAAGGGGGAGTATCTCGACCTGTACCAACGGCAGAGGCAGGGAACGTTGGCTCTGCTGAGGGCCCAGTCCGATGCGGATCTCGATCTGCCCGCCCCCGAGAAGTTCCAGGCCTACTGCAAGAATCGGGGAGACTTGTTCAGCCTGCAGGGGTCGCATTTGATGATGCACGTGGGGCAGTGGGCGGTGGTTCGCCGCAAATTGGGCCGTGCCCCGCTGTTCTGATCCCGTCCCGTTGTGGATCCAGTCCCGAATCTGCCCGGAAGCGCATTCCGGGCAGATCATGGAGAGACTCGCGAGATCTCGCGGTCAATCGTCCGGTTTTTTTCTGCTGGTCCTGGTGTCTCGGGACACTTTGACTCGTGGATTGGGGCGGAGCGATGTGCGCATGTGAGGGCCACCCCCTGGTCCCGCACTTTCAGCGGTGCACCCCGTTGACGATGTTGGGTGGGGTCTGACCCCGATGCACCGCCAGTGCAATTTTCGCCACCGATTCCCTCAGGGTGCGCACGGCCCTGGGGCTGGCCGAAGCGATATGTGAAGCGAGGACCACGTTTGGAAGCGAACGGATGGGATGATCCGCGGGAATGGGTTCAGGGTCGAAGACATCAAGCGATGCCCCAGCGAGTTGCCCATTTCGCAGCGCTTCCAGCAGAGCAACGGGATCGACGAGGTCGCCGCGTCCGACGTTGATCAACAAGCTCCCCGGTTTCATCCGGGACAGTGTCTGAGTGTTGATCATCTTCTTGGTGCTGTCGAGCGATGGACAGTGCAGCGTGACCACGTCCGACTCCGACAGCAGTTCCGGCAAAGGGACCGCGGTCACCGCAGTGCCTCCCACGGGCCCCAGAACCATCAACGGGTCGTGGACGACAACCCGGCAGTCAAAGGGAATGAGCCTGTCGACCACCGCCCGTCCAATTCGTCCGTAGCCTACAACGCCGACCGTCAGGTCTCGCAGGGCCCGCATTCCCGTGAGGGGGACCGCCAGGCCCCACCGTCCCTCGGCAATGATGCGATGGTTGGGGAGCACCTGCCGGGTTTGGGCCAGCAGAAAGGCCAGCGTCTGATCGGCCACTTCATTGATGCAGTAATCGGGGATGTTGCAGACGGGGATCCCCTTCTCCCGGGCAGCCACCAGATCGACGTTGTCGACTCCAATTCCATATCGGATGATCACTCTGGCACGCCGCATCGCCTCGATCACCGGGCGCTGCAGCGGGGCAAACTGGGTGATGACCAAATCGGCGTCGGCAACGACCGGGAGCAGCGCATCGACCGTTTTGGCCTGATGCCCCGTCAGCGCGACCCCCTCCGAACTCAGCAGTTGCTCCTCAATCGAGAGGTCGGAGAAGGTGAAGTCGGTGACAATGGCGCGCGACATCGAAGATTCCGGAGTGAATGGAAGAGCGGTGAGCAGCAGACCGGCCGGGAGGGGTGTGTTCCCGGGAACAGGCGGTCTCCGGCGAGTGGTCGGAACCGCACGGTGTTAGCAGGCGGCACAGGCGGATGCAATCGCTCACCAGGCCGCGGTGCAGCCAATCGCCGGCAACCGGTCCGTTTTGCCCGGTCGCGGGCTGGAAAGCCACGGCCTCTCTTGCGAGACTGGGGGCGACGAGTTTGTGGATTGAGGTTGCCTTTCTGCCAGGAACAATGATCTGTCTCCCGCACGCCTGCCTCCTGTGCCGGAGCGGATCCTGGCTGAGTGTTGCCGTCACTCACAAAGTGCCCTGTTTCATCCGGTTGAACTGTTTGAACCGGTCTGTTTTTGATCGCCGCGAACCCCATGTCCAAGTTTCCCATCAAGCGTGAGCAACTGCCTCCCGGGGGGAATCTGTGCGAGTATTGCACGGCCCTGTGTTGTCACTACTACGCACTTCCCATGGAGACTCCCACCACATGGGATGACTTCGACAACATCCGTTGGTTCATGATCCACGGCACGGTCACTGCGTATGTGCACGATGACGTGTGGTACCTGTGTACGTACCAGGTGTGTCGACACCTGCAGCCCGATCATCGCTGCGGAATTTACGAGACACGGCCGCAGATCTGCCGCGATTACAGCACCCGTCACTGCGACTACGACGACAAGGGACTGCATGACATGCTGTTTGAGACTCCGGAGCAGATCTGGGAGTATGCCGAGGCGATTCTGCCCCCCCGCAAGAAAAAGAAGACTGCTTCCAGTCTGACGGTCGACCTGCCCATCCTGAACTAGCCCATCATCGTGACGAAACCGCTGATCACTCCCGCGACCCTCAAGGGATTTCGCGATTACCTGCCCGCTCCCGCTATGGCCCGCGAGGCGATCATGGAAGTGGCTCGCCGGGTGTACCGCAGTTACGGGTTCTCGCCGATCGATACACCTGCGCTGGAATATACCGAAGTCCTGCTCGGGAAGGGGGGCGAAGAGAGTGACAAACAACTGTTCCGCTTTACCGACAACGGTGGGCGGGATGTGGCCATGCGGTTCGATCTGACCGTTCCGTTTGCCCGCTTCGCGGCCCAGCATCTCAACGACATTGGGGTGCCGTTCAAACGCTATCACCTGGCCTCCGTCTGGAGGGGCGAAAACACCCAGCGCGGCCGCTACCGGGAATTCGTGCAATGCGATTTTGACACCATCGGCACCGATTCCAATGCGGCCGATATCGAAACGCTGCTGGTGATCCACGATCTGTTGTCGGCAATCGGATTCGAGCGATTCCAGATCCGGGTGAACAACCGGCTCGTTCTGAATGGGCTGCTGGAAAAGCTGGGTCTGGCCGATCGCTCGGCGGGTGTGCTGCGGGCCCTCGACAAGCTGCACAAAATTGGCCGCGAGGGAGTCTTGGCGGAACTGTGCGAACGGGTGCAGACCACCGGGGAGCAGGCGGCCCTCGTACTCGACTTCGCGCAATTGTCGGGATCCCCGGCCGAGATTCTGAACAGGCTGGAAGGCATGCTGACGGGCAACGCAACGGGCGAATTGGGTGTAGCCCGGCTGCGGGAATTGTTCGAGGTCGCCACCCACGCCGGGATCCCTCCCCAGCGGGTGGAACTCGATGTGTCGATCGCCCGGGGACTCGATTACTACACCGGAACCATCTACGAAACCTTTCTGACCGATGATCCCAAGATCGGCAGTATCTGCTCGGGAGGACGGTACGACAACCTCGCTGGATTGTTCACTTCGCAGAAACTGCCCGGAGTGGGGGCCAGCCTCGGACTGGATCGGCTGCTGGCGGCCATGGAGAGTTTTGGGATGGTTGCCCAAGCCTCAACACCCGCACCAGTGCTGGTGACTCAATTCGATGAGACCAAGATTGGGGAATATACCCGCATCGGCCGGTTGCTGCGGCAGGCGGGTCTCAATACCGAGGTATTCCCCGATGCACGCGGGGTCGGCAAGCAGTTGAAATACGCCGACAAAAAAGGTTTTCGCCTGGCAGTGATTGCCGGGTCGGACGAATTTGCCGCGGGTGTCTGGCAGGTCAAGGATTTGCGGGCGGGCAGCCAGAGCCACGTTCCGGAGTCTCAACTCATCGACCACATCCGTACGCTGCTGCAGTCTTCTCCCTGAGGATCTGTCGGTCACGTGGCCGCCGGTGGGGCGACACGCAGCGAGAATCAGGCCCGTGCGCGATGTTGATTAGCGACGTCCAGCAGTACGCAGCAACCGGTAGCGGTCCCGAAGTGACTGGGGATCGCGGGCACGTTGCAAGGCGGTGGTTTCAGTGATCAGCTCGGCCCCCCAGAGCTGGGCCAGATGGGCATCGAATGACTGCATCCCCTCGGCAGCCCCGGTTTCCATGGCGGTGGGGAGCTGCGTGGTTTTGCCCGAGGCAATCAGGTGGGCGACACCATGGTTCACCATCAATACTTCCACCACCGGAACACGGGGGGCCCGGGAGTTGCGGGCGGGGCCATCGGCCAGCAGCAGTTGCTGCGCGATGACCCCGCGGAGCACCAGGGAGAGTTGCTGGCGTACACCCGGTTGCTCGTCGGCTGGAAAGCTTGCGACCAGACGTTCAATCGCGCCCGCCGTATCGGCGGCATGGATCGTGGTAAGCACCAGGTGGCCGGTCTCGGCGGCGGAGAGGGCGGCCCGCATGGTGGGCAGATCGCGAATCTCTCCCAGCAGAATCACGTCCGGGTCCTGCCGCAGGGCCGACACCAGTCCGTCATGAAAATCCTCCGCATCCGCTCCCATCTGCCGTTGGCTGACAAGACAGGCCTGCGGGGGATGCAAATATTCGATCGGATCTTCCAGGGTGATGATGTGACCCCGGCGGGTTTGGTTGATCTGATCGATCAGGGCCGCGAGAGTGGTGCTCTTGCCAGCCCCCGTGGGGCCGGCCACCAGGATCAGGCCGTCGTGCAGGTGGCAGAGATGATACAGGTCGAGTGGCAGTCCCAGTTCGGCCAGACTGTGAAACCGGTGTTCAAGACGACGCAGAGCGACGGCCCACTCATTCCGCCGAAGAAAGACGTTGAAGCGAAAGCGAACGTCACCCGGTCCAGTGATGGCACCATCGACAGATCCGCGATCAGGCAGTGCACCGCGCCTGGCCTGGAGAAGAAGTTCGCAGGCCAACGCGCGGAGAGGGACAGCCTCGAGCGGGGCGGCCTGGCGATCGGGGCCCAGTTCTCCGTGGACCCGATAATACGGTGGTAATCCCGGGGCGAGATGAATGTCGGACGCTCCCAGATCGAGTCCCCGGCGCAGTACTGTCTGCAGGGAATCGCATGCCACAGGCTCGGAGATTCGATCGGTTTCCACGGAAGGTTCGTGCATCTTGCGGCGGGTTGAACAAAATCCGTGGTGGCCCCTGTGATGTGTGACTCGCCGATCTTCAAGGCCGTCAGGAAGAGGCTGATTTTCCGGGTTTGGAGTCGGGTGAGTCAGCCGGCGGCGGGTTCCCTGTCCCCGGGGTGGACGGCGGCTCATCAGGCGGAGAGAGCTCGCGAACCTTCCCCTGATGCTTGGCCGCCAGCTGCGGGTCGTGGACGATCTCGGCGTAGTATTGAGCCAGAGAGCGATGGGTCTTGAGATGATCGGGATCGAACATCAGAGCGGTAGCCATCCAGTCGGCTCCCTCGCGGTGGAGCCCCTGATCCATCAGAATCTGACCCGCCTCCCAACGCAGATCGGGCTGGTTGGGTTGCGAGGCCAGGATGATGGTGATGTCGGTCAGTCGGGTGAACTGCTCGTCGAGTTTTTTCGAGGCCTGAAACATCTTCTCGGCCTCGGCCTGCTTTCCATCGGAGGCGAATGCCAAGCCGAGGGTATACATGGCTGTGCTGTTGTGCGGTTCCGCAGCGACCACCCGATTCAAAAGATCAATCGCTTCGGGTAGTTGTCGGCGTTCCATGAGGATCTGGCCAAGCTGCATCCAAACGCCCGACTTTTGATCATCGCTGAGTTCACGCTGTTCGAGGGCCCGCAGGCGAGCTTCGGCCGCATCGGGTTCGGACAGCCGGCGTTCGCACTCGGCCAGACCCAGAATAGCCCCAACGTCATCCGGGCGTTGGGCGAGGCATCGATCGAATCCCTCCCGGGCGGCATCGACACTGTTGAGGTGAGACATCTGCACGCGGGCAATCGAGAGACGGGCCTCGTAATGCTGGGGGTTGTATTTGAGGATTCCCTGATACTCCGCAACCGCCTGTTCCCACTTGTCCATTTTTTCCCAGATTCCCGCTCGCCAGAGGCGGGGCTCGGCATCCTGGGGACGCCAATCGATCCAGAAGTTGAGAGTCCGCTGGGCATCGAGAAATCGATACGCATGCAGATACCCCTTCGAGAGCGCCTCGTAGAGTTCGTAGGCGAACGGATCGCTGTTGTTGCGGGCGATCAATTGCTCCAGCGTCGGACCCGGTTGATCAAAACGCCCCCCCTGAAACATTCCCAGCTGGACCTGTTCCTCAATTTCCCGCGCCGGCCATCCAGTCGCCTGGGCCTGCCGAAACATGGCAAATGCCGGTTTCAGTTCTCCATTCCGACGCAGGGCGCGGCCCAGTTGAAACAGCAGCTCAGCTCGTTCGGGACGCTCCATTCCTTCGAGAGAACGCAAAACGGCCAAGGCCTCGCGGACTCGGGACGAATCTCCCAGATCCAGCAAGGCCTTGGCCGAAGTCAATTTCCACGAGACATACAACGGACGCCACTGAACAGCGCCCCAAAGCAAGGCCATTCCGGCCAGTGCGGCACTCCAGCGCAGCACACGGTTCGACGGCCGGTACATGACCGATACCTCCGGGTCAGTCAGTCAACTCAATCGCGAAGTTGTTGCTTTCCTTCTTCACTTCGAGAGTCAGCGGGGTCGAATCCGACTTGCCGTACTTGGCGGGGAGCAGAGAGCCTTTCTCCTGCGCCTGAAGGGCCGCCTGCAGCTTCCCCTCCATCGCCAGCTTCTGCATGTCTTCCGGTTTCATGTCGACCGCCAGCGCGCTCCCGGAAGCACTCGAATCCATAAGAGACACGGTCACTTTGCACGGGCCAGCCGCCACGCCGGCGTCCGATCCCGACTTCATCGTGAACTTCCCCGACGAGTCGGTCGAGGCGATGGCAATCGCCCCTTCTTTCTCCGGGATGAAGGTGATCCGCGCTCCGGCCAAGGGCTTGCCCTGGTAGGTCACGGTGCCGACGACCGGGAACAGAGCGGGGCCGGAGTTGCCACTGCCGCATCCGGCAAACCCGATTGCCAACAGCAACACGGCGGAGATCCGCGTCAGGAACAAGATGCTTTTCATGGTTGATTCATCTTCAGACTAAGAAACAAATCGCCCGCCCTCCAGAGGAAGACGGGCGATCGGGAAGAACAATGTCTATCAGAACTGCAGGCTCCGTGGGAGCAACCCCACAGGACCACGCCCTGATTAGAACTCACCCAAGGTCATGTTGTCGCCACGGCCTCCCAGACCCTGGTAGGTCTGGTGGTTGATGTTCTCGCTGATGAACCGCACGGTGCTGTCGGCGAAGAGGAAGTGGGCGCCACCAGTATGCCGCGACCGGAATCCGTGAGAGATGTTCCAGTTGCTCTTGGCGGTACAGGAGGGCCAGCGAATCTGGGTCGGCGCTTTGCGGTCGCACGTCGTCATGTCGTTGATCACGACCGCGGTCGAAGCGTGAGTGTTGCTGTGTCCGTTGTACAACCACCAGCCAGCCGTGTGATCTGAGCAGTCTGGCAGGGTCTCTCCGACGGCAATCGTGTTCGATGTTCCGTCGGTGATGTCGGCCAGCTTGATGGTGCAGCCCAAGCGGCTGAACAGACCCGACAGATTGGCGGGATTCGTGGTGTCGGCGAAGTGGTTGTTGCCGGCGGGCAACGGCTGAATGAACTGCAGGTAAGGATTGCAGGCACCGTCGACCGAGTTGAAACGCTGCGATCCAGGCGAACCGGTGTAGTTCGACTGGGCCCAGCCGCCAATCTTGTCGTTTTCGCCGATGTCAGACGGGCATCGGGCGTAGGGCATCTGGTGATCGCGGGCGGGACGGCCATCCGAAAGGATCTGGGTGGGCACAAACCCGGGGGGATTGCCCGGTTCATACCGCGACGCCGGCAAGGCGGTCTTCCAGTCCAACTCGTTGTAAATGGCGCTGTTGTCCATGAACGGCAGACACCGCACCTGCCAACCAACGCAGGCGTTGGTCTGCCAGGTGGGGGTGCTCCCCTGATTGGGACCCCAGAAGGTGCCGGCGATGGGCAACGCACTGTAGGTGTCGTGGTAGTTGTGAATCGCCAGGCCGAACTGCTTCAGGTTGTTTTTGCACTGCGTGCGCCGTGCCGCTTCCCGAGCCTGCTGAACCGCTGGCAGCAGCAATGCCACCAGAATGCCGATGATCGCAATCACGACCAGCAGCTCAATCAGCGTGAACCCGAGCCGCGCTCTTCTCCGAACGTTGCTCATGTGGAACTCCTCACAAACTGAGGGAACAAGAACCGCAACCCGCCAAAAACGGCGGAACAAAACACAGAACAAAAACTGCAACTCTCCGGCATTGAAAATTAACGTCGACAGAAACCGAAGTCAAGAATCTAAGAATTCAACCTCACCGCCAAGAAGCGGAAAAAGTGCACCCTGCGTAATCGGAGATCCCTGTCGTTCTTCCTGCACGCTCCCACGAAGTTTTCGAGTTTTGAAGTGAAAGCATCCACCCGTCACTTCTCAACACTCCTGTGAACCGTCGCCGCTTCTCGCGGATTCACATAAGTTGAGCGTAGACATGAAGTCACGATTTCAAATCGCAACACGCCCCCTCCGCGAGCCTGGTCCGCAATGCCTCTGAACTCCCCGTCTTCCTCGGACTCTTCCGCAGGGCCGGTGCAACCCGGTTTCCTCCAGCGTTTGGCCTTGGTTGGGGGATTGGTGGTTCTTTTGGGGTTGGGTTGGAAAGGTTGGTCCGCCTGGCGAAAACAACCAGCTCCCGGGAAGCCGACTGTCACTGTTGAGACGTCCACCGAAGAGACGGATGTCAACCCTGGGTATATTGGCGCCCAATCCTGTGCGGAATGCCATCAGACGCGAGTCGAAGAGTGTCTCGCCAGTCCCCACTTTCGAACATGCCGCACTCCTCAGGCGGGTGAACTTCCGGACACATTCAATGCCGAAGCCGGGAGCTACCTGGCCCGCTCGGCTGGAGTGCAGTTCGACATGCGACAGGTTGGGAACAGTTTCTATCAGCGGAGCCGGTACGCGACCCCCCAGGGGCCCAAGCAGTCCGAGACTTCGATTGATCTGGTTCTGGGAGCAGGCAAGGCAGATGATGTCTATCTCTCCTGGCGCGATGATGGAGCGTTATTCGAACTCCCTGTGGCCTGGCTTTGGCCAACCAGACAGTGGGCTTCGAGTCATTTTTGCACCCCGTTTGGAGAAGGTGATTTTGCCCGCAACATGACTGTCCGGTGTATGGAATGTCATACCACCTGGATGGAGCATGCTCCTGGTACAAATCTGTTTCGAAAGGAAGGGGCTCTGTTGGGAGTCACGTGCGAACGTTGCCACGGACCCGGGAAAGAGCATGCCGATTACCACAGGCTGAATCCCGGTCACTCGGCCGCGCACATTCTCAATCCGATCAGTCTGGACCGGGAACTGTTGATTGAGGTCTGCACGCAGTGTCACAGCAATGCCATTACCCATCGACAGCCACCCTACAGCCATCGGCCGGGAACGCCCCTGGCCGATTCCTATCGCACCCATCAAATCGCCCATTCCGAAAATGATCATGTGGCCGATCAGATCACGCATTTGAGAAAAAGCCGGTGCTTTCAGCAGGATGAGTCACTGACCTGTATCACTTGCCATGATCCGCATCAGCGGGAATCCTCGGCACCCGCGTCTGCGGCCTGTGCCAAATGTCATCAGACATCCGATTGCCGTCAGTTGCCCTCTCTGCCCGAGGCATTGCAGTCGAAATGTGTTGACTGTCACATGCCGAACCGTCTGAAGATCAACGTCAAGTTTGAGGTGGAAGGAGACAACTTTGTTCCACCCATTCGTCGGTCCCAGCATCGAATCGGAATTGACGAGGTGGCCCGGGATGAAGTGCTCTGGAACTGGCACCGGCAGCAGAACACTGCGGAGAGTCAGGCGGAGACAACCCGTTTGGCAGACCGCCTTGTCAACCACTGGTTGACCGAGGCCGAGGCCCGCGCGGGGGAGAAGCGGTTCATGGCGGCGATTGCCGCCGTTCGTGAATCCCTGGTGATCGGCGAGACGCCGAAGGCCCGCGAGATGCTGGGACAACTGGTGGAGGCACAGGAACTGCTGTATCTGGAATGGGCTCGCGCCCTCGATCAGATTTTGAAGAACAAGCCCGAAGAGGCCCAAAAGACTCTCGAGAAGCTACTGGCGATCGATCCGGCGAATGCCGACTACCATGCCAAATTGGGCACCGTGCTGGTCATTCTGGGCAAGCCTCAAGAAGCGATTCCCCATCTGGTCCGGGTCGCGGAACTCGATCCCAACAATGCCTCGGGACTGGGGGTGTTGGGCCGCATCGCCTACGGCAACCAGAAATATGATGCGGCTCTCGAGCAATGGGAACAGGCGGCCGAAATCGAACCGCTGCTGCCTCAATTGCAATATGACATCGGTCTGGCTTTGCTGGAGTTGAAGCGTCCGCGGGAAGCCATTGAGCGGTTCGAGCGGGCAGCCAGCATGGATTCCGATCGTCCAGATATCCTGATCGCGCTCGCCGAGGCGTTCGCAGCCAACGGGGACTGGGAAAAATCAATCGAAACCGCGACCCAGGCAGGGGGGCTGACCGAAGGGGGAGATGTCGAACAGTCCAAGAGGGTGTTTGAGTGGGTCGAGAGCCTCAAGGAACGGGCGACCCAGGTTCAACAGGGGGGCAAACGGGCGCCACGTTAAACTGGTTCGCCAATGTTCGCGATGTCTTGCGCGGAATCGGTGACGATGGACTCCCGCGGAGTGGGGGCGGGATTGCTCTGGTAACCCGCTCAGGGGGGGAGGCTAACCCGGGTCGAAGATCCGCCCTGCAAGTCGAATTGCGCCAGCACTGGAATTCCGTGCGTCTGTCGAATGTCCGGAATTGCCGGTGGAGAGCCCAGGGGTGGGCTCGTGTCCGGAGGTGGAACGGTCAGTGCGTGGGGGCTGGACCGGAATGCTTCAAGACACTTCGGCCGACCACACCCCCCAACAGCAATCCACCGAGCAAGCACCACCCCAGCTTGTTTCCGAATCCCTGGGGAATCACTCCCGCTGTGTCGGTCGTGTGGATCATGGAGGCGATCAATGGGAAACTCAGTAGCAGGATCAAAGCTGCCAGGGCGGCGGCACCTGCCAGCTGGACCGGTCGGCCTCGAGTCCCCACGACCGCCCAGACCGACAGTCCAATCGCCGCCGCAATTCCCAGCCAGGTGGGAAACTGGTGAGACATCACATGCAACTGACTCTTGATCGGGTCGGGTTGGCCCATCGAATCCAGCGTGTTCCAGTTTTTCAGTCCCTCCAGCGCCTGCAGGGAAACCAGGGCTCCCGCAGCGGAGAACAGCCCGCCCAGAATGAACCCGGCCACCAGACCACGGACGGCTCCCCGTACGCCTGCCAGACTGGCACCAATCGCCAGCGAGATCGCACCCGCCAGCGAGGCTCCCATGCAGCCGAGAGCGAGCGGGGAGTTGCTGTGAGCGGCACGCCGCTGCTCGTTCAGGATTCGGGCCATCTGCTCGGGATTGAAGATTCCCTGAGCGCCCTTCAGATCCTCGGGAACGATCACGGGGAAATAAGCCTCAAACCTGTTCAGTAGCCAGGCACCGAGCAGTCCTCCCAGTACTCCCAGAGCGAGATAGACCGGCAGCCATAGGGCCGGGGCTTTGGCTGTGGTGGAGGAAGAGTTCTTTGTGCTGGACTGCGACATGGAGAAACACCCGAAGTGAAAGCTCGCAAAAGGGAGTTGCGGGAGCATCTCACAGCATGTGACCTGTGACAAGTGTTGGGAGCCGGTCCAGGTGGACTGCAGGGGATGCAATTTCCAGAGCTGTCCTGCAGTGGGGATCCCATCGGCCGACTGCCGCTGATCGAAGGGATGGATACAATACCTTGAGTCGCGCCGCACCTGTACCCGTTTCCGAGTTCCCTGGCTGATTCTGTGCCGTGATGCCCACGTCCAATTCCCTGCTCAAGTCTGCTGCGGTGACCAAACGTCACAGTTTTCTCCTGCTGGGCTGCCTGTGCTTGATGATCGACAGAGGGGGGGCAGCAGCAGGCCAGGACCTGGAAGCCCGGTTCTCGCATCGCGCCCGGGTCAAGCTGGACTTCGCGCATCGCGACAGCGAGCATCCGGTGCGGATTATCCTGCCGCCCGAGGTTCAGGCCCTGGCCCGCCCGGATCTGGGCGATCTGCGGCTGCTGGCGAAGGCCCCCGCGCAAGCTCCCCAGGAGATCCCGTTTCGGCTCGCTCTTCCCCGTGATCGTGAGGTCATTGAAGAGCACACCGTCGAGTGGAGCCCGCTGCCGCCGTCGGCCCGAGGGCCGCAATGGCTGGTGAAAACTGCGGAGCCCCCACCGTTGGCCAACGGACTGATCCTGCAGGTCGATGACTCGCATCGGAACAACCGCCACGCGGTTCGTGTGTGGGGAGCC
>Ga0315899_10000495_pt1 | contig 47401 bp, 40 predicted proteins | sample LakEriMetagenome_2_FD_203518 | JGI IMG/M metagenome (GOLD analysis project Ga0315899, IMG submission 203518) | Freshwater fungal communities from buoy surface, Lake Erie, Ohio, United States - Buoy 4 MA112 | ecosystem: Environmental > Aquatic > Freshwater > Lake | place: USA: Lake Erie, Ohio...
GATCGCACTCGCGCCGACGGCCAGCAGCGCTGCCAACAGGGTGGCCAGGGTTCCCATTCGCTTCGCATTCAATTGGAAGTCCTCCTGCATGCGGACATCGGTGCCCGCGCGCTGCATCGACTGAAGGCCTGCAGCTGCCTCGATTCGGCATACACCGATTCATGCGGCCACGAGTTGCTGCCCGACCTGCAGCGGCGCGCGATAGCCGATCGCGCTATGCGGTCGCCTGCGCTTGTACAACCGTGCCCACCGTCTCGCGCGGCACACCGAGCCTCTCGTCGGCGTCGGTGATGCCCCCCAAGTCGGCCACCCTCATCGCCTCGAACTCGATCTCCGGCGAGTACGTCCGCCGAACCCTCGTCTCGCCCATCCGTATCCTCGGTTGAGAGCAGGTTACGCCAACCGAGGTGAACGTGGCATTGAGCAAGGACAAACTGCCGCTGGGTCGGCCGGCCCGCGACCAGGACGATGAATGCGGCTGGCGCCGTTGGTACGTGGTCTTGCGCGTGACGTGACCGGCCCAGCCGCGACTGCAGGCGGCGACGGACATGCAGCGTCGCGCGGTTGGCCCCGGCCTGCGATGCGCGGAGAAGCGAGGGGGAGGGGGGGTGAAATCTTCAAGGTCCCATGCATACGATCGCGCTCATCGATAGATTTCTCCCATCGCGTATCTCGCGGTTTTTAGGGACCGGCGATGTGATGCTTCGAACGTCATCCAGTCGCCCGCGACAGCACACGTCGATGAAGGGCGTGCCCCCGCAGAGCGTGACCGCGTGGTCGTCAGCGACTACGCATCGCCGCACCCCGCAGCGTCGACCTTCTCCGGTCAGCGTGGTGTCGCCGTGGTCGTGACGGTGAAGCGAGAGCGACTGACCCCGGGCACCTTGATCGTCGAACGCGTGACTGTGCGCGTGCCGCCGACCGATCCGGGCGAACACGCGATGCGCGAGTCGTGGCGCGGCCTCGCCACGGCAGACGCCGTGCGGCGCGTCCTCGGGTACGGCGACGCGCAGGCGATCCGCGTCGAGGCTGCGCTGCGGCGGGCCGGGGTGCGTTGAAGCGTTTGCGACGCTCGCGGTGTACTTCAGTTCGCTTCTAAGCGCTCCAGCACGATGTCTGCGACTCGTTGCGGAGCGACGCCCCGATGGTACGCACGGACCTCAAGATGCAGGCTGAAGTCGGCGGCGCTCACCCCTACCGCCTGCGCCAGCTCTTCAATCTCCTCGCCCTCGACCTCGTCGCGGTCCGCCCATCCCCACTTGGCCATCCGCTTCACGTAGATGTGCACGTCAGGCGTGAGCCCGAAACGTCGTAGTGCGAGTAGCACGCACACGCCCGAGACGACTTTCCGCGGAGCAGATTCGAGCCGAACGGAAAGTTCGTCGAAGCGAAGGGCATCAACGTACTTGCCGGTGTCCTTGACAAGGTAGTCGTCAAGCTCGATCGGAGTGAACTCCGGCAATGCCTCACACAGTTGGGCGCGAAGGGTCGACTTGCCCGCGCTAGTGACCCCGTCGACCGCAATGAGTCGCGCGCCGCGCGCGACATGCGGTTGCAGGGCAGCAAGTACTTGGTGGACGTCGCCTACAACGACGGGATGATGAGGGTTGGCATTCATTGGCTGAACCCGGAGTGAGCGGTCGGTGTCAGTCGGGAAGCGGTTCGTCTGCGACCGCATCGGCGAGTGACCTGAGCGCCCCGACCGCGCGCCCGGCCTCCGCGATCGCATCGTCGTCGTCTAGCAGTTGCGACAGGTGGGCGAGGCCGTCGGCGACCCGCGTGATCTGCGGCGCGTCGAGGCCGGCGACGGCGAGGACGAGAAGGTCAAGCGGGGTCATGTCGCGCAGGGTGGCGCGAGTGGGGCCGTGGCGGCATCGCCCGGTCGGATGGGGGCGGGAAGGGCGTGCAGGGCGTCGGTGCGCGCAGAAACCGCAACGCAACCGCAACGAACTTCGATCGGGGGCGGGGCGCCGGACCCGTCGGTCCGGCTAACCCCTTGAATTGATTGGTGCTGATGAAAGGAGTCGAACCTTCGACCTACTGATTACGAATCAGTTGCTCTACCAACTGAGCTACATCAGCGCGATCCGGGCGAAGCCCGGAAACAGCCGGAAATCATAGCACGGGGAGCCGGGTCAGGAAGCGGCCCGGCCGCCGTGCGCCCGCAGGAACGCATCGACCGTCGGCCAGCGCAGCCGCACCCTCAGCTCCCGGCGCAGCCGCCGGTTTTCGAGCCGCCGCGACTCGGACATGAAGCTCCAGAGCATCGGCGAGACCGCGGCGCGCAGCTGTTCGCGCGGCAGCCGCGGCGGCGGCGGCAAGCCGTAGGCGCGGGCGACCGCATCGAAGTACTCGCCCATCTTCATCGACGAGTCGTCGACCGCGTGCACGGTCCGCTGCGAGCGCCCCCGCATCAGCGCGACGAACGCGATCCGCGCGAGGTCGTCGGCGTGGACATGGTTGGTGTGGACGTCGTCGGTGTCGACGAGCGCCGGGGTGCCGCGCCGCAGCCGCTCGAGCGGCAGGCGCTCGGCCGCGTAGATGCCGGGCACGCGCAGCACGGTCGCGCGGATCGCGCCGCGCGCGGCGCGCCGGCGCAGCGCGCGCTCGGCCGCGACGCGTCGCACCGCGCGGTCGTTGCGTGGCGCGACCGGGCGCGTCTCGTCGAAGCGCGCGCCGCCGCAGTCGCCGTAGACGCCGGTGGTGCTGAGGTAGACCCAGGCGCGCGCGCGGTGCATCGCGTCGAGCGCGTGTCGGGTGCGCGGGTCGTCGCGGCCCTCCGAGGGCGGCGGGGCGGAGTGCAGCACGCGCGCTCCGAGGCCCGCGAGCCGGCTCAGCCCGCGTCGCGCGTCGAGGTCGGCGCGCAAGGGCAGGGCGCCCGCGGCGCGGACCGCGTCGCGCGCCTCGTCGCGGCGCACGACGCCGACGATGCGCAGCCGTCCGGCGTACGCGCGCACGAAGCGCAGCCCCACGTCGCCGCATCCGAGCACCACGACCGCCCCCCGGCGGAACCGCCTCGGCAGTGAGCGATAATGCGGCCTTCCCGTCTTCACCCCGGCGATTCTACGAGATGAGCTTCACCGTCACCGTGATGCCCAGCGGCAAGCAGTTCGCCGTGGAGCCCGACGAGACCGTGCTCCAGGCGGGTCTTCGCCAGGGCGTGGTGCTGCCCTACGGCTGCAAGAACGGCGCCTGCGGGTCGTGCAAGTCGAAGGTCGTGGAGGGCCGCGTCGAGCAGGGCGCGCACCAGGCCAACGCGCTGCGCCCCGAGGAGGCCGAGCGCGGCTTCGCGCTGCTGTGCTGCGCGAAGGCGGTCTGCGACCTCGTCGTCGAGGCGCGGGTGATCGCCGCGGCCGGCGACATGCCGATCCGCAAGATGCCGTGCCGGGTCGCGTCGATCGAGCGCGTCGCCCCGGACGTGGCGGTGATGCGCCTGCAGCTGCCCGCCAACGAGCGGCTGCAGTTCCTCGCCGGCCAGTTCGTCGAGCTGATCCTGAAGGACGGCACGCGCCGCAGCTACTCGATGGCCTGCGCGCCGCACGCGGCCGACCAGGTCGAGCTGCACGTGCGGCACATGCCCGGCGGCAAGTTCACCGACGCCCTCTTCGGCGCGACGCAGCCGGCGGTCAAGGAGCGCGACATCCTGCGCTTCGAGGGGCCGATGGGCACGTTCTTCCTGCGCGAGGACAGCGTCAAGCCGATCGTGATGGTGGCGAGCGGCACCGGCTTCGCGCCGATCAAGGCGATCGTCGAGCACGCGGCCCACAAGGGCATCACGCGGCCGATGACGCTCTACTGGGGCGGACGCCGGCCGCAGGACCTCTACCAGAACGCGCTCTGCGAGAAGTGGGCCGCGGAGATGCCGCACCTGCGCTACGTGCCGGTGGTGTCCGACGCGCTGCCCGAGGACGACTGGACCGGCCGCACGGGCTTCGTGCACCGCGCGGTGATGGAGGACTTCGCCGACCTGTCGGCGTTCCAGGTCTATGCGTGCGGCGCGCCGATCGTCGTCGATTCGGCGCGCGCGGACTTCGTGCGCGAGCGCGGGCTGCCCGAGGACGAGTTCTTCGCCGATTCGTTCACCACCGCGGCCGACGCGGCCAAGGCCGCCTGAGGAACCGACCCTCCCGGCCGGCGCGGGGCGCCGGCCCGGTGTCCGTACGTCGCCGCGGACCCGCCCGATCCGCGCGTCGGCTCGCCTTGCGGGCCGAACCGGACATTCCCCCGTCTGCTCGGTCGATCGCGCCGACGTCACCCACCTGTCCGCGATTCCCGATCGTCGACCCCAGTTGACGAAGCGCGACCGGCGCGCGCATGCTCGCGCTAGAGAGTGATACCGAGTGAGTTCAAGTGGGTCCTGCTGAGCGCTTGTACGACCCGGACCGGGTCGTCGTCGGCACCGGCCACGCGATCGAGCGCGCTCGCTCGCGGGGCGTCGACACGGTCGAGCCCGACGACCTGCTGGCCGGCATGCTGCTGGCGGTCTCGCGCTTCGGCATCGTCGAACTCGGGGCGCAGGCAGTCGACCTGTTCGACCTGGGGCTGCGCTTCGACCTGCCGTCGCCGGACGTCGCGATCAAGCCGCGCTACGCGTCGGCGGCCGCCGCGGTCTTCGACCGGGCTGCGCGGATCGCGCGCACCGACGGCGCGACACGGCTCGCGCCGATCCACCTGCTGGTCGCGCTCGCCGATCCGGCGTATCCGCTGTTCGCCCTGCTGACCGACCGGTGCGCGATCGACGGGGCCGACTGGCGCCGACTGCTTGCCGCGGTCGCACCGCCGTCCGCGCCGGCGACGCCCCCGACGTCCCGCTCGGCCTCGGCCGCATCGCCCCCGCCCGACGATCTGGACGCGCTGCTGACACCGGACGAGGCCGCGCGTGCCCTGGGCGTCCACATCCAGACGCTGCGCGGCTACATCCGATGCGGCCGGCTGCCGGCGTTCCGGGTCGCAGGCGAGCGCGCGATCCGCATCCGCCGCGACGACCTGCGGGCGCTGCTCGAGCACCTGCGGGTGACGCCGGTCCCCGCCGATCCCTGAGGCGTCGCCCTGCGACGCTTCGTCCCGCCCCGCAACCCGTCCCTCCCAGAGGAGTCAACCATGGCCACGTTCGTCGCGATCCGCTCGCTGCCCGGCATCACCCCCGACGCGCTCGCCGGCGCCGGTGCCCGCGTGAAGTCGTGCGCAGCCGGCATGCAGTCAGAAGGCACCGAGGTCAGATGGCTGCGCAGCTTCTTCCTGCCCGCGTCGTCGCAGACGCATTGCTACTTCGAGGGGCCGAGCCTCGGGGCGGTCAGGGAGCTGAACGAGCGTGCCGGCCTGCCGTTCGAGCAGCTGCTCGAGGTCGCGGAGATGACGCCCGCGCAGGTCTGACCCCCGGGCGCGCCGGCCTGCCCGAGGCAGGCCGCGCCCCTGCTCAGGCCGCCTCGCCCAGGTACGCCGCGCGCACCCGCGGGTCGTCGAGCATGGTCTTCGCGTCGTCGCTCATCGTGATCAGGCCGGAATCCATCACGTAGCCGCGGTCGGCGGCCTGCAGCGCGAGCTTCGCGTTCTGCTCGACCAGCAGCAGCGTCGTGCCCTGGCCGTGCACGGTGCGGATCACCTCGAAGATCTTCTCGACCATGATCGGCGACAGGCCCATGCTCGGCTCGTCGAGCAGCAGCAGCTTCGGGCGGCTCATCAGCGCGCGCGCCATCGCGAGCATCTGCTGCTCGCCGCCGGACATCGTGCCGGCGAGCTGCTGGGCGCGCTCCTTGAGCCGCGGGAAGGTCTCGAACATCCGGTCGATGTCGGCCTGGATCCCGGCCTTGTCGTCGCGGACGTACGCGCCCATCAGCAGGTTCTCGACGATCGTCATCCGTGCGAACACGCCGCGGCCCTCGGGCACCATCGCGAGGCCCTGGCCGACCAGCTGGAACGAACCCTGGCCGCGGATCGAGCGGCCGAAGTAGGTGATGTCGCCGGCGGCCGGCTGCAGCATGCCGGTGATCGCCTTCATCGTCGTCGTCTTGCCCGCGCCGTTGGCGCCGATCAGCGCGATCAGCTCGCCCGCGCGCACCTCGAGGTCGACGCCCTTGACCGCCTGGATGCCGCCGTAGGCGACCTTCAGGCCCTGGATCGACAGGACGGTCTCAGCCATGCGACGCGCCTCCCAGGTAGGCCTCGATCACCGCCTTGTCGTTGCGGACCGCGTCGGGCAGGCCCTGCGCGATCACCTTGCCGTAGTCGAGCACGGTCACGCGGTCGCACAGCCCCATCACCAGCTTCACGTCGTGCTCGATCAGCAGGATCGTGCGGCCGTCGTCGCGGATGCGCTCGAGCAGGCCGCGCAGCGACACCTTCTCGGTCGCGTTCATGCCGGCCGCGGGCTCGTCGAGCGCGAGCAGCTTCGGATCGGTGGCGAGCGCGCGCGCGATCTCGAGCCGGCGCTGGTCGCCGTAGGACAGCGTGCGCGACTGGAACTTCGCGTAGCGCGCGATGCCGACGTACTCGAGCAGCGCCATCGCGCGCTCGCGGATCGCGGCCTCCTCGCGACGCTGCACCGGCAGGCGCAGCATCGCGGCCCAGGCGCCGCAGTGCGTGCGGATGTGCCGGCCGACCATCACGTTCTCGAGCACGGTCATCTCGGCGAACAGCCGGATGTTCTGGAAGGTCCGCGCGATGCCGGCCTCGGCGACCTTGTGCACGGCGGTCGGCTCGTAGGTCGAGCCGTCGAGCTCGAAACGGCCGGAGTCAGGCGTGTAGAGCCCGGTGATCACGTTGAAGAACGTGGTCTTGCCGGCGCCGTTCGGGCCGATCAGCCCGTAGATCTGGCCGCGCTCGATCCGCAGGCCGACGTCGGACAGCGCCTGCAGGCCGCCGAAGCGCTTGTTGACGCCCTCGACCGACAGCAGCGGCGCGGTGCCCGCGGTCTTGGGCACGGCGCTCATGCCGCCCCCTTGGCGCCGTCGCCGTTGCCGCCCTCGGGCCCCTTCGTCTCGCCGTGCTGCGGTGCCGGCCACAGGCCCGCCGGGCGGTACAGCATGATCACCACCATCGCGAGGCCGAAGAGCAGCATCCGCAGCGCCTCGGGCGCGACCAATTCGTGGCCGAAGATCGCCTCCTGCGCGGGCTTGGCGACGAAGCGCAGGATCTCGGGCACCGCGTAGAGCAGGATCGCGCCGAGGATCACGCCCGGCACGTGCCCCATGCCGCCGAGCACCACCATCGCGACGATGACGATCGACTCGTTCAGCGTGAAGCTCTCGGGCGACACGAACCCCTGGAACGCCGAGAACATCGCGCCGGCGACGCCGCCGAACGAGGCGCCCATCGCGAACGCGAGGAGCTTCACGTTGCGGGTGTTGATGCCCATCGCCTTCGCGGCGATCTCGTCCTCGCGGATCGCCATCCACGCGCGGCCCAGGCGCGAGTCCTGCAGCCGGATGGTCAGCACGATGATCGCGATCGCGAGGATCAGGAACAGGTAGTAGTACGCGTACACCGACGGGAACTCGAAGCCGAGGATCGGCTCGGGCTGGCCGAGGTTGGCCTTGCCCAGGTTCAGTTCGCCGAACTTGATCGGATCGATGTTGCTGATCCCCTGAGGGCCGTTGGTGATGTTCACCGGCTGGTTCAGGTTGTTCATGAAGATCCGCACGATCTCGCCGAAGCCGAGCGTGACGATCGCCAGGTAGTCGCCGCGCAGCCGCAGCGTCGGTGCGCCGAGCAGCACGCCGAAGAACGCCGCGAGCGCCGCCCCGAGCGGCACCACGAGCCAGATCGAGTTGTGCAGCCCGTCCGGGAACATCTCCGCGATGAACTCGAAGTTCTCGGCCAGGTGCGGCGAGGCGAGCAGCGCGTACATGTAGGCGCCGACCGCGTAGAACGCGACGTAGCCGAGGTCGAGCAGGCCCGCGTAGCCCACGACGATGTTCAGGCCGAGCGCGAGCATCACGTAGAGCAGCGCGAAGTCGAGGATCCGCACCCAGGCGTTGCCCTGCGTGCCGACGACGAAGGGCAGCACCAGGAGCACGACTGCGATGACGGCGGTCGCGCCGTAGGCGGCGGCCGGGTTGTCCTTGAAGGACGGGAAGAACGAGGGGGTCTGCGGGGCGGCCATCGGTGCGTCTCCGTCGCTCAGGCCCGGTCGGCGACGCGCTCGCCCATGATCCCCGACGGCCGGAAGACCAGCACGACGATCAGCACGACGAACGCGAAGATGTCCTGGTAGTGGCTGCCGAGGAAGCCGCCGGTGATGTCGCCGATGTAGCCGGCGCCGAGGCTCTCGATGATGCCGAGCAGCAGCCCGCCCACGACGGCGCCCGCGAGGTTGCCGATGCCGCCGAGCACCGCCGCGGTGAACGCCTTCAGGCCGGGGATGAAGCCCATGCTGAACTGCGCGATGTTGTAGTTCATCGCGACCAGCACGCCGGCGACTGCCGCGAGCGCCGCGCCGATCGCGAAGGTGGCCGCGATCACCTGGTTGGAGTTCACACCCATCAGCCCCGCGATCCGCGGGTTCTCGGCGGTCGCGCGCATCGCGCGGCCGAGCTTGGTGCGGTTCACCAGCACCATCAGGCCGATCATCATCACCGCGGACACGACGAGGATCAGCGCCTGCTTCGGTGCGAGCAGCGCGCCGCCGATCTCGATCGGGGTCGTCGGAAGCAGGTCGGGGAAGACGATCGGGTTCGGCTTCCAGACGATCATCGCGACCGTCTGGATCACGATCGACACGCCGATCGCGGTGATCAGCGGCGCGAGCCGCGGCGCGTTGCGCAGCGGCCGGTAGGCGACCCGTTCGACGAACAGCGACAGCAGCACGCAGGCGGGGATCGCGGCCGCGAGCGCGAGCACCAGGATGATCGCCGTCGGCAGTCCCGACCCCATCAGCAGACCGACCACCGTGACGCCGACCATCGCGCCGACCATGAGCACGTCGCCGTGAGCGAAGTTGATCAGCTGCAGGATGCCGTAGACCATCGTGTAGCCCAGCGCGACCAGGGCGTAGACGCTGCCCAGCACCAGGCCGTTCAGGATCTGCTGCAGCAGGATGTCAAAGTCCATCGGGCGGATCCGGCGACGCGAAAAAAGTCGCCGGATTCTACGCGGACGGGACCGACGGCGGGGCAGTGCCCCAAAAAAAGCGCCCCGGAACATGTCCGGGGCAAACCAGCCAGGGAGGAAGAAACCGGTTCGAGGCTGGAGAGGAGGCCTGAAGGATCCGGCGGATCGCCGCGCGGGTCCGACAGGACCAATCTACCGAGTGGGCGCGCCTCGTGCCGTGCTTCCGGGACCGGCGGAGGAGCCGCGCGGACGGGCGGCAGGGGGCCGCATCCGGGTGTTGCGCCCAAGCAAAACGGGCGCCCGAAGGCGCCCGTCTCGGCCGGAGCGGGGTCAGGTCACTTCTGGCTGAGGACCCACTTGACCAGGGTCGACGCCTCGTCCGCGTTGACCTGCGGGTTCGCGGGCATCGGGATCTGGCCCCAGGCGCCGACGCCGCCCTCGCGGACCTTCTTCGAGAGCTTGGCGACCGCGTCCTTGTCGCTCGCGTACTTGGCCGCGACGTCCTTGTAGGACGGGCCGATCAGCTTCTTGTCGACCGCGTGGCACGCGGTGCAGTTCTTGGCCTTGGCCAGGTCCATGCTCGCGTGCGCCGGGGCGCCGGCGAGCAGCGCGGCGGCCGAGGCGATGGACAGGATCAGGGTGCGCTTCATGCGTTCTCCGGAGGTCTTTGCCCTGGGACGGGCGAAATCGAGTGCCCGGGGATTCTAACGGGTTCGTCCGTTCGTGCGTTGACCCCCACCGCCCGACCGCCGGGCGTGGACGCCGGCGCCGTCGGTCGGCCACCCTGCGCCGATCTCCTTCGAGGCGAGCGTCGCGATGCCCCTGCTCTGGATCGGTCTGCTGCTGGTGCTGCTCCGGTGGTTCGAGATCGGGCCGTTCGCCACGCTGTCGTGGTGGTGGGTGCTGGCGCCGCTCGGCGCGGCGGCGCTGTGGTTCGAGGGGCTGGAGAAGTTCTTCGGCCTCGATCGCCGGCAGGTCGACGCGGTGGAATGGGAGAAGCGGCGCAAGACCCGCGTCGAGCACCAGTTCCACCAGCCGGAGAACCGCCGCTGAGGCGAGCCCGGGCTCGCCTGCCCGCATCCGATCGGACCGCCGGGCAGTGCCCGGCGCCCCGCGTCAGCTCTCGAACCCGTCGGTGACCGCGCCGCGGCTCGCGCTCGACGCGAGCTTGGCGAACTTCGCCAGCACGCCGCGCGTGTAGCGCGGCTTCGGCGGCGTCCATGCGGCGCGGCGCTTCGCGAGTTCGGCGTCGTCGACGTTGAGCTGCAGCATCAGCTTGTAGGCGTCGACGGTGATCGAGTCGCCCTCGCGGATCAGCGCGATGTTGCCGCCGACCGCGGCCTCAGGCGCGACGTGGCCGACGACCATGCCCCAGGTGCCGCCCGAGAAGCGGCCGTCGGTGATCAGCGCGACCGATTCGCCGAGCCCGGCGCCGATGATCGCCGAGGTGGGCGCGAGCATCTCGGGCATGCCGGGCGCGCCCTTCGGGCCGAGGTAGCGCAGCACCAGCACGTCGCCCGCGTTGATGCGGTTCTCCATGATCGCGGCCATCGCCGACTGCTCGTCGTCGAACACGCGCGCCGGGCCGGTCAGCACCGGGCTCTTCAGGCCGGTGATCTTCGCGACCGCGCCCTCGGGCGACAGGTTGCCCTTCAGGATCGCGAGGTGGCCCTTGTCGTAGAGCGCCTTGTCGAGCGGGAAGATGACCTGCTGGTCGGCGCGCGGCGTCGAGGGCACCTGGGCCAGCTCCTCGGCGAGCGTGCGGCCGGTGATCGTCATGCACTCGCCGTGCAGCAGGCCCGCGTCGAGCAGCAGCTTCATCACCTGCGGAATGCCGCCCGCCTTGTGCAGGTCGGTCGCGACGTACTGGCCCGAGGGCTTCAGATCGCAGATCACCGGCACGCGCTGGCGCACCCGCTCGAAGTCGTCGATGGTCCAGTCGATGCCGCCCGCATGCGCGATCGCCAGGTAGTGCAGCACCGCGTTGGTCGAGCCGCCGGTCGCCATGATCAGCGTCACCGCGTTCTCGATCGACTTCTTCGTGACGATGTCGCTCGGCTTGAGGTTCTTCCTGACCGCCTCGACGAGCACGCGCGCCGACTCCTTCGCCGACTCGAACTTGTCGGCGTCGGGGTTGGCCATCGTCGAGGAGCCGAGCAGCGACATGCCCAGCGCCTCGAACGACGAGGACATCGTGTTGGCGGTGTACATGCCGCCGCACGAGCCGGTGCCGGGCACCGAGTTCTGCTCGATGCCGTCGAAGTCCTCCTGGCTCATGCGCCCGCGCGAGTACTCGCCGACCGCCTCGAAGATCGAGACGATCGTCAGGTCCTTGCCCTTCCAGTGCCCAGGCTTGATCGTGCCGCCGTAGACGTAGATCGCGGGCACGTTCGCCCGCATGATCCCGATCATGCCGCCGGGCATGTTCTTGTCGCAGCCGCCGAGCACCAGCACGCCGTCCATCCACTGGCCCTGGACCGCGGTCTCGACGCAGTCGGCGATGACCTCGCGCGAGATCAGCGAGTACTTCATCCCCTCGGTGCCCATCGACATGCCGTCGGAGATCGTCGGCGTGCCGAAGATCTGCGGGTTGCCGCCGGCGGCGCGCACGCCCTCGACCGCCGCGTCCGCGAGCGGCTGCAGGCCGGAGTTGCACGGGGTGATCGTCGAGTGCCCGTTCGCGATGCCGATCATCGGGTTCGCGAAGTCGCTCTTCTTGTACCCCATCGCGTAGTACATCGAGCGGTTGGGCGCGCGGGCGACGCCTTCGGTGATGTTGCGGGAGCGGCGGTTCGCGGTCATCGCGGGTCTCCGTGTCGGTGTTCGGGGCGGTGTGTACGCGGCGGGAGCGGGGGCCCCCGGAGCGGGCGATGGTACGTGGCCGACCGCGATCCGTAAAATAGCGGCGACCGCCCCCTTTCGATATGAAGAAGATATCGCTGCCGGACCTGCCCGCCGACCTGCAGGGCATCGAGCTGCGCGGCCTCGCGTATTTCCGCGCGGTCGCGCAGGAGGGCCACTTCGGCCGCGCCGCCGCGCGCCTGGGGCTGTCGCAGCCGCCGCTGTCGATCCAGGTCCGGCAGCTCGAGGAGCGTCTCGGGCTGCAGCTGCTCGAACGCCGCCGCACCGGCGTCGTGCCGACCGCGGCCGGCCATGCGCTGGTGCGTGAGCTCGATGCGTTCTTCCCGCGCTACGCGCAGATGCTGGAGCGGGTGCGCGCGGCCGCGCGCGGCGAGGTCGGCGCGCTGCGGATCGGTTTCGTGACGCCGGCCGAGTACAGCTTCCTGCCCGCGGGGCTCCGCGAGTTCCGGCAGCTCCATCCGGGCATCGGGCTGGTGCTGCACGAGATGACCAGCGACGCGCAGTTCGATGCGCTGCGCGACGGCGAGCTCGACGCGGGCTTCGCGATGCTGCCGGTGCCGCACCGCGGGCTCGCGTGGCGCCGGGTGCTGCGCGAGCCGCTGCTGCTCGCGCTGCCGGCCTCGCATCCGGCGGCGCGCACGGGCGCGGGCCGCCCGCTGCGCCTCGCCCGGGTCGCGGACCTGCCGCTGCTGGTGTTCCCGCGCGACAAGGCGCCGGTGCTGCACGACGAGATCCTCGCGCTCTTCGCCCGGGCGGGCCTGTCGCCGACGATCGGGCAGGAGGCGATCCAGATGCCGACGATCGTCAGCCTGGTCGCCGCCGGGCTGGGCATGGCGGTCGTGCCGGCGAGCCTGCGCAACCTCGGCCGGACCGGGGTGGTCTACCGCGAGCCCGCCGGGCGGGCGGCTCACGTCGAGGTCGGCCTGGCCTGGCGGGCCGACGACCCGTCGCCGGCGCTCGCGCGGTTCGTCGGGCACTGGGGGCGGGCGCGTGGCTGAACCGCCTCGTGGTTTTCCGCAATGTGGACCGGGATCGCTTGATGCCGGTCAACTGGAAAGATTGACCAACGGCCATGTCTGACCGATTCGGGTTAGCGTGTCATCGTGGCGGGCTCGGAGTGACCATGCCGAGCCGCCGTTCGTGCCGTGCGCCGTGAACCGATCCGCGGCAGATCGGTACCCGCCGTTCCGGAGACGTGCCTCGTGCCAGCCCCTTCGCTGCCCAGAGAACAAGATCGCCTGGCGACCCTGCGGGACCTCGGCATCCTCGGCACGCCGCCCGAACCCGCGTTCGACGACCTGACCGAGCTGGCCCGCACGCTGCTCGACGTGCCGATGGCGATGGTCAGCCTGGTCGACGCCGACCGGCAGTGGTTCAAGTCGGCCGTCGGCACCGAGCTGGAGGGCTCGCCCCGCGAGCACGCGTTCTGCGCGCACGCGATCGCCGGGGCGGGTCCGCTGGTCGTGCCGGACGCGCTGCTCGATGCGCGTTTCTCCGGCAGCCCGCTGGTGACTGGAGCGATGGGGGCACGGTTCTACGCCGGTGTACCGCTGAGGGTGAGGGGCTGGCCGGTCGGCACGCTGTGCGTCGTCGACCACCGGCCGCGCACACTCGACGCGGCCGGCCTGGCGACGCTGCAGCGGCTCGCCGGGATGGCCGTCCGCGCACTCGAGGGCTACGCCGAGGCGCGCAGCGCGCGGCTCGCGCAGGAGCGGCTCGCCGACTTCCTCGCGTCCTCCGGCGACTGGCTGTGGGAGACCGACGGGCTGCGCGTGCGCTGGGTGTCGGACAACATCGAGCGGGTGCTCGGGGTGCCGGTCGCCTCCTACCAGGACCACCTGGTCGTCGAGCGCCTGGTCGACGACGACGCCGAGACGCGCGCGGCGAACGCCCGCGCGCTCGCGGCGATCCGCGACCGGACGCCGTTCCGCGACCTGCGCGTGCGCCGGGCCACGCCCGGCGGCACGCGCGTCGTCGTCAAGAGCGGCGTGCCGGTCCGCGATGCCTCCGGGAGGTTCGGCGGCTATCGCGGCGTGTCGCGCGACGTCACCGAAGCGAGCGAGGCGAGCCTCACCACGAGCGTCGCCGAGCGGCGGCTCAACGAGGCGATCGAGGTGCTCGACGAGGCGTTCGTGCTGACGGACGCGCAGGGGCGCATCGTGCACACCAACGCCCACTGGCGCGCCGTCAACCTCGCGCCCGGCGCACCCGTGCCTGCCGATTGGATGTCGCACCTGCAGAACCAGATCGCGACCGGCGCGATCGAATCGGCCGCCGGGCGCGAAGACGCGTTCGTCGCGGAGCGACTCGCGCACCGCGAGGCCTGCGGTGAACCGATGGAGATCCGGGTGCGCGGCCGCGACCTCGTCGTGCGCGACCGGCGGCTGTCCGACGGCAGCATCGCGAGCGTCGGGCAGGACATCTCGGAGCTGCGCGCCGAGCACCGGGCCACCGTCGACGCGGTCCGCCGGCTGCGGCTCGCGACCTCGGCCGCGCGGCTCAAGGTCTGCGAGATCGACCTCGAGGCCGGCACGATCGCGTCGGTCGTCGATGCGCCGCCCGGCGACGACTCGCCGGAGGTGCCCGAGCGGGTCGATGCGGCGCTGGCGATGATCGAGCCGGACGACCGGCCGGGCTTCGAGGCCGGGCTGCGCGCGGTCTGGGACGGCGAGGTCGACGTCTTCCGCGACGAGGTCGGCATGCGCGGCCCCGAGGGGCGCCTCTTCAGGATGTCGATCGCGGTCGCGCTCGAGCCCACCGTGGCGGACCGCTCGCGTCGCCTGGTCGCGGTCCGGCAGGACGTGACCGCGCTGCGGCACGCGGAGGAGGCGGCGCGGCTGAAGACCGCGGCCGAGCTCGCCAACCGGTCCAAGAGCGAGTTCCTGTCGCGGGTGGGCCACGAGCTGCGCACGCCGCTCAACGCGATCCGCGGGCTCGCCCAGGTGATGCAGCGCGAGGCGGCCGACGGAGAGCCGCCGGCGCGCCGCGCGATACTCGGCCACGTGCTGACCGCGAGCGAGCACCTCGCCGCGCTGCTGGACGACCTGCTCGACATGTCCCAGGTCGAGACCGGCCGGCTGGCGATCCGCAGCGAGCCGGTCGAGGTGGCCACGGTGATGCGCGACTGCCTGAGGATGATCGCGCCGCAGGCGGCCGGCCACGGCATCGGGCTGGAGTGCGGGCGCGTGCGCGACGGGCTGCGCGTGCTCGGCGACGCGACGCGGCTGCGCCAGATCCTGCTGAATCTCGCGTCGAACGCGGTCAAGTACAACCGGCCGCAGGGCCGGGTGCGGATCGATGCCGAGGCCGACCGCGGCGACGGCCTGACTCGGATCACGGTCACCGACACCGGGCCCGGCTTCACGCGCGAGGAGGCTGCCCGCATCTTCAGGCCGTTCGAGCGGCTCGCCCGCGGCGACGGCGACGGCGCCGAGGGCCTCGGGCTCGGGCTGTCGATCGCGCAGGGCCTCGCGCAGGCGATGGGCGGCTCGATCGCCGTCGACAGCGAGCCCGGTCGAGGCACGACGTTCACGGTGCACCTGCCGGCCGCGCCCGAGGGGGTATCCGGCCCCGACCCGCGCGACCCGGCGGACCGCCGCGCGGCCGACGGGACGCCGGCGGCGGAGCTGGCGCCCGTGCCGCGCCGCGTGCTGTACGTCGAGGACAACCGGCTCAACGGCCTGCTGATGAGCCAGATCGCGCGACAGGTGCCGGGGCTGGTGCTCAAGGTCGTCGAGACCGGCGAGGAGGCGCTCGCGTCGATCGGCGGGTTCGCGCCGGACCTGCTGCTGCTCGACAACGACCTGCCCGGGATCCACGGGCTGGAGCTGCACCGGCTGCTGAAGGACGACCCGCGCTGGGCGTCATTGCGGGTGGTGCTCGTGTCGGCCGACGCGACCGCCGAGAGCATCGCGCGCGCCCGCGACCAGGGCTTCGACGACTACTGGGTCAAGCCGCTCGACGTGAGCCGGGTGATCGCCGAGCTGGGCGGCGCGCCCGGTCCCGAGCGCGTCGACGCGGCTACTGGAGCATGAAGGTCGAGTACTCGAGGCGCGCGAAGCTGCGCGCGAGCGCGACGAAGCCGACGGTCACGCACAGCAGCAGCGACAGCGCGAAGCCGTAGCCGAAGGCCTGCGGCCCGAGCTGCAGCGACAGCGAGGTGAGCCCCGCGTTCGCGACGACGAACAGCACGCACAGCCCGAGCACGACGCGGCGCTTGTCGAGGTAGAAGAAGACCGTCAGCACCGACAGGAACAGCACCTGCAGGCCGGCGGCGATCACCTGCACGTACAGCAGAGGCAGGTACAGGTCGGAGATGCCGAGCCACGCGAGCAGGCGCTCGCCGGCGACGAACAGCAGCAGCACCGCGATCGCCTGGATCTTGATCATCTCGAACAGGCCGGTGCGCACCGTCGTGACCATGCCGTTGCGGTGCCGCTCGATCGTCTGCAGCGAGCCGCCGCCGCGCACCGCCCCGTAGAAGCCGTCGTAGTGCTCGACGAAGTCGGTCTCGATCCGCACGAGGAAGACCGCCATGCCGGGGATGATCGACAGGTAGGCGAGGAACACCGGCAGGTCGTAGATGATCGACGCGCGCAGCGGGCCGATCACCGACTCCGAGGTCGGGGGCCACGCCCAGAAGATGAACTTGTCGATCCAGACGCCGAGGTTGAACAGCAAGCCGATCCAGGCGAGCGTCGGGTAGCGCAGCTGCTCGCCGAAGCACTCGAAGGACACGAAGCGTGGCGACGGGAACTCGCGCACGATCATCGCCTGCATGCCGGCGAAGAGCAGCACCTGGCCGGCGACGAAGCCGGCGAGCAGGCCCTCGAGGCCCCAGGGCCGCAGCACCACCGCGAAGCCGACGGTCGCGCCGTAGCCGAGCAGGTAGAGCCAGACGATCGTCATGTACTGCTTCATGCCGGACAGGAAGACCGTCGCGATCCAGATCAGCGACAGCAGCACGAAGCCTGCGAGCGCGAGCATCCGGTAGGCGATCGACTGCTCGGGGAACAGCAGCACCGCGACGGCGATCCCGAGCGTCCCGGACAGGCCGGCGACGACCCACAGCACGCCGTGGTAGTTCGACAGGATCACGTCGCGGCGGTGCTCGAACAGCCGGTCGGCGACGAAGCGCGTGAACGCGAGCTGGAAGAAGCCGGTGAGGATCAGGCTCGCCGCGATCAGGTAGGTGACGGTCACCTGGAACTGCATGACCAGCGCGTCGGGCACGACGACGCCGACGCTCATGAAGCCGATCGCGAGCATGCCGATGATCGACAGCACCCACGGCCCGGAGCTGATCACGCCGGCGAAGCCGTAGGCGCGCAGCAGCGACAGCAGCGAGTCGCGCTGGATCAGCCGCCGGAGCTCGAAGCCGATGCCGGCCATGGCCCTATGCGCCTCCCGTCCAGCCTTCGCCGGGGGCGGCGCCCTTCGGGTCCTGCAGCGCCCACGCGTAGAGCTCGCGGTAGCGGCCGAACATCATGTCCTGCGTGTAGAACGACTCGACGCGCCGGATGCCGGCGGCCTGCGCGGCGCGCCACGCGGCCGGGTCCTCGAGCAGCCGCAGTGCCGCGCCCGCGAGCGCCTCGGGGTCGGCGATGCGCACCACGTCGCCGGCCGAGCCGATCGCGGCGTCGTCGCCGGGCAGACCTTGGATCAGCTGGCGGCACGAGCCGACGTCTGTCGCGACCGCGGGCACGCCGGCGGCGAAGCCCTCGAGCAGCACCAGCGGCAGCGCCTCGCTGATCGAGCTCAGCACGACGAGGCCGACCTTCGGCAGGATGTCGTCGATCTTCTGGAAGCCGAGGAACTTCACCGTGTCCTGCAGGCCGAGGCTCGCGGCGATCGCGTGGCACTCCTCTGCGTAGGCCGGGTCCTCGTCCTCGGGGCCGGCGATCCAGCCCTGCGCGCCGGGCAGCCGGTCGGCGACGGTGCGCATCGCGCGGATGAAGGTCTTCACGTCCTTGATCGGCACGACGCGGCCGATCAGACAGAGCACCGGCGGCGGATCGTCGCCCCGCCTGTCGCGCAGCGCCGCGAGCCGCGGCAGGTTGATGCCGTTGGCGACGTTGGTGGTGCGCTCGGGCGGCGCGCCGTCGGCGATCTGGCGCAGCCGGTTGGTCTCGTAGAGCGCGACGATCCGGTCGGACGCGTCGTAGCACATGCGTCCGAGCGTCTCGAAGAAGCGCACCCAGGTGTCCCGGAAGTAGGCGACCTGCGACGGATCCTTGTCGAACACGCCGCGGTTGTCCGCGATCCAGGTGCTCTGGAACAGGTCGATCTTGCGTTCCTTGGTGTAGATGCCGTGCTCCGAGAGCAGCAGGCGTCGCCCGGTACGCTGGCGCAGCATCGCGCCAAGCAGGCCCGCGTAGCCGGTGGAGATGCTGTGGTAGCACTTCGCCGGGATCAGCGAGCGCGCGATGCGGGCGAGCATCCAGATCGGCGCGTGCATGATCCGCACCGTCCAGAAGTAGTCGACGAACGAGGGATCGGTGCAGAAGCGCCGGTACTGGTCGGTGACGAACTCCCACGAGCGCTCGCTGTAGAGGAACGCGCGCTCGGACAGCGGCTCGCCGTCGGCGAGCATCGGCACCATCCCGCGCAGCAGCTCGCCGGGGTTGCCCGGTGCGATCGCGCCCTGCGCGCCCGGTCCGCCGCGCGCCGCGCGCAGCGTCTCGTGCAGCGCCGCGTTCAGCTCGAACGCCTTCGCGTCGCCGCGGTGGCTCGCCGCGGCCGGCGGCTCGCGCACGTCCTGCACGTGGTGCACCTCGAGGTGCACGAAGTTGTCGGGCAGCGTGTAGCGCATGTCGCCGTAGTCGTCCGGCCGGCTGCCGAGGAACACCGCGCCGAAGCGGTACTCCGGGAAGCCGCGGACGATCTGGTTGACCCAGCTCGACACGCCGCCGGACACGTACGGGAACGTGCCCTCGAGCAGCAGCATCACGTCGACCGACTCGGCACGGGGCAGGGCGTTCGTCGTGGTCATCAGAATTTCCAGTACGCGTATGCGGCGGCGACGCGCAGTGCGTCGGGCGGGGTCGCGAGCGAGGCGAACAGCGTGCGGACCTCGTCGAAGCGCCGCTCGCGGAACGCGTACTCGGCGAGCCAGGGCACGAGCCGCTCGCGCGGGAAGCCGAGGCCGGCCGCGCGCTCGAGCGCCGCGCGCCCGGCGGCGGGCTCGTCGGCCTCGAGGCCGAGGCGGCCCACGAGGTACCAGAGACCTGCGTCGTCCGCGCGCAGCGCGAGCGCGTCGTGCGCGTGGCGCCAGGCCTCGCGCGCGGTGAAGCGCAGCAGGTCGCCCTGCACGAGCTTCTGGTAGACGAGCTCCCACTGCAGCTCGGCGAGCCGCTTGTGCGCCCCGTGCAGGCGGTCCGCGCGACCCGCGGGGTCGGCGCCGTCGGCCCGCGCCTCGGCGAGCGCCGCCTGCTCGGCGAGGATGCGCTGGCTGACCGACTTCTCCTTCTTGTCGAGCATGCCGTAGGCGAGCAGCCGGATGTCCTCGAACGGGTCGGTGAGCAGCTGGCGCAGGATGTCCGAGGTGATGCGCCCGGGCGCGTCCTGGATCGACAGCAGCGCCGACAGGCGCGCCGACGGCGGCGCCTCGCCGCTGGTCAGCTGAGCGCGGATCTGGCCGGCCCGCACACCGGTCGGGTCGCGCTCGCGGGTCGATGTGTACTCGGGCGCGTCGACCAGTCCGATCGGCGCGTCGTCGACCGCGCGCGCGAAGCGGTGGCCGATCGCGACCGCGGCGCGGACCCAGGCGGCGAGCGTCGGCACGAACAGGTTCAGGGTGACCAGCGCGGCGATCGCGGGGCCGCGCGGCGTGCGCAGCGACGCAGGCAGCGTGCGCCACAGCAGCGCCGACAGCACGAGGCTCGCGACGACATGGGCGGCCCCGTCGATCGCGAGTGCGCGCGCGTCGTCGGCGACGAGCGCCGCGTGGCCGACGGCGACGACGTCGACCGCGGTCGCGACCGCGATGCCGGCGGCGAGCGCGAGCGACGCGCCCCGGCCCGCGGGGGCCGGCGCGGGCATCGGGATCGGGGCGGCGAGCACGGACACGACGGGCCGGTCGCGGGTCAGGCGTCGGCCGAGGCCGGCGCGGGCGAGGTGGAGGGCGACCCGGCGGGCGCGGCCGGCGGGGCCGGGGGGCCCGGGGGCGGCGACCCGATCGCGCCGATGCGCGTGGGCACGGCCACGCGGCAGCGGTTCAGCAGGTCGTCGAGCGTCGACTCGGGCTCGGCTTCGCCGAGCCGCGCGACCTGCACGCCGATGCGCGCGCGCTGGAAGTCGGTGTCGAACTGGGCGCGCAGCGCGCCCTCGATCCGAGCGAGGAAGCCCTCGATCGCCGCGGGCCCGGCGAGCGCGAGCAGATGGATCATCACGTGGTGATCGCGCGTCTCGATCTCCCAGACCATGTCGAGGCTGCGCGGCATCCGGCGGACCTGCCCGGCGAGGTTGGTGCTCTCCGCGCTGCGGTCGAAGACCAGCGCGACCAGCGCCGAGTCGATGTCGGAGTTGCGGCGCAGCGCCCCCAGGCGCACCACCTCGAGCGCGAAGTCCGCCGGGCAGTCGGGCCGCAGCGCGTGCACGCGGCGCACCAGCGTGCGGGCCTGCAGCCCATCGGCCCAGTAGCCGAGCAGCACCGTCAGCAGCTGCAGGTTCTCGAGGTTCAGCGCGAAGAACGGCAGTCGCTCGACCGCGAGCAGTGCGACGCGCTCGCCGTCGCTCGCATCGACCGGTGCGCAGACGAGGTAGCGGCTGTCGAGCGCGGCGGCCTGGTCGGCCTGCACGTGCGCGAGGCGGTCGGTCGTCAGCGCCGCGCGCACCAGCGGGTCGTCGGCGTCGAGCGGCGCGCCCTCGCCGAGCCGCGCCTGCCCGTCGGGCAGCGGGCGGCCCTCGCGTACAGGGTGCAGGGACGCCGCCTCGAGCTCGCAGCTCTGCGACAGCATCTGCATCAGGTAGCGGCCGCCGGGCAGCTCGCCGGGCTCGCGTCCGATCGCGGTGCGCAGCTCGCCGAGCAGGTCGCGCAGCGTCACCGGCCGCACCAGCAGCTCGTTCTCGATGCGCTGGTGCGACAGCTGCAGCAGGAAGTGCGAGCGGGTCAGCGCCTGCAGCCGCTCCGACAGGAAGTGATTGGCCTCGCGGACCTTGCGCAGCCGCTCGTGCCAGACGTCGGCGAACTGCCCGCAGGCGACGACGAGCACGAGCCCGCCGAGGAAGTAGTGCTGCGGGAAGACCGAGCGCAGCACCGGCCAGGCCGCGCCGACCGCGAACCAGGCGCCCGCGATCAGCCCGCCCGCGAAGAGCCCGATCACCGTGCCGAAGCGCATCGCGAGCACCGCGGGCATCAGCCAGAGCCACGGGAATCCGGCGCCTACTCCGAACGGATCATCGGGCGCGAGCCACGCCGACAGGCCGATCGCCGCCGCGGTCAGCACCGCCGACTCGACGAGGTGCAGCCTGAACGCCGCGTCGTCGCGCGGTCGGCCCGAGCGCAGCAGCCGGCCGACGCGGGCCGCGAGCGACCCGCCGACCCGTGCGCGGCCGGTGCCTTCGGCCATCGTCACCGCGCGGCCGCGACCAGCGGCGCCGACAGGCGCGTCAGCAGCTGGTGGGCGACCGCGGAGAGCGCCTCGCGACTCCAGCCGGTGCGCCCGCCCGCGGCCGACCACAGCACGCGGCCGGTGGGCACGTCGAGCACCTGCAGCGTGAAGCCGACGGCGGGCTCGCCGTCGACGCCGACCTTGTAGCGCCACTCGTCGACCGTGCCGGTGACGGCGTAGCGCATGTTCTGCGAGCGCGCCCAGTCGAGCGCCTGGTCGACGCCCTTGCGCTCGCTCGGCTCGAACAGCGCATCGCCGCCGATCGAGCTCGGATAGCGGCGCAGCGTCGTGATGCCGCCGTTGCGCAGCAGGCTCTCGAGGATCGCCTCGGCGCGCAGCCCGGCCTGCGGCGTCTCGGTGTGGTTCACCATCGGCAACAATGCCCAGGACGCGCTGCTGTCGAGCGTCGGAGCGCGCGGCACCGAAACGGTCGAGCACGCGGCGAGCGCGAGCGGCAGCGCGACGAGGGCTCGGCGCCTTGCGCTCGGTGCGGAGGAGCTGACGGAGTGGGTCTTCATCGGACCGGCAGATGATAGGCGATGCCGAACATGCGAACGCCGTCGGGCAATCCGGGGGTGGGGCTGAGCAGGCCGAGGAACGCGCTGAACCGGTCGGTGCCGAGAAGCGAGGTGGTGAGCCCCGCGCGCAGCGCATAGCCGGCGCCGGTCACCGAGTTCGCGCGCAGCAGCACTTCGCCGAACGGCCTGAGCGCGCGACTGTAGGTCTGTGCGACCGTCTCGCCGAACGACACGCCGACCGCGATCTCGCTCGAGGCCGTGGGCACGACGGTGGGCGTCGGATCGCCGAGCTCGGCGGGCACACGGGGCGCGACCAGCGTGTCGGCGACGGTGCGCGCGCGCCAGTCCGACACCGTCGCGATCGCCTTCAGCGCGAGGTCCGGGTACTCCATCCTCAGGCGATGCGAGGCCTCGAGCGTCCACACCGTGCCGGTGCCGAGCGTCGAGCCGTCCTGCGACATCAGCCGGGTCGGCGCGACGCCGGCGACGATGCGGTCACGCCCGGTGAACGGCTGGGTCCATCGCAGCTCGACGACGTCCTTCATGCCGGCCACGCGCAGCGGCGCCGACTCGGTCGCGACCTGGCGCAGCCCGACGACGGCCGACGGACCGCGGTCCGACTCGGGCGGGCCGCGCAGCGCGATCCGCGCACCGACGCGATCCTTCACGGACGAGTACGCCGAGAGCTCTGCATCGGCCTGCATCGACGTGCCCCGCCAGTGCGCGGTCGCCGCGACGCGCAGCGCCGTGTCGGGCACGTCGAGCAGCTGCGCGGGCTCGAGCGCGTGCTGCGCGTCGACGTCGACGAGCGCGCCGACCGACATCCCTGGGGCCATGCTCCGGCGCACCTGCAGCCGCGTGGTCCGCAGGCCGAGCGTGCCGATCTGTCCGCCGGCGAGCTCGACCGAGGCGTGCGACGCGTCCGGCAGCATCGTGTCGACGACGCGCCGATGCGCGTCGTCTATCGCGGGGCGTTCGTCGTGCAGGTTCCACGCGAGCGTCTGCGCCTCGGCGATCCGCCCGGTGCGCTGCAGCGCCTCGACCTGCTCGGCGCGCGGCAGCCAGTCGGGCAGCGCGTCGACGAGGGTCGCGAGCGCCTCCCGGTCGCCGGTGTCCAACGCGATCGCGAGACGGGCCCAGCCGGGACGCGTGACCTGGGTCGCGTAGCGCGACAGCAGCCAGGCGCGTGCCGCGTCCGACGACTCGCGGCTCAGCATCCAGGACAGCACCAGCTCGCGACCGCCGGAGACGACGGCGCGCGACTCGAGCCGCTCGGAAGCGTCCGAGACGACCTCGGCGCTCGAGCCCGCGGCCGACGCGAGCGACGCGACCTCGACGCCGCGGCGCGGCGTGGCGAGCACGGCGTCGACGCGCCGCAGCAGCTCGGCGGCGTCGGCGGGGGGCGGGTCGATCTCCGCGCGGCGCGGCGCGGCGGCCTCGCGGCGCTCGGCGATCGTCGCGGCGGTGACGTCCTCGCCGAGCCGGCGCAGCACGGCGCGGGCCGAGTCGGCCGGCGCGAATCGCGTTGCCAACGCGAGCGCCGCCTGGCGCCGCCACGGGCTCGCGTCGCGATCGGCCGGCGCGAGCGCGCGCAGCTCGGTCCACGCGCGGCGGCGCACCGTCCAGGCGGCGTCGGGCATGCCGTTCTGCTCGAGGCAGTCGGCGTAGCCGAGCTGCCACAGGTAGTCGTCGCTGCCGCGGCGGGCCTGCCGCACGAACCAGCGCAGCGCGCGCTGCGGCTGGTCGAGCGCCATCCAGCCGGCCGCGTGCACGCCCCACAGCGCGGGCTCGCGCTCGGCGCGGCCCTCGCCCTGAAGCAGCGCGGTGCGCAGCGTCTCCGCGTTGCGCTGCGCGAGCAGCATCCACATCAGCGCGGCACGCAGCCGCGGGTCGCCGGGCTCGAGCTCGAGCGCCCGCTGCAGCGCGCGCCGCGCGCCGGTGTCGTCGCCGATCGACTGCAGGTGGGTCGACAGCGCCTGCAGGTAGCCGACGTCGCGCTGCAGCGTCGCGAGCTGGCCGGGCGCCATGTCTCGGCCGATCCGGTCGAGCGCGCCGAAGTCGCCGAGCCGCAGCCACAGCGAGAACGCGCGCTCGCCGTGCAGCGGGCGATGGCCCGCGCGCCACGCGTGCTCGGCGACGACCGCGGCCGCGTGCAGCGAGCGGTGCTCGAGCAGGCCGCTCCATTCGGCGAGCTCGTCGGGGCCGGCGCGCTCGAGCCGCACCAGCAGCCGGTAGGCGAAGTCGGCGTCGTCCTCGCGCTGCAGCTGCTCGGCGAGCCGCGCGTACAGGTGCCACCAGGTGATCCGCTCGGTGTCGCCGGCCGCGTGCGGCAGCTGGGGGGCCTCGGACAGCGCGGCGACCCGGTCGCGCAGCCGGTGCAGCGACGCGAACGCGCCGCGCACGTCGCCGCGGTCGAGCAGCACCGTCGCGCGCCGCAGCGCACGCGCCGTGTCGGGGCCGGCCTCGGCGTCGGCGCGATCGAGTGCGCGCAGCACCGCATCGAGGTCGCCGAGCGCCTCGTTCAGCGCCATCTGGTGCTCGAGCAGCGTGCGGCTGCGCGCGACGCCGCGCGCGGCGATCCGCTCCTCGAGCCAGGCGATCGCCTCGCGCGGCTGGCCCTCGTCCTCGATCAGTTTCGCGATCCGCAGGTCGAGCGCCTCGTCGCCGCCGCGCGCGGCGCGCACGCGCAGGGCCTCGAGCATCACGACGTTGTCGCGGACCCCGGTGGCGAGCTGCTCGACGCGGGTCCACTCGCTCTCGGCGCCGCTGCGTCGGGCGAGCCACAGCCACTGCTCGAGCGCCGCGACCGGGCGGTTCGACCAGTCGGCCGCCTGCGCGAGCCGGCGCCGCCAGGTCGCATCGTCCGGCACGTTGCGCACGGCCGCCGCGGCGACCTCGCAGGCGTCGGCGACGTTGCGGTTGGCGAGGAACACCTCGTAGGCGAGGGCGTAGGTCGCGTCGTCGAAGGGCAGGTGCGGCCGGGGTGCCCGGGGCGCGGCGGCGGCTTCGGTGGAGACGGTCCGCAGCGCGGGCGCGTCGTCCGCGGCCTGCAGCGCCTCGAGTTGGCGCAGCAGCGCGAACTTCAGCATCTCGCGAGCGTAGCGGTCCGCGAGGTCTGGCCGGCCCGCGGCCATCGCGAGCTTCACCATGAACTTCATCAGGCCGGCGTCGGGCTGCAGCCGGCCGATCCGGGCGTCGGCCTCGGCGAAGGCCTGGGCGGTGCGGTCGGCGGCCTGGAGCAGGCGGACGGCGGCGAACAGGTGCACGCGCCGGACGTCGTCGGAGGTCGCGGCGTCGAACGCTGCCCAGCGCAGCCGCACGGCCTCGAGCGGATCGGCGAACCGCTCCGCCTCGGCCGAGAGCCGTGCGTACCAGGCGTCCGGGGCGGTGCCGGACGGTGGCGCGAGCCGGGCCCGCGCGTCGAACAGCCGGCGCACGAGCGCAGCGTCGCCCGAGGCCAGCGCCCGCTGCCAGAGCGGCTCGAGCGTCGCCGCGTCGGTCGCGCGCTCGACCTCCATCGTGGCGATCACCGACAGCTGGGCGGTCACGTCGACCTCCGCGGCGGCCCGTTCAGGGGCCTCCGGCGCGGCGGAGGCGAGGCGGCGCTCGAGCACCTCCATCTTCAGCCACTGGGCGTCGCGGCGCAGCTCCGGCGAGCGGGCGACGCTCGGCGCGGCGAGTGCGGCGATCGCCGCGTCCCAGTCGCCGAGGCCCAGGTGCTTGCGCGCGAGCGCGATCTGCAGCGGCAGGTCGTCGGGCTCGGCCGCGAGCCAGGCGCGCAGGTAGGCGACCGTCAGCAGGTCGCTGCGCGAGGACTGCGACAGGCGCTCGACCAGCGACGCGCCGGGCAGGGCGAGCCACAGCGCGAGCGCCATCGCGGCGCAGAACGCGGCGATCGAGGGGCCGGTGAACAGCCGGAGCCGCTCATCTTCGGCAGCCGACCGAAACCACGACCCCTCCTGGCCGGACGTCCCGGGGGAGGGTGTAGCGGTAGACATCGTGGCCGGATCGTAAGAGGTCGAATCCGGCCATCCGTTTGCCTTCCGCTGAGCGGTCGCCGACGGTGATCCTGCAAGAAGGGGGGTGCGACAGGGTCACTTCGCCGGGAACCCGCGAAGTGAAGCGAAATTCGACGCCGTCGGCCGTTCGTCGGAGGCGATCCACCCGACCGTTGCCTTCGAGGACGAACGGCGGGTCGACACCGCCGACCCCCTCCGAGGCGACCAACCAGGCGACCGGCGCGGCGAGGTGGATCCAGCGCCCGTCCGGGCCCGTCCGCCAGCCCGCGACGCCCTCGCTGCGGGCCAGGTCGATGTCCCCGGGCGCGCCTGCGGGCAGCCGGACCGTGCCGAGATCACCGTCGCCGACCAGCTTGAATCGGCCCGGGCGCAGCGTGTCGCGGGCGACCACGAAGCCCTCGAAGTCGACGATCCGCCGGATCCAGTCCGAGCCGTGGACGGGGTGCAGCGGCTGCCCCATCGCCCAGTCGTAGACCTTGCGCAGCGCCGCGATCGACGCCTGCTTGCCGGCGGAGTAGGTGTGGTAATAGATGTTGACCGGCTTCAGGCGCCGCGGCCGTTCCGTCATCTGGAACGTCTCGATCACCCGCTCGAAGCCCCAGAACGGGCCGGTCCAGAGGTTCGTGTAGACGTTCTCGTTCTGGTTGGGCGCCAGCACCTGCAGCCAGCCGTCCTTGCGGATCGACATCGGCGCGACCGCGGTCAGCGTCGGGTTGGCCTTGGTGATCGTGGTCTCGCCGCCGTTCATGTTCAGCAGCCCGCTCAGCCAGGCCCGCGCGATCGCGACCGGTGGCGGAGCGCAGTCGCCGGTCCACAGGAAGACGCCGGTGCGCCGGCCTCCGGGGGGCAGCAGGCGGTCGTCGATGTACTTCGCCGAGCCCGAGAGCTCGGCGTCCAGGTCGAACGCGTAGCCCGGCACCGCGAGCGTGTAGCGCCGGTCGGTCTCGCCGGCCACCGCCTGTCGCCAGAAGAACGGGTGGGAGTAGGAGTGGGTGGCCGGCTCGACCTGCGGCAGCGCGAAGATCCGGCGCGCGATCTCCTCGAGCGCGGGCGACAGCGCCGCGTAGACGCCGGTCGACGCGGTCTCGCCCTGGATCACCGAGATGGTGTGCGGCACCGGGTAGCGGGCGATGAAGTCGCGCAGCATCACCTCGGCGGCGAACGGCGCGCCGGGCAGCTCCGCGCGCGACGCGAAGCCGTCGCCGTCGACGTGGATCATCAGCAGGCGCCGGCCGGTCTCGGTCGTGGGGTCGGGCACCGGGATCGCGGGCAGCGCGAGCGCTGCGCGCAGGAACTCGAAGGGCTCGACGACCCAGCGCTGCGCGTCGCGGCCGGGCAGCTCGACGACGGCGAACGGCGACAGCACGAAGCCGCCCCAGTCGGTGATCGCGGCCGCGTCGAAGACCGTGCCGCGCGCGTCGGCCAGCCGCAGCAGCGGCCGCACGACGCCACGGGCGGTCAGCGGCTGCAGCTCGTTGCGGGTCGGCGAGGGCTGGATCTCGTGGCCGACGATCGGGTCGCGCTCGCGGATCTCGAGCGGGGTGTCGACGCGGCCGGCGAACGGCACCAGCCCGAGCGTCGCGCCGAGCCCGCCCGCCTGCAGCGTCGCGCCGAAGCCGTTGACGAACGCGATCCGCAGGCCCTGGGCGCGCACGCCGCGGACCCAGCCGGGCAGGTCCCAGCCGCGGCCCGCGGTGTTGCCGTTGAACCAGGCGACGACGCCGGCGTACCGGTCGGCGAGCGGTCCGGCGGGCGGCGGGCGCTGGCGCACGTTCCAGAGCTCGACACGATAGCCGAGCCACTGCAGCGGCATCGACAGGAATCGATGCACGTCGGAGGCCGCCGGGTCGGCCTCTGGCGCCTGGTCGTACAGCACCAGGATGCGCCGCGGCACGACCTCGATCGCGCCGATGCCGACCGTCTCGAGCGCGGGCTCGGAGACGTACGGGACGACGCCGTGCGCGCCGATCCGGCGCGCGGTCTCGCGCATCGCCTCGCGATCCCCGGGGGGCAGGTAGTCGATCGCGATCGTCGGCAGCCGGTACCGGTCGCGGACCTCGGCGAGCCGCGCGAGCAGCCACTCGCGGTCGGCCGGCGGCACGTCCTCGAAGCGGCGCGCCCCTTGGCGCCAGCCCTTGTACAGCGACTCCGCCGCGACCGCCGACAGGCGCGGCGCGATCCGGGGCAGCACCTCGAAGCCGCGGTTGGCGATCAGCCGCGCGTCGGGGAAGCGCTTCGCGAGCGCCTCGATCGCGCGCGCGAGGCCGGCCTGCTGCGCCTCGCGCGCGGCGTCGTCGCGGGCGGCCAGCTGCCACGAGTCCATCGTGTCGAGGAAGAAGCCGCGGTAACCGGCCGCCCACAGCGGCGCGACGATCCGCTCGACGAGGAACTCGGGCCACGCGGGGTGCGACTGGTCGACGACGCGGCTGCCCCAGGCGGCGTTGTCGGCGACCAGCAGGCCCGCGGGCGCCTGCGCGGCGTACTCGCGCGAGGGGTGGATCTCGCCGACCGACACGTACGCGAAGAGCTCGGATCGCCCGCTGGCGCGCGCGCGATGCACGACCGGGTCGTTGCGGTGGTCCGGGTCGACGACGACGACATCGAAGGCGCGCAGCTCGTCGAGCGGTGGCACCGCGCCGTAGTGCAGCGCGATCGACCAGCCCGGAGCGCCGATCGGCACCGGCGGCGCGGCGAGCACCTCCGGGTCGACGGGCGCGTCGCCGCGCGCTCGTGCGTCGCCGTAGGACAGGCCGGTGGGCGTGTCCTGAGCGCGGTTGCGGTCGGGCACGACGGTGCGCGCGGCGGTCGCGGGCTCGGTCCGCGCCGCCGGGTTGTCGTGCGGCTGCGCCGGCAGCGCTCCCGCGACGCAGGCCGCGGCGAGCGCGAGCGCCGCGCGGCACGCGATGCGCAGCGCGGCCGACATCGGGAGGCGGACGCTCGTCGGGGTCATCGGGATCCGGGGCCGCACGCCGGGGGGGGCCGCGCGAGTCGTGGGAGAATGGCCGCCGATTATAGGCACCGCCCCGCACGGGTCCGCGCGCACGACACGATGCTCACCCATCCCGAGTTCGACCCGATCGCGCTGCAGCTCGGCCCGCTCGCGATCCGCTGGTACGGCCTGATGTACCTGGTCGCGTTCGCCGCGTTCTACCTGCTCGGTCGCTGGCGCGTCACGCGGACCTTCCACGGCCCCGCGACCGGGCTCGGCCCCTCCGACGTCGAGGACCTGCTGTTCCACGGCGTGCTCGGCGTCGTCGTCGGCGGGCGGCTCGGCTACGTGCTGTTCTACAAGCCCGCCTACTACCTGCAGCATCCGCTCGAGGCGTTCGCGGTCTGGCAGGGCGGGATGTCGTTCCATGGCGGGCTGATCGGCGTGCTGGTCGCCTGCGCGTGGTTCGCGCGCAAGCGCGGGCTGCCGTGGCTGAAGCTGATGGACTTCGTCGCGCCGCTGGTGCCGGTGGGCCTCGCCACCGGGCGGCTCGGCAACTTCATCAACGGCGAACTCTGGGGCCGCGCGACCGACCTGCCGTGGGCGATGGTCTTCCCGCAGTCGGGCACCGCGGTGCCGCGGCATCCGTCGCAGCTCTACCAGTTCGCCGGCGAGGGCCTGCTGCTGTTCGCGCTGCTCTGGTGGTTCTCGTCGCGGCCGCGCCCGGTCGGCCGCGTCTCGGGCCTGTTCCTGCTCGGCTACGGCGTGCTGCGCTTCCTCGCCGAGTTCGCGCGCGAGCCCGACGCGTTCCTCGGCCTGCTGGCCGGCGGCCTGTCGATGGGCCAGCTGCTGTCGATCCCGATGGCCGCGGCCGGCCTCTGGCTGCTGCTGCGGCCCGCGCCGCCCCCCGATCCTGTCCCCGCACTCGCACCGCGCCCATGAGCCTTCCCGACCATCCCCTCGACTTCACCGGCCGGCGCGTGCTCGTCGTCGGCGGCTCCTCCGGCATCGGCAACGGCATCGCGCGCGCGTTCCTCGAGCGCGGCGCATCGGTGGCCGTGTGGGGCACGCGCGCCAGCGCCGCCGACTATGCCGTCGAGTCGGGCTCGGACCTCGCGGGCCTCGACTACGCGAGCGTCGACGTCGCCGACGACGCCGCGGTCGCGCGGGCGGCCGCGGCCTTCGAGTCGCTCGACGTGCTGGTGATGTCGCAGGGCGTCGTGCTCTACAAGCGTGGCGAGTACGCGATGCCGGGCTTCCGCCAGGTGCTCGACGTGAACCTGACCAGCGTGATGGCGTGCTGCATGGCCTTCCACCCGATGCTCAAGGCCTCGGGCGGCAGCGCGATCGTCGTCAGCTCGACCGCCGCGTTCCACGCGACCCGAGGCAACCCGGCCTACGGCGCCTCGAAGGCCGGCGCGGTCGGGCTGGTGCGCACGCTCGCCGACGCGTGGGCGGCCGACGGCATCCGCGTCAACGGCATCGCGCCGGGGTTCGTCGCCACCAAGATGACTCGGGTCACCACCAGCGACCCGAAGCGTCTCGAGGCCGCGCTCGCCCGGATCCCCGCCGGGCGCCTCGGCACGCCGCAGGACATGGCGGGCGCGGCGCTCTTTCTCGCCTCGCCGCTCGCGGCCTACGTGGTCGGCCACACCATCCCGGTCGACGGCGGGCTGCTGCTCGGCTGACCCGACCGACCCGACCCGGAGCCGACGATGCTCGACGTGATCCGAAACCTGCGTCGCGACAGCGTCGAGCGCGACGAGGTCTGGAAGCTCGCGCAGGCCTGCCGCCAGCTGCTCTCCGAGCGCGGCGAGTCGAACAGCCGCTCGATCGCGTCGGCCGCGCTCGAACGCTGGCGCCGGCTCGACGCCGACGGCGTGCACCGCTTCTTCAAGGTGCTCGCCTCCGACTTCGATCCCGATCCCGGCGAGGTGCTGCGCCTGGCCGAGAACTACGCGGTGAGCCGCTCGCCCGACAACCTGGTGCGCCTCGCGAAGGCCGCCGAGCCGCCCCGCCAGGAGCTGCTGCGCCGGCTGAACCGCGCCGAGGGCGGCACGCACGAGATCGTGCGGATGCGCCAGCGGCTGCTCGACCGGTTGCGCCAGGACCGCTCGCTGAAGGCGGTCGACTCGGATTTCCAGCACCTGCTGTCGTCGTGGTTCAACCCGGGCTTCCTGCGGCTCGAGCAGGTCGACTGGCGCTCGCCGGCCGCGCTGCTCGAGCGGATCATCCAGCACGAGGCGGTCCACGAGATCGACGGCTGGGCCGACCTGCGCCGTCGCCTCGAGCCCGACCGCCGCTGCTTCGCGTTCTTCCACCCGGTGCTGCCCGACGAGCCGCTGATCTTCGTCGAGATCGCACTGCTGCCCGCGATGCCCGGCGCGATCGCGCCTCTGCTCGCCCGCGACGTGCCGCAGCCGGTCGACCCCTCGACCTTCAAGGTCGCGGTGTTCTACTCGATCTCCAACTGCCAGCCCGGCCTGCGCGGCATCAACCTCGGCAACTTCCTGATCAAGCAGGTCGCCGAGCGACTGCAGCGCGAGCACCCGCGACTGAAGACCTTCTGCACGCTGTCGCCGATCCCCGGGTTCGCCGCGTGGCTCGCTAAGGTCGACCCGGGCGCGATCACCGCGCCGCGGATGCGCGCCGCGAACCGGCGCGCGCTTCACGAGGCGCTCGCCGCGCTGCGGGCGCGCCACGGCGCCGACCTCGCCGGGCTGCTGCCGCACGGTGCCGGCGTGCCCACGCAACCGGCCGACGACGAGGCCGACCGCGCGGCGCTGTCGTCGCTCTGCGCGTTCTACCTCGTGCACCGCACCGCGACCGACGCCCCCGACGCCGACCCGGTCGGACGCTTCCATCTGAACAACGGCGCGCGGCTGCAGCGGATCAACGCGGCCGGCGACGTGTCCCGCAAGGGCCTGAGGCAATCGTTCGGGATGATGGTCAACTACCTGTACGATCTCGACGAGATCGAGGCCAACCATGAGAAGTTCGTCGGCGGCGAGGTCGCGGCATCGCGCGCGGTGCTCGGCCTGATGTGAACGCCGGCGGCGCACACCAGGAGACGACGATGACCCCCCTCCGCACCGCGGGGCCCCTGCCCCGTACCCGTACCCGTGTCCGCCTGCTCGCCGGCGCGCTCGCCGCCGGCGTGGGGCTCGCTGCGACCCCGTCCTTCGCGCAGCCCTCGGCCGCGTCCGGCTGGCCGAACAAGCCGGTCCGCTTCGTCGTGCCGTTCCCGCCCGGCGGCGGCACCGATGCGTTCGCGCGGCCGCTCTCGAAGGTGCTGACCGCCCAGCTCGGCCAGCCGATCGTCATCGACAACCGCGGCGGCGCGGGCGGCACGCTCGGCGCCGAGGTCGCCGCGAAGTCGCCGCCCGACGGCTACACCTTCCTCGTCGGCGCGATCCACCACACGATCGCGGTCAGCATGTACCCCAAGCTCGGGTACGACCTGCAGAAGGACCTCGTGCCGGTGACGATGGTCGCCTCGGTGCCGAACGTGCTGGTCGTCAACCCGCAGCGCGTGCCGGCGAAGACCTACGCCGAGTTCTTCAAGTACCTGAAGTCGAATCCCGGCCGTCTGAACTACGGGTCGGCGGGCAACGGCACCTCGCACCACCTGACGGTCGAGCTGTACAAGACGATGACGCAGACCTTCGTCACCCACATCCCGTACCGGGGCGCGGGGCCGGCGCTGCAGGACCTGCTCGCAGGGCAGGTCGACCTGATGTTCGACGGCCTCGGCAGCTCGATGCCGCACATCAAGGCCGGCAAGCTGGTGCCGCTCGCGGTCACCAGCGACAAGCGCTCGTTCGCGCTGCCCGACGTGCCGACGCTCGCCGAGTCCGGCGTGAAGGGCTACGACGCCAAGACCTGGTACGCGATCTGGGCGCCGGCCGGCACGCCGCGCGAGATCGTGCTGCGCATGCAGCAGGAGATCGCGAAGGCGCTCGCCGGCAAGGAGCTCGTCGACGCCTGGGCCGCGCTCGGCGCCGAGCCGGGCGGCCAGCCGCCCGAGCAGATGTCGAAGTTCGTCGACGCCGAGATCGCGAAATGGGCCAAGGCCGTCAAGGACTCCGGCGCGAAGCTCGACTGATACGCTCGCACCTTCCTCTCGACCCCGGGTCGACACGACGATGAACGAGAACCTGTACGCGCTGCTCGCCGAGCGCTTCCCGGCCGATCGCGAGGCCTGCGCGATCGAGACGCACGACGCCCGCTACTGGACGTGGCGCGACCTCGACCGCGCGACCGGACGCATCGCGAACCTGCTCGCGTCGCTGAAGCTGCCCGCCGGCTCGCGCGTTGCGGTTCAGGTCGACAAGTCGGTCGAGGCGCTGTGCCTGTACCTCGCGACGCTGCGCGCGGGGCACGTGTTCCTGCCGCTGAACTCGGCCTACCAGCAGGCCGAGATCGACTACTTCGTCGAGAACGCCGAGCCGGGCGTCGTCGTCTGCACGCCGGGCAACCGCGCCTGGATCGAGCCGATCGCGAAGGCGCGCGGCGCGCGGCACGTGTTCACGCTCGCCGACGACGGCCGCGGCACGCTGCTGGATGCCGCCGCGCCGATGAAGGACGCGTTCCGCACCGTCGCACGCAAGGCGTCCGACCTCGCCGCCATCCTCTACACCTCGGGCACCACCGGCCGCAGCAAGGGCGCGATGCTGTCGCACGGCAACCTGTCGTCGAACGCGACCGTGCTGGACACCTACTGGCGCTGGCGCCGCGGCGACGTGCTGCTGCACGCGCTGCCGATCTTCCACGTGCACGGCCTCTTCGTCGCGTCGCACGGCGCGCTGATGTCGGGCAGCAAGATGATCTGGCTACCGAGGTTCGACCCGAAGGAGGTGGTGCGCCACCTGCCGCGCGCGTCGGTGTTCATGGGCGTGCCGACGATGTACGTGCGGCTGCTCGACGAGCCGTCGTTCGACGCGCAGGCGCTGCGCACGATGCGCCTGTTCATCTCGGGCTCCGCGCCGCTGCTCGCCGACACCTTCAGGCAGTTCGAGGCGCGCACCGGCCAGCGGATCCTCGAGCGCTACGGCATGAGCGAGACGATCATGCTGACCTCCAACCCCTACGACGGCAACCGCATGGCGGGTACCGTGGGGCTGCCGCTGCCGGGCGTCGGCGTGCGCGTCGTCGACGACGCGGGCCGCGCGCTCGCGGCGCCCGAGATCGGCGGCATCCAGGTCCGCGGCCCGAACGTGTTCTCCGGCTACTGGCGCATGCCCGAGAAGACGAAGGAGGAGTTCACCGAGGACGGCTGGTTCCGCACCGGCGACGTCGGCCGCTGGGACGCGAACGGCTACCTGACGATCGTCGGGCGCAGCAAGGACCTGATCATCACCGGCGGCTACAACGTGTACCCGAAGGAGATCGAGTCCTACCTCGACGACATGGACGGCGTCGCCGAGTCGGCGGTGATCGGCGTGCCGCACCGCGACTTCGGCGAGGCGGTCACCGCGGTGGTGGTGCGCAAGCCGGGTGCGACGCTCGACGAGGCCGCGATCGTCGCGGCACTGAAGGCGCGGATCGCCGGCTTCAAGGTGCCCAAGCGCGTGCACGTGGTCGACGAGCTGCCGCGCAACGCGATGGGCAAGGTGCAGAAGAACGAGCTGAGGAAGCGCTACTCGGCCTGAGTCAGCCGCGCAGCGCGCGCGACAGCATGTACGCCGCGAGCGCGGCGAGCAGCCCGGCGAAGATCCGCTTGAGCGTGCGCGTCGGCAGCCGGTGCGCGAGCCGTGCGCCGAGCGGCGCGGTCGTCATGCTCGCGACCGAGATCGCCGCGAGCGCCGGCAGGTAGACGTAGCCGACGGTGCCCGCGGGCAGCGCGAGGTCGCGGCCCGCCCACGCGTAGCCGACGGCGCCGGCCAGCGCGATCGGAAAGCCGCAGGCCGCGCTGCTCGCGACCGCCGCGATCGTCGGCACGTTGCGCCGCACGAGGAAGGGCACGGTGATGAACGCGCCGCCCGCGCCGAGCAGCGCCGACAGCGCACCGATCGTCGCGCCCGCGGCGGCGAGGCCCGGCGCGCCGGGCAGCGTCCGGTCCGGGGCGGGCGGCCTGCCGACCAGCATGCGGATCGCCGACCAGCCGATGAAGAGCCCGAAGAACGCGGCGAGCGCGCGGCCCGGCACCACGTGAGCGAAGTGTGCGGCGAGCAGCGAGCCGACCAGGATGCCGGGCGCGAGCGCCCGCACGATGTCCCAGCGGACCGCGCCGCGCGCGTGGTGCGCGCGCACCGACGAGGCCGAGGTGAACACGATCGTCGTGAGCGAGGTCGCGATCGCGACCTTCACCACCTCGTCGTGCGGGAAGCCGATGTGATCGAGCAGCATCGACATGAACGGGACCATCAGCATGCCGCCGCCGATGCCGAGCAGGCCGGCGGCGAGGCCGGTACACGCGCCCAGCACCAGCAGTGCGACGACGAGGACGGGGGTCATGGCGGCGGCCCCGGAGGCGGGCCGTGGGGACGGCGGGAACGGACGACAGTCTAGCGCGCGGGCCGCGCGGCCCCGGATGCGCGCCCGAGCAGGCGTCCGACGGTCGCCCACTCCTCCGCCGTGACCGGCGTGATCGACAGCCGGTTGCCGCGACGCAGGACCTGCATGTCCGCGAGCCCGGCGTGCTCGCGCAGCATCGCGGGCGCAAGGAACCGGGTGCGCCGCAGCGCGCGGACGTCGACGAGCATCCAGCGCGGCGTGTCGGGCTTCGCGGCGGCGTCGAAATAGGGTGAGGCCGGATCGAACTGCGTCGGGTCGGGGTAGGGCGCCGAGGCCACTTCCGCGAGCCCGGCGATGCCCGGCGGCTCGCAGCCCGAGTGCCAGAACAGCACGCCATCGCCGGGCCGCATCGCGTCGCGCATGAAGTTGCGCGCCTGGTAGTTGCGCACGCCGACCCAGGGGACGGTGCGATCCGGCGCGGCGAGCGCGTCGTCGATCGAGCACTCGTCGGGCTCGGACTTCATCAGCCAGAAGCGGCGCGCGCGGTGATCGCTCACCGCGCGCTGCCTTGAAGAGGAGACCCCGCCTGTGCCGGTCGGCCGGCATCCTGAACCGTGAAGTTCAGGGCGGCCGCGAGTGGCATCACATCAGGTTCGTCCGACGGAGGGACGATCACAACAGTGACGCACAACATTGACCCGCGACCTGGATGCTTTCGCATTGGTTCAAGGAATGTATGGCCTTAGCGAACACCGCAGGGTCGGAGCCGATTGTACGCCGCACGACCCGGGGCAGAAAGCGCAGCCGACGCCCGGTGTGCACGACGGTGCCGAAAGGCCTACGACGCAAGGTGCACGCCGCGACGCGGCGCGCGGCTCAGAAGAGCGATTCCTGGCGCCGGATCTCGGCGTCGAGGTCCTCGGTCATCTTGCGGATGCGGCGCGTGCTCTCGGCCGAAGGCGTCGAGTCGGCGGCCTCCTGCGAGCCGAGCAGGTCGTGCGCGAGCTGCAGCGCGGCCATCACCGCGATCCGGTCGACGCCGGCGACGCGGCCCGCGTCGCGGATCGCGCGCATCTTCTCGTCGACGACGCGGACCGCGTCGAGCAGCCGCGCCTTCTCGTCGGCGGGGACGGCGAGGCGGTAGTCGCGGTCGAGGATGCGGACGTCGATCTGTTCCATGTCAGTGGGCGGCGTCGAGCAGGTCCTCGCCGAAGGCCGGCAGCCTCGACAGCGCGGCCTCGACCCGGGTGCGGGCCTCGCTCATCCGTCGCTCCATCCGTTGCCGCGCCTCGCGCGACTCGGCCAGCTCGGCCTTCAGGCGGCGGTTCTCGTCGGCGAGGCGACCGGCCCCCTGGAGCAGGCGCTCGATGCGCTCCTGCAGCGCCTGCAGATCGTCTTCCATGGCCGGATGGTAGGGATTCGACCCCCCAGGGTCAAGCCGACGGCCGAGCCGGTCCGGGCGATGGCCGGTGGGGGCGTTCGGGTAGCATCGGAGGATGGATCGGCTCCCCGAACGGCCCCGGGCGTGGCGCGCGCTGCGCGTGGCGCACCGTGCGCTCGCCTCGGCCTGGCTCGGTGTGCTGCTCGCGGCCGGGCTCGCGCCGACCGCGCACGCGCAGGCCGCGCCCGGCGCAGCGGCCGCGGCGGCGCGTCCCGGCCCGCAGCGGGTCGACGCGGTCGAGGTCGAACTGGTCGCCGACCGCGCGGCGGTCGTGCCGGGCGGGCGCGTCGAGCTCGGCCTGCGCATCCGCCACGAGCCGCACTGGCACACCTACTGGCGCAATCCCGGCGACTCGGGCCTCGCGACGCAGCTCGAGCCCACCGGCCCCGAGGGCACCCGGTTCGGCGCGCTGCGCTGGCCGGCGCCGCAGCGCCTGTGGGTGGGGCCGCTCGCCAACTACGGCTACGAGGGCGAGGTCGTGCTGCCGTTCTCGGTCGACGTGCCCGCGGGCCTCGCGGGGCCGCGCGCGCGCTTCGAGGCGGCCGCGCAGTGGCTCGTCTGCAAGGACGTCTGCATTCCCGGCGAGGCGAAGCTCGCGATCGAGCTGCCGGTCGCGGCGGCCGGCGCGGAGCCGGCGCGCTCGGCCGCCACGCCGCTGTTCGCCGCGGCCGCGGGCCGCATCCCGGATCCGTCGGCGCCGCTCGCCGCGATCGCGCACCGCGAGGGCGGGGCGCTGTCGCTCGCGTTCGCGACGCCGCCCGGCGCGACCGGCGTCGCGCGCGCCGAGTTCTTTCCCTACGACGAGGGCGTGGTCGCCGCGCCGGCGCCGCAGGCGCTGTCGCGCACGCCCTCGGGCTGGCGGCTCGACCTCGCCCTCGCCGACGGCGCGCAGCCGCCGTCGACGCTCGCGGGCCTGCTGGTCGTCGACGAGCGGCCGATCGAGCTGCAGGTCGCGCTCGCGACCGGGCCCGCGCCGGCCGGCACGCCGGTGTCGGTGGCCGCGCAGCCCGCGGGGCAGTCGAAGGCCGGCGGCGGCCTGCTCGGCGCGCTCTCGGTCGGGGCGGGCGCGGGCGGGGCCGCGCAGCCCGGCGCCGCGTCCCCGGCCCGGGCCGCCGCGGCCCCGGTCGACGCGAGCCTCGCGCTCGCGCTGCTGTTCGGCGTGATCGGCGGCGCGATCCTGAACCTGATGCCCTGCGTGTTCCCGGTGGTCGGTCTGAAGGTGCTCGGCTTCGCCGAGGCCGCGGCCGACGAGCGCGGCGCGGCCCGCGCGATGCGCACCGGCGCGGCCGCGTTCGCCGCGGGCGTGCTCGTCTCGTTCTGGGTGCTCGCGGGCCTGATGCTCGCGCTGCGCGCGGCGGGCGAGTCGGTCGGCTGGGGCTTCCAGCTGCAGTCGCCCGCCTTCGTCGCCGGGATGGCGCTGCTCTTCGTCGCGGTGGGCCTCAACTTCTCCGGCGTCTTCGAGTTCGGCCTCGCGATGACGCGGCTCGGCGGCGTCGCGAGCGGCGCGTCGCCGTGGAGTGCGTTCGGCGCGGGGGTGCTCGCGGTGCTGGTCGCGACGCCGTGCACCGCGCCGTTCATGGGCTCGGCGCTCGGCTTCACGCTGTCGCAGCCGGCCGCGTGGACGCTGGCGGTGTTCACCGCGATCGGCGTCGGCATGGCGCTGCCCTACCTGCTGCTCGGGGCGTTCCCCGCGTGGGTGAAGCGCCTGCCGAGGCCTGGCCGCTGGATGCAGACGCTGCGGCAGGTGCTCGCGTTCCCCATGTACGCGACCGCCGCGTGGCTCGCATGGGTGCTGGTGCAGCAGGCCGGCGCCGACTCGATGCTGCGGCTGCTGCTCGCGGCGGTGGTGCTCGGCGCGGCCGCATGGGCGTGGGGGCTGTGGGCCAACGGCGCGCCGCGGCGCGCGGGCCTCGCGATCGGGGCGCTCGTCGCGGCGGCCGCCGCGATCGGGGCGCTGCTCGCGCCGGTGCTCGACGCGGTGCCCGGTGCGAGCGCGGCGATGCCCGGCACGAGCGCCTCGGCGCCCGGGTCGGCCGCCTCGCGTGCGTCGGGCGAGCGCATCGCGTGGGAGGCGTGGTCCGATCGCCGCGTCGACGAGGCGCTCGCCGAGGGTCGCCCGGTGTTCGTCGACTTCACTGCCGCGTGGTGCGTCAGTTGCCAGGCGAACAAGAAGCTCGTGCTCGATCGCGACGCGGTCATCGAGGCGATGCGCACCCGCGGCGTCGTCGCGCTGCGCGCCGACTGGACGCAGCGCGACCCGGCGATCACCGCGGCCCTCGCGCGGCACGGCCGCAACGGCGTGCCGCTGTACCTGGTGTTCCGTCCGGGCTCGCCCGAGCCCGCGGTGCTGCCCGAGCTGCTGACCGTCGCGACGGTGGTCGACGCGCTGCGCTGAGTCGCCGTGCTCGCCGCCGAGCTTCGGCGAGCCGAGCTCGAGCGTTCGGGTGGCCGCCGCGGCGCGCCTCGCCGGTCGGGATGGGGACGCGCGACCGCTTCGTCGCTAGAATGCCGGGATCGCCGCGCGATCCTCGCACGGCCCACAGCACCGCACTCGAACGGAGCGCCTTCGAAGATGCCAGTGATCGCAGTCGTGAATCCGAAGGGCGGCGTGGGCAAGACCACGCTCGCCACCAACATCGCCGGCTACTACGCCGCCGGCCGCGCTCCGGTCATGCTCGGCGACATCGACCGCCAGGCCTCGGCCCGCGCGTGGCTCGACCTGCGCCCCGAGGCGGCCGCGCCGATCCGCACCTGGGACGTCCGCGGCTCGCTCGCGCGTCCGCCGCAGGGCGTCACGCACGTGGTGCTCGACACGCCCGCTCAGATCGACAAGAAGAAGCTCGCCGACGTCGTGCGCATCGCCGACAAGGTCGTCGTGCCGCTGCAGCCGTCGATGTTCGACATCCTCGCGACCCGCGAGTTCCTCGTCGACCTCAAGCGCGACCTCGGCCCGAAGCGCTTCGCTGACAAGGTCGCGGTCGTCGGCATGCGACTCGACCCGCGCACCCACGCGGCGCAGGAGCTCGGCCGGTTCGTCACCGAGCTCGGCGTGCCGGTCGCCGGCTACGTGCGCGACACGCAGAACTACGTGCAGCTCGCCGCGCACGGGCTGTCGCTGTTCGACGTGCCCGAGCAGCGCATGGCCGCCGACCGCGCGACCTGGGCGTCGCTGGTCGGCTGGCTCAACACGCACTGAGGTCCTGCGCTTGAGCCGCCCGTCCGCGGGGTTCGCGGCGGCGGTGCCCGCGACGGCCATGCCGTCGCCGCCGTCGCCGGGCGCGCGAATCACGGTGCGGGTCGTCGATGACGTCTCCGAGCGGCTGCTGGTCCGCCGCTCGATCGTCCATCCGATCGAGATCGCCCGCGACCGCGGCGCTATGGTGACCGTCTGGCGCCGCGGCGGCGTCGGCTACTGCGCGACGGCGGACCTGTCGGCCGCCGGACTGCGCGAGGCGGCCGAGGTGGCCGACCGCTGGGCCGCGATCGTCGAGCGCCACGGCGTGTTCGACGGGCTCGACCTGCGCGAGCTGCCCGACGCCACGCCGCTGTCGGCCGCGCCCGACGCGACCGGCGAGCCGATGCCGTCGCGCGCCGAGCTCCTCGGGCTGCTGCGCGTCGAGTCCGAGGCGATGCGCGCGGACCCGCGGATCGTGTCGTGGGCGGCGCGGCTGCAGGTCACGCGGCGCGAGCAGTCGCTGCTCGTCGACGGCGTGCCGCGCTCGCAGTCGACGCAGCGCTTCGTCGAACCCAACCTCGAGGCCACCGCGGCGGACGGCCCGGTGTCGCAGACGCGCTCGCTCGGCGGCCAGTACAACGGCTTCTGCCGGCAGGGCGGCTTCGAGGTGATCCGCGCCAGTGGGCTGGTGGGCGGCGGCGCGCGCGTCGCGCGCGAGGCGCTCGAGCTGCTCGCCGCGCCCGAGTGCCCGAGCGGCCCGACCGACCTGCTGCTGATGCCCGACCAGATGATGCTGCAGATCCACGAGTCGATCGGGCACCCGCTCGAGCTCGACCGGATCCTCGGCGACGAGCGCAACTTCGCCGGCGGCAGCTTCGTGACGCTCGACATGTTCGGCACCTACGCGTACGGCTCGCCGCTGCTCGACGTGAGCTTCGACCCCGGCGTGCCCGGCGAGCTCGCGGGCTACGCGGTCGACGACGAGGGCGAGGCCGCGCGCAAGGTGTGGCTGATCCGCGAGGGCATCCTGCAGCGGCCGCTCGGCGGCGCGCTGTCGCGGGCGCGCGCCGCGGCGCGCGGCGTGCCGCTCGAGGGCACCGCGAACGCGCGCGCGGTCGGCTGGCACCGCCCCCCGATCGACCGGATGGCGAACCTGAACGTCGAGCCCGGCGGCACGCCGTTCGATGCGATGGTCGCGTCGGTCGAGCGCGGCGTGCTGATGCGCACCAACGTGTCGTGGTCGATCGACGACGCGCGCAACAAGTTCCAGTTCGGCTGCGAGTGGGGGCAGCTGATCGTCGACGGACGGCTCGGGGCGGTCGTGCGCAACCCGGGCTACCGCGGCGTGTCGGCGACGTTCTGGCGCAGCCTCGCGGCGGTCGGCGACGCGGCGGGCGTCGAGGTGCTCGGCACGCCGTACTGCGGCAAGGGCGAGCCGGGGCAGGTGGTGCGTGTCGGTCACGCGTCGCCGCCGTGCCTCTTTCGCGGCGTCGACGTGTTCGGCGGAGGCTGACGGTGCGCGCGCTGTTCGATGCGCTCGCCGACGTGCTCGCCGAGCGCGCGCGGCCGGGCGAGCTGCTCGCCGCGACGCTCGAGGCCGAGGGGTCCGAGTTCGTGCGGTTCAACGGCGCCCGGCTTCGGCAGGCGGGCCGCGTCGAGCGCGCGACTGCGCGGCTGCGGCTGGTCGACGGCGAGCGCCAGGCGTTCTTCGAACTCACGCTGCCCGGCCTCGCCGCGGGTCGCGACGCGGTCGCGGCCGCGATCGACCCGGCGCTCGCCACGCTGCGCGAGGCGGTCGCGGGCGCATCGCCCGATCCGCTGCTCGACGTGCTGCGCGATGCGGTCGTGTCCGACGACGACGGCGGCGAAGGACGCTTCGACCGCGACGCCTTCGTCGACACGGTGGCGCACGCCGCCGGTGATGCGGACCTCGTCGGCTTCTGCGCGGCCGGCCCGATCGTGCGCGGCTTCTGCAGCTCCGCGGGCTCGCGCCAGTGGTTCCGTCGCGACCGCATCGCATTCGACTGGTCGATCCACCTGCCGGTCGACGCGGCGGCGGGCGGCGCGCGCAAGGCGGTCAAGGCGTCGTGGTCGGGCGAGTCGCTCGACACCGCAGCGATCGCGTCGGCGATCGCCGCGTCGCGCGCGGATGCGGCAGTGATGGCGCGGCCGGTCGTGCGCCTCTCCCCGGGCGAGTATCGCGCGCTGCTCGCGCCGCGCGCGTTCGCCGACCTGGTCGAGATGCTGTCGTGGGGCGGCTTTTCGGCGCGAGCGATGCGCGCCGGGCAGTCGCCGCTCGCTCGGCTCGCGCGCGACGAGGCGACGCTGTCGCCGTCGTTCGACGTGGCCGAGGACCTCGACGCGGGGTTCGCGCCCGCCTTCCAGTCCGACGGCCATCCGCGTCCGCGCCGCGTCGCGCTGATCGAGCGCGGCCGCCACGCGGCCTCGCTGGTCTCGCCGCGCACCGCGCGCGAGTTCGGCCTGGTGTCGAACGGCGCGTCGGAGTCGGAGGTGCCGCAGTCGCTGCGGGTCGCGCGCGGCAGCCTGCCCGCCCGGAACGCGCTCGCGCGCCTCGGCGACGGCATCGCGGTGTCGAACCTCTGGTACCTCAACTGGTCCGACCGCGCGGCCGGGCGCGTGACCGGCATGACGCGCTTCGCGTGCCTGCGCATCGAAGGCGGGGAGCCGGTCGCGCCGATCGAGGCGATGCGCTTCGACGACTCGATCTACCGGCTGTTCGGTGATGCACTCGAAGCGCTCGGCGACGCGCCCGCGCGCCTGCCGGCCGACGACACCTACGAGGCGCGCGCGGTCGGCGGCACCGAGGCGCCGTCGGCGCTGATCTCGGCGCTGCGCTTCACGCTCTGAGTAACCGCGCGGCGACGCGTGTCGCGCGGCCCCGCCGCCGCGACGCGCGCGCCCGCCTGCGGTGCCTCGACCGTCCGTCCGTCGCGCCGCCGGTCGATCCGCCGAGCAACTGCGCCCCGACGTGACTTCCGTCACGGCGGCGGACGCGCGCCGCTTTACCGCGGCCGCGGCGAGGCCTACAACGGGGATCGATGCCCGGCACCGCCGGGACCCTGAGGGCAAACCTGCCGAAAGGCAGGGACGCAAAGCCACCGGCCTACAGCGCGAACGTGCCACGGCAGCGGGGTTGCCGCGACGGCGGGTGCCGTCGCGTCAGCGCGTGGCCCTCGTCCTCGTCCGAGGCACAGGCCATGGCCGATCCGATCGCCCCCCGTCGTCGTTCCCCGCTCGGCCCGCTGCTGCTCGCGATCGCCACCTCGATGGCGCTCGCTGCCTGCGGCGCCGGCGATCCCGCGACGCCGTCCGGCGGCGCATCGGACGACGCCGAGCGGTCCGCGTCGCCCGAAGGCGTCGCCACCGCGGCCACGATCCTCGATCTGGTGCCCGAGGCGCTCGCCCCCGAGGACGCCGAGCGGATCGTGCAGCCCGCGTTCCACCTCGCCCCGGCGCTGCCCGAGCCGCCGTCGGACGTCGACGCGATCGCGGCCGACGCCTCGGCCGACCGCGCACCGGCGACGACCAGGGTGCCCGCGGGCCTCGAGGACCTGCCGACCGGCCGGCTGACCGCCGCCGCGATCAAGGACGCGATCGCGGCGCTGCCGTCCGCGCCGATCGGCAAGGACCTGTCGTCGGTGCTGCGGCCCAAGACAGTGTCGACCTACACGCCCGCGCAGATCCGCGCGGCCTACGGACTGCCCGCGCTGCCGGCGTCGCCCGCCGCGTACGCGACGCTCGGCGCCGCGCAGGCCGCGCAGTACGGGGCCGGGCAGACGATCTACGTCGTCAACGCCCACCACAACCCGAACGTCGCCACGGAGCTGGCCGCGTTCAATGCGAAGTTCGGCCTGCCGCCGTGCACGGCGCGCGTGCTGCCGACCACGCAGTCGCGACCGCTGCCGGCGCCGACGCCGCGCGCCTGCGAGCTCGCGGTCGTCCACGCGACGGTCGACGGCGCGATCGCCGCGACGCCGCCGTCCTACGACGCGGGCTGGGCGACCGAGACCGCGCTCGACGTCCAGTGGGCGCACGCGATCGCCCCGCTCGCGCGCATCGTCCTCGTGCAGGCGGTCGATGCGCGGGTCGGCAGCCTGGTCGCGGCGATCCGGCTCGCCAACGCGTTCGGCCCGGGCGTGGTGTCGATGAGCTTCGGCGGCGCCGAGGGTCCGTGGACGGCGAGCGTCGAGTCGACGTTCACCGCACCGGGCATGACCTACCTCGCCGCGACCGGCGACAGCGGCGTGCAGGTCAACTGGCCGTCGGTGTCGCCGAACGTGCTGGCGGTCGGCGGCACCTCGCTCACCTACAGCGGCAGCGGCCCGCGCGCCGAGACCGGCTGGTCGCTGTCGGGTGGCGGCGTCAGCGCGTACGTGCCCGCGCCCGCGTACCAGGCGCCGACCGTGCCCGGGCTGGGCAGCCTCGCCCGCCGCAGCGTGGCCGACGTCGCCTTCAACGCCGATCCGTCGACCGGGCAGTTCGTCGTCACGATCGCGCCCGGCAGCACCACGCAGAACTGGATCAGCGCGGGCGGTACCAGCCTGTCCACGCCGCAGTGGGCCGGACTGGTCGCGATCGCCAACGCGACCCGCGCGCTGTCGGCCCGTGCGCCGCTCGGCGTGCCGCACGCGATGCTCTACGGCCCGATCGCCTCGGTGCCGGGCACGTACGCGAGCGTGTTCGCGGACGTGGTGCGGGGCGCGCACGGCCCCTGCGCGAGCTGCGCCGCGCGGATCGGCTACGACTCGCTCGGCGGGCTCGGCACGCCGAACGCGTCGGCGCTCGTGCAGGCGCTCGCCGGGGCGACGCCGCCGCCCGCGCCGCCCGCGGTGACGTCCGCGACGATCGCCGGGCAGGTCGGCAGCGCGCTCTCGTTCACCGTGTCGGCGAAGTCGCCGAACGCGCCGACGTGGTCGCTCTCGGGCGCGCCCTCGGGCATGACCGTCGGCGCCCCCGGCGTCGTGACCTGGCCGAAGCCGGTGGCCGGGACCTTTCCGGTCACGGTGATCGCGCGCGATCCGGTGACCGGCCTGAGCGGATCCGGCGTCTACACGGTCGTCGTCGCGGCGCCGCGTGCGCCGGTGGTGAGCGCCGCGACCGTGGACGCCAAGGCAGGCGTCGCCCTGTCGTACACCGTCGCGGTCTCCGGGCCGAACGCGGTGACCTGGACGCTTGCCGGCGCGCCGGCCGGCATGGGCATCGGCGCGAACGGCGTGCTCGCCTGGAGCCGTCCGGTCGCCGGCACCTTCCCGGTGACGGTGACCGCGCGCGACACCGTCACCGGCCTGTCCGGGAGCGCGGTGGTCACGATCCGCGTCGCGGCCGCGCCGACCGCCGGGCTCTCGATCACCGCCGCGCCGATGAGCGGCAGCGCCGGGCGGGCGCTGACCGGCACGATCGCGGTGTCCGCGCCGGGCGCGAGCAGCGTGCAGGTGAGCATCGCCGGCGTGCCGCTCGGCATGGGGTTCTCGATCTCGGGCACGACGATCACCGCGAACTGGCCGAGCCCGCGCGTCGGCACCTACGCGCTCGCCGTCTCGGTCCGCGACTCGCTCGGGCGCAGCGCGCAGGCGACGGTGCCGGTGACGATCCGGTAGGTCGCGCGCCGGCCGGCGCGGTCACGCGCGCGCGTCAGCGCGCCGGCGACGCGCCCGGTGCGATGGCGGCGGGCTTGGGGTCGGTCACGAAGCCGATCTTCGCGAGGCCCGCCTGCTGCGCGGCCGACATCACCTCCGCGATCCGCTGGTAGCGCACCTCCCGGTCCGCGCGCAGGTGCAGCTCGGGCTGCGGCGTGCGGCCCGCGGCCTGCTTCAGCTTCTCGGCGAGCGCGTCGGCGTCGGCCACCGGCGCGTCGTTCCAGTAGAGCTTCTCCTGCCCGTCGATCGACAGCGTGATCGTCTCGGGCTTCTCGGCCGACACCGGCGCCTGCGCGCTCGGCAGGTCGAGCCGGATCGCGTGCGTGAGCAGCGGCGCCGTGATGATGAAGATCACCAGCAGCACCAGCATCACGTCGACCAGCGGCGTGGTGTTGATGTCCGCCATCGGCCGCATCGGGCCCTCGCGCGAGTCGAACCCTCCGAACGCCATCGTCGCCCCCGCGCTCAGTGGCCGACCGGCTGCATCGGCTGCGCCGGGGCCGCGTTCGTGCGCAGCGCGTCGCCGCCCGCGCCGCGCTCGAGGCGGCTGCCGGTGGTCACCAGCGCGAGCAGGTCGTGCGCGAAGCCGTCGAGGTCGGCGAGGATCACGCGATTGAGGCGCGTGTAGGCGTTGTAGGCGAGCACCGCGGGGATCGCGACCGCGAGGCCGGCGGCGGTCATCACCAGCGCCTCGCCGACCGGCCCGGCGACCTTGTCGATCATCACCTGGCCGCTCGACGCGATGCCGAGCAGCGCGTGGTAGATGCCCCAGACCGTGCCGAACAGGCCGACGAAGGGTGCGGTGCTGCCCACCGATGCGAGGAAGGTCAGGCCCGACTCGAGCCGCGCCGACGCCTGCGTCATCTCCTGGCGCAGCACGCGGGTGACCAGCTCGTCGCGGTCGACCGACGCGCCGAGCGTCGCGTCGCCCTGCATGCGCGCCGCGCGCCGCGCCATGTCGGCCATCGGCGCGAAGACGCGCTCCGGGTCGTCGCGGTTCAGCGCGTCGACCGCCTCGTCGAGCGAGCGGGCCGACCAGAAGCGCTCGAGCGCCGCGCGCGCGCCGCGACGCAGCCGCCAGGCCGACCAGCCCTTCGACAGGATGAAGTACCAGCTCGCGATCGACATCGCGAGCAGCAGCCAGGCGACCGTGTGGGTGACCGCGTCGCCGGCCTCCCAGAAGTGCATCAATCCGAGCGGACGGTTGTCCATGCCTAATGCCTATCCTTCGAGCCTGAAGACCCATTTCCAGTCGCGGTACCACTCGGGTACCGGCTGGCCGTCGACCGTCGCCGGCCGGAACCGCCAGCGGCGGACGGTGTCGATCGCCGCGCGGTCGAGCGTCGGCGAGCCGCTCGAGGCGCGCAGCTGGACGTCGAGCACCGCGCCATCGGCGCCGACGTGCACGTCGAGCCGGACCTCGCCCTGCTCGCCGAGCCGGCGCGCGGACGCGGGGTAGGGGGGCGCCGCGTTGCCGCTCCAGCTGGCGTCCACGCGCGGGCCGGTGCGGCGAACGGCGTCGGACGAGGGCGCGGCGGAGGCGAGCGGGCCGGGCGCCGCAGCGCCGGACGAGGCGGACGAGGCGGACGTGGGCGGGGCGGAGGCGGGGAGCGACGGTGCCGCCGCGGCGAGCGGGGCAGCGGCTGGGGCGGGCGCGGGCGCCGCCGGGGGTGCCACGGTGGCCG